>Ga0310909_10001239_pt1 | contig 14771 bp, 20 predicted proteins | sample GREbulkMGT000H_FD_203449 | JGI IMG/M metagenome (GOLD analysis project Ga0310909, IMG submission 203449) | Lab enrichment of tropical soil microbial communities from Luquillo Experimental Forest, Puerto Rico - GRE.bulkMG.T000H | ecosystem: Environmental > Terrestrial > Soil > Tropical forest >... | reverse complement strand
CCTCGGCCTCGCCCGCACCCAGTAAAACCTTCCCTCCTTTCTTATCTACTGAGCCAAATCAGCCAGTTACGTAATCCCAAAATAGGAAGTTCCGGCTAGGATCGGCACGCCGAGGTTGCAGGCCTGTACACCCTGGACCACGCAAAGCTTCAGCACCTCCATGATCTCCTCCGCAGTCGCGCCGGATTTCAACGCGTTGCGAATGTGCCGCCGGGTGCCGGGGGCGTACATGTGCGTGAAGGAGGCATCGAAGGCGATGCTCAGCAGCTCGACGTCCTTGGGCGGCAGCACGTCGCTCGTATATATCCCAATGGCGGTGGCCATAAACTCGTCGGTCCACACCGGATCGACCGCGTAAAACGGATCCCATGCCGTATCCCATTGGCCCACCGCCTTCATGTGGTCGCAGGCGGGGGTCTCGGCGTCCGGCGTCCGCTTCGGCTCCATCCCGGCCGCCTTCGCCTCCTCAAGCAAAATTGGAGCGCCGAGGCTACAGGAGTGGATCGACATCACCGACGCGCACTTCAGGACGAGGAGGATCTCCTCACGTGTGGCGCCGGCGTCGAGCGCTTTGCGGATGTGGCGTCGTGTCCCGTCGGGGTTCAGGTTGGTGCAGGCGGCGTTCAGACCTACGCCGATCAGCTCGATCAGCTTCCGTGAGAGCGCGCCTGAGCGCCAGGGATTGGTGGTCATCCGAGCGCAGGTATCCGCCCAGGCTGGGTCCCATGAACGGAGCTGCTCAAGTGCGGCATCCCACGGGCCAGTGTCCTCCTCATTTGCGCGTGATACGTTGCCCACTGTCATCCGGTCTTCTCCTCAGACCTCGCGCGTTCCAATATTTGCCCCCTGCTGTCTGGGCGGGCCCATTTGTTACCCCTCGGCGGGCTTCGGATCGAAGTACTTCTCGAGCTTGTCTGGAACACCGTCCCATTTGCCGGCATCGGCCGGAGGGTTCCTCTTTTTTCTGATGTTGGGCCAGCGCTTCGCGTACTCGGCGTTGAGGCTCAACCACGCCTCAATGTTTGGCGCGCTGTCGGGTTTGATTGCTTTGGCCGGACAGACAGGCTCGCATTCGCTGCAGTCGATGCACTGCTCGGGATGAATGACGAGCATGTTATCGCCTTCATAGAAGCAATGAACCGGACAGACCGCGACGCAGTCGGTGTATTTGCATTTGATGCAATTTTCCGTGACGACGAAGGTCATCGATCCGCCTCCAGCCTGCCCTAATCGAATGAACTCAGCCCGGAACAGTGCTCCTGGCCTCCTTTTGCCAATACCTTTCGATATGGACCTGTCCAGGAGCGGCCTCCAAAGGCTCGCGGAAGCCTTCGCGCAACCAATGCGGCCATGTCCTCGATCATGTACGGGCTGCCGCACAGAAAGAGATGCGTGTCTTCCGGCGTCGGCCTGCTACCCCATGGCTGCGCCAGCGCCTGCGCCATCCAGACGTCCTGCACATGTCCCGTCGCCCGCGGCCACGGCACCGGCTCGCCTGCCGGGCGACTGACAACCGGGAGGTAGGTCACGTTCTGCCGCAAATGCTGAATGGTCATCAGGATCGAGCGGTAGCCGAGATCCCATGAGTTTCGTGCACCGTGCAAAATTGCCACCCGACGTTGGGTGCCGAAACGAAGGTGCGTGCTGAGCATGCTGACAAACGGAGCCAGGCCCGTTCCCGTTGCGATCAAAGCGACATTAGCGTTCGCAGGAACATGGTCGAACGTAAAGTGGCCGCCGACAAAGTCCGAGAGGCAAATGCGGTCGCCTATCTTCAGCGCGAACAGTCGCGGGCTCAGCTCGCCATGCGGAACCAGATGAATGTAGAATTCCAGGAACTCGTGGTTCACCGCAGACGAGGCAATGCAATAGGCCCGCTTGATCAGCTTATGCGGATCCGCGGGAACGGGTTCCGGTTCAGCCAGATCGCAGCGTGGAGCGGCTCCGAACAAGCCGAGTGTCGTGAATTGTCCCGGTTTGAACTCCGGCATCGTCCAGCCCACGGGGACCACCTGCAGTATCATAAGCCACGGCGACAGGCGGTTAACGACCGTCACGACGGCATTTAGCACCTCAGCTGCCGGCATGGCCGTTATGCCGTCTTGGTGGTATCTGTGCGGCCAAAGGATTGATCGATGATCGCCTGCAGGCGGTGCATCGTCTCGGCTGACGGCGGCTCGAAGTCCTTCAACTCGAATACACGCCCGAGGTAACCGTATTTACTCTCACCGTAACGGTGATAAGGAAGCAACTGATAGTCTACGGCGTTCGGGTGCGGTCGAATGAATGCGAGGACGGATCGGATATGGCCTTCGTCGTCGTTGACCCCGGGGATGACCGGCGTGCGCGCAATAAAGCGTATGTTTGGGAAAGTCTCATAAGCTCGCTTAAAATTCGCGAGGGAACGCCGATTGTCCACGCCCACCCACATTTTGTGCTTCTCCGGGTCGGTCAGTTTGTGGTCATGCATCATTGTGTCCACATGTGGCAGGACCTTGGCCATGAACTCCCATGGGACGTTACCGGCAGTCTCGATCGCGGTGTTGACTCCGCGGTGATGCGCCTCCTCCAACAGCGCCGCACTAAAGTCCGGCTGCAGCAGGCACTCGCCGCCGCTCAGCGTGATGCCGCCGCCGCGGCTTCAAGCAGCGGCCACAGGCCTTGGCCCCGATGCACTTGTTGATGTTGTAGGCCAACTCCGGGTTTGCGTGGATGCTCTCCGGGTTGGAGCACCATTTGCAGCGGAACGAGCAGAATTTCAGGAAGACCGTAGTCCGGATGCCCGGGCCGTCATTGATGCAGAAGTGTTGGATGTTGAGCACGAGGCCCATTGGGGCGCCACTGGGAGAGCGACTCGTTTCCATGACCCGTCCAGAATCGCCGAGAGAGATGCCGAGCGCCCGCGCGATCTGCAGGAAGGGACTGTCTGCAGGAATAGTCCGCACGCGGTTAAGCGCCTGTCGCAGGGGAATGACGCGCAAATCCGGTGGCTGGAACGACATCATCGCGGCGGTCTCTCCCGCGTCGAGGGCGCGCACTGCCGCGGCCCCATAGCCCAGACCGAGCTGCCGGTCGACGGCCGATGGCTCTCCGCCACGGACCAGCTGGCCAAGCGTGAGCGGCAGCGTCTCGCGTCCAGTCAGCCGCTGGAGTGCAAGCGCCGCGCTATGGGCGGCCTGACCCGCTCGCTCGATGACACGGGCCCCCTCGCCAAAGCGCGGATCGGATAGCGGCGAAAGGCTGGCTCGCATGTCGGTCGGCTTTGGCGGCTCAACCTGACTATCGATCGGAGCGGCATTCTCCGCCACCGTGATCAACGAAGCATCGGGCCTCAAGATCGCTGCGACCTTCTCGATATCGTAAGGGATCTCGGGGGTCAGCACCGCGTCGGCAAGTGCCGCCATGCCAGCCTGCAGCGCCAGCCATCCTGCGTGCTGTCCCGGCACTTCGACCACTGCGAGGCGACCCGCATCCCGCGCCGCGATGCGGATACGATCGAGCAACTCTGTGGCGTGGCCGAGTGCGCTGTTATAGCCGAAAGCCAGCGCCGTTTCCGGGATATCGTTCTCGATTGATTTGGGGACGCAAATCGTGGGCAGCCCGAGGCGGTGCAACTTCCATGCGACGGAGAGCGCGTGCATGCCAGTGACAGGACTCGCTCCGACGATCGAAATGACCGCGTCCACTCGGGCGTCCCGCAGCGCGGAGAGAACATCAGCGGAGCGATCGGCCTCTTCCGCTATCTCGTCTTCGGTCACTTGGCGCACGTGGAAGGGGTCCGCGCGAGCGGCGCTGCCGAGAAGCCCGCGGCTGTCGCGAATGATCTCCGGCGTCAGCCGGCGGATGCCGCCTTCCGGGTAACGTTCCGGGAATAGCGCGCCGTCATAGCCGTCGCGTATCGCTAGGACCTCCCAGCCGAGCCGATCCGCTGCCAGCACAACGCCGGTCGCAACTAGATCGAGCCCGGAAACAAACCCGCCGCCGGCGTTGATGGCAATCCGTCGTCGCGCGTCCATCTCAGTTCACTCCTTCCGACGAGTTTGGAGCGGCAATGAAGCTGTCGATGATGCGGCCGAGATCGAACTGATGCCGCCATCCCCACTCGGAACGTGCGTAACGGTCATCGAAGCTTTGCCCCCCGACGGCGTCGACCAATTCGGAGATCCGAGGGTTGACGGCAAAATTGAGTTCTGCCCCCGCGACTCTGCCAGTGACTGCGTTCACTAGATCCTGGGCAGTCGGGGCAGGCGTCGGCCCGAGAATCGTGTAGTTGACCGTTCGAATGGAATCAGCCGGTGCAGTCGCGAGTTCGTAAAAAGCTCTGGCGGCATCGGCGACATGCAGGATCGGGATCCGGACGTGCGGCTCGACGTAGATGGAGTATGGTCTGCCCCTCACGGCCTCCTCGATGGCTTTGTTGAAATACTCAAGATAGCCGTGCGTCGTTGTCCCTGGTCCGTTCACGTTGGGCAGGCGTATTCCCCGGAAATCGAGCCCGTAGAGCCGCCGAGATTTTCGGAGAACAGCTTCGCAGCGGCGTAAACGGTGTCCGGACGGGTCCGGGAATCGTCGTTTACGAGGGCACCCGCTGCAGAGGCACCACCAAACACACTGAGCGAGCTGGCAAATACAACCTGACAGACACCGAATGAACGAGCCGCCTCCAGCACATGATACGTACCGAGACCGTTCGCGCGTATGCCAGACTCCGGACTCTCGTCACATGCGGGAGCCAGCATGGCCCCAATATGAAAGATCGTTTGCGGTTGGTGTTTTTGCACAATTCGAAGAACATCAGTGAAAATGCCCACATCGCCGCGTTCAAATTCCAGTCGCTCGCGTACGTCGGCGAGGGAACGCGCGTTTCCGGAGACGCTGTTGACGACGACCTTCCCGACACCTTTGGCAAGGAACAATCGCACGAGATGCGAGCCAATGAAACCGGTGCCTCCAGTAACCAGCGTAGTGTCCATCCCTACTCCCCTTACTCCCTCCGACGAGTTTGGAGCGGCAATGAACCTGTCGACGATGCGGCCGAGGTCGAACTGATTCCGCCATACCCACTCGGAACGTGCCTAATGGTCATGGCGCGACGTTTACGCTGGATGGCCGCCCGCTTCATGTCATAGCGGTCGCGTATCGCTAGGACTTCCCAGCCGAGCCGGTCCGCCGCCCGCACAGCGCCGGTCGCGACTAGGTCGAGGCCGGGGACAAACCCGCCCCCGGCGTTCATGGCAATCCGTCGCTGCGTCTGCGCCATCACTCTCGCTCCTATTCATGGCCAGTGGTGTGCGACGCCTGCATCGCCGCCATGCGCTGCTTGAGAACGGGGCGTAGGTCCTCGCCGTAGCCGGTCATTAGGCCGCCATCCACACTGATCGCTTGGCCGGTGATGAGGCCCGCGCGCGGGCTGGCGAGGAAGGACGCGGTCTCCCCGATGTCGTCCGGCGTGCACCAGCGACCAAGCGGGATCAGCCGTTTCGTCACCATGGCACGGAACTCGGGCGTTGCATTCTGCTCGGCCAGCGGCGTCAGCACAGCGCCTGGGCAGATGGCGTTGACCGTGATGTGGTGTTCGGCCAATTCCCACGCCAAGTGGTAGGTGAGCCCGACCACGCCATGTTTTGCGGCAGTATAATCGGCGCTGCCGAAGAAGGTCATGCGCTGCCCCGCGAGCGACGCGATGTTGACGATGCTGCCGCCACCCCGCTCGATCAGTGCCGGGATCGCCGCCTTGCAGCAGAGATACACGCCCCGGAGGTTGATACCGGTCACCCGGTCCCACTGCGCCTCCGGAATGTCCTTCAATTCCCTGGGCGGCGCCTCGATCCCCGCGTTGTTGACGAGGATGTCGAGGCCGCCCAACCGCTGCTTCGCAAGCTGGACCATCGCCGCGTTATCGTCCGCCCTGCTCACATCAGCCTTGATGGCCGCCGCGCGGCCACCCTGCGCTTCTATCTGGCGTACAGCATCCTCTGCCGTCTCCAGATTGATGTCGCTGATGACAACATTGGCACCCTCCCGCGCCATGACTGAGGCGATGCCAAAGCCAATACCGCGGCCGGCACCGGTGACGACCGCCGTCTTGCCTTTGAGTTCCATGGGTTTTGTCCTTCCGATTCCGAGAGGCCGGTCAGGCCGCTTCTTCCGTACGCGCTATAATCTCCTCCTGTTGACTCGGTGAGAGGTCAACGAAGTACGCGCAATAGCCGGCGATGCGCACGACCAGATCCCGGTACTTCTCGGGGTTCTTCTGGGCGTCCAGGAGTGTTTGCCGGTTCAGGATGTTGAACTGAATGTGCGAGTGCTTCTGCTCACACCAGACTCGGATTAGCTGCATCAGCCTGCGAGTCCCGTCGTCGCCGGCCACGTTCGCCGGGGACATCTTCATGTTGATCAGGTCCTCGCGGTGCGTGTTGTAGAGACGGCAGGTCGCTCTCGCAATCGAACCGAGAGTGGTCGTAAGCCCCCTTCGTATCCATGCCGTGGGAGGGCGAGATCCCTTCCGACAGGAATTCACCCGCCGGTCGGCCGCTCGGCGTGGCGAACGTGACCTTGCCCGAGGGAACGTGGTAGGTGATCGGGATGATGCGCATGTTGAAGGTCTGGCCGTGCGGCTTCTGGTAGCGGTGGCAGTACTCCATGACAGCGCGCTGGATCTCGAACCCGATCGCGTCCACCCACTCGATGCCGTTGCCGTATTTCGGCGCGTTCAGGCAGAGTTGCCGGATGACTTCTTTGCCTTCCCAGTTCGTTTCGAGCGTCCAGCAGTTGATCCCAGGTGAGCTTCTTGGTGTCGTAGATCAGATGATTGATGGCCGCGAGCGAATCGATGGCAGTGCCGAACCCTCCGACACCCTCGATGCAGGACGCGTCCAGGGCGCCGGGGAAGTAGTCGCTGTGCGTGTGGAGGTCCCGGCCATGCTCCATGGCCAGGTCATGGAGCATCGAGCAGAACGGCGCCGCGATGTAGTTCGGCTTCAGGGCCAGCGCAGTGTACACCTGCACCATGATATGCTTGACGCAGTTCAGAAGTTGCGCGCGGAACGCGTTCCAGAGGTCGTCATAGGTTGCAAAGGTTCGCGGGTCGCCGGTCGGGAGCCCGAACTGCGGGTCATTCCAGCTCTTGACCCTGCCGTTGCGCAGTGTCATTTCGATGACCGGCCCGTAGTTAATCGCGGAGTTGCCCGTCTTGCCCGTCTCGCGGTTGGGCAGCCGCCCCTCGGTGCAGCCCGATGCCGCGTAGTCGAGCGCCTCCCGCATCTCGATGCCGTGGCTCAGGAGGAAGGGAATCTGGAACTCGTCGTTAAGGAGCTTGGGAGACCCTTTGCCGTCCTTGATCGCCTCCGCCACCGCGTGCAGAAACCTGTCCGGAGTCCTGGCGTGGATTCGGGCGGCTAGCTCCGGGTAGCTGCACTTCAGCGGTCGTGTGGACTCGAGGACGATGTAGGACAGCTCGTTGGTGGCGTCCTGACCGTCCGGCGTCTGGCCGCCGATGGACACCGTCTCGTGGTGCGAGAACCCCTCCCGGCCGGACGCCATTGCGGGCGACATCTGGGACTCCACGCTCTGCATCATGTTCAGCCAGAGGCACTGGAACAGCTCCTGCGCCGCTTCCGAGGTGATCCGGCCCTCGGCCAGGTCCTTCTTGTAGTAGGGGTAAAAGATCTGATCGTACCGCCCCTGGCAGATCTGCCCGCCGACCATCTCCTCCAGCCGCGAGAACAGTTGGGCGAACCACTGGACCTGGATGGCCTCGCGGAAGGTGGATTTACCGGCGCCCATTCGCAGATCTCGGCGATCTCCTGCAGCTCCTTTTTGCGCTGCGGCTTGTTCTCCTTCGCGGCCATCTCGGCGGCGAGCCTGGCGTAGCGCCGGGCCCAGATCGAGAGGGCATCGCAGGTAATGGTGACGGCTTCGTAGAAAGGCTTCTTGTGGACGAGATCCCGCGGATGGTCGAGGGCTGCCAATCTTGGTTTGGCCTCTTCTCGAATGCCCTTGCAGCCCCGCGCCATGAGCTTCCCCCAGTCGATGACCCAGTCCTGGGAGTGGCGCCCTGTCGAGGTGCTGAGCACGACGAACGTCTGTATCTGACCGATATTCTTTGGACCGGGCCCGAAGGAAATCAGCCGCGAGTCATCGGGCAGCGCGTGAACGAAGTGCGGGGTGAAGTCCTTGCCGTCCCAATACGGGAACAGCACCTCATCGATGATCTTCTTGTCCTCGACCGTGACATGGACCGCGTCGGGCTTGCCTGCGTGCTCCGCAGCCATAAAGGTCTCCGCCCCCTCCTTCATGATGCTCCCGTCGAGTTCGGGGTAGACGAGGGTGTAGCGGCCGAGCCAGGTGTTGGGCCTTCCGACGATCAGCTCGTCGTCGAAGATTGTGACGGGGATGTTTTCGGCGATATGTTTCAGCGCCTTGGCCCAGCGCAGAACGAGCGGCTGCCCCTCGGTGGTCTTGAAGGATTCGGTGAAGCAGACCGCCCGTTCCAGCGTGACCCGGGGCCGGTAGTTCGCACGGATCGCTTCAAAAAGCCTCAGGACTCGATCAGTTACATTCCCGTGTATCGATTTGGCACCCTTCTCGATCGCCTGCTCCTGAGCCGAGCCAGCCCATGTGGTCTCCGTATCCATCACAAAGCTCCTCTACCTACTGCATGAATCAGCCGTGGTTACGACCGGGTTCGGGCGAAGCGTGCCCGGATCGCGAGCCTAGGCCCCGGTTTTTGCCTCGACTATGCAGATTCGGCGAATTTTGGGCTGCTCGCCCCCGACCCAGGCAGGCGGCGCAGCGTGGCTGAAGGTGTTTCCCCGAAAGCGCTATGGTACACCCCGGCAAAGCGGCCCAGTTCGGTAAAGCCGCAGGCGCAGGCGATTTCCGCGACGCTCGCCGCTGCCGGATCGGCCTCGCGCAGCGCGATACGCGCCTGTTTCAGCCGGCGCAGAAGCACATAGCGGGTGGGGCTGACACCGAGAAACGCGGCGCAGCAAGAGCGCAAGGTTCTCTCCCCCACGCCGATCTGCTCACAGAGCTGTTGCATGCGCAGCGGTTGGCTTAACTGTTCCGCCAGCACCTCCTCGAACCGGATCATGGCCCGTCGATGATGCTGTCTCGCCAACCCGTTGCCTGCTGCCCGAGTGGTTTGAAGACAGGTCATGAGTGCGTGAATGATGCTCTGCTCCAAGGCCCGCGCCACCTCGGGGTGCGCCAGCATTTTCGGCCTGGTCTCGGCAAGCCGGCAGGCTTGCGCATGGCGGCGCAGCAGCCGGGCGGAGTTGCGTGCGGCAGGCCGTAGGATACGCGCGGCGGAGGGTGCCCGCACGGCTTTTCCGACGACAGCCTCGCTGTACCGTTCGAGCTGCGCAGGCGCGAGCCCGATCAAACCCCAACTGCACGCCCCGGCCGTTCGCTGATGGAACCGCTCGGCGCTGCTGTGGAGTACGATCTCGCCTGGCTGCAGCTCCACGCCGCCCCAGATTATCGGTCGGCTCCCTCGTGCCGCAAATCCCACAAAGACGAGCGCCGGGGCCAGTGAGATATAGGCGATCCGCGCGAAGTCCTCCTCGCTGCGAAAGAGATAGAGGTGATGCAATCTCGCGCTCGTCGCACGGCCGGTGAATTCGCCTTGCGCGGCAGTCAGAACGAGATCGAGCGGTGTTCGATCTAGGCTCGCTTGGTAATCATCGGGGTCGATAAAGGTGCATGTGCCGCTCCCTGGCATCTCTTCTCCCTGCAGACCAGCCGGCGGAATACCGCTGATCCCAGGCTAGGCACAGCGGGCCGGAGCTGACTATGCAGATTCCGGAAACTGCCAGGGCGAACTGGTGATTTTTTGCGGTCGCGGATCTTCGGGTGGGCGGCGCAGCGTCGCCGATGGCGGCTCTCCGAACAGCGAGCGATACGCGACTGCAAAGCGCCCCAATTCCCAAAACCCAAAATTCGTCGCGATCGCGGTCACCGACGCTGTCGCTGGATCGGCCCTTCGCAGCGCGCGGCGCGCCATATGCAATCGCCGCAGCCAAAGATACCGTGTTGGACCCATCCCTAAATGCTCGTGGCAGAGCGTGCGAAGCGTGCGGTCCGATACGGCGGCTGCCGCGCACAGCTCCGTCGCATAGAGGGTGTGGTCGCAGTTCGCCTCGAGGAAATCGTCCAATCGCCGTAATGCCGCTGCGTGCCGCCAGTGTGCGCCGCCGACGTGGGTCACCTGGCCTTGGCTCAAAAACAGGACCAGTACGCGCGTCAGAGCCTGCTCGATCGCTCGGGTGACCTCGGGACTGGCGAGGATGTCGGGAGCGCCCCGGGCGAGTCGGCCTGCAGCCTCATACAGGTTCAGCAGCTCCGACAGAAGAAGCGGCGGCGGTTTGACAACATGGGTGAAGGGCGGTGCGAGCAGCTCGCGTCCGATGATGGTCCCTCCGGCGCCGCGACATCATCATGAGTCAGCGCGATGGCGCCCCATTGACAGGCCCTCGAGGATCGATTGTACCCCTCCGATCCCCGGCGGAACACAATCATCCGGTCCGGCGCCAATTCCAGGCCGTTGATGTGTACCTGCTGATCCGGAGAGGTGGCGAAGATGACGCCCAACACCTCAGGGTTGACCGCAGAATACACAGTTTTAGAACGGACTCGTTACCGTTTGTGAGCAAAATTTATTGGCCAGAAAACGCGGATGATGCGATCATGGACGTGCCGTAATGGCTCGAACCCATTGGGTTCGCTAAGTTTGGACCCGCGCTGCGGGAAGATCCGGGCGGATGTGAATCGGCAGATCATCCAAAAATAGCCCGTACGACCGAGGGTGGAGTGCGTTCGAAACTCCTGTTTGGTTCCGGCTTGGCCGGCTTAGGGTTGTCGGGTACCAGCTGCGCCGGCACGCTGCCCATGAAGGCGAGCGCCCGGACATGCGTGCCAATCCAGTCCGGCAAACTCTGTGTGAGCGTCGCCTCGGCGGCGGCCGACTTCATTCCGGAATCAGTGGCCGACTTGCTCCGGAATCAGCAATTCGCCATTTTCAAACATGTCTTCGGGCTTTACCGGGACGTACGAGCCGATTTCATTCGCCTTCATCGGCCGCACCCGTTTCGTGTTCACGCCGCCGTCGATTGCGGTCTTCTTCGTCGCCCAGGACGCTGGTTCGCGGCTGCCGGATTTTCGGGTGTTGCGCGTTTCGGTGGTCCGATAACCAACCAGTCTGATTGAGACGATCGAGCCGCTCGATACCCGCAGTGATGGTCTGGATCAGCAGAGAGCCGCGGCGGCCCGCACCATTGAGACTTTCTTCATAGAATGCGGCAAGGAGTTCGACCTGGGCGAGTAGGCCCGGAGTCGAGGTTGCTATGGTGCGAACAATTCGCTGGTCGAGTTTCCTGACCCGGCGCAGGACGTCATCCACACGGTGTTCGATAACGTGCTTATCGTCCTGATCGCCGCAGTCAGTCCATTCCTTTAGAAGGCGAAATCTGCTCTGAACGAGGTCGGGTAATGGATCGTCTGTCGATGTTTTCAGGGATGATGGGTTTTTCAGCAATGCGTTCTGAGCCTTTTCCAACTCCGATGTCCGGCGGTTGGAAAGCGCGCTCAGAGAGACGCCCTGCCGTCCTTTAGCTTCTCAGCCTGGACATTCGACGGCAGCCGCCGGACGCGAAGGCATGAGCATCTCTGAGCACCAGCCTTTCCAAGGGCCGGAGTTAACGATTCGCAATCTCGGTGAAGTAATTGCCGGTGTGACGGATTGGCGGACTAGATCGAGGAACCATCTTAGCAGGACTAACGCGTAGGCCAGCGAATCGTGGCAAGACTGCGAACTCAACCGTTTTGAGCGTAGACGCCCGGCGAGTTAACCGCCCGTCACTCGACCACGTTCGGGCTGCGAGCCGCGCCCCTGCTCCGCCTTTCTAGCGATGTCACAAGTATCTCTCGACTTCGTCCCTCCTTCACGCCTCTGGCTTCACCCTGAATGGTAAGCCTCACCCACGGGACAGTGCCCGTGGGGCAGTTCGGTCGTCCATTGAATTCATAGACGCTTTTTTGACGCTCTATGATGACGCCGTGATCCTGCCGACGCGCATTCGCAAGCCGCCCGACAAAGGTCGAGGCCGCGCGCTAGTGATCGAGCGTTGGATCCCGGTTGAAGTCGATCACGATTTTCTCCGCCATTCTCGTCGTGCCCGCCCGCCTGGCGGAACGGGGTGAGACGCCGGGCTCGACTTCCCCGCCCAATCGCTCACAATGAGCAATCATCTTGTCGAGATATTGTTTCACTGTGGGCGTGATAGCATCTGCCTGGAGCCTCCGGGCTCGCGCCGCTGCTGTGCGATAGTACGTGGCAGGTTGCTCTTCCGATGACCAGCAATCCGAAATCTGTTCAAAATGGCTAGCGTTCATCTCCAAATCTCCTTGCATTTTGGGTCAGAGGTCCTAGGCAGAGGTCAGAGCAGCCAAGTCGCTGCCCAAAGCCCGGCGTCAACACCAAGACCATTTACTAGCGCCGCTTCAAGGGCTGGGCATTCAGAGCACGCGAGGACGGTCCTGAGGAGATCCGTCTGCATATCGAAATGCTGCGACATACGGTGCGGCGCATAAATCTTTGATTTCTTTTTGCTCCCCAAATCGTGTGAAACGGGTGACTAGGGCGTTAGGTATTCCGGCTGCCGCATTCGGGATAGCGCCATTCTGAACGGGGCTGCGGTTTTCGAAATCATGAATGCCACGGAGAGTAGCCCTTGGCAAATAGCGGGTGACCGGAACAGGTGCAGTGATGGCCCTCGGGCATTGGCTGCACCGTATACTTACCCCGGCAATGCTACTGTGTAGCCTTCAAGTTTAAAAATGGTCGCCAGCGAGCAGCGGCTTGTGCTTGCGTAAGCGGTCACGCTCAACTGCGTGCTTTTCCAGCGCGACCCGGTCGGCGGTTGGAACCAAGCCTTGGGTCGGCAGCACGCAGACGGTTGGGCAGCGGGTAATTCCTCTTGTGCGGATAAATTCGGCAACCGCCTCACGATCGTCTTCAGGCATGAAATCCACCCTGCTTTGTCGCGGACCAGCGCACGCGCCGTGATTGTGGAAATCGCCGCTGCCTCGCCGCTGTTTTGTTGGGACGTTTTTGCATGGTACTGACCTTCGGGTTTCTGGAATTAGTCCGCGCTCGCCAGGAGCTTCGTACACCGCCAACGTCGCCATGCAACATATTGTTCGGGCGACGACCAACAGTCCGTGCATATCTCTGAGCAGATCGTACGGTGTTGCGGAGATGTATGCGAGAGATGCGAGCCGCGCCTTCCCGACGGCGGCTAACCCTGCTTATGTCTGCGAGGTAGATATACCCGATCCGCCACCGCCGGGCGTTACCGTTCTTGATCCCGAGATCGAGGTTGCCGCTCAAAATGCCAACCCGTTGATTTCGATCTCGTACCACCACGATGGTGACATGAATTTCCTTCTCGGCGTCGCCGATCCGGTGGGAATGGCCGCTCACCTGACGGCGCCCGCCAAACAGCCTGGAGGGAGGGGTGGTGCGCCAAGGGCCCCTAATCTGACCATCGAGCTCGAAACTTTTGTGCGTGCCTTGCGAGACGCTGAAGTTTTGGTGCTTGGTCCCGTGCCTGCCGCACGTGTTATTAACCGGCATGATGTGTACTGATGGCGAGAAATCCCATGGCAGAACGCCACTCCGTAGATCTCCATGGCAAAATCTCCGACATCGGAGTAGTCCATTTCCTTCGGGCGGAGTGGAAAAATCCCCAATCCCGATTTGTTCTCATTCGCTATGCAGTGCATGAGAAAGAGGAGCCGTATGGCTTGCGACTAGATTTGGATAAGAGAGCAATTTTAGATGATGTCGGCGACGCTGCCACGGCGACGGCGGTGAAGGCGCGTGCGCGAGACATTTGGGAAATAGTGGTGAACATGCGATCTCCCAGAAGATGATCTGCCCCGATCCGTTGCGCCGGAACAGAATTACGGACTCTGTGGCCAACGGCGTCGCGCCAGGCGATCCCGTGCTGGCGAAATGCCGATCATTTAGAGAAGCGTTAGCGCGCGGCATCGGCGCGACAACGGCATCGTGCGCTCTGCCATAGCGGGTAACCAAAGCTTGCGGCGAACGCGGCGGAAAAAAGCGAGGCAATCATGCCTTGCGCAGAACTATGGCGCGGCCAAACAGCGCGGCCGACGGCAGCACTCAGATTAGCCCAAAGGGGCGGCATCCCATTATTCCCCGACCCCCACCCCTTGCCAGGAAGTTGGGACTGGTGACGGAAATGCGGCCGTCCTGTTCAACCGTCGAGAGAGGCATCCAATGCCCAGGTTTGAGCATGCCGATCGCCGAACCCGCACCGAGATCAGCAACATGACGTCATTCAACGCAGAGCGGGTCGCTAGGCGGCACTCGTGCCGGCTCGCCACAGCCGTTGGGTCATTACGGCTCCGGCCGAGCAGCGAGCAACTAGACACGGCAAGGGAGAGTTAAAAGTGCCGGCTACGGTTGCGCCAACGCCAACGAGGACGGGGCGGTGCGTCCGGTGCTCGATCCATAATCCGAGCCTCGCTTCGGGTGGTTCAATTTTTCCTCGGCCTTCTGACTGAGTGCTCCGCCATCGGCCATGCCATTAAACGCATCTCCGTGCTGGCTGTGTACCTTGGCGTCGTCGTTACCATTGGTGAGCTTGAGCCGACCCTCTACGGGGCGGCTAATGAACTTTCGGCTGCCCACCCAGGCCACACAGATCGCTGCGAAGAGGCTACCGAGACTGTGCAAGGTGCCC
>Ga0310909_10001227_pt1 | contig 14817 bp, 24 predicted proteins | sample GREbulkMGT000H_FD_203449 | JGI IMG/M metagenome (GOLD analysis project Ga0310909, IMG submission 203449) | Lab enrichment of tropical soil microbial communities from Luquillo Experimental Forest, Puerto Rico - GRE.bulkMG.T000H | ecosystem: Environmental > Terrestrial > Soil > Tropical forest >... | reverse complement strand
CATCCGTTTATGGACGATTACGACATGGATAGATGTGGGGTGACGACAACAGCTTCGGTCTAAGCCATTGAGGTTGTTGCGCGGCTGGCGGAGAGGGAGCCTGTAAAAATCTTTTCCATAGCGTCCATATCGCACGAAAGAGCGTAGCAAATCTTAGCGTGAGGCGTATGGACGCTGTGGAACGTGGGTACGGCCCACACGGGGATTTTTCATGGCGCGCCTCATTCAACAACTCACCGAAGCAAAGATCCGCACCCTTACCGCCGGCTTACATCACGACGGCGCCGGTCTCTATCTGCAAATTAAACCCGGCGGCGCGCGGTCTTGGATTTACCGATTCAGGCTGAATAGCCGCACGCGAGACATGGGGCTCGGCGCGCTCGTCGACGTGAGTCTCGTCAAGGCTCGAGACAAGGCCAGCGCAGCGCGTGCGCTGGTGAACGACGGAATCGATCCGATCGAGCATACACGTGCGCAAGCCGTTATCCCTGCCGCGCCGAAGCGACATTCCTCGCCAACCTTTGAAGAAGTCGCCGAAGCCTACATGACCGATCGGCTCAAGCGTCTGCGAAGCGAGGTTCACCGTCATCAATGGCGACAGACGCTTGTGGACTACGCCTATCCCGTCATCGGTAAAATGCCGGTCGACGAGATTGAAACTAACGACGTGCTGGCCGTGCTCAAGCCGATCTGGGAAACCAAGTGCGAGACCGCGGCACGGCTGCGCGGACGCGTTGAACGCATTCTCGCTCGTGCGACCGTCGAAAATCTTCGCCGCGGCGCCAACCCCGCTACGTGGCGCGGGCATTTACAGGAGGCCTTGCCGCCGCGTTCCGAAGTGCAGCCCGTGAAGCACTTCCGGGCAATGGACTTTCAAGCCGTTCCTGCCCTCATGCTCGAGCTCGGCCAGATTGATACGATCGCCGCGGCAAGCCTTCGCTTCTTGATTTTGGTAGCCGCGCGGACGGGCGAAGTCATTGGTGCGCGCTGGAACGAGATCGACTGGAATCAGAGAACGTGGACCGTACCAGCCGCACGGGCTAAGACGGGGCGCAATCACGTTGTGCCGCTTTCCACCGGTGCGCTGGCGATTCTCCGTGAGATGGAACCGCTGCGGAGTTCCGGCGACGATTTTATCTTTCCGGGCCAAAAGGGCGCAGGCCAGTCATCCATGACCTTGCTTGCATTGCTGCAACGTCGAATGAAGCGCGCCGCATGCGTGCACGGTTTCAGAAGTTGTTTTCGCGATTGGGCCGGCGATGAAGGCGACGTTCCTCGCGAATTAGCCGAACAATCGTTGGGCCATGTCATCAAAAACGCCGTCGAGCGGGCTTATCGCCGCAAGACGGCCGTGGAGCGGCGCCGCACGGTCATGCAGTCCTGGTGCGATTACTGTCTGCCGCCGGCGCCAACCGAAATTGTAAATATTGAGGAGGCCAGGCGGGGACGAGCGACCGCCGCGTGATATTCTAAGAAAGCGCGGGGCCGGCCGACGGGCCGTGCCGAGCACTTAACCGCCGCTCGGCTTTGCTCCGCGCTTCCCTCAAGGGCGGTATGGCGGTCTCCTCATGGGGCGGTCTCCCCGCACGATTTTTCCCCGCACGATCACGCTTATCGAGGCATGCCGCAGAATTTTGCGCGCGATGTACCCCGACGAACCAGCATTGGCAGACAAGATAATTCGGTACCTGTGGGAACTTTCTTATCCAGACATCGCCCTTTCAAAGCGTGACAGGATTTCAAAGCGTCAGAGGATATTGAGCCGAAAGCGTGAGAGGACATTGTTCCGGACCCTTCCAAAGCGTCAGAGGATATTGATCCGGAGCAAGGAAAAGACCGCCAAGGAAGAGAGGGCTAAGATCAAAGAGGCGCGTGAGTGGTTCGGGGGGTTAGTTGCGCGGGAAATCAGGCTTCGTGGAGCGCTCGATCCTTCCAAAGCGTTGGATGATATTGATCCGGCTGATGTTAGGGTTGGCGTGGTAGATATCTTGGTTAGCGAGCTTCGTGTTTTTCACAACAACAAACCCGTAAGAACCTACCGCCAAGTCTGTTGCTATGAGACTGACGTGGATCGCTGTGTGGCTGAACTGCGTTCGGAAACAAAGCGCACGAAATGGACAAGCCCGGCCGGATTCGAAAAATTCACGGCAGACTATAAAGTCAAATTAAACGGCAAGGCGCCGCCGACCGAGGAGGAGTTCACTAAGGCTGCGAACGCAAAAGGTCATTACCGGCCACGCAAAGACTTGCGCGCTGCACTTGCTACACTTGGGCCTAGGCGGCCTGGACCCCGCGCGAAATCGCCAGAAAAATAATCCGCCGAAATTAATCCGCCGGAAAATGATGCGCGGCGGATTGCGGATTTAGGAGAAAGAGCCCGACGCACATAGCCTCCAAGCGGTTCACGTGGAGGCAATATGCGTCCGGAAGTTACTGGCCAAAAAATCCTGCCGCTTGAAGAGCGCTTCGGCGTAACGGTCGCCATTGCGGCCGAATACGTCGGGATCAGCAAATCCAGAATCTACGAACTGCTGGCCGACGGCTCACTCGCCGGGCGGAATATCCGTGGTCGGAGAATTGTAGAGATCCAGGGCGAGCGAGGCTTGCTTCGCATGTGCGGCGAGGCACCGAGCGCGGAGCATGAAAAGAAAACGGCGAGGCCGGAGCAGTCCGCCTCGCCGTAATTCATTTTCTGGATCGGCCGGCGCGCGCCGCTCCGCGTCGTGGTGTCGCCAAGGGCGGCAACGCAGCGGGCCCGGTTTTGAGAAACCGGGCCCGCACCAAAAACTCAAACCCGCGACGCCAATCGCGGACACAAGGAAGGAACGTGTCGTGTTGCAAAGACCAAATACAGAAAGGTTGAGCGTTTCGCAAGCGGCGCGTACCCGCCGCAACGCTCCCTTGTTGGCGCCAAACTTACTCGTAGCGCTAAGTGAGCTCGCCGCCACCGAGGATCTTCCGGTGGCCGCGTTGATCGCGGTGCTGATCAACGAGGCGCTCGATCGCCGGCTGCATCAGAGGCGATCGGCATGATCAGCGCCGCCGATCGAGCACGTCAGGCGCAGGCCGCGGCCGAGATCTTCGATCTCATGCGCAAGTACGGCCTCGCGCTCGATGATCTACTCAAGATCGGCAGCCAGGATCTGAGCTCGTCAAATCCAAAGCAAGTCGCGAAAGCCCGCCAGGTCGAGAAAACCTGGGCGTTAATGGCGCGACTTTCGGTCAAATTCGCCGATTTGGAGCGGGCGCCGGGTCAACCTCCGACTAAACCGGCACGAAGGCGACGTGGCGAAGAGCTTTTCTCAGAAGTCATTGAAAACAAAGAGATTTCGGGTAGCGCACCTGGTGAAGTCAAGTCTCTGAAAAACAACGATAAAACGGATGATCACTCGGTTGAGGCGCCGGGAAAAGGTCGTTGGAAGCATAAGCGGCAACTGGTGGGAAGCGGGTCATGAGTCTCGACCACGCCTGCCAGTCCAGCCAACACCCGCACGCCGGGCGCGGACTCGATCTTTATGAAACCCCGCCAATCGCCGTTGAAGCGCTGTTAGTCGCCGAGGATCTGCCACACTGGATTTGGGAGCCAGCGGCCGGCCGTGGCGCCATCGTCAACGTGTTACGCGACCGCGGTCACGCCGTCATCGCATCCGACATAGTCGACTACGGATTTCCGCTGCACTTCGTCGGTGACTTCCTGGCGCAGACTAAGGCACCGGCTAACTGCGGCACGATCCTCACCAATGCGCCGTTCAAGATCATAACCCAATTCACTCGGCACGCGCTCGACCTAGCACCGCGTGTCTATTTGCTCTGTCGCCTAGCGTTTCTGGAAACCACAAGGCGCACTGAGATCTTGGAGCGCCGCGGCCTCGCCCGCGTTCACGTCTTCCGCAAGCGCCTGCCGATGATGCACCGGGATGGCTGGACCGGTAAGCGCGCATCGTCGGGGATTGCCTTTGCGTGGTTCTGCTGGGACCGCGACCACCGCGGCCCGACTGTCGTCGATCGGATTGGCGGGGTCGTATCATGACCCGCCAGCGGCTCCCCGATCGCCGGGCCTCGACCGCCTTTTGCTTCGAGTGCAATAGCCTGCGCTACACCGCGTCCGCTTCGTGGTTCGACGATGGTCGGCTTGGGGAAGTGTTCGTCAGTAATCATCGTGCCGATTCCCACGCCGACTCCTGCGCCAGGGACGCAGCGATTCTTGCCAGCATAGCTCTCCAGTTCGGCGCGCCGCTCGATGTTCTGCGCCGGGCGCTGCTCCGCGATTCCCAAGGCCGCCCCAGCACGCCGATCGGCTGCGCGCTTGATCTGCTTGCGGGCAGGGAGTCGTCATGAAGTCCCGACGCCCAGATCGCGGACCTGTATTCGTGATCAAGCTCCGGCCGATCCGGCCCGGCTCTGATGGCATTCGCGGCTTACGCTGGATTCTGAAAACTCTGCTCCGCCGCCGAGGCTTCGTCTGCATCACTGCGTGCGAAGAACAATCCCCACCCAAGATGGAGTCTTCAAATGCCTGAACTCGAACATCTGCGCAATTTCGCTTCCTCTGCCCGTCGTGGCGGATTCGGTGTGCCGTTTTTCAAGATGGACGGAAACACTGGCGAATATCACCGCACCGGTAAAACGAATACCGATGCCATGAACCACCAAAAGCTTGCCTGCGACCCAGTCGACGCAATGACAGGCTGGCAGAAATTTGAAAACAAGATTCCGATTTATCAGATCGGACGTGTAGCCGATGGTTATCAGCCGGCATCACGCGAAGAGCTCGGCGATGTGAACGAATGCGCTTGGGAGAATGGCAAAGATCCGTGGGTGCGGGTTGATCTGTTGCCGTTTTGGGATGTGGAAAGCCGCGAAATCTTGCTGTTTTCCGCCACCAGCAAGGGAAGCCGCGATGCCGTCGCGCATTTAGTTGAAGCCTATATCGACAACGCGGAAGTGCACCCCGAACATCTAAGCAGGGTGCCGCTGATCGAGCTTGAGGCCGACAGCTACACCAACAAACACGGCAAAAAGATCTTCTATCCTATCTTCTCAATCCTCGATTGGGTCGAGCGGCCTGTCGCGGTGCGGCGAATCCTGCCGCCGCCAGTGAAGATGTTGCAGTTAACCGCACTGCCAAAACGCCACCCACCCCAACAAAATCCAATCGGCGCACACCTGTGGCGAAAAGCCAAAGCAAAGAAATCGACGGTCGATGATGTCGGTTCAAACTAGCCGACTTCAACGACGAAGTACCACCCTGAAAGCAGGAAGGATTTGCAAATGACTGCCCCGAAAGAAAAGCCACAACCGGAAGCAATCGACGCGTTCGATCTTTCAAAGCTCCGGTTAAGCCAAGAATTTTTGGAAACCGCTGGGGCCAAGAAGATCCTCACCACGGTGCCGGTGCGCAGGCCTAACAAGCAGGATTTCGTACGCGTGCATCCTGATGCGAAATTCCGCGCACCGTTCGCGGTCATCGACCTAAAGGAGGATCGGGAACGCTATTTGCTCACACCGGATGTTGCCGCTGCCTTCCCCGCCGAGTTCGTGAACGAAATGCTCTACGCCACGATTACTCGGCAACGCGTTATATTTTTGTGGCCGGTACGGCTACCGACTGCGGATGGCCGCATCAACGAATGGCACCGCTCAGGACAAGAAGCTGCTGAACGTGCCATGAAGCGTTGGATTCGAGTCGTCTCCAACATGAATCTCGGTGCTTATGAGATCATGGAAGCACCGGGCAATTACCCCGACCCCGAATGGCCAAACCACACCTTCGATGAATTACTGCGGATTGGCTTTCGTGATCGGATCATCAGCAGCTTCGATCATCCCGTGCTCAAGCGGCTGCGTGGCGAATGTTAGACACGCTGCCGTACCGCCATGTCATCGCCGCCGATTTTGAGTTTGAATTCGGTGGCCATGCTGGCAATCGGCCGCGCCCCGTTTGCATGGTGGCGAAGGATTTATGCACCGGCCAAACATGGCGGCTGTGGCGCGGTGAATTCGATACCGTACCGCCATTCCCAATCGGCGCTGATACCTTGTTTGTTGCTTTCTATGCTTCCGCGGAATTAGGTTGCTTCAGGGCGTTGGGCTGGCCGATGCCGGCCAAGGTGCTCGATCTCTTTGTTGAATTTCGAAATCGCACCAATGGACTCACCACGCCGGCTGGCGGGGGTCTGATTGGCGCGCTCACCTATTTCGGCTTGGACAATATCGGCGCGGTCGAGAAGGACGACATGCGATCTCTGATCCTGCGCGGCGGGCCGTGGTCGCCAGAAGAACGCGCCGCGATTCTCGACTACTGCGCCGGCGATGTGACCGCGCTGGAACAGCTGTTGCCGGCAATGCTGCCGCGAATCGATCTACCGCGTGCGCTATTGCGCGGCCGCTACATGAAGGCCGCCGCGATCATGGAGCATAACGGCACACCGATTGATATCGAGACACTAGGGCTGCTGCGGCAATGTTGGACCGACATTCAAGATGATCTGATCACCGAGATTGATGCCGACTATTGCGTATTTGACGGTCGCACCTTCAAAGCCGACCGCTGGGAAAGTTATTTAGTTGCACACGATATTCCTTGGCCGAGGCTGGAAAGTGGTCGGCTCGATCTCAGCGACAACGCATTCCGGCAGATGGCCAAAGCCTATCCGGCAGTGTCGCCGATGCGCGAATTGCGTAGCGCCCTATCGGATCTGCGTCTCAATGATCTGGCTGTCGGCCAGGATGGTCGCAATAGGACAATCCTATCTGCATTCCGTTCGCGCACCGGACGCAATCAACCCGGCAGCGCAAAGTATATGTTTGGCCCGAGTGTTTGGTTGCGCTCCTTGATCAAGCCGCCGCCTGGATTCGGCATCGCCTATATCGATTGGAGCCAGCAGGAATTTGGAATCGCCGCCGCGCTGGCTGGCGATCGCGCCATGCAGGCGGCCTATCTCTCCGGCGATCCATATCTTGCATTCGCCAAACAAGCCGGTGCGGTGCCCCAAGGTGCCACCAAAGAAAGCCACGGACCTACGCGTGAGCTTTTCAAACAATGCGTGTTGGCGGTGCAGTACGGCATGGAAGCTGGGAGTTTGGCCACGCGTATCGGCCAACCGCCACTAGTAGCGCGGGATCTGCTGCGGGCGCATCGCGATACCTATCGCAAGTTCTGGCAGTGGTCGGAGGCGGCGGTTGATCACGCCATGTTGACCAGCACGCTGCACACCGCATTCGGCTGGTGCATTCACGTTGATGAGAATCCGAATCCGCGCAGCCTACGCAATTTCCCGATGCAGGCCAACGGCGCCGAAATGCTTCGTCTAGCGTGCAGCTTGGCGACGGAGCGCGGCATCGAAGTGTGTGCACCGGTGCATGATGCGGTGTTGATCTGCGCGCCACTTGATCGGCTCGAAGATGATATCGCCAGCATGCGCGCCGTGATGGCGGAAGCATCGAAGATCGTGCTTGACGGATTCGAGCTACGCACTGACGCGATGCGCATCCGACATCCCGACCGATACCAAGACCCGCGCGGCGCGGAAATGTGGAATCGCGTGATCGAATTGAGCACCAAACACACCACAGTAACCAAGGAGAAAGCAGCATGACTGAAGCTTACCCGTTGCAATGGCCGGAAGGTTGGCCGAGAACCCCATCATGTGGCTAAGGGGGCTATGCGCCAGGCCAACCCGCCGCCTACGCGCTATCGCGCTGATTCAAAAATAGATGCACGACGATAGTGACGATATCTGGAAGAATTTAAGCATTGATCCGGCGAAATTGGCGGCGGCGCCGGTCCCGACCAAGATTCGGAAGCGGCGCGAACAATTCGTTCAGGTGCCGATGTGGTGGATTGAGAGGCTGGGCGAATCGCCGCTGGCAACCGGCGCAACACACCAAGTCGCCTGCTATCTCTGTCATTTGAGTTGGAAGCACCACGGCAAGCCGTTCAAGCTACCCAACGGTATGTTGGGATACGATGGCATTAGCAGGCAATCGAAATGGCGAGCGTTGGCGGATTTGGAACGAAGAAAGTTGATTCTAGTAAAGCGACGGCCAAAAAAATCTCCTGTCATTCATCTGATGACACAACCGTGAGTAGGTTTTGCAGCCACCTAATCTGTCTCATCCGTGAGGCATGTCTGTCTCATCCGTGAGGCATGATTTTTTGAATCTGTCTCATCCGTGAGGCATACGGTATCCGTCTATTCTTTCTTTCTCTTCTGGTCTCTATAATGGAGTGAAGGTAACGGCGGTGATTGCAAGACGCTACAACCTGCAGGATGAGGAATTCTTCCGGCAAGTCGTGTTCGCCGAAGAGGATCGGCGCCTGTTCACCACCGCACCTTGGCATGGTGGCTTCCGTTGGTTTCGTTCGCCCAATGTTGTGCCGATTGAGCGCTGGCAGCGGGTTGAAGTAGCGTCCATCGGTGTAAGCGCGATTCCCCGCCCCATCCAACTCACAACACGCGAGCGACAACCGTAACAACTTGGAACTTTTGACGCTGTCATTGGCCTCTTTGCTCGTGTGCCCGGAATGCATAACGGCGGATGACTTGAGATGACGGGTCCGATTAAGAAGGCGAGAAAGCAGCAGGAGCTCGATGAGCTGGTGTTCAATGTGCTGTCCAGTTTTCGGCACCAAGGTGCGATGCAGTGGACGGATTGGCATGAGACCACGAGCGCTAGACGAGGTGGTCGGAGGGGATTGAGTACTCGTACTTTCAGCGACGTGGTGAAGAGGCTGGTGGCTAGTGGGCGGGTGCGGAAGGATAAGGATGGCTGCTACGAAGGCGTGTACAGCGATGCAGGGAACTTTATTCCCGCTGTAAATTCCGCCGAAGTCGAAACTGAGCGGTGTTGTAAAGCGTTAATTAAAGGCGCGAATGGCAATGCGGACGTGGCCGACATCGCCTTGCAGCAGCTAATAGAAGTTCAGGATTCGTGATCGATAGTCTTGGGCGGGTTGATCGTCTTCATCGCCTTCGCTGCATCCAGGCATTCGCCCAGGACATCAGAGCCGCGAACTGATACTGCCACCGATAGCTTGGGCCGTTCGAAGGGCAGAGCTCCGGTTGCGGCTTTAATCTTGCTGAATTCGCTCGAATCCGGATTGTTGTAGATAGCCTGCAGGCAAGTTAGGGCATCGGTAGTGCCCAGGATCCAATTCAGCAGCTGCTTGTTCTCGGTGCGGAGCTTGGCGATTTCCGTCATCTGCAGCTTGATGACGTGCTCGTAGCGCACGAGCTTCTGCTCGGCCTCGAACCTCAGCTTGGCGTTTGTTCTGCGCATGGGCGTAGCATACCACGCTCGGCCGGAGGCGGAGGTGTCTTCCGTCATCACCTATTGAAATTGCGCTACAATTCGGCGCGACACCGCTGCTACCCACTGCGTACCCATGCCAGAAGCGCGAAAGTGGGCTTAGAAGGGCCTCGCGCTGAACTCACAGACGCTCCTGGATTCGCTGGACCGGTCACGCGCATCGCGCACCAGCAGCAGAGCCTGAGCCTCAGCGGCCCGATACTGCCACCCCCACCCCCAAAATCGCTGCCCGTGCCGATCGTCAATTTCAAAAAGATGCAACGACTATTGGGGCGCGCACTAGACGTAAGTCGGTCCTTCAGACGAGTCAAGCATCGACCGGCATCCGCTCCGTTTTCGACGTGCCACAATGCGGGCATTGGATGACAGAATCCAGCACTATGCCATCGCCGTATGGCGCTTGCGTGGAGCCGGATGAATTGCAAGCGCTCATTTTAGTGGCCTCGACATCCGGTAGGAAACAGCGCCGTAAGTACTAACGGTGTACGGGACCAGATAGGTGAGCAAAATTTTGGTCCAATTGATTGATGCGGCTCCGAAGATTGCATCACCTTGATTGATTAAATTAAGGATCGTCCCAACCACGAGAGCTACACAGCCGGATCGCCATGGTGTTCCATCGGAAAACGAATAGCGAATGGCTCGTTGAAGATGCAACATCAGTGGCATGGAGTCAGCCTAAAACTGTGTCGTGAGGTCGGTGAGCCATTGCGGCGACTCGTCTACCGCAAATGTCTCGATGCGCTTGTCGAGGCCGGTGAGCACCATAGCGCCGATCGCAACGAGGGCAACCGCGAACAGCATCCTTGCGTGCGCTCCGCCAGAAATGAAATGCGTGCGCCAGCGCAACAAGACCTCACGCGACACAAGGCCAAGCGCCCCGAGCGGAAGGGCTGCACCGAGCCCGAAGGCTAACATCGTAACCGCCACTTCCGCGAGATCGCGGCCCTGCGCTGCGAGAATCGATGCGGCGCCGAGTGTCGGTCCGACGCAGGGGCTCCAGACCGCGCCGAGCAGTAATCCCGCTAATATTTGGCCGGGAAAGCCGGCGTGTCGGATCGCGCCGAAGTGATGGTCGCTCCAGTTAGCTAACGGCGCCCCGGCGAGCGCAAGGCGCTCCTGAAAGCGCGGCACCACCAGAACCACACCGACGGCGATCATTAGCGCGGCCGCAATATTACGGAACAAGTCGGTGTCTAGCCCGATCGAATAACCGATGGTCGCTGCGAATAGCCCAATAGCGACGAAGGAGACCGCTAGACCCGCCGCGAGCGCTGCGGGACCCCAGCGATGCTCCGATGCCGCCGCGCCAAGCACGATAGGCAGGATCGGCAGTACGCAGGGCGACAAGATCGTCAGGAGACCCGCCACGAATGCAAGAACAGGAGCACCGAACGCCATCAGTCGCTCAGAGCGCTCTGTTCAAGAGAGCCGCAATCAAGGAACGCTCAGTATCACCGACGGAGCGGCCGGTTTCCTTCGTGCCCTTGAAATCGATCAGCGTCGATTGCATTTGGGCGCCGAAAAATCTCACCGCATCCTTCTGAGTATCAAAGTCTACCACGAAATAAATCAAGTCCTTGAACTTGGGCTCCGCCATCAGTTCACTCAGGATTGGCTTCTGCGCCTTGCAGGTGGGACACCATGATGCGTGGATCGCGACAAGGATCGGCTTGCCGGCCTTCTGTGCCGCCGCAAAGGAACCCGAATCGAAGGTCCTAGTCTCTACGGCGAATGCGGGCGCGATCGGAGCAGCGTTTGCGACAAGGACGGCGAAAACAAAACTTCGGCGCGAAAGCATGACTGATGTTCTCCTTGCGTAGTCTTTGTGTTTCGATACGGTCGAAGACGATGGTGCGCACGTCACAAATCGTGCGTCGGGGATCAAATTCCCGTCATGGCGACTGCTCCCGCGAACGAGTCCAAATGCCCTGGATCAGGGCATCGAGCGAAAAGCTTCCGGCGCCGCGGCAGAGCAGAACTAGCAGCATAGCGGCCCATTGAATATGGGTTGGCCAGGCCTGCGGGTAGACGAAAATCTCGATTACGGCCGTCATGCCGAGAAGCACCAGGGCGGCGGCCCGGGTTAGCAATCCAAGAACCAGCAGCACCGACGTTGTTACTTCGATGGCGAGCGCGAGATTGGCGGCCAGCTGCGGCGGCAGCAGCGGCACCTGATATTCGTCGGTGAACAACGACAGCGTCGCGTTCCAGTCGGCTAGTTTGGTCATCCCGGAATTCCAGAAGACGGTGGCGACCGCGAGGCGCAGCGGCAGCGCAAGCACCGCATACGGCACCCGGTCAAATTGCCGACGTAGCCACCCGACTCCGCCTATGGAAGCGCAAACGGGACACATCGCGACGCTGGCATTGCTCATTGAGCGCGCTCCGCGGGGACTAAGGTCTCAGTATTGCTCAGCGCAAAATCGCTCAAATGTCCCGCTGTGAAATGCGCGGCGAGCCAGGCGACTGCGCCTGGATTATCCGCCAGTACGAGCGCCGTCGAGAGCGGGTCGCCAGCGAACAACGCCTCGGTAAACTTCCATCGTTGCTCGTCCATCCGAGTAACATCGACTTCACCGGCGCGGCGTTCGACCAATAGCCGCACTGAGCCGGCCGAGAGATCGATTGCTGCCAAAGCCGGATCGTCCCGCGCCAGCACCGCACGCCAAATTGCGTCCACGGGGTAAGGCGAAAACACGAGGCTCACTGATGGATGCGGGGTAAAGCGCACCCGTCCTCGGGCCGATGGCACGATGTCTAGAAGCTGCGAATATTCCAGCGGTTCGGCATCGACGGCATGAAGAGCACGGCCGACGGCGCGTTCGAGGCGGGCCACATCGGGAAGATAAATCAACGCCGCGGCGGGTTCGAAACTCTGCAGGAATTCTGGAAAAGCTTCGCCGTAGAGGTCGAGCCAAGCGGTGTGGGGTGGCTCGTGCGTAATGTAAGTATCGGCTGCCGTCGCGAAAAACCCCTCGCCAACCAGCCGGTGCACGACCGGAAAATTCAGGCGTAGCACATTGATCAGCGTGGTGCGCGAGGTGTTGCGGTAGATGCTCAGTCGCTCAGCCGGTGCCAGCGCGTCGCCGAGAGTGGCCGACACTGTCGCATTGCCGTTGTCGAGTATACCCGCCCGCACTGCGATCTGTATCTCAAGCAGCGTCAGCACGGCGGACCCCATCGCTTGTGACGTCGATTAGCGCGTCGGCGCGCCGCGCCTCGTCCAGCAGCACGTCGAGCGCCGGCACGTTCTGGTCCCATTCGATCAGAGTCGGCAACGGGCCGAAGCGGAGCAGTGCTGCCTCGTAGAGCGACCATACCTCGCCGCACACACGCGAAGCGTGGTCGTCGATCCGCACAGTGCCGCCATCGGCGAGTTGACGCACAGTGTGACCGGCGAGATGGATTTCGCCAACCGCATCCGGCGGCAACGCCGTGAGATAGGCCAAGGGATTCCAGCCGTGGTTTATGGCGCTGACGTAGATGTTGTTGACGTCACAAAGAATGCCGCAGCCCGTACGGACGGCCACTGCGGCCATGAACTCCCATTCCGGGATCATCGAGTGCCAGAATTGCATGTAGGTGGAGGGATTCTCGACAAGAATTCTGCGCCTGAGAGTGCTTTGCACCTGATCGACATGCCGGCAGACGACGGCCAGCGCCTCTTCGGTCATCGGCAATGGCAACAAGTCAGCGAGGTAGGTGCCGCCGCTGACGCTCCAGGCGATGTGCTCGGACATGAGATCAGGCTCAATACGTTCGGCAACTTGCCGGATGCGATCGAGATGCGCTTGGTCCAAGCCTTCGGCACTGCCGAGCGAGAGGCCGACACCGTGCAACGATATGGGAATATCGCACCGGATTGCTTCCAGACAGCGGATCGGCGATCCGCCACCCATGTAGTTTTCGGTATGGACTTCCATCCATGCGATATCAGGGCGTGTATCAAGCACTGCTTGATGGTGTTGGAAGCGTAATCCGATCCCGGCTTTCGCCGGGATCAGGCTGCTGTAACGGTCCGTTGCCCCGAACATCGGTTACGCCGTGTCAGGACGCTGTGAGCTTGCCACCTTGAATTTTCGAGCAGTCACCTGCGGGCAACAGCACGAAAGACTTCGTATCACGACCCTGTGTCGCCTGACCGGCACACGAATGGGCACCTTCTGCGCAGTCGTTCTTGGCAACCGCGTTGATGCCGTAGCACTTTTGGAGTTTGTCCTTCTCCATGCGGGCCATGTTGTCCTTCACGATCTGTGGAGGATTGGCCATGCCTTGGGCGCGAACGGTCGGCGCCTGCATGGCAAGTGCAAGGCCGACGGCAGTCGTCAAAGCGGAAGCGGCGAGCAATGGGCGATTCATGATTACCTCTCCGTTGGCGTCTCGATGTGAGTTCGACAGCGAGAGGTTCGACGGATGTCGACAAAAGGTTAGCCCGCCGCGAAAAAATTCTTTTCTATCGCTGTGATCATCGCGGGTGTAATCGAAGGTTAAGCAAACGCAAAGCTTATGCAGGATTTCTTTTGATGTCGGCCGGGCGGCGTAGTCCCACACCGCTGACCATAGTGTCCGCGTCGACGCCGGATGACTCGCAGAAAGCGGGTAATAGCGCGGATTGGTCGAAACTGATGGCACGGTCGCAAGACGGCGACCGCGAGGCCTACCGGACGCTCTTGGAAGGCGTAACACCGTACATCCGGTCACTCGCCGCACGCTGCTTCAAACAGCCAACCGACGTAGAGGATGCAGTGCAAGACGTATTGCTGACCATTCATATGGTCCGCCATGCTTATGATCCAGGTCGGCCCTTTGGCCCGTGGCTGGCGGCAATAGCCAATCGGCGCATCATCGACCGGCTGCGCCGCGATACGCGCCGGAAAGCGCGGGAGGTAGCGCTTTCCGCCGACCATGAAACCTTTGCGGAGCCATCAGCGAACCTACATGCAGAGAAACCGGATGAAGTCGCGCTGGCGCAAGCGATCGATCGGCTACCTCCTGATCAGCGCCAAACAATTCGCATGCTGAAGTTGAACGAGATGTCCTTGAAAGAAGCCGCGGCCGCCAGCGGCCGTTCGATTCCGGCTTTGAAAGTGGCAACCCATCGGGCGATCAAGAGCTTGCGCCGCATGCTCAAGCAGCAGAGTGACTCGACGTGACCAGAACGCAAGATCTCATTGATGCGATTGTTCAGACTGCGACGCCAGTCCGGCGCCTGCGTCCGCCGATCATTCGCGCCGGACTATGGCTCGCATTTGCCGCGATCGTTCTTGGTCTCATTGCTATTGCACATGGCGTGCGCCCCGACTTTTCCGACCGCGTGCGGCAACCGCTCTTCGTTCTCAGCATGGTTGGTGCTCTGGCAACCAGTGTCTTGGCAGCAGTGGCCTCGTTCCGGATAAGCCTTCCGGACAGTTCCCGGTTATGTATTGTCCTTCCATTACCGGGATTGGCCTTGTGGATCTCAACCATTGGATATGGCTGCCTCACTGACTGGGTCTCTATGGA
>Ga0310909_10001221_pt1 | contig 14842 bp, 17 predicted proteins | sample GREbulkMGT000H_FD_203449 | JGI IMG/M metagenome (GOLD analysis project Ga0310909, IMG submission 203449) | Lab enrichment of tropical soil microbial communities from Luquillo Experimental Forest, Puerto Rico - GRE.bulkMG.T000H | ecosystem: Environmental > Terrestrial > Soil > Tropical forest >... | reverse complement strand
TAAAACCGGCAAATCGACGAAATAAATCTCCCCGGGGGACTGGATCTCTGCAACTATAGGGAGAGCCCCGCGTCATGATCCGACAAATCGCTCCCCAAGACTGATTTTTTCCGCAGCCTGCTAGGGCAAACACTGATGTTGCTCGGTAGACCGCAAGAGGGAATCCCGCATATCGAGAAAGCGATTCGGCTCAATCCGTTCGACCCGAACGTCGCCGTCTTTTACTGGGCTCTTGGCCATTCTCACCTGCTTCTCAGCCATGTGGATCAGTCGATCGATCTCTTCAGGAAGGCGATCGCGGCAAATCCTTCGGCGTGGTATTGTCATTTTAATCTTGCTGGGGCGCTGGGTCTGCGCGGCGATCTTGACGAGGCGCGGGCCGAGCTCGCCGAGTCGCTTAGACTCAATCCGCGCTTCAACTCGTTTGCAGCTTGGCGGGCTAGTCCGTCTAACACGAATCCCGATTATTCGGCGCTCGCCGACAAGACGATCCTGCTCGGTCTGCGCCGCGCCGGCTTCCCCGACGAATGACTGGGACCGCCGTCTCGCCGCGATCCTCGCCGCCGATGTGGCGGGGTACTCGCGGCTGATGGGAGCCGATGAGGAAGGAACGCTCGAACGGCTCAAGGCGCATCGCCGAGAGCTCATCGATCCGAAGATCAAGGAGCACCGCGGCCGCATCGTCAAGACAACCGGTGACGGCATGCTGGTGGAGTTTTCTAGCGTGGTCGATGCGGTCCGCTGCGCCGCCGAGCTGCAGCGCGCGATGATCGATCGCAATGGCGAGACGCCCGAAGACCAGCGCATCAGCTTCCGAATGGGGGTCAATCTCGGCGACGTCATCGTCGATGGCGACGACATCTACGGCGACGGGGTCAACATCGCCGCGCGGCTGGAAGCATTGGCAGAACCGGGTGGCATAGTCATCTCGCGCGCCGTCCGAAACCAGATCCGGGGCAAGCTCCCCTACACGTTCGAGGATATGGGGAAACAAACCGTCAAAAACATTGTGCGGCCGGTCCGCGCGGATGCAATGGGTGCGGCTGCCGTGACGGAACTTCCGCGGGTCGCGCTTGTGGGGCAACCAAGATCACTGTCGCGCAGTATCACGGCTCGGCTCTCGGGTTTGATTGGAGGCCGCGGGTCACGTGCTGCCGCGACATCCTCCGGCTCCCCTTCGATCCTCAGCGCGGCAGAGACGAGAAAGCCCGTCGTCACCCCGTCGACTGCACCACGGCTTTCGATTGTCGTTCTGCCCTTCGAGAACCTGTCAAACGATCCGGAGCAGGAGTATTTCGCAGGGACGATCTGACCACCGATCTTTCGCGGATACACGGAAGCTTCGTGATCGCCCGCAACACTGCCTTTACTTACAAAACAAACCCGTTGACGTGAGGCAGATCGGTCGTGCGCTCGGCGTTCGCTATATCCTTGAGGGCAGCGTTCGGCGGACCGGCGACCAGGTTCGGGTGAACGTGCAGTTGATCGACGCCGAGACCGGTACCCACCTTTGGGCAGATCGCTTCGAGACCGATCACGCCAACCTCGCGGAAGCGCAAAGCGAGATCACTGGGCGCCTTGCTCGCACCCTCGATCTCGAACTCGCGGAGGCGGTGGGACGTCGCATCGAAGCGGAGCGGGCAACCAATCCCGATGCCCGCGACCTTGTTATGCGGGGCTGGGCGTGGTGGTACCGGCGCATGTCTCCGGCAAATCGCCAGCAGGCGCAGCAAGCCTTCGAACAGGCTCTGGATATCGACCCGCACTCTATTGATGCGCGGATCGGGTTGGCGATTATCCTGGTTTCCAATATCGCCGACGGATGGAGCAGCGGTGCCGAACAAGACCTGGCGCGGGCCGAAGAATTGTTGCTTGAAGCGCTGGAACGCGATCCAAACCGCTCGATGGCGCACTACGCAATGGCGATGGTGCGCCGCAGCCAAGGGCGCCTGATCGAATCGAAAATGGAGTTCGAGTCAGCGATCGCTCTCGACCGCAACAACGCGCGTGCTTACTTCAACTTTGGTCGAACCCTGTTCCTCCTTGGCCAACCGGAGGCGGCGATTCCGCATATAGAGAAGGCTCTTCGGCTCAATCCCTACGACCCCAATGCCGGCAATTTTTACCAGTCGTTGGGGATGATCCATCTTTTGCTCAACGATCCTGACCAGGCGGTCGAGCTTCTGATGAAGGGGCGCGCGCTTAATCCGCATGGATTCTATGTACATCTCTGGCTGGCCGGGGCGTTCGGTCTCAAAGGCGATCTCGACGAGGCAAAGGCCGCCTTGGCCCAATCGCTCGCGCTCAAACCGGAGATCAATTCACTGGCGCGGCTGCGCGAGTGTGCTTGGATGAACAACCCAGCTCATTGGGCGCTACGCGAAAAGACCCTGGATATCGGCTTGCGCCGCGCCGGTTTCCCAGACGAGTGACGCCTACCCGCGTCGTCAAGCCGGTTGCGGGTGCATTTCGAAGCCAGCGGGGCGGGCAGCGCGGAGCGCGGCTTCGGTGGGCGGCAGGGACGCGTCCCAGAGGTTGGCGTCGAAGCGCCAGCCGTTGACCTTGTCGGCGGCGGGCGAGACGACATAGAGGAGCGGCGACACCATCTCATCCGGCTCGACCAGGCGCGGGGCGCGGCCTTCGCGGCTCATTTGCGCGCATCTCCTCAGCCATGCCTGGCGTGTTGGCGCCGGCCCCGGGGTTGACGATGTTGATCGTCAGCCCGGTGCCCTCGACCTCCTTTGCCCAGACCTCGGTCGCCATTTCGAGCGCTGCTTTCGAGGCGCCGTAGGGCGAGGTGTGCGGGCGGTTCATCGTGTCGGAGCTTGGTCGTCACGTTGACGATGCGGCCCCAGCCCTCTTCGACCATACGAGGCGCGACACGGCGGGCCATCTGGTCGGCAGCGATGTAGTGGTCTCGATGACGGCGTGGACGACCTCGTCCGACACCTGCCAGAATTTCTGCGGCTCGGGGCGGCGGAAGCGTGTCGGGTCGATAGTCGTAAAGGTCAGGCCGGCATTGTTGACGAGGATTTGCGGCGTGCCCAACCGCTCCCGCGCTATCGCCACGACGCGGTCGCAATCGGCCGGCCGGCGCAGATCGGCGATGAGCGGCACGACACGCCCCGAGAAATTTACGCCCGCGGTCGCCGCCTCGACCTCCACGACATCCGCGTCGATGTGACCGACCGCGACGACGTCGTGACCTGCGCGCGCGAGACCGAACGCCATTGCGCGGCCGAGGCCGCGCAATCCGCCGGTCACGATCGCGACCCGTCGTTCCATCGATCCCTCCCTGTGGTACCGGACTAGATCCCCAGTGTATCGTAATTCAAGCGAAATTCGGCCTAATCCTCGCCCGCCGCCGCTCCAGGAAACAGCGCACCGCCCCGTCGGGCTCCAAGAGAATCGCTTGGGCATAGGCTGCGTCCGCCTGGGCAGACCGACCGAGGCGGGCCAGCAGATCGGCGCGCGCCGCCCAGTAGGGCTGATAGCCGGCGAGCCGCGAGTCCCGCGCGAGCTCATCGAGTGCCGCGAGCCCTTCGGTGGGCCCCGCGGTCTGACCCAGCGTCACCTCGCGGTTGACGGCGACGACGGGCGAGCCGGTGAGTTCGAGCAATCCGTCATAGAGCTCGAGGATGGCGCTCCAGTCGGTCCGGCCGCTGATCCGCCGCGCGGCGTGCACCGACTGCACCGCCGCTTCGAGCTGGAACCGCCCGATGCGAGCATGGCTGCTCGCCCGCTTCAACAGCCGTTCGGCCTCGTCGATCGCTGCGGCATCCCACAAGTCGGGGTCCTGTTCGGACAGCGGCACGTAGCCGCCGTCGGCGCCGCGCCGTGCGTCCCGCCGGGCGCCGGAATAAAGCATTAGGGCGAGCAGACCGAGGCCCTCCGGCTCTTCGGGCAGCAACCCGACCACGACGCGGCCGAGCCAGACCGCCTCCTCGACCAGTCCTTGCCACCGAGCATCGAGCCCACCCGGATCCGGCCAACCCGTGCCGAAAGCGGCATAGATCGCCTCGAGCACCGCGTCCAGACGTACCGGCAGGTCGGCGCGATCGGGCAGCCGGAACGGAATGCCGACGTCATGGATTCGCCGCTTGGCGCGCACCAGGCGCTGGCTCATCGCCCCGGGTGCGGTCAGAAAGGCCGCGGCGATGGCAGCGGCATCGAGCCCGAGCACTGACTGCAATATTAAGGGACCGCGCATGGCCGCATCGATCGCCGGATGGGCGCAGGCGAACATCAGACGCAGACGCCAGTCGGGCACATCCTCGGGATCCATCCCCGCCGCCGCCTCTTCGACCGACAGCAGCAGGCGATCGGCGGCTGCCTCACGAGTGCGCCGGCGGCGCGCCGTGTCGATCATCCGCCGGCGCGCCGCAGTCAGGAGCCAAGCCTCGGGTGCTTGCGGGACGCCGCGGGTCGGCCAGCTGGCGAGGGCGACCGCAAATGCATCGGACAGCGCATCCTCGGCCGCTGCGACGTCGCCGGTCCGCGCGGCGAAATAGGCGACGAGCTTGCCGTAGCTCTGCCGTGCCGCCCGCTCGGCCGCGCGGTGCGCAGGCGAGGTGCCCTTCACATCACCCAGATCGGCCGCACCTCGACGGTGCCGTAACGTGCAGCGGGACAGCGCTTCGCCCAGGAGAGCGCGGCATCGAGGTCGGGCACGTCGATCAGGTAATAGCCGCCAAGCTGCTCCTTGGTCTCGGCAAACGGGCCGTCGAGCACCTTGGTCTGGCCGTCGATCGTGCGCACCGTGGTCGCCGCTGAGGTTGGCCTGAGCCGGTTGGAGGCGACCAGAACCTTGGCGTCCTGCAAAGCCTTAGTATAGGCCATGTAGGCGTTGATGATCTCGGTCATCTGTTCGCGCGGCGTGCTCTCGGCCGCCCGCTCGTCACCATAAACCGCCAGCATGTATTGCATCGCTACCCCTCCTGCGTCATCGGGCGACCGCCTCTCGGGCGCCCAACCGGATGACGTTCGAGGTCGGCCGATTTCGACAGCCCGGCTCTGATGCCCCAGTTTAACGCCGAGCGCGGCCGCATGCCGGCTATTGCCAGAGGGTCATGTCTCGTAAGCTCAAACCGCCGCCTGGGAGTGAGCAATGCTTGCTGGGAATGAGACCGAAGCCGAATATCAGCCTGCCCTCGTTCAAGGCAAGGCCCGCAATTTCGTCGTTCTTTCGGGCTGTTCCGGTGCCGGAAAATCATCGCTGCTCTCGGAGCTTGGACGCCGTGGCTTCCCAATCTACGAGGAACCGGGCCGCCAAGTCGTCAAGGAGCAGCTTTACATCGGCGGTGATGCGCTGCCGTGGGGAAACGTGAGCCAATTCCGCGAGCTGACGATCTCGCGATCCATCCATCACATGGTGACCGCCGCCCGCCGCGATCAATTATCGTTCTTTGACCGAGGGATTATCGATCAAGTCAGCGGTCTGGCGCACCTGGGTTTGCCGATCCCGGAACACCTCGCGGCAGCAGTTAGGCGATTTCGCTATCATGAGAAGGTCTTCATGATGCCGCCGTGGCCGGAAATCTTCAGCAACGATGACGAACGAAAGCATAGCTTCGAGGATGCGCTCGCGAGCTATGAGGCGCAGCTCCGCACCTACGAGCGCTTTGGTTATCAGATCATTTTCGTTCCAAAGTTCGACGTGAGTGCGCGAGCCGATTTCGTGCTGTCCCAGCTGCGGGAAGGCCTGTAGCTCCGCCGGCTGTAATAGGCTTGACAGGGAGGAGGTTGCGGTCCGGCTGGGCTCGTCGCGTCGTTACGATAATGATGACCATCAAATTGACCTATTCGCACTCCATGCTATCGGCCGATGGCGCTTCCGAAGTGCGCATGTTAGGACCAAAGAGGTGCCGGTGGTTGACGGGCTGTCACCGAAACCGCCTCGGTGGGCGGCATGTCCGACGCCGCATTAGATCGGGGCTTCAACCGATAGGAGAATCTTTGCTGCAGATCTGCTGCAGGTGCAGTGGCGTGAAACAATCGACTCAATTTATCGTTGTCGATTATGTCAGCCGAGTACGTGCCGACCTCGCACGGCGGAAGCTTGGACATTTCCATAGTGATCTGCCACCGCCTATTCCGCCGGCTGATCGAAACCCGTAGAAAGGCAGGGCGGGAGGTCAGGGGAAGAATGGACTACGACAGCTGCCGCAGCCTGCCGGCGATATTTTTCGAGCAGGCGGATCGGCTCGGCGACAAGCCGTTTCTCTGGGCTAAGCATGCGGGACGCTATCAGGCGATCAGCTGGGACGCGGCGGCGCGCGATGTGCGCCGGCTGGCGCTCGGCCTCAGATCGCTCGGGATTGGCCGCGGCGAGCGGGTCGGGCTGATCAGCGAGAACCGGCCCGAATGGATCATCGCCGATCTGGCGATCATGAGCGCCGGAGCGATCACCGTTCCGGCCTATGTGACCCATACGATCGAAGATCATCGGCACGTCTTTTCGAACAGCGGCGCGCGTGCCGTGATCGTCTCGAAGCCGCCGCTCTCCGCCCGAGTGCTGGCCGCTGCGAACCAGGTCTCGACGATTCACACAGTGGTCACGATCGAGCCAGCGGCGGGGCAGGCGAGTGCGGTCGACATCCGGTCCTGGGAGGAGTTGTTGGCGCGCGGGGACGAGATGGCCGACGACACGGCCGAGGTCGTCGCCGCGATCGAGCCCGACGACATCGCATGCCTAATGCACACCTCGGGGACCGGCGGCATCCCCAAAGGGGTGATGACCACCCACCGCAACATCATCGCCAATTGCCGCGGCGCTTATCGTTTGCTCCGGATGGTCGGGCTCAGCGACGACGTCTTTTTAAATTTTCTGCCGCTCTCGCATACCTACGAGCACACCGCGGGGATGATGTTTCCGATCTCGCTCGGCGCGCAAATTTACTTTGCCGAAGGTGCCGAGACACTCGCCGCCAACATGCTCGAAGCGCGTCCGACCTTGATGACCGCGGTGCCCCGGCTCTACGAGACACTGCACCGGCGGATCCGGCTCGTGGTGGAGCGCAGAGGGAGCGTTTCGCGCGGGTTTTTCGACAAGGCCGTAGCAATCGGGCGAAAGCGAAGCTTGTCGCAGCCGCTGAGCTTCGAGGAGCGCCTGCTCGATCCGGTGCTCGATCGCCTGGTGCGCGCCAAATTGCGCCGGCGCTTTGGCGGACGGCTCAAGGCGATGGTCTCGGGCGGGGCGCCCCTCAATCCCGAGATCGAGAGTTTCTTTGTGGCGCTCGGTGTCAGGCTGCTGCAGGGCTACGGGCAGACCGAGGCGGCCCCGGTCATCGCCTGCAATTCGCCCGCGCACATCAAGATCGACACTGTCGGGCCACCACTCGACGGAGTTCGGGTGAAGATAGCCGACGACGGCGAGATCCTGGTGGCCGGCGACAACGTCATGAAGGGATACTGGAACGATCCAGAAGCGACGGCGCAGGTCCTCGAAGACGGCTGGCTGAAGACCGGTGATGTCGGCCTTGTCGACGAGGACGGTTACATCCGAATCACTGACCGCAAACGCGATTTCATCAAGAATTCCGGCGGCCAGACGATCTCGCCGGCGCGTGTCGAAGGCTATTTGACCATCGAGCCGGAAATCACCCAAGCGATGGTGTTCGGCGATCGCCGTCCCTATCTGGTCGCCGTCCTTGTTCCCGACCCCGACTTCGCGGCCGCCTATGGCGCGGGCGGACCGGTCGGAGATTTTCGTGGGATCGCCGCCGATCCCTCGTTTGCTAGAGCGATTGGCGCCGCCGTGACGCGAGTGAACCAACGGCTATCATCCGTAGAGCGGGTGCGGCACTTCGCGATCGCGCCGGAACCCTTTACGATCGCCAACGGTCAGATGACGCCGACCTTGAAGATCAAGCGTCACGTCATCGGCGAGGCTTACGGCGCGGTGCTCGACGCGCTCTACGACAGCAAGGACATCGCTGCCTGAGGCGTCGTGCCTCGGTGTGCAGGAAGGGGGGAAAGATGCGGCTAGACGGCAAGATCGGCATCGTTACGGCGGCGGCCTCGGGGATGGGGAGGGCCGGCGCGCTCCGCTTCGCCCGCGAAGGCGCCGCGGTCGGGGTCGTTGACATCGATCAGGCGGGCGTCGATGCCGTCGTCGGCGAAATCACCGGCGCTAGCGGCCGCGCGCTGGGCCTGGTCGGCGATTTGCGCCAGGACGATTTCGCCCGCGGCATCGTGCGGCGCACCGCCAACGCCTTTGGCGGGCTCGATTTTGTGTGGAACCATGTCGGCCACCCCGGTCCCGCCTCGATCGAAGGGATCGAGATGGCGGATTTCGAGATCGCGATCGACCTCAACCTGCGCACGGTGCTGGTGACGACCGAAGCGGCGATCCCCGAGATCCGGGCGCGCGGCGGCGGCTGCCTGCTCTACACGGCATCAACTTCGGGAATCCAAGGCTCGGCCTTTAGCCCGGTCTATTCGATGGCGAAGTTCGGGGTCGTCGGCTTTGTCCGCTCGCTCGCCAAGCGGCTGGCGCCGGAGAAGATTCGCGTCAACGCGATCTGTCCGGGACCGATCGACACGCCGATGCTGCGGGTCTTTGTCGCCCGGCCGGATCAACAGCGCACCGCCGGTCAGGACAAGGAGGCGCTCGTCACTCAGCGCGGCCGCCAGAACCCGATGGGGCGCACCGGCAAGCCCGAGGAGATCGCCAACGCCGCGCTGTTCCTGATCTCGGACGAGGCGTCGTTCGTCTCCGGCGCCGCCCTGCCGGTCGATGGTGCTGCGACCGCTTAAGAGATCACCCGAGCCTGAAATAGTGGACGCTGAACAGCTCGGCGGGGTCGGTCCAGGTGCCGACCGGACGAAAGTTCGCCTCTGCCGCCAAGGCGCGGAATTCGGGCACCGAATACTTGTAGGAATATTCGGTGTGGATCAGCTCGCCTTTGGCGAACAGGATCGGCGTGCCGGCGATCCACGCCTCCTGATTGGCGAGGCTGCGGATGTAGATTTCGATCCGCCCTTCGGCTTCGTTATAGAAGGCGACATGCTCGAACCGGTCGATGTCGAAATCGCCGTCGAGCTCGCGGTTGATGCGCTCGAGCAGGTTGAGGTTGAAAACGGCGGTCACCCCGGCCCGGTCGTTATAGGCGGCGTCGAGGATCGCCGGATCCTTTTTCAGATCGACGCCGATCAGCATCTCGCCGCCGGGTCCGAGGATACGTGCATAATTGGCCAGGAAGTGCACCGCGGCGTCGGGTTCGAAATTGCCGATCGTCGAACCGGGAAAGAAGCCGACCCGCTTGCCATTCGGACCGGGCAGAGGCGGCAACGGGAAGGCCCGGGTGTAGTCGGCACAGACGGCGACCACAGGCAGTGACGGGAAGTCCTCGGCCAGACTGATTGCGGCGTCCCGCAAATGCTCGCGCGAGATATCGACGGGCACATAAGCCGCCGGTCGATCGAGCGCCTCCAGCAGAATGCGCGCCTTGGTGCTGGCGCCGCTGCCGAACTCGATCAACCGGCTGTGCGGGCCGATCTGGGCTGCAATCTCAGGCGCGTTTTCTTCGAGGATCGCGACCTCGGTGCGGGTCGGATAATACTCGGGCAGACGGCAGATCGCCTCGAACAGAGCCGAGCCGCGCGCGTCGTAGAAGAATTTGCACGGGATCGATTTCGGGGTGCGGCCGAGCCCTTTCAGCACCGCGTCGCGAAAGCTCTCCTCACCGGGCGCCAGGTCATGAAACGTGAAGCGAGCGCGACTGATCATCCGAGGTCCTCCGCCAGCCGCAACCCGGCGAAGGCCCAGCGCGCCGAGGGCGGAAAGAAGTTGCGGTAGGTGCCGCGAACATGCCCGGCCGAGGTCACCGCGGCACCGCCCCGCAGCACGATCTGGTTGCACATGAATTTGCCGTTGTACTCACCGACGGCACCGGCGGCCGGACGAAAGCGGGGATACGGGATATAGGGACTCGCCGTCCATTCCCACACGTCGCCGAACATCTGGCGCAAAATCGGCTTCTCGTCGACCGGTGCCTCCGCCCCGTCGGCGCGCGGGTGAAAATGACGGCTGTCGGCAAAATTTCCTGCGACGGCGAGACCCTCGGCGGCGATCTCCCATTCCGCTTCGCTCGGCAAGCGTTTCCCGGCCCATTTGGCAAATGCGTCGGCCTCGTAAAAGCTGATGTGGCAGACGGGCTCGGCCGGGTTCAACCGGCAGCGGCCGGAGAGCGTGAAGATCGACCACTCGCCGGATTCGCAGGACCAATAGAGCGGGGCCTCCCAGCCCTGCTCGCGAACCGCCGCCCAGCCGTCGGAAAGCCAGAACTTCGGCGTCTCGTAGCCGCCGGCCTCTATGAAGCCGAGGTACTCCTCGCAGCTGACCGGACGCGTGGCAAGACGGAATGGCTCGAGCCACACCCTATGGCGAGGCGTCTCGTTGTCGAAGGCGAAAGCCGACCCGCTATGTCCGATCTCCACGAGCCCGCCAGCGAACTCGACCCAGGCGAGCGGTGTCGCGGACCCTCTGATTTGAGGCCGCGGCGCCTGATAGGCCGGCAGCAACGGGTTCACGGAGAAAACGTGCTTGATGTCCATCAGGATCAGCTCCTGATGCTGCTGCTCGTGCTGGAACCCCAGCTCGAGCAGGGGTGCCGCGGTCCGCCAGGCTTCCGCCGGGGCTGCCTCGATGAACCGGGTCATCGCCGCGCTGACGTGATCGCGATAGGCGGCGACGACATCGACCGCCGGACGCGACAACAGCCCCCGCTCAGGTCGCGGGTGGCGCGGGCCGACCGCCTCGTAATATGAATTGAAAAGATAGGCGAAGGCCGGGTCGAAGACACGGTAACTCGCGTCGAGCCGGCTCAGAATGAAGGTCTCGAAAAACCAGGTCGTGTGCGCAAGGTGCCACTTAGTCGGGCTGACCTCGGGCATCGACTGGATCGACTGATCCTCGGGCGTCAGATTGGCCGTCAGCGCTTCGCTTTCGCGGCGCACCTCGGCGAACCGCTCGATCACGGCATCGCGATCCGCGCCGCAAGCCTGCAGTTTCTCGGCACTGTCGAACACGGCATCCCCCAAACCTGTTGTGTTGTCCCGCTAACGCCCCCGCTGCCGGGAGGTTGCGCTAACCGAGGTAACGATCGTGCAAATGGCGCTCGAAACTCGCCGTCCCGAGCGGCCGACCCGTGGCGTTCTCGACCAGCTCTGCCGTCGACAACAGCGATCCTTTCGAATGAACTCTTTCGCGCAGCCAGCCGAGCAACGGGGCGAATTCGCCCTGCGCTATCGCCTGCAGCACATCCGGGATGGCCTCGCGAGCGGCTTCGAACAGCTGCGCCGCGATCAGTGCGCCGAGGGTATAGGTCGGGAAATAACCCCAGACGCCGTCATACCAATGGATGTCCTGCAGGCACCCCTCGCGATCGTTGGGCGGGGTGATACCGAGCAATCGACGGAGCCCCTCGGCCCAGGCGCCGGGGAGGTCCGCCGGCGCGAGGTCGCCGGCGATCATCGCCCGCTCCAAGCGGTAGCGCAGAATCACGTGAGCGGGATAGGTCACCTCGTCGGCATCGACCCGGATCAGGCCGCGCTGCACACGGATCTGGCGCCGGTGGAGCGCGTCGGCACCCCAGCCCAGCCCGTCACCGGTGAAAGCTCCGCGCAGGATCGGCGCCGCGAAGGTCAGGAACGCGGGACTGCGGCAGACCTGCATCTCCAGCAGCAAGGACTGGCTCTCGTGAACCGCCATGCCGCGGGCACGGCCGACCGGCTGCAGGCGCCATTCAGCGGGGAGACCCCTCTGGTAGAGGGCGTGGCCGGTCTCGTGCAGAACCCCCATCAGCGCTCGCGCGAAATCGTTCTCGTCGTAGCGCGTCGTGATCCGCACATCATCGGGTGTGCCGCCGCAAAACGGATGGGCGCTGACATCGAGCCGGCCACGCGTGAAATCGAAGCCGATATGCTCCATTAGCTGCATCCCGGCCCGGCGCTGCAGGTCGACCGGGAAAGGCCCGGAAGGGGCTGGCAGCGACGGAAAAGCCGCTTGCCGGGTCAGGACCGCTTCGAGCAAATCCGGCAGGAAACGCGTGAGCTCATCGAACAGCCGGTCAATCGTCGCGACCGACCCGCCCGGCTCGTATTGGTCGAGAAGCGCCTCATAAGGGCTGGTTTCGAGGTGTTCCGCCTTGATCGCGGCAATCTCGCGTTCCAAGCGCAGCACCCGCTTTAGCAGGGGCAGGACGGCAGCGAAGTCGTTCTGCGCTCGGGCATTTCGCCACACCGCCTCGCACTCGGAACAAGCGCGCGACTCGGCCTCGACGAGCGTATCCGGCAGCGCTGCCGCGTGCACCCGGCGCCGCCGCATCTCGCGCAAATTGGCGCGCTGCCACTCGTCGAGCGCGTCGCTCTCACTCTCGGTCTCGGCCAAGAGGTCGCCGATCTCCGGCGCGGTGAGATGCTGATGGCTGAGCACCCGTAAGGTCGCGAGCTGCTCCGCTCGGGCCGCGGCCCCGCCTGCTGGCATCATCACTGCGGCGTCCCAATGGAGCATCGAGATCGCCTCCTCGATCGCTCCGATCCGGCGAAATAACGCCTCTAATTGACGATAAGCGGTCATCCCGATCCCGCGTTGCGGCGGTGAAAGAGGAAATAGACAACGATTAGCGCAACCGCTAGGGAAAACCACGTGATCGCATATTGCAGATGGTCGTTCGGCAGCTGGAGGCGGGTGACGCCGCCCTTCGGCCAGCCTCCCGGGTTCGGGGTCGCATCGGCATCAATATAGAAGGGTGCGACCCGATCGAGCCTGTCGGCTATGGCCATCGGCGGCAGATCGACCCAGAACCAGTAGTTCAGGTCGGCGCGGTTGTCCGGCAGAAACCAGGCGGGTTTTTCGGCCGGCGGCAGCCGCAGCAATCCCGCCATCAGGACCGTGCCGGCGATTTGACCGGCGGACCGCGTGGCCGGATTCTTGAGCTCCGCCGGGATGAACCCGCGATTGACGAAGACGATGCGACCGCTGGGCTCCTGGAGCGGGGTCAGCACCTGGTAACCAATTCTCCCAGCCTCCGATGTCGCGCCGAGAAAGATCTCCTTGTCGTGCAGAAAGACGCCCTCGTCGGTGACGTGGCGGAACTCCATGCCGCGCGCTTCTTCCAAGCTGAGCGGAGCGGCGACCGGAGCTGCCGCCAGCGCCGCCTGACGCTGCGCGATCAGCTCGCGCTTCCAGAACAGCCGCTCGATCTGCCAAGAGCCGAGCCCGAGCAACAGCAGCACCACCGGCACGGTGAACACGGTCGGCCAGAACAACGGGCGAAACCGGGTCATGCCGGCCATGAGCAGACCCAAGTATCAGTGCGGCGGCGAGGCACCGAGCCGCCGATGCCGATATTGCAACGCGATCAACCCCGCCTTGAGCGGGCGCAACATCGCCACCGCGCCGATCAGGATCAACGGCGCCCACAACAGTAGATGCACCCAGATCGGCGGTGAAAAGTTGATCTCGACCAAGGCTGCGAGCCCGACGACGATCAGGCCCAAAAACAGGATGGCAAAGACCGCCGGGCCGTCACCGGCATCCTGCGCCGACAGGTCGAGCCCGCAGACCGTGCACGCTGGGCGCACACTCAGTAGGCCGGCAAACAGCCTGCCCCTGCCGCATCGCGGACATCGGCAACCAAGCGCCGCGCGCAGCAGAGTGACGACGGGGAAGTCCGTTGTTGGCACCGGCGGATCAGCCTACCGGGCCGGCGCCGCCGCTCCCCTCGCCCCACCAATAAACGCAAACAAAGAGGAAAAGCCAAACCACATCGACGAAATGCCAATACCAGGCGGCCGCCTCGAAGCCGAAGTGATGATCCGGTTTGAAGTGTCCCGCCCATGCCCGGTAGAGGCAGACGATCAGAAAGGTCGTGCCGATAATGACATGGAAGCCGTGAAAGCCGGTCGCCATGAAAAAGGTCGACGGGTAGATGCCGCCAGTGAAGTGAAATGGCGCGTGGCTGTACTCGTAGGCTTGGACCGAGGTGAAGCAGATGCCGAGAAAGACGGTCAGCGCCAAACCCCGCAGCAATCCGTTGCGGTCACCTTCGATCAAGCAATGGTGCGCCCAGGTGACCGTGGTCCCCGACAACAGCAGGATTAACGTGTTGAGAAACGGGAATTCAAACGGGTTAAACGGATGGATCGTTTTCGGCGGCCACACACCGCCGACCGGAAACAGGCTCGATGCGAAGAACGCCCAAAAGAAGGCGGCAAAGAACATCACCTCCGAGGCGATGAACAACGCCATGCCGTAGCGCATACCGAGCTGTACAACCGGGGTGTGATAGCCCTGAAAGGTCGCTTCGCGGATCACGTCGCGCCACCACACGAACATGGTGGCGAGCACCAGGACGATCCCGATGATCAGCACGGTCCAGCCGTAGCCGTGCATGTAGAGGACGCCGCCTCCGGTCAGAAGCCCGGCGGCGATCGCACCGACGATCGGCCACGGGCTGGGATCGACCAGGTGATAGGGATGCTTTGGCGCGGCGTGCGACTCGCTCATGGATCTGGACTTGGTGCGGTCAATTCACGGAGGGTGCCGGTGGTGCCGCGGAAGCCGTCGGGCGCGCCGGCTGATGCGCCCGGAACATCGTGTAGGACAGCGTGATTTCGCGCACGTCGCTGGTGTTCGGGTCCGTCAGGATGTCGGGATCGACGAAGAACACCACCGGCATATCGACGCTCTCGCCAGCTACGAGATATTGCTCGGAAAAACAGAAGCATTGCAGCTTGTCGAAGTAGATACCGGCCTTGGCGGGCGTCACGTTGTAGGTGGCGGAACCGGTGACCGGCTGGGTGGTATTGTTGACGGCGCGGTATGAGATCTGCCGCG
>Ga0310909_10001220_pt1 | contig 14857 bp, 8 predicted proteins | sample GREbulkMGT000H_FD_203449 | JGI IMG/M metagenome (GOLD analysis project Ga0310909, IMG submission 203449) | Lab enrichment of tropical soil microbial communities from Luquillo Experimental Forest, Puerto Rico - GRE.bulkMG.T000H | ecosystem: Environmental > Terrestrial > Soil > Tropical forest >... | reverse complement strand
GGGGAGCTCGCCAGTACACCGTGAATCTCGCGCAATGCGGCCAGCAGCTCCCCTCGCGGGTAGGTGAGCAGGGCGCCGAGCGCACGCAACACGACCATCGCGTCTCCTCAGATGTCCAGGTCCCGGGCGGCGGGAGTACGCTCGACGACCGTCTTGATGGGGATGATCTTGCGAGCGCTCATCCGCCCACCGAAGAGGCTCGGTTTGGTCTCACCACCGGAACAGCCGTTGCCAAAGGAGAAACCACATTCACCGCGCAGCTGGTAGGCATTCTCCGCGTATTCGCGATGGGTCGTCGGAATGACGAAGCGGTCCTCGTAATTGGCGATGGCGAGGTAGCGATGCATCTCCTCGACCTCGTGAAGCGAGAGACCCACCTGCTCGAGGAGCTCGAGGTTGTCGCGGCCCTCGAGCTGGCGGCCACGGAAGAAGGCGCGCATGGCGAGCATGCGCTCGAGCGCGCCGACGATGGGCTCTTCGACGCCGGCCGTGAGGAGATTCGCCAGGTAGCGCACCGGGATGCGCAGCGCGCGTACGTTCGGAATCTCCCCCAGCTCCCCGATCTCTCCGGCGTTGGCGTGCGACTGGATCGGCGAAAGCGGCGGCACGTACCAGACCATCGGCAGTGTGCGGTACTCCGGGTGCAACGGGAAGGCAAGCTTCCATTGCACGGCGAGCTTCCAGGCGGGCGAAATGAGTGCCGCATCCAGCCATGCCTGCGGCACACCGTCGCGCCGCGCCTGCTCCTGAACCCCGGGATCTCCCGGGTCGAGGAAAATGTCGAGCTGTGCCCGGTACAGGTCACCCGGATTCTCGACTGCGGCCGCGGCACCGATGCGATCGGCGTCGTACAGCAGCACTCCGAGGTAGCGAATGCGCCCGACGCAGGTCTCCGAGCACACGGTGGGCTGCCCGGCTTCGATGCGCGGATAGCAGAAGATGCACTTCTCCGCCTTACCCGTGCTCCAGTTGTAGTAGATCTTCTTGTACGGGCAGCCGGACACGCACATGCGCCACCCACGGCACTTGTCCTGGTCGATGAGTACGATGCCGTCTTCTTCGCGCTTGTAGATCGAGCCCGAGGGGCAGGACGCGACGCACGTGGGGTTGAGGCAGTGCTCGCACAGCCGCGGCAGGTACATCATGAAGGTGTTTTCGAACTCGCCGTAGATGTCCTTCTGCACTGCCTCGAAATTGACATCGGCCGAGCGCTTGGCGAATTCCCCACCGAGAATCTCTTCCCAGTTCGGTCCCCATTCGATCTTCTCCATGCGCTTGCCGCTGATGATCGACACCGGACGCGCGACCGGCGCCGCACGCATTTCAGGTGCCGTCTGCAGGTGCTCATAGTCGAAGGTGAAAGGCTCGTAGTAGTCGTCGATTTCGGGCAGATTCGGATTGGAGAAGAGCTTCATCAGCAGGGCGAGTCGCCCGCCCTGCTTCGGCACCAGACTGCCATTGCTCCGGCGTTTCCAGCCGCCTTGCCAGCGCTCCTGGTTTTCCCACTCCTTCGGGTAGCCGACGCCGGGCTTGGTTTCGACGTTGTTGAACCAGGCGTACTCCATGCCGAGGCGCGAGGTCCACACGTTCTTGCAGGTGACGGAGCACGTGTGGCAGCCGATGCACTTGTCGAGGTTCAGCACCATGGCGATCTGGGCTCGGATTTTCATTGCCGTGCTCCCGCCGGTGGCAGCACATCCGCCGGCTCATCCATCCAGTCCACGCGCGCCATCTTGCGGACGATCACGAACTCGTCGCGGTTCGACCCAACCGTGCCGTAGTAATTGAAACCCCAGGAGAATTGCGCATAGCCGCCGATCATGTGAGTCGGCTTGACCACCGCACGCGTCACCGAGTTGTGAATCCCACCGCGCAGACCCGTCACCTGTGACCCCGGCACGTTTACGGTCTTCTCCTGCGCGTGGTACATGAGACACATGCCGGCCTGCACGCGCTGGCTGACGACCGCGCGCGCCGCGATCGCGCCGTTGAGGTTGTACAGCTCGATCCAGTCGTTGTCCGCGATGCCCGCCTGACGCGCATCGGTCTCGGATACCCAGACAATCGGGCCACCACGCGATAACGTGAGCATCAGCAGATTGTCGGTATAGGTCGAGTGAATGCCCCATTTCTGGTGGGGGGTAATGAAGTTGAGGACGATCTCCGGATGCCCGTTGCTCTTCAGCCCGCGCAGCGGCGCTACCGAGCGCGTGTCTACCGGCGGGCGGTAGCAGCAGAGTGCCTCGCCAAAATCACGCATCCACGGGTGATCCTGATAGAACTGCTGTCGTCCGGTGAGTGTCCGCCACGGAATGAGCTCGTGGACGTTGGTGTAGCCTGCGTTGTAGCTGACGTGCTCGCTCTCGATACCGGACCACGTCGGCGAGCTGATGATCTTGCGCGGCTGGGCCTGCAGGTCGCGGAAGCGAATCTTTTCGTCCTCGCGCGTCTCGGCAAGATGTGTGTGATCGCGTCCGGTAGTCCGGCCGAGCGCCTGCCACGCCTTGACCGCCACCTCGCCGTTGGTCTCCGGGGCGAGCATGAGGATCGTCTCCGCTGCATCCGTATCGGTTTCGATCCTCGCCAGCCCCTGCGTCGCGCCCCGCTCCGTGACCGCGCGGTTGAGTGCCGTGAGCGTCTCGACCTCCTCCTCGGCGTTCCAGCTGATGCCTTTACCGCCGTTACCGAGCTTTGCCATGAGGGGTCCGAGCGCGGTAAAACGCTTGTAGGTGTTCGGGTAGTCCCGCTCGACGACTACGATCTGTGGCGCGGTCTTCCCGGGCACGAGCTCGCACTCGCCCCGCTTCCAGTCCTTCACCTCGAACGGCTGGGCAAGCTCTGCGGGCGTGTCATGCAGCAACGGCACCAGCACCACGTCCTTCTCGACGCCCAGGTGTCCTGCGGCGAGCGCGGAGAACTTCTTGGCGATCGACTTGTAGATCTCCCAGTCGCTGCGGCATTCCCAGACCGGGTCCACCGCCGCCGAGAGCGGATGGATGAAGGGGTGCATGTCGGAGGTGTTCAGATCATTCTTCTCGTACCAACTTGCCGTCGGCAGCACCACGTCCGAGTACAGGCAGGTGGTGGACATGCGGAAGTCGAGCGTCGTCAGCAGATCGAGCCGCCCCTCGGGTGCCGGATCACGCCAGCGGACTTCCTCCGGCCTCTGCTCCCCCACCTGGCCGAGGTCCTTGCCCTGCAAGCCGTGCTGCGCCCCGCACAGGTACTTGAGGAAATATTCGTGTCCCTTCCCCGAGGAGCCGAGCAGATTCGAGCGCCACACGAAGAGATTTCGTGGAACGTTGATCGGGTGATCAGGATCCTCACACGCCAGAGACAGCGTGCCCTGCTTCAGCTGCTCGACGACGTACGCTTTTGGATCCAGGCCCGCAGCGGCGGCGGCCTTGGCCACTTCGAGCGGATTCGCGGCGAGCTGCGGCGCGCTCGGGAGCCAGCCCATGCGCTCGGCACGCACGTTGAAGTCGATCAGGCTGCCGCTGTACGCCGCAGAGTCAGCCAGCGGTGAGAGAATATCCTGGACCCGCAGCTGCTCGTAACGCCACTGACCCGTGTGTGCATAAAAGAACGACGTGGAGTTCATCTGTCGTGGCGGGCGCAGCCAGTCGAGCGCGAACGCGAGCGCCGTCCAACCCGTCTGCGGACGGAGCTTTTCCTGGCCGACATAGTGAGACCAGCCGCCACCTGACACCCCGACGCAGCCGCACATCATCAGCATATTGATGATGGCGCGATATCCCATGTCCTGGTGGTACCAATGGTTCATCCCGGCGCCGATGATCACCATCGAGCGCCCACGGGTCTTCTCGGCATTGGCGGCAAATTGCCGCGCGAGCGCGATGGCCTGGTCTGCCTTGACGCCGGTGATCCGCTCCTGCCACGCGGGCGTGTACGGAACGTCGTCGTCATATCCGCGCGCGCAGTTCCCGCCGAGCCCGCGATCGACGCCGTAGTTCGCGCACAGCAGGTCGAAAACGCTCGCGACGTGTACCTCTCCATCCGCCAGTGTCAGGGTGCGCACCGCGACGTTGCGGACCAGCACATCCGCGCCCTGCGCGTTGGCGGTGAAATGCTCGTGCGCGATCCCGCCGAAATACGGAAACGCCACCGGCAGCACGCCGTCATGCCGTTCGATGGCCGAGAGCGCGAGGCGCACTTCGCTTCCCGACGCGCCATCCTTCTGCTCGAGGTTCCACTTGCCGAGATCACCGCGCACGTCGGGGCCCCACCGATAGCCGACCGAACCGTGCGGACACACGACTTTCCCGGAAGACTCCTCTATCGCGACCGTCTTCCATTCGGGGTTGTTCGCCTGCCCGAGAGCGTCGCTGAAATCGCTGGCCCGCAGATACCGGTCCGGGACGTAGTGCGCGCCGCGCTTGACCAGCCGGACGAGCAGCGGCAAGTCGGTGAAACGACGGCAGTAGTCCTCGAACCAGGCGACCTTCCGCTCAACGTGAAACTCGCGCAGGATCACATGCCCGAGCGCCATGGCGAGCGCCGCATCTGTGCCCTGCTTCGGGTGCAGCCAGAGGTCGGAGAGCTTTGCGACTTCCGCGTAGTCCGGGGTAATCGCCACGGTTTTCGTGCCGTTATAGCGTGCCTCGACGAAGAAATGCGCGTCCGGCGTGCGTGTCTGCGGGACGTTGGAGCCCCAGGCAATGATGAACGTGGAGTTGTACCAGTCGGCAGACTCCGGCACGTCAGTCTGCTCACCCCAGGTCTGCGGGCTCGAGGGCGGCAGGTCGCAATACCAATCGTAGAAACTGAGGTTCACGCCACCGATCAGCGAGATGTAGCGGGAGCCCGCCGCATACGACACCATCGACATCGCCGGTATCGGCGAGAAACCCGCGATGCGGTCCGGGCCGTACTTGCGAATCGTGTACACGTTGGCGGCCGCCACGATCTCCGTAGCCTCCTCCCAGCTCGCGCGCACGAACCCGCCGCGACCGCGGATCGACTTGTAGGCCTGTGCCTTCTCCGGGCTCTCGACGATCGACGCCCACGCTGCCACCGGATCATGTTCCTTGCGCGCAGCACGCCACAGGCGCATGAGCCGGCCCCGGACCAGCGGGTACTTGAGCCGATTCGCGCTGTACAGGTACCAGCTGTACGAGGCCCCGCGTGAGCAGCCGCGCGGCTCGTGATTCGGCATGTCGGCCCGGGTGCGGGGATAGTCTGTCTGCTGGGTCTCCCAGGTGACCACGCCTCCCTTGACGTAGATCTTCCAGCTACAGGAGCCGGTGCAGTTCACGCCGTGAGTCGAGCGCACGATCTTGTCGTGCTGCCAGCGCAGCCGATAGGCCTCCTCCCACGTGCGGTCCTCACGCCGCAGCTCCCCGAGTCCACCCGCGAAGGGCTCGCGCGTACGCGAAAAGAACGTGAGGCGATCCAAAAAAAGACTCATGACGCTGCCTTGGGCTTCTCGATGAACTCGTAGCGGCGAACCTCGGTCAGGTAGATCAGTATCAGCGATACCCAGACCACGCCATACAACAGCATGAAGGCGCTCGACCGTATGCGGATGAGATCGAGCACCGCCCCCCAGAGGATGGGCAGCAGAAAGCCTCCAAGTCCACCGGCAAGGCCTACGATGCCGGTGACGATGCCCATGTTGTCTGGAAAGTCATTGGCCACGTACTTGAAGGTCGAAGCCATGCCAAACGCGAGTGCCACGCCAAGCGCGAACAGAATTGCCGTGAAGCCCGCCGGCGCCAGGGCGATGTGGAACGTGCGTGGCCCGTCGATCGTCTTGACGGTGAAGTCCGTTTGCGGATAAGAGAGCAGGAAGAGCGCAATCCAGGCGACCCAGAGCACCCACCAGGTGACGCGTTGCGCGCCAAACCGGTCCGAGAGCCACCCGCCAACGGCACGCAGCGTACCGGCGGGCAGGGCGAAACACGCAGCGAGGAGCGCAGCGCGTTTCAGACCGAAGCCATACTCCTGTACGTAGTACTGCGTCATCCACAGTGCCAGCGCCGTGAAGCCGCCGAAGGCGAGCGAGTAGTACTGACACAGCTTCCACACGCGCCAGTCCCGCAGCACAGCGAAGCGTGCCGCCAGCGTAATCCCTGGTTTCTGCGCCACACCCGCCAGTGGATCCCGCGCGCTGAAGAGCAGGAAGATACCGGCCGTTACGAGCAACGCCGCGGCGTACACGCGCGGCACCGCCTGCCAGCCCCACCGCTCGACGAGGTGTGGCGCGATGAACATGTTCAACGCGGCACCCGTAGTTCCCGCGCCGAAGAAACCCATCGCAAATCCCCGCCGCCCGGCGTCAAAGAAACGCGCAACGTAAGGCGTTCCAATCGCAAACGACGCTCCCACGACGCCGAGCAATAAACCGAGCGCGAGGAACTCCCAGAACGCGTTCGCATAGCTCACCAGGAAGACTGGAACAGGACTCGCCAGTAACAGGATGGTAAAGACCACCCGTCCGCCAAACCGATCCGTCCAGATTCCCAGTGGCAGGCGCATGAGCGCGCCGAGCAATATCGGGGTCGCGGTCAGCAGGCCGAACTGCGTGTTGTTCAGCCCAAGCTGGCGGCGTATTGGAATGCCAATCACGCCGAACATCGTCCACACCGTGAAGCACACCGTGAACGCAAGCGTGCTGGCGAGCAGAACGGAGTACGCCGTTCGCATCGATGGCGCTGCGCGACGAGGATCGCTCCCGCCGAGGGCCGCTGGCGGCTGGCCTGACGTGTGCTCGACCTCGGCCACGAGGTTCCGCCGTTCCAAGGAATCTCCGCTCTACTGGATGCATCCCATACGAATCTTTTCAGCTTGCGCCCCAACGGTGCGCGCCGCAATACGTGTAAATCGCAGCCGCTTCTGCTGCGATACAGCGAGCCGACTCAGCTATGGCGACACGTGGCAAGTGTCGCACCCCGTCGCCGGCCCGTGACCGGTCAGGTACGCAGGGGGGTCGCGATGACAACCGAGGCAGAAGTCGTGAAAGCGCGCTTCGGCGCCGACCCGAATGGCAGCACGGCCGCTGCGATGACAACTGATGCACGAATCTTCACCGCTCCGATCGACGAAGTTGTGATGACACGTAATGCAGTTCACCGCGCGGTGTTTCTCGTGAGGAAACCCCAGGACTAAGGGCTCATTCCGGCGGAGGAACGGTTCGCGCAGGGCCAGAGCCGTTCCATCACGCAGCAGCGCAAGCAGCGCGACGAGCGAGCCAAGGACGATGGCCACCACCAGCCGCGAGTGCCGTCCGAACACGAGTCCGTCGAGGAGGCGCGCTGGCTGCTGCGCCGGCAGTCGCCCGGCGCGCTCACGCAGCAGTGCGAGCAGCACGACGCCCGACAGCAGAATGTATACGACTACATGCGCGCGGCGATGGACATAACGACCCGTCGTCAGTACGTGCACCGCGAGAGTGACCAACAGCAGGCAGGCCGCGCCGACGTGTGTGGCCTGAAAGTCCCGATGGCGGGGCCATAGCCGCCGGCGGACTGCACCGGCAGCCGCCACGGTAAGAAAGAGCAGCGTGACCAGCGCCAGGATCCCGGCATATTCGTAACGGGGAGCGGTCAGCCTGACGTGTTCAACGACCCGGTGATCGACACCCAGCAATAAACCGACGTGGAGGAACGCGGCGGCGAGCGTCAACCAGCCCAGAAGCTCATGGCCGTGCACCGTGAAGGCACCAGCGCCGCCCGCCCGCGGCCGAACCGCCAGCACGCAGAGGATGAGGCAACTGGCAACCGCGCACAGACCCAGTGCCTGCGCGATCTCCCACGCTGTAGCGAGCGGCGCCACGGACCTGGGCGAGTATAGCCCGAGGGACCGCGCCGCCGGTTACCTGCAAGCCACGTGGTCAATCTCGCCAGGCTGGAGCATGCGAACGAGTTTTGGGGTAAAAGAGCGCGTCGGACCAGGAGCGTCGCCATGTTGGCAAAAGCGAACTTCGAGCCACTCCGCCGGCTACGCTATCTCTGCCGGGGCGCCGCCCTGATGTTGACGCTGGGGCTGGCGGCCTTCACTTCGGGCCTCGCGCCTGCAGAGGCGGATGCAGGCTCGGCTGAGTCCGCTACCAGGGCTGTGGATATTGGACACGGGGTTACCCTGCACTATGTAGAACAGGGTTCCGGCATCCCTGTAGTGTTTGTCCATGGCTCACTCAGCGACTACAGTTACTGGGACACGCAGCTCAGCGCGTTTTCCGGGCAGTATCGCGCCATCGCCTACAGCCGCCGCTATAACCCGCCGAACGAAAACCCTGCGACGACAGGCTATTCCGCGGTCACCGACTCCGACGACCTGGCCGCGTTCATAACCAGGCTCAGGCTGGGCAGGGTCTACGTCATCGGCCATTCCTACGGCGCGCTGACCGCGCTGTTTCTCGCGACGCGACACCCGGACCTTGTCCGTGCAGTCGTGTTGGCCGAGCCACCGGCGGTCCCGCTGCTCCGCCACCTTCCAGATGAGCAAGCCGTCAAGGGCAACGCCATGTTCGCCGACATACAGAATGGGATGGTTGAGCCGATGCAAAGGCGGTTCGCCGCGGGCGATGCGGAGGGCGGCGTCGAGATATTCATCAACTATGTATTCAACGACCCGCGCGCCTGGGCAGGGATGCCGCAAGCGGATCGCACGGCCGCCGTCCGTGCTGCGCACGAATGGGACCTGATGATGACTTCCGGGCAATTGTTCCCGGAACTAGATGTCGCCGTGCTTCGCGAAATCAGCGTGCCGGTGTTGGTGATGTCAGGCGGCACTTCGTTCCCGTTCCTTCAATACATCGATCAGCAACTGGTCAGGCTGATCCCTGGCGCGCGAAACATCGTCTACCCTGAGGCCGGACATCAGATGTGGCTCGTTTATCCGCAACTGTGTCGGGATGACGCGATCGCGTTCTTCAACCTCCATCGGTCACGCTGAGGCCTGCGGTTGTGCGGCAAACGACCATCGCACGACACTTACGTCTACCCTGAGAAGAAAAAGCGGTTACCCCGACAACCTGTGGAGGCAGACATGATCACGGACCAGGAGCGGACAAATCAGGCGAAGGTCGCCAGGCAGACGGAGAAAGCAGCGACCCGCGCAGTTCGATTCGATGGCGGCACAAAGGCCCTGCCCGCCTACGCCAACCCCGACCGGCGCACGGCGTTCAAGTTTTTATTCGGATCGTGGCTGGCTCTGGGTAGCGTTAGCCTTGGTGTGCCGGATGCAGCGCACGCGGCCGCGCTCACCAGGGAGCAGCGGGACCAACTCACTGCCGGTCAAATTATTGATTTGTTGAAAGCCGGCAATGAGCGCTTCCGCGCCGGCAAGATGCAAGCTCACGACTATCTTGCGCAGAAGCGGGCGAGCGCTGGCGGTCAATATCCGGCGGCCGCCATTCTCAGTTGCATCGACTCGCGTGCGCCTGCGGAAATCATCCTCGACACCGGAATCGGTGACACTTTCAACGCGCGGGTCGCGGGCAACATTGCCAACGACGACATCATCGGGAGTCTCGAGTTCGCCTGTGCCGCCGCCGGGGCAAAGGTGGTGCTCGTGATGGGTCACACGGCCTGCGGCGCCGTGAAGGGTGCCATCGACAACGTCGAGCTTGGGCACCTCACCGGACTGCTGGATAAGATCAAACCGGCAATCTCTGCGACGACATTCACCGGCGAACGAACCAGCAAGAACCCTGACTTTGTCGATGCGGTTGCTGCTACCAGTGTCCGCCGCGCCGTGGATCACATACGCCAGCGCAGCAATGTGCTCGCCGGGCTCGAGAAACAGGGTAAGATCAAGTTCGTCGGATCGATGTATCACCTCGTTGGCGGACGGGTCGAGTTCTTCGAAAGCATTTGATACTGCTGGCCCGGTAGGAAACGACCTACGATGTCAGTGGTAGATGACTTACACGACGGCCGCCGACAGGGACTCCACAATCGCGCACCAAGTTAGATTGTCCGACCGGCTTTCACATAATCACGGGGGGTTCGCATGCCGACCGAATCTCAGTTACGCGATAGGTTCCTGCGGGCTTTCATACGGCGCCGGATCGATGACGGCAGGCTGCCCGCGATGCTCTCAAAGACCATCAGCGTGAGCTTCGGATCGGGACTCGAATGCCTCGCGTGCGGCCAGCCGATCAAGCGCGGGCAGATCGAGTACCACGCCTTTGGCATCCGGTACGGCACGTCTGTGCGTGTTCACTGGGGCTGCCACGTGCTCTGGCAGCTCGAGTGCGTCGATCGATCGAGGCAGCGAGGTAGCAGCGGTGAGGAAGATCCCGAGCGGGAGACGTCGAATCCTGGAGATACTTCCGGCAATCTGCTGCGCTGGGCCTGGGACCGCGGGCATTGATACGCGTTGACCCCGTCTGGACGCTTGTGCTCATTCAGCACTGATTCAGGTTTCGGGAGCTTAACTAGCGGCATTACCTCCGAGTCGGTGGGCTCCAATGACAACCAGAATCATCGAGCTTCCGCGTGTCCCTCCCATCAACGACAGGACTGACACGAACATCCCGCTGCTCGAGGTCGCGCCCTTTGCTGCCATGTGCCCCAGGTGCAACGACGTGCGTTACCAGCACGGATATACCCCGCGTTCGCTGAGCCGGCTTCTCGGGCGTGAGCACGCGATTGAGGCGCACTGCGCGGTTTGCCGCGCGGTTTGGCCGATCAGCACCACGGAGCGGCGCGTACTGGCGGAGCGCCTGCTGTCGGCTCACCAGTGAATCGGTAGTGAGCGGTACCCGGCTGCGGTAGCAATCAGCCCGCGCAGTGGATTGCGGCTGTCACCGACGACGTGATCACATCGCTCCGACCACGTTCATGAAGATGCCGTGGCTCTTGAAGCTCATGTCGGTCAGATCTTCCGAGAAATTCGTGAAGTTGTAGCCGAGTCCGGCTTTCACGTGCTTGCCGAGGTGACGGTAGAGAGCGACCAGCATACCGGAACGCGTTTGGTTGAGGTCAGGCTCCGTGAGCGCGCGGCCCTCGATCGTTCCCTCCCACTCCTGGCGGAAGTGCCAGTCGATGCGCACGATATAGAGCGCTGCCGTGTTGTCGAAGAACTGGGGGTTCACCCGCTCGAGGCTGGCCTCCCCCAGACGGTAGGCGTATTTCCCGCCGATCGTCCACTGCCGGCTCAGGTCGTAGCTCACGTCGATCGATGCGATGTGACTCTTCTGGATGAACTGCGCCGCGGTGTCCTGCGGGGTGACCTGCCCGGCCGTCGGAACGTTGTAGAAGTAGGTGTACTTCGCCAGCACGTCGAGCCGATCGCTCTGAACCGGGCGATAACCGTAGCCGAGCACCGCCTCGGTGTAGCCGCCGTCGTAGAACTGTCCCAGTGAGGCATCGCTCATCGAGTGGTCGACCTTGCCGATCAGCCTCCAGTCGGGCGTGACCTGGTACTTGAAATTGTTCCTGAACAGCCAGGTCTTCAGGTTCGAGTAGCTCGTCGCGTCGGGTTGCTGCATCTCATCGTCCCGATACTCGACTCCGCTCGAGAACTGGATCTTGTCGTGGCCGTAGCCGACGCGGAAGCCGCCCGCTTTGCGCTTCGTCTGGGCGTCCGTCTGACTGTCGACGAGCGTGCCGAATTCCGCGTTGACACCGAAGTTCCAGCGATCGTCGGGCCTGAGCGTCACACCCGTCGCATGTGTGAGCCCCGACGCCGAGTCGATGTCCTGGTAGCGCTCCTCGACATAAACACTGCTGCTGTCCGACAGGCGTTCCTTCATTCCCGACACCAGCGTCCCCTGACGCTGGAACAGACCGGTGTCCCCGAGCTCGTTCTCCAGCGAGTAATTGAGGTACAGGGTCGTGTGATCGGAGACCAGGTAGTTGGTGCCGAGCTTGCCGCCCGGCCCGAGATTGCCCTCCGACGCTTCCGCATCGATTCGCAGCGCGTTCGTGACGCGATACGATCCGCCCACACCCACCCGTCCGTTGTCTTCCCGGTCACCGCTCTTCGAGACGGTGTCCTGGGCAAAGGTGTAGGCGCGCCATCTGGCCAGCGAGTCATACGCCAGCTGCGCCACCACATCGGTTCGCTCACCCTGCTGCTGTGTCGCCGGAACGACCGGAGAGTTGTCCTCGCGGTTGTCCTGACGCACGCCGGTGCTCACGCTCCAGTTCCTGGTGACCTTGACGGCGAGGTCGACCTCCTCGGCCGTGGTCGTGAGCCCCTGCTCCTGGGCCTTGCGGTCCGCCTTGGCGTTCACGCTCAAGCGGTCTCCGATGGGTAACTGCAAGGTGCCGCCGGAGTACTCGGTGGGGGCCAGCGTGTCGAATCCGGGCGCGGAGTAGCCGGCATCCAGGTGTTGGGTGTAGTAGGTCATGCGACCCTTGTACCCCGATAGAAAATCACCGAGCCCGACGCTGACATCCGCACGGTAGGCTTCAGCGCTCGCGTTGGCGAACGTGCTCGGGTTGTAGCTCGTGAAGCCGAAGCCACCGTCGTTCGAATAGAACGACGAGGACGAGAGCCCGTCGCTCTTCCCGCCCTGCAGCTTCACCCAGGAATCCGTGCTCTTTCGCAGCAGCACATCCGCACCACGAAGGCTGTTGCCATCGGTGCCCGAGTCGTTGGAGCTCGCCGTGACACCGAGCCGGATGTAGTTGTTGAGCCACACATCCCCCTGCCCGCCCGTCGTCCAGGTGTGAAGGTCCTCAAAGCCTGGCGTGTACTCGTAGCGCACTACCAGGTACGCCAGCTGCCCGCTGAGCCCGCTGGTGCGAACCAGCAGGTTATCGGCCGCGGTCGAGGACAGCGGCTCGGCGAGGACTATCCGGCCCTGCAGGTAATCGATCTCGTAATCGATCGAGGGGCGCAGGTTCACGGTTCCCATGACGAGCCCGGAGTCCTTGTCGCGCAGCTCGATGCGCACTTGCTCCGAGCCCGTGAGGATGTCCTGCTCGTGCAGGAAGTACAGCGAGCCACCCGTTCCCTGGAACTCGTCGCGGCCCGCGATCGTCCCTGGCTGGGCGGCAAACCCATCGAGGGCGATGCGCCTCTCACCGAAACTGGTCGTACCGTCCGAGACCCAATGAAGATTGCCGCCGTAGAGGCCACGGTCGACCTGCGTGAGCTCGTTATCGAAGTAGTTGATCCTGAAATTACCCCACAGTCCGTAGTCGTCGTGGTGCTCGACCTTCACGTAGAACTTGCCGAGCGTCGGAGCGAGCTCCTGCGTGGTGCTGTCATCGCCGTAGGTCGGGTAGTAATAAGAGGGATCGATGCGCCGGAACAGCGAGTCGGGCGTCTTGTTCAGGAAGTTGCTGAACAGATCCTTGACCGGCTCCTCGCGGGTATCCGCACTTGCCGTCACTTTCCAATCGTTGCTGAATTTCTGCGTGGCAAAGAACGACAGGCTCCCGGCGACGTGTGCGTCATAGTCGTACGGGGCGTTGGTACCCTGCATCTGCTGCTCGGTGGTGCTCGTGTGGTTCTTCGAGACGGTCAGGTCCGCCATGCCGAAGAAGAAGCGATCCTTGGGCTTGAACTCCAGGTCGCGCAGGTAGAGCGTGCCATTGCCATCCTCATCGAGCACCGCCACCTCGACGGTGTGCGCGCCGGTGGGCAGGACCTCCTCGGCGATGAAGTTGCCCTTCGCATCGACCGGCACCTGGTGGCCCGCCACCCATACCGTGTGCCCGGGTGGAATGCCGCCGCCGCGCACCGTGACCGTGCCGCCGCTCACCCGGATGCTCTGATCCGAAAGCGTGCTCTCACCGTAGGCGGCGAGCAGCTCCGGCTCAGTGTGCAGGACGGGCGCGAACGGTGGAGGTGGGTCTGCGTCCTGCGCCCCAAGGAAGGACATGCCGCCGGATGGGTCAGCGTCGAACCACGCCACAGTTGTCATCCCAGGCGCCGTGCCGCTCGCCTCGCCGGGGGAACTCGTCGTCGACGTGCCGGCGAATGGGTTGGCATCAAACCATGCCAAGGGCATCATCTGAGGCGCCGGGCCCCTCGCCCGGCTGCGGGAACTCGTCGCAGACGTGCCGCCCGGTGGGTCGGCATCAAACCATGCCAGGGGCGTCATCCCAGGCACCGGCGTCGCGGCGTCGCTCCGGCCCTTCGCGCCTGGATCTTTGCCGTCATTCCCCGCGGGGCTCGAAGCGCCACCGGAATCGGTCACTTCAAAGTCGCCCCCGCTCGGCGCCCCGGCCTTGGGGTCCTCGGGCGCGCGGGATCCATCATGAATCATCCACAGGGATAGCGGTCTCGTGTCGTCGAATTTGCCGTCCTTCCCATAAGCGCGGACCAGGTACTTCAACTCCCGCCCCGCAGCGGAAAGCTGCAGCGCGAGAGGCTGCCACTCGGCCGAGCTGTTCGGATCGATCGCGACGACCGCCAGCGGCCTGCTTTGCGGGGACTGCCCCGCTTCGAATATCCGCACCTCCGCCCGCGCGATGAAGGCCGCGTAGTTGGTGTACATCTGAAAGCGCACGGGCGCTGCAATCAAATCCTCGTACGGGGTCTTCTGGAACACGACGACGCTCGGGGTGACCGCCACACTCAGCCGGCGCCGCGCCTTGAGATCATCGAACTGGAAGCGAATGTCCGCCTTGTCCAGGGCGACGTCCGTGCAGCGCTGCACGTCGGCGGAGCTCCGGCCCGGATCGTCGATGGGCACACCGTCCACGGTGATGTGCATCGTGTTGACGCCTAAGGCGTTCTGCGGTGTGAGCTCGTGCGTGAGGCGCGTGATGTCCACGCCCTCGAGGTCATCGAGCACGGCGGGCTCGTCATAGACGACCTGGACCACGACGTACGATGACTCTCCCTGTGTGAAGCCGACATTGACGACGTCGCTCGACTGCACGAAGCCCCGGCCTTCGTTCTCGGCCTGCGAGGCGGAAAGATGCATCTG
>Ga0310909_10001209_pt1 | contig 14909 bp, 14 predicted proteins | sample GREbulkMGT000H_FD_203449 | JGI IMG/M metagenome (GOLD analysis project Ga0310909, IMG submission 203449) | Lab enrichment of tropical soil microbial communities from Luquillo Experimental Forest, Puerto Rico - GRE.bulkMG.T000H | ecosystem: Environmental > Terrestrial > Soil > Tropical forest >... | reverse complement strand
ACGCCTTGTAGACGGCGACGGCATCGGGATCGAGAACAACGGCCATGCTGGAAAACCTTCTGTCGTTTGAACGTTGCACGATTGCTCACGCCGCGGTGCGCCCGCCGTCGACCGTGTAGGCGGAGCCTGAGACGTAGCTCGCTTCATCGGAGGCCAGGAACGCCACAATGGAGGCAACCTCGGAGGCGAGTCCGAGACGCCGCGCCGGAATCCGCTCGACGATCTTCTCCATCGGCGGCGGCGCGTTGCCGCCAAAGCGGCCCTGGAAGATCGCGCTCAGCATGCGGCTGTCGATCAGGCCGGGACAGACGCAATTGATCCGCACGCCGGTGCCGCTACATTCCGATGCCGTGCTCTTGGTGAGCCCCACCACCGCGTGCTTGCTTGCGCTATAGACGGCGATGTGCGGCGATCCCATCAGTCCGGCGATCGATGCCGTGTTGATGATGCTGCCTTTGTTTTGTTTGAGCATCACCGGCAGTACGTGCTTGAGCCCCAGGAACACGCCGATCACATTGACGTCGATCACGCGACGAAAGGCTTCGAGCGTGTATTCGGTGATCGGCTTGACCTCACCCTCGACGCCGGCGTTGTTGTAGAACACGTCGATCGTGCCGAACTTCTCGATTGCGGCGCGGACGTAGTCCTTCACTTCGTCCTCCTGCGTCACGTCGGCGGCGACGGCAAGCGCCTGTGCCGAGGCGGGAAGATCCGTGATCGCGGCGTCGAGATCGGCGCGGTTGCGGTCGACGGCGACGATGATCGCGCCGCGTTCGGCGAGCAGGCGGACGGTCGCGCTGCCGATGACGCCGGCAGCGCCGGTGACGACGGCGACCCGGCCGTCCAGGCGTATGCGATCTGGCATGTGGCTTCCTCTGTTGGCCCGGTTGTCCCGGATGCTCTGGTTTTGAGGCGCAAAGGCTTGCGCGCAGTCGCTGGGCGGGCGGAACTATTTCATTTGCGGGGCCGGCTGACCAGAGCCGGGGAGGGAACCGCCCTTTCGCCGCCTTATTCGGCGTGTTAACCGGTCTCCCGGTAATCGGCGGCAAGAATTTTGTCCCTGTACAATGCCCTGAGATCCCGATTCGCCTGGTAAAGCCGCGCAAGATGTTTCGAACCATTGCCCTGACCGGTGTTGCGGCCCTGTTTGCCGCCCCCTTTGCGATCTCGCTGGCGCCGCCGGCGCGTGCGCAGATCGGCACGATCTTTTCCGATCCGGTGCCGCGGCCACCGGCCGGTATTCCGCGCGGCCGCGAGGCGCCGCCGCCGGACGAAGAAGAAGAGGTCCCGGAATTGCCCCAGGGCCGCGTATTGCCGGCGCCGAACCGGCCGTTGCCGGGCCAGCAGGGCTCGGCGCTGCCCGGGCCCGTGCAGTCGCAGCCTCTGGCGCCTCCGCCCGGCACGACCGCAATTCCTCAGAATGTGCCGCCGTCCGCCTCCGTGAGCCCGCCGGAGCCGGGCCAGAGCGCGGCGCTGCCGCCAGGTGGCAACCAGCTCCTGCCCGGCTTGCCGCCCGGACAACGGCAACCGCGGGGGACGCCGGCTGCGCCGGCCACCTTGCAGCCGGGCGACGAGGTGGTGCAGGAGCCGCCGGCTCAGAAGATCATCAACAAGAAAGCGAGCTTCTCGGGTCTCGACAAGATCACCGGCCGCATCATCAATTTCGACGAAGACATCGGCGAGACCGTCCAGTTCGGCGCGCTGCGGGTGAAGACCGATGCCTGCTACACGCGCCCGGCCACCGAAGCCGCCAACACGGACGCCTTCGTCGAAGTCGACGAGATCACGCTGCAGGGCGAAGTGAAGCGCATCTTCTCGGGCTGGATGTATGCGGCAAGTCCGGGCCTGCACGGCGTCGAGCATCCGATTTACGACATCTGGCTGACCGACTGTAAGGGGCCGGAGACGACGGTGGTCAGCGCTGCGCCCGATACGCCCAAGCCGCAAGCTTCGCCTGCGCCGCCGCCGGCCCCCAAGAAGCCGCAGCAGAAGCAGGCGACCCCGCGTCCGCTGCCTCCGCCGCCGCAGCAGGTCCAGCAACAACCCCCGCCGCAACCGCAGCAACAGCCGGGCGGCCTGTTCGGGATTTTCCGCTGAGCGCTACGTGCGCGCGGCGATGATGGCGAGCGCCTCGCGGCCCGGGATCGGCCGTTCGGCAGACAATCGCGCAAAGTCCGCCGGAACTCCCTTGAGCGCATGGTCGAGCAGGGCGGTATAGCGGCGCCTCGGAATCTCGGCGGCGCCAAAGCTCTTCAGATGCTCGGTGACGTATTGCGTATCGAGCAGTTCGAAACCGCCCGCGATCAGCCGCGCCACCAGATGCACCAGCGCCACCTTCGAAGCATCGCGGGCGCGGTGGAACATGCTCTCCCCGAAAAAAGCGCGCCCGAGGCTTACCCCGTAGAGCCCGCCGACCAGATCTCCGTCCTGCCAGACCTCGACGCTGTGGCCGTGTCCGAGCGTATGCAATCCGCAATAGAGATCGCGGATGCGCTTGTTGATCCAGGTATCCTCGCGTCCGGTCTGTGGCGCAGCGCAGCCCGAGATGACAGCCTTGAAAGCTGTGTTGACGGTCACGGTGAAGCTGTCGGAGCGCATGGTGCGGGCAAGGCGCGACGAGATGCGGAAACCGTCGAGCGGGATCACGCCGCGCATTTCCGGCTCGACCCAGAACAGCGTGGGATCGTCGGCGCTCTCGGCCATCGGAAAGATGCCGCAGGCATAGGCGCGCAGCAGAACTTCGGGAGTGATCTCGGAAGGGCCGGAGTCGCGGGAGGTCATTCGAGAAGGATAGCAGGGCGCAGGCGCGAGCGCGATGGTCACCTCGCCCGGGAAGGGATGGTGCGACAAGCCTACTTCGCGGCGGCGCTCGCGCCTTTCGCTGTTTTGGCGCGCTGGAACCGCAGCAGGATTCGGGTGCCCGCATGATTGGGGTCGCGCTCGACGCTCGCCTCGAGCTTGGACGCCATGGCGCTGACGATGCGCTGGCCCATGCCGGTCGAGCGCGGGTCGATCCGCCCATTGAGGCCGACGCCATCGTCCGAAATCGACAGCAGGAGGTCGTCGCCATCGCTGGTGAGCGCGACATGGATCGGGCCGGTGCAATCGGTGTAAGCGTATTTGACCGCGTTCATCACGAGCTCGTTGACGATGATCCCGATCGCGACCGCGCGGTCGGGATCGATCTCGATCGGTTCGGCCTTCAATGTCAGGCGCGACATCCTCTCGCCCTCGGTCGAGCGGCGCAGATCTTCAAGCAGCGCGTCGAGATACTGGTTCAGCAGCACGCTCTTCAGATCGTGCGAGGTGTAGAGCCGGCGATGGACCTGCGCCACCGCCGCGACGCGCCCCATGGCATTGGTCAAGGCCGCCTTGACGTCGTCCTGGGTCGACGAGTTGGCCTGCAGGTGCAGGAGCGAGGCAATGATCTGCAGGGAGTTGCCTACGCGATGGTTGACCTCGCGCAGTAGCAGTTCGCGTTCGGCGGCGAGCGCCGCATAGCGGTCGCGTGAGGCGTGCACCTCGGCCTCCGCCTCATCGCGGGCTCTTTGCAATTCGGCCTGGCGGAGCGCGCCGTCGATGGCGACCTGCAGCAGCGGGACGAAATCGCCCAGCGTATCCTTGACGAGATAATCGGCTGCGCCCGCCTTCAACGCGGTGACCGCGATGCTCGAATCCTGCGATGCCGTGACGAACACGACCGGAGGCGCGTTCGGGATGGCCAAGATCCGCTCGAGTGTTTCCAGGCCGTCGAGCCCGGGCATGTACTGATCGAGCGCGACCACGTCGATACCGCCTTGCTTGAGCCGATCGAGCCCCTCGGCCCCGCCGGGTGCGTGCACGACATTCAAGCCGAGCCGGGTCAGGCCGCGCTCCACCAGGCGCGCGAGCGCCTCGTCGTCGTCGATATAGAGCAGCGTGGGTTTTGGCTGTGTCATTTGGCCGTCGAAGGAACCTGAATCACAGAGAAGAACAGTCCGAGCTGGCGAATGGCGTTGGCGAAGCTCTCATAGTTGACCGGCTTGGTGATGTAGACGTTGCAGCCGAGTTCGTAGCAGCGCTTGATCTCCTGGGAATCATCGGTCGTGGTGAGGACCACGACCGGACTGCATTTCAGGTATGGGTTACCCTTGACCTGGCGCAGAATGTCGATGCCCGTCATGTCCGGCAAATTCAGATCGAGCAGGATCAAAAGCGCGTCGTCCTTGCGCTCCGCGCCGCTGCCGTCCTTGCCGAACAGATAGCGCACCGCTTCTGTACCGTTGGTGAACGGCACGATTTTATTGTTCACGCCGGAGCGGCGAATATTCCGCTCGATCAGGCGCGCGTGGCCGTCGTCGTCTTCGATCATGATAATTGTGACAGGCGTGGTCATCACTGTACCGTTCCGATTGTTCAGGATTCAAATTTCCAACTGAGGGGGAGGGTTACGACAAAGGTGCTGCCGCAATTAAGTTCCGACGAGACCGACATGGTTCCACCGAGCCGCCGCACCAGCGCGCGCACGTGGGCGAGGCCGATGCCCTGACCGGGTCTGTCCTGGGTTCCGGCGCGGCGAAACAGCTCGAAGATGCGCTGGTGGTCCTTGGGATCGATGCCGCGCCCGTTGTCGGTGATCTCGAACACCGCAAAGCCGAGCTTCGTGCGACCCCGGATCGAGATTTTGCCGGGTACGCCGGGCTTGAGATATTTAATGGCATTGTCGATCAGGTTGGAAAAAATCTGCTCCAGCGCCAGGCGGTCGCTCACGATTTCCGGCAGCGGAGCGACGCGGATCTCCGCCTGCGCTTCGGCTGCCTGATGCGCGAGGGTGGTGACGATCGCCTCGATCAGCTCGCGTATGTCGATCCTGACCGGCTCGAACTGACGCCGGCCTTCGCGGGTCAGGTTCAGAATTGCCGTGATGAGTCGGTCCATCTTGGCAATCGAGGATTTGATGAAGCCGAGCGCTTCGGAAAAATCCTCGCTGAGCTGCCTGTCCTGCTCGTCGAGCTCCGCCTCCGCGTCGCCGACCGGAGCGGAAGCCGGCACCGAGGCGTGACGCAAGGCGGCAATCCGCTGGAAGATATCGCCGCGCAACTCCTCCAGTTCGCTGGTGAAACCCATGATGTTGACCAGCGGCGAACGCAGATCGTGGCTGACGATATAGGCGAAGCGTTGAATTTCGTCGTTGGCTTCGCGCAGGTCGCCGGTGCGCTGATCGACGATGGCCTCGAGGTTGAGGTTGGCATCGCGCAGGCGCGCCTCGGCATCGTCGCGCTCGCGCGATGAGCGTCGCAACAAAAAAATCGAGATGCCGGCCAGTGCGACGACGAGGCCGGAGCCGGCAATCGTCACCGTGGACGCGAGCCGCTGGCTGCGATCGGCGTTCGCGGCCCGCAGCGCAAACAGATCGTCCTCCTCGGAACGCATGGCGTCGGCAACGTTGTGGATCGAGGCCGTGGTGCCGCCTGCAGCCGCCTCCCGCACCAGCGCGGTTGCCTCCGCATCATTGCCTTGCTTGACGAGATTCATCTCGCGCGAAAACTGATCGAGCCGCGTTTCGATCGCCGCGCGCATCTTGCCCACGTTCGCTACCTGCACCGGATTGTCGCGCGTGAGCTCGGCGAGCTTGTCGAGTTCGGGAAGAATCAGCGTCACCGCTTCCTCGTGATCGCCAAGAAACTCCGACCCCGACGTCAACAGGTAGCCGCGCGCCGCGCTTTCGGCGCGGCGGATCTCGAGCAAAAGCGCGTTAATCTGGTTTTCCACCTCGATGGTGTGGACTACACGCGCGTTGTCTTCCCTCGATTTGTCGACAAGCAGCACAGAGGCGGCGCTGATGACAACCAGCACCAGAAATCCCGCCGCAAGCAGCAGGATTTGACCCATTGCGCGCCTGCGCTTGGCATCAGGCGCCACGGCAACCTTGGCTCCGACAGTAATAGGGTCGTTCCCCCGAACGGAAAGATATCGCTAAGCTTTCCAACGCCGCATGGAACGGTTGGTTCCATGCGGCGTTGGGCGTGGAGTGGAGACCGGATCAGCCGGCCTGCTGGCCGGCCAGATATTGCTCGAGCCAGTGGATATGGTAGTCGCCGTCAATGATCGCGGGCTCGCGGACCAGTGCGCGAAATAGCGGCAGCGTGGTCTCTATGCCGTCAACCACCATTTCGTCCAGCGCGCGGCGCAGCCGCATCAGGCACTCGGCGCGGGTCTTGCCGTGTACGATGAGCTTCCCGACCAGCGAATCGTAATAGGGCGGTATCACGTAGCCCTGATAGACGGCAGAATCGATCCGCACGCCGAGCCCGCCCGGCGGATGGTACTGCTGGATTCTGCCGGGCGAGGGGCGGAAGGTCACGGGGTTTTCCGCATTCACCCGGCACTCGATCGAATGGCCGTTGATGACCACCTCGTTCTGCGCCATCGGCAGGTCGCCGCCGGCGGCAATCCGGATCTGCTCGAGCACGAGGTCGATATCGGTGATCATCTCGGTGACGGGGTGCTCGACCTGGATGCGCGTGTTCATCTCGATGAAATAGAACTCGCCGTCCTCGTAGAGGAACTCGACGGTGCCGACGCCGAGATATTTCAGTTGCTGCATCGCCTTTGCGACCGCAAGCCCGATCTTGGCACGCGCCGCGGCGTCGAGCGCAGGCGAAGGCCCTTCTTCCCAGACCTTTTGATGGCGCCGCTGCAGCGAGCAGTCGCGTTCGCCAAGATGGATCGCGCCGCCGCGGCCGTCGCCGAGCACCTGGATTTCGATGTGACGCGGCTTCTGCAGGTATTTTTCCAGATAAACCGATGCATCGCCGAACGCGGACTTGGCTTCGTTGGCCGCCGTGGTGAGCGCGAGCGCCAGATCGTCTTCGGTATGGGCAACCTTCATGCCGCGGCCGCCGCCGCCGGCCGCCGCCTTGACCAGCACTGGAAAGCCGATCGCGCGCGCGATCGCCATCGCGTCCTGATCGGGGCCGACCGCGCCATCGGAACCGGGCACAACGGGAATGCCGAGGCGCTTCGCGGTCTTCTTGGCTTCGATCTTGTCGCCCATCAGGCGGATGTGCTCGGCCTTGGGGCCGATGAAATGCAGATTGTGATCGGCGAGGATTTCGGCGAAGCGGGCGTTCTCCGACAGAAAGCCGTAGCCCGGATGCACGGCATCGACGCCGGTGATCTCGCAGGCCGCAAGCAGGGCGGGGATGTTGAGGTAGGAGTCCTTGGACGGTGGCGGACCGATGCATACGCTCTCGTCGGCAAGCCGCACATGCATGGCATCGTCATCCGCGGTGGAATGCACCGCCACGGTTGCGATGCCGAGTTCCTTGCAGGCGCGCAGGATGCGAAGTGCGATCTCGCCGCGATTGGCTATGAGGATCTTGTCGAACATGTATCCCTATTCGCCATTCGCTCCTACTCGATAATCACGAGCGGTTCGCCGAATTCGACCGGCTGGCCGTCCTCGACGAGAATCTGCGTCACGGTGCCGGCGCGCGGCGAGGGAATCTGATTCATGGTCTTCATCGCCTCGATGATCAACAGCGTCTGGCCCGCGGACACCTTCGTGCCAACTTCGATGAAGGGTTTGGCGCCTGGCTCCGGTGCCCAGTAGGCGGTGCCGACCATCGGCGAGGGCACCACGCCCGGATGGTTCGAGAAATTGGCGACGGGGGCGCTCGGCGTCGCGGTAGCGGAGGTTGCGGGAGCCGCGGCGGCGATGGCCGCCACGCCCGGCTGCATCGAGGCCGCGATCGAAATGTTGCGCGCGACGCGCACTCTGAGACCGGCGCGTTCGATCTCGATTTCAGTCAGACTCGTTTCGTCGAGCAGCAGCGCAAGCTCGCGGATGAGCGCGCTGTCGTCGCTCGTGAATTTTGCGTTCGTTTTGTCGTCTGGCTGGCGCGCCATGGTCTCTGATCCAAGCTCTTCCAGGTGTGGGCCGCTGACGCGTCAGGCCTTCGCCCTGGCGCCGATTTTGGCGGCAAGGCCATTGATCGCGAGCCGATAGCCGTCGATGCCGAATCCCGCAAGTACGGCAAACGCGGCTATGGCGGTGAAAGAATGGTGACGGAAACTCTCTCTCGCATGAATATTGCTGATATGCACCTCGACGGCAGGGACCTTCACGGCCTTCAGCGCGTCATGGAGCGCGATCGAGGTGTGCGAATAGGCGCCGGCATTGATGATGATGCCTGCGGCTTGCCTCGCATGCGCCTCGTGGATGAAATCGATCAACTCGCCCTCACGGTTGGATTGGCGGCAATCGGCCTTGAGGCCGAATTGCGCGGCGGTCTCCATGCACAGCTTCTCGACATCCGCGAGCCGGGCATGACCGTAGGTCTGCGGCTCCCGTGTCCCCAGAAGATTGAGGTTCGGTCCGTTGAGGACATAGATGGTTTGCTCGGCAGTCTTGTCTGGGGTCTTGGCCATCCCACTCCCGATAATGCGCTCGCGAACGTCAAATCCGCTCCACTCGTGTGGCGCGTTATAGGTAACAAAGCAGCATAGGGGAAGCCTTGAGACCTCGCCGGAGGTGGTCCAAATCCCTCATCCCGCTTGAAACAAGGCGCGTAAAACTTGTGGAAATCGCCGATTAACCAACGATAAAGCGGCCTGAGGCGGGGCTGGGCCCAGACAAAAAGGCGGGCCCGTCGGGGCCCGCCAAAATGCTCTCGTTGTTGCTCCTCGACCTTTAGGCCGGCAGCACGGCCACGATCTCAAGCGACCGCGGGTCGACCACCACGATCTCGTCCCGTACCAGGAAGAACTCATAGCCGCGCCATTCCGGATAGATCGTCACGACTTCCGAGGGAAGCGCCCGCAAGCTGATGCGCTCGCGCGGAACGCGCGTGCCGACCGAAATCGCGAAGTCAACATTGTTGACCGGCGAGACGTGTTCGTTGCGGATCACCGTCGAAATCCGGGTACGCTGCTCCGTCGACAGCTTGGCGCCTGCGCCGGCCTGACCCGTCGTGGTATGCGAGCGCTCGTCGGTCCGGGTCTGCGCGTTGGTGTTGGTGTCGCGGCCCTCGGACTTCATGTTGTTCTCACGGCTCTCACGGCCCTCGGCCTTCATGTTCTTGTCGCGGTCGCCGCGACCTTCGGCCTTCATGTTCTTGTCCTGACCCTCGCGGCCTTCCGCTTTCATGTCCTTCGCACCGCCCTTGGTCTCGTTTTCGGTGCTCATGTTCTTCGACTTCTGACCCGGCGCATTATCCTCCGCATGCTGGCCCTTCGCCGCGCCCGGCGACTTCTGTTCGGACTGGGTCGACTTCATGCCCGAAGGTTCCGTGCTCTTTTGCGTCGTGGCGCCACCTGTGCTGCCACCGCCCGACGGGGTGCTCTGCTGCGCCGCCGCGCCGCCGCCCTCGCGGTTCATGCCGCCTTGGGCGTTCGCTGCGCCTGCGCCCGCAATCAGCGCAATGGCTGCAACCGAAACCAGAAAGCGATTCGTCATTCGAGTATCTCCTCACATGTCTGCATTGCCCGCGCCAACAACGATAGGAGATTTGAGATGTTCCACTTCTCTCGCTCAGTTCCGCCGGGATTGTTTGTCGCGGTGGCCGGAACAAAAGCGCGCAAAGCGAAAGGGCCGGCATTTTCGGCCGGCCCTTGCTTGCAACGTTTCAAAAAGAAGGATGCGCTCAGCAGGTCGCCTTGCCGCAACGCGCGATGCCGATCTTCTCCTTCAGCCCGTCGAGTCCGACCGCGCCGACCACGATCTGCTTGCCGATCACGTAGCTCGGCGTGCCGTTCAAGCCCATGTCTTCCGCAAGCTTCATGTTCTCCCTGATCGTGTCGTTGATCTCGGGACTTGCGAGATCCTTCTCGATCCTCGCGACGTCGAGGCCGGCCTCCTTGGCGGCGGCCATGGCGCGGGCCTTGTCCGCGAGCCCGCGGCCACCCAAGAGCTTCTGGTGGAAATCGAGATATTTTTTCCCGGTGGGGTCCTGCATGCGCACGGCCACCGCGACCTTCGCAGCCTCGACCGAACCTTCGCTCAGCACCGGAAATTCCTTCAGCACGACTTTCAGTTTCGGATCGTTCTTCAGGAGATCCAGCATGTCGGCCATCGCGCGCTTGCAGTAGCCGCAGTTGTAATCGAAGAACTCGACGAAAGCGACGTCGCCGTTCTTGTTGCCGAGCACGACGCCGCGCGGCGAGTTGAAAATCGCTTCCGCGTTCTCGGTGATGGTTTCCTCATGCTTCTTCGCTTCCGCCGCGGCCTTGCGCTTGTCGAGCTCGTTCGTCGCCTCCTCGAGCACTTCGGGATGGGAAATCAGATAGTTCTTGATGATGGCCTCGATTTCGCTGCGCTGGGGGTCGCTGAAGCTCTGCGCCGAAGCGGAGAGCGGCGCGCCACACAAAGCGAGCCCAAGCAGGGCAGGGACGAAGAGACTGGGCAGGCGCATGGGCAATCCTCTGATCAAGGCCGGATTCCTGAAACCGTTATCGGCCGTGTTTCGGTTAAGCTCTATCGGAATTTCGGTGCAACGCAATTTCGGTTGATTCCTGGCTGCTTTTCCCAACTCCCGGATGCATCGACTAGTTCTTCTGGCCCGGGAGCGGTTTGGCGGAAACGATGTCGTCGGCCTTGACCCATCCCGGCGTGCCGACGGCGAAGCGGGTTTTCGCCCGTGATGCGAGCTCGCGCGCGGTCTTGTTGTCGCCGCGAAGATAGGCTGCCTGCGCCGACGCCAGATCCGCCTCCGCATAATCTCCTTTTCTGCCGTAGGCCATCGCCAACTGGCTGAAACCAAGCGGCGCCTCACTTTCGCGCGCCACCGCGGCACGCAGGATGGTAATCGCTTCGTCGGTATAGGCCTTATTCTCGGTGGCCACCAAGGCCTGCCCAAGTAACATCTCGATGAGGGGTGCGCTATTGGAGAGCTGTAGCGCCTTGTGCAGCGGTGCGATGGCCTCCTTGGGCCTGCCGCCTTCGAGCAATGCCTGGCCGCGCAGTTCAAAGAGATAAGCATTGTTCGGCTGCGCCTGAATGAGGCCGTCGATCTGGGTAAGCGCGTTGTTCAGATCGCCATGCAGGTAGGTCGTGATCGCGCGCGCATAGCGCGCCGGCAGGCTGGTGTTCGATAGCGGGTAACGCCGGTAGACGGTGTCCTGCCGCTCCATGAACGCGGAAATCTTCGCGCGCACCATGTCGTGCCGTAGCTGCAGGGAGGGATCGTCCTTCTTGTCCCAATAGGGGCTTGCGCGTGCGAGGCCCTCGAGCGCTGCGACGCGTTCGGCTGGCATCGGGTGGGACTGCAAATAGGGGTCGGCACCGTGTGCGGCAAACAGGCTCTCATCGGTAAAGCGCTTGAACGTCTCGTACATTCCTTTTGCCGACTGACCCGTCGCGGTCAGGAACTTCACGCCGGCACGGTCGGCATTTTCTTCCTGCTGGCGCTGATAGGACAGAAGCGTGCGGCGGATCATTTCCTGCGGACCCGCGATCGCGGCGACGCCGACATTGGCCATCCCGTTATTGGGATTGCTGCTTCGTGAGCCCGCCACCATCGCGCCGGCACCGAGCAGCATGGCAATGATCATCTGGGTCTGCGCCTGCGCGAGCTGTTCGCGAAGTTTCGCAAGGTGACCGCCGGCAAGGTGGCCGGTCTCGTGCGCCAGCACACCGATGACCTGGTTCGGTGTCTCCGACTTCAGGATCGCGCCGTAGTTCACGAAAATACGGCGACCGTCGGCAACGAAGGCGTTGAACGAGGGATCGTTGATGATCACCATCTGAATGTTCTGCTTCTCGAGTCCCGCCACGCGCAGAATCGGGCGGGTGTACTCGCGAAGCAGTTGCTCGGTCTCGGTGTCCCGCAGGACGGGAGGGCCCCTGTTCTCGTGGTCCTCTGCGCGCACCGAAGCAAGCGGCGAGAGCGCAAGGGCGAGGGCCACCGTGACGGCGGTCAATCCGGATGTTCTTTTGCGGAGCGTGAGGTCAAAAAGCATGGACGGTCTTGGAAGCCCGGTCTTGTACTTGGCGATTGGCTACTTGGCGATTGGCCACTTGGCGATTGGCGGCAGGCCGAATACGGGATATCCCCTAACAAACCATGGAATGCGGCTAGTCTGGGGCGCCCCTCCCGAAGGCCGGTTCAAAAGCCGAAATAGCAGATATCGATGCGCGAAGCGACCTTAAGAGACCGTGTGGCGGGCCTGCTTGGGCCGTCCCGCCGCAGCAATGTTCCGCCATTCATGGTGATGGACGTGATGAGTGCGGCCGAGCGAATCGAGGCGGCGGGCGGTCATGTCATTCATATGGAAGTGGGCCAGCCGGCAGCGCCGGCACCGCGAACGGCGATCGCTGCCGCCCGCGCCGCGCTCGATGGCGGGCGGATCGACTACACGTCCGCGCTCGGTATCCCTTCGTTGCGCGAACGTATCGCCCGGCACTACCTTGATACTTACGGCTGCTCGGTGGATTCGGGGCGGATTATTGTCACGACCGGCTCATCGGGAGCGTTTATCCTCGCCTTTCTGGCCATGTTCGAGCCCGGCGACCGCGTCGCGGTTACCGTGCCCGGTTATCCGCCTTATCGTCACATTCTCACGGCGCTCGGCTGCGAGCCCGTGCTGATCGAGACCTCGGGCGATACCCGCCACGCGCTCACCGGCGAAGCGTTGCTCGCCGAGCATCGAAAGACGCCGCTGAAAGGTGTGCTGGTCGGCAGTCCCGCCAATCCGACGGGAACCATGATGTCGCGGGAAGCGCTGACGCACCTTTTGGAAGCCGCGCAAAGCGCGGGCATCCGGTTCGTTTCCGACGAAATCTATCACGGGCTGGACTATGCCTTTCCGGCGGTGACCGCGGCCGAGCTTTCGGACCAGGCGCTCGTGATCAATTCCTTCTCGAAATATTTCTGCATGACCGGCTGGCGGATCGGCTGGATGGTGGTGCCCGAGCCGCTGGTGCGCCCGATCGAGCGCTTGCAGCAGAACCTTGCGATCTCGGTGCCGACGCTGTCGCAGATCGCGGCCGAAGCCGCTTTCGACGGCTATGAGGAGATGGAAGCGATCAAGCGCGGCTATCTGGAAAACCGCCGTATCCTGATCGAGGGCCTGCCAAAAGCCGGTCTCACCAAGTTTCTCCCTGCAGACGGTGCCTTTTACCTCTACGCGGATGTATCCGATTTTACCTCGGACAGCTTCGAGTTTGCCAAGCGGATGCTGGAGCAGGCGCATGTGGCGGCGACTCCGGGCGTCGATTTCGATCCTTTCCACGGCAGGAGCTTCATCCGCTTCTCCTATGCGCGTTCGGCCGACGACATGCGCGAAGCGGTTGCAAGGCTGGCGCGCTGGCTTGCTTAGGGCTTGCCGGCAGGCGCGCGCGCTATCACCATTGACTTGGCAAGGCCAATTGATTTTGGCTGTGGCTGGAGGAACGGCCGTCCGCTGCACGCGAGCGTGACGGTAAAATTCACAGGGGGAACAGGTCATGGCGACAACGACCATCGCTCAAGCGCAGACGGTAAAGCCGGCGAAGCCCTGGTACAAAGTCCTTTATGTCCAGGTGCTGTTCGCCATTCTGCTTGGTGTCGTGATCGGCTGGCTGTGGCCCGGACTTGCCACCAATGACTGGATCAAGGCGCTCGGCGACGGCTTCATCAAGCTGATCAAGATGGTGATCGCGCCGATCATCTTCTGCACAGTCGTTTCCGGCATCTCGCACATCCAGGACGCCAGCAAAGTCGGCCGGGTCGGCATCAAGGCGCTGATCTATTTTGAGGTCGTGTCCACCTTCGCACTGGTGCTCGGTCTCATCATGGGCAACCTGTTCCAGATCGGCCATGGACTTGCCGCCAAACCCGACGCCGCTGCCGTCGCCACTTACGCCAAGCAGGCAGCAGAGCAGAAGTCGGTCGACTTCGTCCTCAATATCATTCCCGACAGTGTCGTCGGGGCGCTCGCGCGCGGCGACATACTGCAGGTCCTGTTGTTCGCGATTCTGTTCGGCTTCTCGATGATGGCCATGGGCGAGCGCGCCAATCGCCTGCGCGACATTATCGACGATGCCGCGCATGCGGTGTTCGGCGTCATCGGCATCATCATGAAGGCAGCCCCGTTCGGCGCCTTCGGCGCCATGGCCTACACGGTCGGAAAATTCGGTCCGGCCGCGCTCGGCAATCTCATCGGGTTGATCGCGCTGTTCTATGCGACGGCGGCGCTGTTCGTGTTCGTCGTGCTCGGCCTGATCGCGCGCTTCATAGGCTTCTCGATCTTCAAATTCATCGCCTATATCAAGGATGAGCTCCTGATCGTGCTCGGCACCAGTTCCTCCGAAAGCGCGCTACCGCAATTGATGGAGAAGCTCGAGCGGCTCGGCTGCTCCAAGCCCGTGGTCGGCCTCGTGGTACCGACCGGCTACTCCTTCAATCTCGACGGCACCAACATCTATATGACGCTTGCGACGCTGTTCATCGCGCAGGCGCTCGGCGTCGACCTCACCTTCAGCCAGCAGCTCACCATCGTGGTCGTGGCGATGCTGACCTCGAAGGGGGCAAGCGGCGTCACCGGCGCGGGCTTCATCACGCTTGCGGCAACGCTGAGCGTGGTCAATCCGGCGCTGGTGCCCGGCATGGCGATCGTGTTCTCGATCGACAAATTCATGAGCGAAGTGCGGGCCCTCACCAACATCACGGGCAACGGCATTGCCGCGGTGGTCGTGTCATGGTGGGAGGACGAGCTCGATCGCGAAAAGCTGCACGCCAATCTCAACAAGCAGATTGATCCGTCCGACCTCGAGACGGCGGTGACGACGGGGTAGGGGGCCCGTACCTCTCCTGATGCAGGCGAGCCCCGACGACATCGTCGAATAGTCGCCCTGCGATCCGCATCGCCCACATGGGCCGCGCGAAAAGCGGCCGCGCAAAAAAAACCGCCCGTTCGCCGGGCGGTTTTTCTTGATTGCCGTCGCTCTA
>Ga0310909_10001207_pt1 | contig 14928 bp, 10 predicted proteins | sample GREbulkMGT000H_FD_203449 | JGI IMG/M metagenome (GOLD analysis project Ga0310909, IMG submission 203449) | Lab enrichment of tropical soil microbial communities from Luquillo Experimental Forest, Puerto Rico - GRE.bulkMG.T000H | ecosystem: Environmental > Terrestrial > Soil > Tropical forest >... | reverse complement strand
GGCGCGGTGGGGCGTGGCGAGGAAATAATCGTTGGTCCAGCGCTGCAGCAACTGGCCGCCGTTCACGACAAAGGCGCCGGGAAGGGCAGGCGCATCGATCCATTTGCCGCTTTGCGTGCGGATCGACAGACCCGGAATGTCATTGGGAGCGAGCAGGGTCAGGAAACTGGTATCGGTGTGCGGGGCAATTCCGAAGTCGTCGTGTGCCAGATCAGTCCGGTATGGATAGTGCGTCATCCTCAGCTTGTACTGCGGCTCTTTGAAGGGTCGGTCGAAATATTCTAAAGGCAGGCGCAGCGCGCAACCGTAGAGCCGAACCAGTTTGCGCACCAATCGCTCCATCGTCTCGCAATAAGCGACGACCGTCTCGCGGAAGCCCGGCAGACCGGTCGGCCAACGGTTGGCGCTGCGGAAGCGCCGATCGGCCAGTACCTCCGGATGGTTGCTCGGCAGGTCCCGCGCGACAAAGAACGCCTCGTTGATATTCGGCTTGGTGACGGTTTCTACGGTAGAGGTGCGGAGGGTATCGCCCCGCAACGGCAGGTAGCCGACATTGTGCTTGTCTAGCTTGACCTCCAGCTTCTTTTGCAGCGGCAGAGCGTGGAAACGCGCGGCCTCGCGGAAGACCGCATGAATCTGCTCGGCAGGCACGCCGTGATTGACGATAAAGTAGAAACCGATCTCGGTCAGCGCGAAGTGCAGTTCCTCAGCTGTGCGGTCGATCGCGCCAGGGGCGCCCGCCAGGTAGGGGCCCAGATCGATGACTGGAATGATCTCCGCGTTGCCCATTCGACACTCCTGCTGCCCGCCGGGCCGACGGTATGCCTCACCAGGTCAGTTGAAGAAACGCGCCGGCCGGAAATCGGCGAGCTCAGCCCTTTGCTGTCCACGGACGATCTCGTCGGCCACCGCAGCGCCCAGGAATGGCGACATCGTCACGCCGCTATGAGTGACGGCGAGATAGTAGCCGGAAGTCCGCGGCATCGGTCCGATAGCAGAGAAATGGTCGCCGGGGACCGGCCGGATTGCGATGCGCACCGCCTCCGGTTCGACCTCGCCAATTGAAGGCAACAGTTGTCGGGCGCGCCGCACCAGATCGCGCGCCTCCGGCATCGACGGGCTAAGTCGCGTATCGAAGCTCAATGTCGCGTCGGTCGCATTCCAGTGCAGCATCAGGCGCCCCGCGCCATCGGGGCGCGCGTCAATTACCGTCGTGCGGACCACACGGCTCAAGCTGGCGGCGACAGGGGGCGTGAACACTAGGAACCCGAGGGTCGGTGCGAGCGGCAAATGCAGACCGGCATCCCGGGTCGCCTCGTTGGTCCAGCGGCCGGCACAGTTCACAACAATGTCGGCCTCGTATTGCGTGCCGTCGGCGAGGCGGGCGCCCGTTACACGGTCGCCTGCCATGATCAGGTCCACGACCCGGGCGCCGCAGATGACTTCGGCGCCATGGCGAAGCCGTGCCGCGTAAACCACCGGATCGAGCCAACCCTCTTCCAGGAAAAACGCCACCGGCGCGTCGCCGATCGTCGCCGGATCGATGTCGGGCTCCAATTCCTGCACCTGGTGCGGCGTGATCCACTCCGCGGCATAACCCCAGGACCGCAGCTGTTCGATGTTTTCGCGCTGCGCCGCGCGGTCGGGTTCGGCCTCCCATTCCAGATTGCCACCGACGTGCCACCATGGTGTCGAGCCGAACTCGTCGGCCAGTGCCAAATGCGCCTTCATGCCGGCAACATTCAGATCGTGATAGGGCTTCGGCGGTTTGTTGTGCGCGTTGGTCCAGGCGAAGCTGATGCCGGAGGTGCCTCCGCCGATGCGGAGAGCTTCCAGCACCGTAACAGCCGCGCCGGCCTGAGCCAGCCTGTATGCGACCGAGGCGCCCAACGCACCGGCACCGATCACTATCGTCTTAATCATTAGGCACCAGAGCAGATTCCCATCAGACCGAAACACCTCCTCGTCACCCCCGCTGAAGCGGGGGTCCCCAGGGCGGCCGCTCATCACTTGCCTGGGTTCCCGCTTTCGCGGGAACGACGATCTCATTTGGTCGGTTGGCGCGCCGGGACCGCGGCCGTGCGGGCGCAGAAGGTTTAGGCAGCTGCTCTTTCGCCCTGTGCCGCCCTGACCCGGGCAAGCATTGCAGCGGCGTTGCTGTGTAGGATCTGCTCGCGCGCTTCCTCACTAATCGCTGCTTCCGCGAGCGCCTTCCTGGTCCAGTCGCAGCCGAACTCGGTGCCGTCGGTGCCGCACACGATGCGCGCGGCGCCGTACAGCCTCACCGCCGTCTCTATCGAACGGGAGCCAAACGAGTTGCAATCCACATACACCTTTGCCTTGCGGAAGCGCGACGACGGCAGCTCCTCCTCCGGCGTGTCGAGCAGGCAGCGGTGGTCCATGCGCTCGACCTCGTAGGGAATGTTGCCACCTAAATTGTGGACCTGGATCATCGCGTTGGGGTAGTCCGCGAGGCAGTCGGTCAGACACAGCGTCACCATCACCGAGGACAGGCTCGCCTGCATGTCGAGCGTGCCGTTGCGGCGGCGTGCGTTGTCGGTGTCGCCGGAGATCTTTGGGTAAGCGTCGCCGGGCCGCGGGCCATTATGGACGAAGAGCGCCGCGCGGTGGCGGTTCGCGACCTCCAGCAGCGGCCGCATCGCTTCGGCATCCTTACGCGTCAGAAAATAGTTGCCTGGGACCTGCGCGCCGATCATGCCCGGCAGCCCGAGCGCGCGCTCGAACTCGGCAGCGGCGGCGGACATGTCCCTAAGAGGAAGCGCGGCGTAGGCGGCGAAGCGGCCGGGGTGCCCCTGGCAAATCGCGGAAAGCCCGTCATTGACGGTCCGGCAGAGCGGTCCGGACTCCTCCAACGGCTGGGCCTCGATCCAGCAGAACGAGCCGAGCAGTGACAGCACGCTCGTCTCCACCCCCTGGCGGTCCATCCGCGCTAGGTGAAAAGCGACATCATCGAAGGCCTTGGCGAGCGGCTCTTCGCCCATCCGCCCGGACTTCAGCACCTCGACACCGTCCTGGTTGCGCAGGATGCGCGGTTCGCGAGTACGGGCGCGCAGGGCACCAGCTATTTCGGCGGGCCGCCAATGGGCATGCATGTCGATCATCATCGCTTTTTCCTCCATGAGTCGTCCGCCAGTTTTTACCCCCGCGCGCGTCCGCTGCAAAGTGCGACAACTGTCGAGATCGATCGATGCCCCCAGCCGACCACGGCCCTCGAGGGTTGGAAGCACCCCAATCGTAGTTTGCCTCGCTGATGCGCACCGTCCGGTCATTTGCCGATAGCCATTCATCCGGCCGTCCAGGCGGGGCGTCATGTAACTGCCGGTGGCGGCGTGAAACCATCGTGACCCGACAAGGGTGTTGCAAGGGTTGAGATTCCGGTACGAAAGTTAACGTCATGGCTTGGTAGGGAGCAAATCATGGGTAAGACGCCGACCATCGAACCGGCCAAGGTGGCCGAGACGCTACGGCTGGACGAAGCGCGTGAGAACGGAGTGCCGTGGCGACAGTGGGGGCCCTACCTCAGCGAACGCCAGTGGGGCACCGTTCGCGAAGACTACAGCCAGGACGGAAACGCCTGGGATTATTTCAGCCACGATCAAGCCCGTTCTCGCGCCTATCACTGGGGCGAGGATGGTCTCGCTGGTATCAGTGACGATCACCAGCGGCTGTGTTTTGCGCTGGCTCTGTGGAACGGCAAGGATCCGATCTTGAAGGAGCGGGCGTTCGGGCTGACCAATAGCGAGGCCAATCACGGGGAGGACGTCAAGGAGTATTATTACTACTTGGACAGCACGCCGACTCACTCGTATATGAAGTATTTATATAAGTATCCGCAGAGTGCATATCCCTACGTTGACCTGATAAATACCAACCGACATCGCAGTCGTATGGATCCCGAATACGAACTGCTCGACACCGGCATATTCGATGAAGATCGGTATTTCGATGTCTTTGTGGAATACGCGAAGGCCGCACCGACGGATTTGCTGATAGAGATCAGCGTATGTAATAGGGGGGCCGAGGAGAGCGTGATCCACGTGTTACCGACCCTGTGGTTCCGCAATCTCTGGACATGGTGGCCGGATGAGCCGAAACCATCAATGAGGGACGCGTCCCGTAGAAACGCCGTTGCCATAGCTGCCGCAGATGCGTCGCTCGGTGACTATTTCCTCTATTGCGAGGGACAGCCACTTCTGCTGTTCACCGAAAACGAAACCAACAACCAGCGTCTCTTTGGCACCGCCAATCCAACGCCCTATGTGAAGGACGGGATCAACGACTGCGTGGTGGCAGATCGGCAGAACGCCGTCAACCCGAACAACACGGGGACCAAAGCGGCCACGCACTACCAGTTACGCGTGGGCGCAAGGGCCACCGTTGTCATTCGGCTTCGGCTGAACAATGCCGCACCCGACGCCGAGGAACCGTTTGGCGCGCGGTTCGCACAAATCGTCGAGGCGCGGCGGCGCGAGGCCGACGAGTTCTACCGGTCGATAACACCTCCCGGTGCCAGCGACGATGCAGCCAATGTGATGCGGCAGGCGCTGGCCGGGATGTTGTGGAGCAAGCAATATTTCTTCTACGATGTCGACAAATGGCTCGACGAACATCGCGCCGATCCGCTACTGGCGGAAACCGGCGTGGCGCGGAACCGCGAGTGGTTCCACATGATCAGCGACCATGTCATCTCGATGCCCGACAAGTGGGAATACCCGTGGTTTGCCGCCTGGGACCTTGCCTTTCACACGATCGCGCTCTCCACTGTCGACATCGATTTCGCCAAGGAGCAGCTCAACCTCCTGCTCGTCGGGGCCTACCAGCACCCGACCGGCCAGATCCCGGCCTATGAATGGAACTTCAGCGACGTAAATCCACCGGTGCACGGGTGGGCCACGATTTTTCTCTACCGCATGGAACAGGCATTGCGCGACACGCGCGATCTCCAGTTCCTGCGGCGGGTCTTTGGTAAGCTTACGTGGAACTTCGGATGGTGGGCGAACCGTAAGGACAGCTCCGGCAACAACCTGTACGAAGGCGGGTTTCTCGGGCTTGACAACATTGGTGTCTTCGACCGCAGCGCACCACTGCCGACTGGAGGCTATCTGGAGCAGGCCGATGGCACGGCATGGATGGCTCTTTATTCGCAGAACATGCTCGAGATTGCCGTCGAGCTCGCCTCAAGCGATCCGGCATATGAGGATTTGGCAGCAAACTTTGTGGCCCACTTTGTGCTGATCGCCCACGCCATGAACGAGATCGGACCGGATGGCATGTGGGATGAGGAGGACGGCTTCTATTACGACATCCTTCGCAGTCCGGATGGAAGAACAACCAGGCTGAAGCTCCACTCGATGGTAGGTCTGTTGCCGCTCTGCGCCGTGACTGTCGTTGAGAAGTGGCAGCGAGAACGGGTTTCCAAACTGACAGAGCATCTGTTTGCGCGCCTGCGACGGATGCCGGAGTTAGCGGAGTCGATCCATGCGACTGGCGCCGGCCACTATGGCGTCGCTGAACGTGGCATCTTGGCCCTGGTGAACGAGGATCGGCTGCGTCGAATTCTGTCTCGGATGCTCGATGAGAACGAGTTCCTGAGCCCCTACGGGATCCGGGCACTATCCCGCTATCATGCCGATCATCCCTATGTCTTTTCGGTGCACGGCCAGGAATACCGGGTAAATTATCTCCCGGCGGAGTCCGATACCGGGATGTTCGGCGGAAACTCAAACTGGCGCGGACCGATTTGGATGCCGGTCAATGCGTTGTTGATTCGGGCGCTAATGCAATACTATTTGTACTACGGCGACAACTTCAAGATCGAGTGCCCCACCGGCTCGGGCAACGCGATGAACCTGTTCGAGGTGGCCCGCGAGATTGCCAATCGGTTGATTAGTATTTTCCTGCGCAATCAAGCGGGCCGCCGGCCGGTGTTCGGCGGAGCGCAAAAGTTCCAGAACGACCCCTATTGGCGGGATCATTTATTGTTCTACGAGTATTTTCATGGCGACAACGGCGCCGGGATCGGGGCCAGTCATCAAACCGGGTGGACCGGAGTGGTGGCGCCGTTGATCGAAATCTTCGGCCACCTCGACGCCCAAACCTTTCTTGAACACGGGCGAGAGGCGGCTTTTGAGCTCTGATGAGTGGGCGCCTCCAGTCGCGACCAGCATCTCGACCATCCAAAAACGCCTCCCGCTGGCGCAAGGTCAAAGCCTGCATCCCAGCGGGAGACGGCGGCGGTGAGCTGCCGCAGGCAATCCGAGCGCAGACACGTGCTCGTAGAAGTAGCTGGGCAGATGCCCGGTCAAAATGATGCGCCAGTCGAACGGGATCGAAGATGTCACCGCGCGCATCATGTTGAACATCGTCGTCGTGCAGTTCGTCGTGAGCGTGTTGTAGAACCTCGGGCGAGCAGCAAGGTCGTTTGCTTGTTTGGTGTATTCAACGAGCAGCGCCCGGGCGCGCTCGGGTGGAGGCCTGAGCCGATAGAGCTCGATTTGCTCGTTACGCACCTTGCGTAATCTCATCAGGTCGCGCTCATCGGCGCCGATGTAGATCAACTCGTGCATCTTGAAAAAGCCCGCAAACTGCAGAGTACTGGTCATTCCGCGTTCGCCGCAGCTCGATGGAGAAATCGGGATAAGCTCCGTCTTCGAAACCGAAGCTCATAATCGTGTGGGCAATGGCGGGGCCCATCCAATAACCGAGGTACAGATCGAGCGATCGCAATTCCGAGAGATCGTATGTCCGTTGCTCCCAACGCTCGGTGTAATCCGCTTCGCTGCGCCAACTGAAGTTGCGAACGTTGCTAGCGGAGAGCCGGTCGCCGTCGATGGTGCCGGTGATGCCATGCGCGACATCGGCAGGCCAGTTCTTGTCGTTCGAAGCGCTTATGGAAGCGGACCAGCCAAGGAATATTGCATAGGCGACAGTATAAACCACCACGGCTCGCCAGCGCCGGCGCAGGACGAACCCCACCAAAGCGGCAAGCGCAATCGCGTCCAAGGCCAGGCATGCTCCGATGCGCACCCCGGCGGATCCAGGCAGTTGATAGGCGAGGGCGAGATTTGCCCACCCCGCGAAGAGAACGACGAAAACGGCAAATAGGCCGGCTGCGCCGGCTCGCAAAGCACGTCGCATCAATTTAGATCGTTCGAGAACGTGTAGACGCTTGGCGTTCAGCTATTTCATGGGAGATTGCGCCGCAGATGTATTAGGTTAGATTAACCTAGCGCGATGCCAGACAGGCATATCGAAGGGGAGATGTCAAATGTCGGAGACTCGCGACGACCTTCTCAGGTCTATGGACAACGGAGCAGTATTTCCTTGCGTGGCCCAGTTTCACAGTGAATTGCCGCCGCAATGGAATATTCACATCATAACAATTGGAGCCAGGTTTTTCTACGATGACGGAAACGACCAGCAAGTGGGGCCGATCCCGGTCGATATTATCGGACCGAACGGCATGGTGCCGTTGAACAGCCCAGACCCAACGAAGTGTGTCAGGCAAGTATTTGGTATTTTGCGAGCGGTTCATTCGGGCCATGAGCCACGTAATTTGTCAAGAATGAACGAAGGCCAACCCGGCAATTGTATGTTGGTAACACATTTCATAATAAGGCCAAAGACAAATGTCAGTAAAGACCAACTTGCACGACACGATGTATTCGATCTAGTGGCCGAATAAAGCGCAACTGAGTTTGCCACGTTTTCTTTGCTTACGAGAGGTAAGGGGAGACAGTCGGTGCGCTGCTTCCTTCCACATTCTACCCAATTAGAGTGGCGCCCGCCTAAGCGCCCTCTTTCTGATCGACAGCGCGATCGCTGGCCGCGCCGAACGATCTTTGATCAGCAGCCCAATCGCGTCCGCGGGGTTAGCTTTTCCCTCGGACCTGATGGGATTGGTGGGTCGTTGCGCATCAACCTTCGCGCCGGCATTTAAGCGACCAACGCGACGCTATCTGGGCCAGCGCGCGGCGAATTGGTTCAAGGTCTCAACCCCGACTGAGAATCCGATCGCAGCGTAGATATACCCCTTGGGAACGTCAAAGCCGGCGCCGTCCGCGATCAATGTCATGCCGATCAGCAACAGGAAACTCAATGCCAGCATCTTCACCGTCGGGTGACGCTCAACGAACTCGGCGAGGGGCTTCGACGCCACGAGCATGATCACGACGGCGACGATGATGGCGGTCGCCATGACCCACAGCGTGTTGGCCATGCCGACGGCCGTGATCACGCTGTCCAGCGAGAACACGACGTCGAGCAGCATGATCTGCGCGACCACGCCGGCGAAGCTCGTCCGACCCCCTGCCGCCTCCTCCTGTCCGTCGGCTTCCAATCGTCGATGAATCTCCCTCGTGCCCTTGTAGATCAGGAACAGGCCGCCTCCGATCAGGACGATATCCCGCCAGGAAACGGGCTGGCCGAAGAGGTTGAACAAAGGCCGAGTGAGGCCGATGATCCAGACGATCGAGGCGAGCAACGCCAAGCGGGTGATCAGCGCTAGTGCCAGCCCGACCTGCCGCGCCGAGTTCTGGCGTGCCGGAGGCAGCCGCCCGGCAACGATCGCGATAAACACCAGATTGTCGATACCTAGCACGATCTCGAGGGCGGTCAGCGTCACCAGGCTCGCCCAGACTTGCGGATCGGTCAGCCAACCCATGCCCTGCGCTCCTCACATCACCCGCCGCCCGCGTGGGTTGCCGGATCGGATCTTTTCAATGCCGGCATTTCACGGCGGCTTGCCGAAACCTGTCTTGTTGTTTTTTCGTCCCTCAGGGCTGTGCGATTTCCGTTGATCTGCTGTGCCGATTCGGTTGTTCCGTGGCATCGGAAATTTCGACCTAACCGATTGATATAATGAGATTTCTGGCCTGGAGAGCCGGCCGTTTCGGGGGTGACACCGCGATTTACGCTGTATTTTTGCAGAGCCGTGGTCGATAGGATTGCTGATCGCACTCAACGGAAAGGCGCCCAGCATGACCCGGCATTTCGGTGTCCTGATCCCTTCGACGAACACGACGGTCGAGATCGAGTGCCGGCTGTTGCCGGCGACCTACCAAGCGCATGTCGGGCGGCTGGTGACGAGCACCCCTGGCCGGACCTTCTCGCCGAGCCGCGACGAGGACATCGACTACCAGTCACGCCTGCTCGGCAGCGCCAGGGTCGAGCTGGTGATCTTGGCGCAGACCTCGGCGAGCCTGTTCGCCGACGATTATGACCAGGTCACCACCCGGCGGATGAGCGCCGGCGCCGGCGTTCCGGCCATCACCTCGGCGCAGGCCGTCGGCCGCGCGGTACGGGCGCTAAGGGCGCGGCGCATCGCGATCGTCTCGCCCTATTCGGACGAGGTCAATCAGCGCGCCGGCCGCTATTTTGCGGCCAAGCACGGGCTCGAGGCGGTCGCTCTCGAAGGCTTTGGCGCCACCGATTCCTATGCGATCGGGCAGCTCAGCCCGGAGAACGCGCGCGATGCCTTCGCGCGGATCGACCGACCTGAGATCGAGGTCCTTGTCGTGCCCGGCGGCAACTTTCCGACGATGACCTCGATTGCCGGGTGGGAGCGCGAATTCGGCAAGCCGGTCGTGACCACCAACCAGGCCTCGTTCTGGGCGATGCTTCAGATGCTCAAAACCGGCGACAGCATCCCCGGCTTTGGCCGCCTGCTCGCCGAGGTGCCTGCCGGTTAAGGCAAATAGTGGGCGAAGACCACCGGGGAGACAAAGGCCCAGGTCTCGATAAAGGTCGACCGGTCGGGCTTGCGGCCGAGCTCCTCCATCGCGCCAAGCAGGCAGAACCAGTTCAGCACCTCGTGCTGGCCGCTATTCTCGATCTCGTCGGTCGTGTAGTCGTGCCAGGTCGCGTACTCGCCTTTTTCGAGCGCGTCGTACAGCCGACGGTCGGCCGCGACATCGGGCCATAGCTGGTAGTTCTTCTCGGTCAAGAACGAGTGCGACCAGCTTGACGAGGCCATGATCGCGGTGCGCCACGGGCTCTTCGCCATGACCCGCGCGGTCGCCGCACCGACCGACATGCAGCGCGCGGGGCTCGGTGAAGGCGGATCGAGCTCGCGGATCTTGTCGCGCATCTTGAGCGGCAGGCGCAGCCCGCGCGCGGCGTTGACTCGCCGGCCGTAGCAATTCACCGAGAACGGCACGACCGGGTAGCCGAACCCGCGCCGCTCGTCGTCGAGCAATAACAAGGTGTAGGCGAAGGCGTGGCCGAGTGGGTGATGCAGCGGATTGTAGGCATAGGCCGCGTCGATGCCGTGCTCGAGCAGCCCCGATGCCAGGTACTTGCCGGCGGCACGGTGGCCGCTGAAACTGAACCGCTTGTCGTTCGGCTCGCCCCACGGGTTCCAAGCCCGGTTCTTCCACGGCTCGATCTCGTGCCCGTCATAGGCAAGTACTGCGAAAGGCGGGACGATGTCCTCCTTGAAGTTTTCGTACTGGTCGTCGCCGAACATGACGATGACATCGGGCTTGAAGTCGTCGAGGGTGGCCCGAGTCTGGGCGAAGTGGCGGCGATAGACCTCGCGCGCCCGGCCCGCCGCCCCCGCACCCCAATCGTTGCCAAGCTCCTCGCGCAATTTGGCCGGCCAGCGCACCGGGTCTTTCATCTCCGCCGGCATGTCTGGGTCGTCGAGCGAGGTCCGCATCATGCCGGTCCAGTCCTCGTTCCGGCGCAGCATGACCGGCCGATGGGTGCAGCCCAGTCCCAGGATTTCCGCCATATTCTGCCTCCTGTCCCGAGAAGACGTGCGCGGGCTCGACCCGCGCATCCACGTCCCGTGTTCTTACCGGTTTTTGCTATCCGTGGATGGCCGGGTCAAGCCCGGCCACGACAAAAGTGCTTGTGCAGGCCTTCCTATGCGTGGTTGGCGTGCCAGTAGGTGTTGCGCAACACACGGCCGGGCAGTGCCCCGGTGTGCTTGCCTTCCTCGTAAAGCACCTGGCCGTTGACGACCGTGGCGAGGATGCCCTCGGCCGGCTCCTTGATGCGCCAGGCGCCTTTTGGGAAGTCGCGCACGACGACCTCCTGGCCGCATTTCACGGTGGCCGGATCGAAGATCACGATGTCGGCGGCCATGCCGGGGTGGAGCAGCCCGCGGTCGTAAATGCCGAAGGTCGAGGCCGAGTCGAAGGTCAGCCGGCGCACCGCCTGCTCGAGGGTCATGACCTGCTTCTCGCGCACCCATTCGCCGAGCAGCTTGGTCAGATAGCCGTAGCCGCCGTGGAACTGCACGTGCGCGCCGCCGTCGCCGAGCCCGATCACTGCGTTCGGGTGGGTCAGGATCTTGGTCAACGCCTCGTCGTCGACATTGTTCTCGGCCTGCAGAAAGCGGGTTTCGAGCTTCTCCTCGACGGCGAGATCGAGGAAGGCGTCGATCACCCGCTTGCCCTGCTTCTCGGCGATCTGGCCGATCGACTTGAACTGCATCCACTTGTTCTTTTCGAGCACCGGTTCGTTGACCCACATGTAATTCCACCAGGTCTTCGAGAAGCCGACCGCAGTCTCGGGCTTGTTGACGACCGCTTCCACGTAGAGCTTGGCGCGAATCTCGGGGTCGGCATAGGCCTTGATCTTCTCTTCGTCCGACGACAGCAGGATCGGGTGCCAAGTCGGCAGGCCACGGAAGACCTGGCAGTTCTTCATCGTGAAGTCCTGCGTGACCCGGTTCGGGCTGCACATCGGGTAGGCGCGGATGCCGAGTGCCGCGGTCTCCTCTACCCGTGCCATGTGCGTCTTCCACTCGTCGGGTTTGCGCATGGTCTGCGAGAGGCTGTTGTAGACGACGGTGCGGCCGGTCGCCTCGGCGAGACGCCGGATCATACCGTCCTTCAACTCGACATATTGCCCGCCGCCGGCCTGGATCGTGCCGGTGCTCATTTCGCACAACACGTCGCCGAGCGCGAAAATCTCCTCTTCGTCGGCCCACAGGGCGGGGATGTGGACACCCTGCGGGTCATAATGACCCTGCTCACGCGACACCGAGAGACCGAGCGCCCCGGCCTTCATGCCGTCGTGGACGACGTCCTGCATCGCCTTGACCTGATTGTCCGATGCGCCCGGCTTCTGGCACTCGTCGCCCATCACGTAATGGCGCACCGCGGTGTGGCCGATCAAATTGCCGACATTGATGCCGAGGCGCTTGTCGAGGCGGTCCATGTATTGGCCGGTGGTCTCCCAATCGAAGTTGACCGTACGGAGCACGTCCATCGGGATCGCTTCGACATAGGAGAGGAACTCGGCCAGCCGCTCCTCGCTGCCCTTGCGCACCGGCGCTAACGATAAGGAACAATTTCCAAAGATCACGGTTGTTGCACCATGCTCGGGCGAGAAGGTGCAGAGCGGGTCCCAAGTGACCTGTGCGTCGTAATGACAATGGTTGTCGATAAAGCCGGGGGCGACGGCGCGGCCCGCGGCGTCCATCGTGCGTTGAGCGGCGCCGCTCAGCTTGCCGATTTCGACGATCTTGCCGTTCTTGATGCCGACATCGCCCCGAAAGGCCGGCATCCCCGAGCCATCGACAATCAGCCCGTTCTTGATCAGCAGATCGTACGCCATCGATCTTCTCCGCGTGATAGGTGATACCGCGCGAGTGTAGCGCCTCCGACGGCCGAGACCCACCCTCGGGGAACCCTGAGCCATGTCGCGGACGCGGGTGTGGTAATCGCAAAGCGATGGTAGTGGTGGCCGGAAGGACGGTTCGTGCTAAAGCCTGGGCGCGACACCCATTGGAGCAGCCGAAGCCATGACATTGTCCGCCGAGGAATATCACGATCACCTGAGAACGACAGCGGTGCGCGCAGGCTTCAGCTTTGACGAGGTGGTGCTGCCGGAGGAGCACCGCGTCACCGTCAACGGGCTCGGCTTTCGCTATCTCGATTGGGGCAACAAAAAGCAAAGGCCGATCCTGTTTCTGCACGGAGGCGCATTGACCGCGCATACCTGGGATCTGTGCTGCCTGGCATTGCGCGATGACTACCACTGCATGGCGCTCGATCAGCGCGGCCATGGCGACAGCGACTGGGCGCCCGACGCCGATTATTCGATCTCGGCCCAGCGCGAGGATGTCAAAGGCTTTGCCGAAGCCGTCGGGCTCGACCAATTCGTGCTTGTTGGCATGTCGATGGGCGCGATTAACGGGCTCGCCTACGCGATCGCCTATCCCGAGACCCTGTCGGCGCTGGTGCTGATCGATGCCGGCCCCAATGTGCGCCGCTCCGGCTCGCGCCGGATTCGCGATTTCGTCAATGGCGGGACCAAGCCGGAGACATTGGAGGAGATCATCGAGCGGGCGATGTCGTTCAACCCGCGGCGCGATCCGCTGATCCTCCGCCGCAGCCTGATGCACAATCTAAGGCAACAGACCGACGGAACCTGGATTTGGAAGTACGACCGGCGGCGGTTTCAGCAGATGGGCGGCGACCAGCACGCCGCCGAGCGGCGCGGTCTCGCCGACGGGCTCGCGCGGGTCACCTGTCCGACCCTCGTCGTGCGCGGCCGCGAGAGCGACGTGTTCCACGACGAGGACGCCGAACGTCTCGCGGGGAGCCTTCTCGATGGCCACTGGGTCACGATTCCCAAGGCCGGCCACACCGTGCAGGGCGACAACCCGAAAGACCTCGCCGCCGCATTGCGCGACTTTCTCGGCTGAGAGGCGAGGCGCGCGCCCTCCCCTAATTTTGCCGGACGAGCTTGCGGACCCGGTGGTTCTCGGTGTCGCCGATATAGATCGACCCGTCGGGCCCGACGACGGCGCCGTGCGGACGGCCGAGCCCCGCAGTGGTAGCTGGACCCTCGTCGCCTCCCGTTCCTTTGCGGCCGCCGGCGATGGTTTCGACAATCCCGTCGGCAGCATAGATGCGCCGGATTGCATGGTTCTCGGTGTCGACGATCAGGATGTCGCCGCCGGGGTCGAGAGCGAATTCCTTCGGCGCATCGAAAACCGCGTCCCGCGCCGGGCCGCCGTCGCCGCTGCAACCGCGGGCGCCGGTGCCGGCCCGTGTGGTGATAACGCCGGTGCGGGGGTCGACCGCCCGCAACGTGCTGCCCTGGCGCTCGAGGATGTAAACGGTACCGTCGGCCGCCACCTTGACCGCGCGGGCGCCGTGGACACCGGCAGCTGCTGCGGGTCCGCCGTCGCCGCTGTGCTGCACCTCGCCGGTTCCGGCAAAGGTCGAAATCGTGCCCATGGCGAGGTCGACTACCCGGACCCGGTGGTCGGCGACATCCGTGATAAAAAGCCGGCCTTGCGCCGGATCGAACGCCAACCCGTTGGGCTCGACCATCCCCGCCCTTGATGCCGGCCCCCCGTCGCCGCCGAACCCAGCAGCGCCGTTGCCAGCGAACGTCGTGATCACACCCGAACCGCCGTCGACCCGGCGAACGCAGTGATTGTGGCGGTCGGCGATGTAGACATTTGCCGCCTTGTCTATCGCGATGCCGTAAGGCTCGTTGAGCCGGGCGCGGATGGCGGGGCCGCCATCCCCGGCATAGCCGGCCTCCCCCGAGCCGGCGCAGGTCGTGATGATGCCGGTCCGCGCATCGACACGCCGGATGCGATGGTTGAACGTATCCGAGAAATAGAGATTGCCGTCCGCATCGAAGCCGACATCGAACGGGCCGTTCAGCAGGGCGCGTCGGGCCGGTCCGCCATCCCCGGCAAAACCCCGCTCGCCGGTGCCGACCGCCGTCGTGATGATCCAGGACTGACATGGCATGAGCCGCCCCCGTGGGTTGCGAAGAGCGATCTTAGCATCGCTTTTCGAGCCGGCGACCGCCGATGTAAGTTATCTTCTACCCCTCGCAACGAGTGACGCCATGGCCTTCCCGCGTAACGCGACCCTCTGGTCACTTCCTGCCGCGGTCCTCCTCGCGGCGATGCTGCTAGGCCTCGCGGCG
>Ga0310909_10001205_pt1 | contig 14936 bp, 15 predicted proteins | sample GREbulkMGT000H_FD_203449 | JGI IMG/M metagenome (GOLD analysis project Ga0310909, IMG submission 203449) | Lab enrichment of tropical soil microbial communities from Luquillo Experimental Forest, Puerto Rico - GRE.bulkMG.T000H | ecosystem: Environmental > Terrestrial > Soil > Tropical forest >... | reverse complement strand
AGCGAGTGGCAATGGCCGCTTGGTGCGGCCGCCTTGATTGCGGGTATTTCGGTAAGCCTGCTCGCGCTGATCTTCGGACTCGGTATCCTGCGCCTGCGCGGGGCTTTTTTTGCCTTGGTGACGATCGGCGTCAACGAGGCGGTCAAGGCTTTCGTGGCCAACTTCGAACCATGGGGCGGCGCGGCGGGAATTTACCTATCGCTCGACGTCTATGAGCCGCTCGGCGGGCCCGGATGTGGATCGTCTATTTCCTCATCGTTGCCGTCATGACCGCATCGCTGTTCCTGAGCTATGCGATCAAGAGTTCCAAATTCGGGCTCGGACTTCTCGCCATAGGAGAGAATGAGGATGCCGCCGCCGTTCTCGGCGTGCATACCCCACGGTAGAAGGCGCTCGCCTACAGCGTTTCTGCTTTCCTGCCGGCGATTGTCGGCGGCCTCTATTTTTTCAAGACCGGCATCATCGAGCCCGGCGGCGCATTTGATCTGACGCGTTCAATTGAAGCAATTGTCATGGTCATGCTCGGCGGCATCGGCAGCGTGACGGGCGCGGCAGTCGGAGCTTTCCTCTACGAAGAACTGCGCGGCATATTGCTAACGACGGAGGCGTTCTCTCATTTCCAGCTCGTGATCGTCGGATTGCTGCTGCTCGGTATCGTGTTGTTTGCGCCGGGAGGACTCATGGGTTTTGTCTACCGACGATGGCCGCGTACGCGGAGGCTGCTCCAATGACCGCACTCCTCGAGGTCACCGGTATCAACAAGCGCTTCGGCGGAGTCCACGCGGTTCATAATCTGAGCCTCACGGTCGCAGACGGCGAGATCCTCGGGCTGATCGGTCCCAATGGCGCCGGGTGTCGACTGTCTTCAACGTCATCAACTGTGTCCATCCGCCTGATCGGGGTCGGATTCTCTTCAAAGGAGAGGACATCACCGGCGAACCTCCCTATCGCATCGCTCGCCGCGGCGTCGCCCGCGCTCACCAGATCGTCCAGCCGCTTGCAACCATGACGGTGCTCGAGAACTGCACGGTGGGCGCCTGCTTCGGGCAAAAGAATCTGCCGCTAGGACGCGCGCAAGACGTCGTGCACGAAGTCGCCGAAATCGTCGGACTAACCGATCGCTTGCTCACCCCGCAGGGCAATTGACGACCGCCGGCAAGAAGCGCCTGGAGCTGGCTCGGGCGTTGAGCGCGCGCCCCGAGCTACTATTGCTCGACGAGGTGCTCGCCGGTCTCAATCCGGCCGAGATCGAGCGCATGATTGTGGTGATCCGCCGTATCCGTGATCACGGCATCGCCATCTTGATGATCGAGCACGTGATGCGCGCGATTATGAGCCTCTCGGATCGTGTCGTGGTCCTCAATCTCGGGCGCAAACTCGCCGAGGGAACGCCACAGTCGGTCGCGAGCAATCCGGACGTTATTACGGCCTATCTGGGCGAGCCGGAGTCCACCGGTGCAGACGGGGGCATCTGAGATGGGCGAGCCGGTTTTGCACGTTGAGGCGCTGGAGGCGGGTTACAACGAGGTTCAAGTTCTGTGGGGCGTTTCGCTCGCCGTGCCGCGCGGAGCCATGACGACACTGGTTGGCGCCAATGGGGCCGGCAAAACGACCAGTCTGCGCGCCATAACCGGCAATCTCCGGCCGTTCGGCGGCAAGATTGTCTTCGCCGGCGAAGATGTGACGCGCATGGCCCCTCACGCGAAGGCTGCACGCGGACTCGTTCTGGTGCCGGAAGGACGCCAGTTGTACGGCACGATGAGCGTGCAGGAGAACTTGGAGATGGGCGCTTTCTCCGCCCGCGCGCGACGGCGACTGTCAGATCGGCTTGAGGAGGTGTATACGCTGTTTCCGCGACTGAAGGAACGCCGTCGGCAAAGGGCCGGAACCTTTTCCGGCGGGGAGCAGCAGATGTTGGCGATTGCCCGCGGAATCATGTCCGACCCCGAGGTCCTGATCATCGATGAATTGTCACTCGGGCTCGCCCCGGTGGTCGTGCAACAGCTCGCGGCCACGCTGAGGGCTTTGAAACAATCCGGCATGACCATTCTGCTCGTCGAGCAGAACGTTCGCCTGGCGCTGGCTCTAAGCGACTATGCCTATGTGATCGCCGAAGGGCGGCCCTTCACGGAAGGATCGTGCGCCGAGCTGGCACAGAAATCCGAAATTCGCCAAGCCTATCTTGGACTTTGAATATATCGGCGGCACGCCACGCTATCTCGGCGCACCGTGACGGCGAGACGCAACGCCCCTATCGATTGAAGCGGCGCTGGAAAATATGACTTCCAGTTTGCGCTAGATCAAATAGCCGCAATGCGTAACTGCTGAAATGCGCTTCGATAAAGAGGTACCACATGTTCCAGGTGCGCATACACGGCCGGGGGGGTCAGGGCGTTGTGACGGCGGCCGAGTTGCTGTCGGTCGCGGCGTTTCTCGAGGGCAAGCACGCGCAGGCGTTTCCGAGCTTCGGCTCGGAACGCACCGGCGCCCCGGTCGTGTCGTTCTGCCGCATCGATGACAAGGAGATCAGGCTGCGCGAGCCGATCCTCGAGCCGGACGGCTTGATCGTCCAGGATCCGACGCTGTTCAAAGCAATGGACGTGTTCGAGGGGCTCAGGCCGGATGGCTATCTGCTGGTCAATACCAACAAAGGCTTTGACGAGCTGCATCTTGCCGAGGTGGTGGCGAAGCTCCGGAACGGCCATGCGCGCGCGTTGCCGGCGACCGAGCTCGCCCTGAAGCACATCGGTCGCCCGGTGCCCAACGTGGCGCTGCTCGGTGCTTTTGCTGCCTTAACCGGCATCGTCCATCTCCATTCCGTGATCACCGCCATCCGACAGGCGTTTTCCGGCAAGCTCGGCGAAGCCAACGTCGCTGCAGCGACCGCCGCCCATGCCGCCATCGCTGGCGCAGCGGCGGCAGCTTGAGATTCGGCCATGTTGAAACAGATCGAAGGCTCGCGGGCAATGGCGGAGGGCATCGCGTTCTGCCGGCCGGAAGTCGTCTGCGCCTATCCGATCACGCCGCAGACCCATATCGTCGAAGGCCTGGGCGAGATGGTGCGCACGGGAGAACTCAAGAACTGCGAATTCATCAACGTGGAATCGGAATTTGCCGCGCTGTCGGTCGCAATCGGGGCCTCGGCCGCCGGCGCACGGGCGTACACGGCCACGGCGAGTCAGGGTCTGCTGTTCATGGCGGAAGCCGTCTACAACGCTTCCGGGCTCGGTCTGCCGATCGTCATGACGCTCGGCAACCGCGCCATCGGCGCGCCGATCAATATCTGGAACGACCATTCCGACGCCATGTCGATGCGCGATGCCGGATGGATGCAGCTCTTCGCCGAGACTAATCAGGAGGCGGTCGACTTGCACATCCAGGCTTTTCGGCTGGCCGAAGAGCTATCGATGCCAGTGATGGTCTGCGTCGACGGATTCATCCTGACGCACGCGGTCGAGCGCATCGACATCCCCGATCAAGCCGACGTCGATGCGTTCTTACCGGCTTACGAGCCCGTGCAGGTGCTCGACCCGGAGCAGCCGATCTCGATCGGCGCCATGGTCGGGCCCGATGCGTTCACGGAGGTGCGTTTCCTCCAGAATTTCAAGCAGAACCTGGCGCTCCGCCTGCTTCCCGAGTTCGCCGCCGAATTCAAGGCACGATTCGGGCGCGAGTCCGGCGGGCTGCTGCGCACCTACCGCGCTGACGACGCCGAGCTCCTCGTCGTGGCTATGGGATCGGTTAACGGCACGATCAAAGATACGGTCGACGAGATGCGAGCGGACGGCTTGCGTATCGGTCTCGTTACGCTCGTATCGTTCCGCCCGTTCCCGACGCAGGCACTGCGGCAGGCATTGGTTGGGGCGAAGCACGTCGTGGTGATCGAAAAGAGCATCGCCATCGGCATGGGCGGACAGCTCGCCAATAACGTCGATCTCGCGCTGCGTAACACTGCAGGGGCCCCGCAGGTGCATTCGGTCGTCGCCGGGCTCGGCGGCCGCCCAATCACGCGACCGTCCCTGCACAAGCTGTTGCGTCGCGCGCTAGTACAGCCGTGGGAAGGCGTGCACTTCCTCGATCTCAACGAAGCGATCGTCGCAAAGGAACTCCATCACGTTCGCAAGGTACGGCGATCGGGACCTACCGCCGAGAACATCCTGCGCTATCTGAGCGCAGGCGCGCAACAGGCCGCCGAGTAAGAGGAAGCCATGACCGAATTGAACACGACCTCGCCGGTGACACAGAAACTGCGCTTCTACCAGAAAGGCACCTTTACCGTGGGCAACCGGTTGGTGTCGGAGAGTGAACGTTCCGTTCAAGCCTCGATTGATCGATCGAATGCGCTCACCTGCGGCCATCGCGCCTGCCAGGGATGCGGCGAGGCGCTCGGCGCACGCTATGCCATCGACGCGGCGATGCGAGCCACCGCGGGCCAGGTCATCGCCGTCAACGCCACGGGTTGCCTCGAAGTATTCACGACGCCCTATCCCGAGACCTCCTGGCAGGTCGCCTGGCTGCATTCGCTTTTCGGCAACGCGGCCGCAGTCGCGACCGGTGTCGCAGCAGCGATGCGCGTCAAGGGACGAAAGGAGGTGCGCACGATTGCGCAAGGTGGCGACGGCGGAACGACCGATATCGGATTCGGATGCCTGTCCGGAATGTTCGAGCGCAACGATGATGTGCTCTATATCTGCTACGATAACGAAGCGTACATGAACACTGGTGTGCAGCGCTCATCGGCGACGCCGCCGGCTGCCCGCACCGCCACCACCCCGGCGATCGGCCCCGAGCCCGGCAATGTGTTCGGCACGGGCAAGAGCGTGCCGAAGATCGCCATCGCGCACGGCATTCCTTACGTGGCCACCGCCTCGGTTGCCGACCTCCACGATCTGGAGCGAAAGGTCATCAAGGCAATGGGCATCCACGGCGCGCGCTATATCCACGTCCACGTGCCGTGCCCGCTGGGCTGGGGCTCGGCATCGCACGACACCATTCGTCTCGCCCGCTTGGCAGTGGAATCCGGGCTTTTCCCGATATTCGAGGCCGAGCATGGCGTGGTGACCGCGAGCCGCAAGATCCGCAAGATGGTGCCAGTCACTGAATATCTGCAGCCGCAGAAACGGTTCGCGCACCTCTTTTCATCCGACGAAGGGGCGCAGCACATCGCGAAATTGCAGGCGCTCGCTGCTCGCAACATCGTCGAATTTCATCTCCTCGATCAGGAGGGAGATGCCTGATGGAACACCCGTTCGCCATCACGCTCGACACCGGCACGAGCCTCGCCAATCACACCGGTTCCTGGCGTACCTTCCGACCGATCTACGTGGACCGGCTGCCGCCGTGCAATCACGCCTGCCCGGCGGGCGAAAACATTCAGGCTTGGTTGTCGCATGCCGAAACCGGTGATTACGAAGCCGCCTGGCGCCTCCTCACCCAGGACAATCCGTTGCCGGCCGTGATGGGACGCGTCTGCTATCATCCGTGCGAGACAGCCTGCAATCGCGCCCAGATCGACGCCGCGGTCGGGATCAATTCGGTCGAGCGCTTCCTCGGCGATGAGGCGATCAAGCAGGGTTGGAAGTTCACCCCACCCCCAACCGAAAGCGGGAAACGCGTGCTCGTCGTCGGCGCCGGGCCCTCTGGTCTGTCGGCTGCCTACCACCTGCGCCGTCTCGGCCATGCGGTGGAAATTTTCGAGGCCGGGCCAATGGCCGGCGGCATGATGCGCTTCGGTATTCCGAAGTATCGGATGCCGCGGGACGTGTTGGATGCGGAGATCGCGCGCATTCTCGATCTCGGCGTGACCCTCAACCTCAACGTCAAGGTGATGAACGTTGTCGAGGCGATGACGATGCACGGCTTCGATGCAGCGTTTCTCGCCGTCGGCGCGCATATCGCCAAACGCGCCTACATTCCGGCGGGGGAAGCGGCGAAGATCCTCGACGCCGTCCAGATCCTGCGCTCCATGGAGGGCGAGGCGAAACCGCTGCTCGGATGCCGTGTCGTCGTCTATGGCGGCGGCAATACCGCGCTCGACGTCGCTCGCACCGCCAAGCGGCTTGGCGCTACCGACGCAATCATCGTCTATCGCCGCACGCGCGATCGCATGCCGGCTCACGATTCCGAGCTGGAGGAAGCGCTCGAAGAAGGCGTGATGATGAAGTGGCTCTCGACCATCAAGCGCATGGACGAGGGGACAATCACGGTCGAGAAAATGGTTCTCGACGCGACCGGGTTCCCGCAGCCGACCGGAGAATTCGAAACGCTCGAGGCCGACTCGCTCGTGCTCGCACTCGGCCAAGACGTCGATCTGTCTCTCCTCAACGGCGTGCCGGGACTCGAGATCAAGGACGGCGTGGTGCGCGTCGGGCCGAACATGATGACAGGTTATCCCGGCATTTTCGCGGGCGGCGATATGGTGCCGGCCGAGCGGACCGTCACGGTCGCCGTCGGGCACGGCAAGAAGGCGGCGCGCCATATCGATGCGTGGTTACGCGGCGGCGCTTATGAGCCGCCAGCTCGACACGAGATCGCCACCTTCGACCAGCTCAACACTTGGTACTATGCGGATGCACCGAAAACGGTGCGGCCGATGCTCGAAATGGCCCGACGGCGCGCAACCTTCGAGGAAGTCACGCAAGGACTGGATGAAACCAACGCGCTCTATGAAGCGCGGCGCTGCCTCTCTTGCGGCAACTGCTTCGAATGCGACAACTGCTACGGGATTTGTCCCGACAACGCCGTGATCAAGCTCGGGCCCGGCAACCGATTCAAGTTCGATTACGATTTCTGCAAGGGTTGCGGGCTCTGCGCCCAGGAGTGCCCGTGCGGCGCAATCATGATGGTGCCAGAGGCAATCTGATCGCCTCCGGCGGACCGATGGTGTCTACGATGAGATTATCCCAGCGCTCGACCGGAGCTCATTTTAGGGACGCATAATAGGCTGCGAGATTTGCGATGTCCTGGTCATTGAGCTGAGCTGCGAACGCTTTCATCACCGCGTTGTTGCGTTTACCCGATTTGTAGTCCTTCATCGCTTCGACAAACTCATCCGCCGTCTTGCCCTTTAATGCTGGATTAGGCGGGACCCCCTGACCATTTGCCCCGTGGCACCCCACGCAAGCAGCGGCCTTGGCCTTGCCGGCCTCGACGTTTCCCGAGCGGCGGCTCCAAGCGATGCGACACTCACTGCAGTCACTGCGGTCAGGATGCGTTTCATTGTCCAGCTCCTTTTTTGAGACGCTAGCGCCTTCCTTGTTATTCGAAGCGCAGACGCGATGTCACGCGATCGCGTGTTGCAACGCAAATATAATAGATTCTACGATGAGATTGTCATTGACTGCGCGAACTCCAGAGGTCACCTCAGCTGCTGACCGAATCGCTTGTTTTTCTGCCCGAGAGCGGACACTCCCCCACAGCTCGACTGTTCCATCGTGCACGATGACGTTGAGCCGAGAGGTTCTCGCCCATGGCTCCGCGCGCAAGCGCGACAGCAGTTCCTCGCGAATCATCCGATCGCTGGTCGCGGCAGCTGCTTTGATCTCCTTGCGGGCGCTGGCCAGCGCTTGTACCAGATTTGCGCGACTGACGATCCCAACCAGCTTTCCGTTGCTGACGATCGGCACACGCTTGATGCCGTTCTTTTCGAGCAAGGCTGCGATCTGACGCAGCGGCGTGTCGGGAGTCGCGACGATAACGTCGCGTGTCATGACGTCGGCGACCCTGCCCGCGTGCGACTTTACGAATTCGGCCGCAAGTGGCTGAGTTCCGAGGAGCAGCGCGAGCCACCGGGATCGGCGGCGCTCGGTATCGATCTCGGTACGCCGGATCAAGTCGCCTTCGCTGACGATCCCCACCAAGTCTCCGCCGTTTGATACGACGGGTACGCCACTGACGCGATTCTCGAGCAAAGTGTCCGCGACATTCTCAATCGAGCATTCCGGACCCACGGTAACCACCGTGGTGACCATGACATCAGCGGCTTTCATATCGGCCCATTCCCGTCGCTTGTGAGCGACTGACCCTTTTTGATCGACCCGCTGAAGACCACATCCTGTGCATCCTCGGCTGCTGCCATCTCAGCAGAGCGAGGTGTGCAGGCATTGACCTGAATCAAATTTGCAACTGGCGCTCCGAAACAGGTGATGGAGCCTCGCGCGCACGCGCAGGCCCGTAGGGGTGCGGACCCGCAGCAAATCCGTTCCTAAATTTGATGGCTCGGAAGGCAATTTGACCTCGACGAAGCTCGCTGGCAGGGGAGCGAAGGGGCGGACTGCGAACATGCTGCCGACCGCCATAGCAATTTGTTGTATCCCTGCCACACACCAAATGGCGAGCTGTGGCAAGCATGCCACACGGGGCAAAAAAGATCCGGCGCCGCGCCATTGACAAAAAAAAGGCCGCGATCGTAACGTCGAGTATCGAACATAAGCAAAAACTGCATAACTGGGCGGCCACTCTCTAAAAATAACATCGCCCTGACAACGCGATATCGGGCTGAAGTGGGTCCAGGCGTCGCGGGGTCTTGTTTGCGTCCCCGCAGGGTCGGGGGCATTTTAGAAATGCAAACAACGACATTTGCCAATTCGACCCAGCCAGGGCTACGAACCGACGGCGCCTGCGCGGAAAACAAGCTGTTAGCGCTGATCGCCGGGGGGGTCATCGGCACGATTGCGATGGCTCAACCACTCGGCGCGGAAGAGCTCGTATTGCACGGAAAGTATTTTTCGAACGAGACCTATTTGGAGCTGATCAGCTACGTGCAGCAACTCGGAGATGAGCAACCCAGCATCGGCACCCCGCCAGAGTCTCCGCACCATCTTTCTCCGCACAACTTTACCCCGATCGATCGCGAGAGTTATTCGGCCCTGCGCAACTTCGTTCAGCAGATCGGCCCTGAGCAGCCGAAGAGCGCGAGCATCAGGGAAAGCAAGAGCGCCTATCCGCATTCCGACACTCCAGAGCTGCTGGCGTTGCGCGACTACGCGCAGCAGATCGGGATAGACGATTCCGGTTCGTCCAGCGCTCCACAGCTCAGAATGGCGGAGGCGGATAACGCCTTCGACGCTCTGCGCGAATTTTTTGGGAGGGGGGCGCCACAAAATCCACTGCCGAACACGACCCCAAATTCCGCACCGGATCCGGCTTCGAAATCAAAGCCGAAAACAACTCCTCGCGCAACGCCAAAGCAACCAAGGCAGGCACCGCCGGCTTACGCTACACCGGTCGTTGTTGGCCATTTGGTCGGCTCGAAAACCTGTCTGGGTTGCCATGCGCTGCAAGCCGCATCTTTTGGCAACACGCTGATGGGCCGGATCGGCAAGTCCCAACCAGGTAAGTTCGACTGCGAAAGCTGCCACGGCCCCGGCTCCGAGCACGTCAAGGCGATCGGCTGCGCGTCCTGTCACGGCGAGGGCGGCGTGACCAAGAGGCCTGGCACGCCCAGCCTCATCGGGCAGGACCCGCAATATCTCGTCCCGGCGATGAAGGCTTACGTCAACGGCCAGCGCCACCACGAGCTCATGCGCTCGGTGCTGGCGGGTGTGGGCGACGCAGAGCTCCACGGCATTGCATCTTATTACGCGCGGCAGGTCGCCGCTCGGGCGGAAACCCCGCTTGTCGGCGATCCAGGCGCCGGAAGGGGCGCCATCGGCGTGTGTGCCGGGTGCCATGGCGAGCATGGTATCGCCATCGTTCCCGCGTGGCCGAGCCTTGCCGGCCAGGACGCGCGATATCTCGCCGACGCGATGCGAGCCTACAAGAATGGATCGCGTACCAAGGCCATCGCCTGTGCGGCCTGTCATGGCGCGGGCGGGGTCAGCCGGCAGGCCGGAATGCCAAGCCTCGTCGGGCAGGACCCGCAATATCTCATCCTCGCGATGAAGGCGTACGTCGATGGACAGCGCAAGCACGGGCTCATGACTGCGCTCCTGACGGGCGTGAGCGACTCCGAGCTCAGAAACATGGCCACTTATTATGCGGGCCAGGCTCCTTCCAGGGCGCAGACGCCAAGCCTGGGCGATGCATCCGCCGGAAAGAGTGCCGCCGCCACGTGCGTCGAGTGCCATGGCACCGGGCACGGCGCTGCGGATGCGGCATGGCCGAGCCTGGCAGGACAGGATGCGCAATACCTCGCCCAGGCGATCAGAGCCTACAAGGAGGGATCGCGCAACAAGGTCGTCGCGTGCGCGGCCTGTCACGGCGAAGGGGGCATCAGCAAGCGATCCGGGATGCCGAGCCTTGTCGGGCTCGACCCGCAATATCTCGTGTCGGCGATGAGGGCCTACGTGTCCGGTCAGCGCAAGGGGCCGGTGATGAAGGCGCTCCTCACCGGCGTGAACGATACAGAACTCAGCAACATGGCGCAGTTCTATGCGCGGCAAACCCCCGCCCGGGCGCAAACTCCGACGATTGGGGATCCGGCAGCAGGAAAGACTGCTAGCGCTTCCTGTGCCGGCTGCCACGGCGAGCAGGGCGTGAGCGCGAATCCGGCGTGGCCGAGCCTGGCGGGACAGGATGCGCGATATCTCGCCGACGCACTCAAGGCCTACAAGAATGGATCGCGTACCGACGCAACCATGAAAGCGCTGGTCGAAACGCTTGACGACCGCACTATCAATGACATCGCCAGCTACTACGCCGGGCTGCGCCCGGCGCAACCCAGTGCGACGGGCGCCGCCAGCAGGAGCGATCCCGTGCTGGTCGCCAACGGGCTCGTCGCCTCGCTTGACGAGCGCACGATCGAGAACATAGCGGGCTACTTTGCCAGCCTGCAGCCCGAGCGGCCTGCCGGCGCGCCGAGCGCGGCCGGCATGCGCGATCCCGTGCTGGTCCGCAACAATCTGCTCGCGGGTCTTGGCGAAGCCACGATCAACAACATCGCGAGCTACTATGCGAGCCAGCCTCCCGAGCAACCGGCCGGCACAAGGGGTGTGTCGGGCGGGCCCCCACCTATCCGCGTCGGCGGCGCCGCGCCCGCCGATGGAAGCAGCGTGGGCGGGATCATCTCCTTCCGCAAGAACGACCCCTCGCGCAGGGTCGAGGACAACAACGCGATTTGTCTCGCCTGCCACGAGCGCGGCGAGCGAACCTACTGGCGCGGCAGCGTGCACGAGGAGCGTACCGTCGCCTGCACCGATTGCCACACGATCATGAAGAACGTATCGGCAGTGCACGCATTGAAGACACCGTGGGAGCCCAACACGTGCTTCCAGTGCCACAAGGACCGCCAAGCCCAGATCTTCCGCTCCTCGCACATGCCTGTGCGCGAGGGGAAGATCACGTGCTCGAATTGTCACAATCCGCACGGTAGCCCCACCGAGGGGCTCCTGCGGCAAGTCTCGATCAATGACAATTGCTACAAGTGCCACGCCGAAAAGCGCGGGCCGTTCCTCTTTGAGCACGCGCCGGTGCGCGAGAATTGCCTGAACTGCCACAATCCTCATGGCACGATCAACGAGTTCTCGCTGAAAATGTCGCGACCGAGGCTGTGCTACGAGTGCCATACGATCGGCCATACGCAGGCCGGACCGGGTTCGCAGTTCACCATGAGCCGCGCCTGCCAGAACTGCCACACGCTGATTCATGGCAGCAACAGTCCTGCCGGTGCGGTTTTCCAGCGTTGAGGTGAAACAACAAAAGCAGCGCGTCGAAAAGGGGGAAACAGGGAGCAGTTCAAGGACGGGGAGCTTGGGGGCAATGTCACGTCAAATCGGATTGCTGCGGACCTGCATGGTCGGCGCAGCGTTGGTTGGGGCAGGGTTGGTTTCGACCCGCGCAACCGCTCAGGAATTCTACGCCATCGATCCACACGTTCGCGGCTGCTGTGAAGGCGGGTTCGCGACCGGCGCCAATGCGTGGACCAACGGAGACTTCACCGGCGCGAAATGGCCCGCGCCGCCACCGGTATCGCCGGACGGTGCAGTGTTGCTCACCGGGGCTGTGCCTGTAGCCGAACCGGTGCCTTACTGGTGGACCCACGGGGCGGTCGAGGTCGGCTACCGCGACTTTACCAATGGCCCATCGCGGAACGGACCGGTTTATGACAACCAGAAGAGTCTGGCGAAATACTATGAGTACAGCACGATCGCGCCTGGAATGTTTGGCGGCGGCCACGCCGCAATCGGCAGCGTCGATGGTCTCTACCAAGCCGATATATGGGCCAACAATATCGGCTATAGCGATGAGAGTTACTGGCTCTACGCGTCCAAGGCCGGCGAGCACTACGTCTCGGTGGTGTGGGATCAGACGCCGCATGTGTACAGCACGAGCGCGCTGACGCCGTTTATCGGAGCGGGAACCTCAGTCCTGACCGCTGCGAGCGGTCCTTTCGCCGTTGCGTCACCGGCCAGCCTTCAAGGCTTGTTGCACCAGCAGGATATTGGCATCGAGCGCAACACCGCTGCCGTCGCCTACCGCTGGACGCCCACGGAGGCCTGGGACATTAGGGCGGATTATTCGCACATGACGCGGCAGGGCTCGCAGGTCGCCGGCCTCACTTTCACCGGCTTTGGCAGTGGCGGTCTTCAGCCTGAGGAGCATCCAGCGCCGGTAAAGGATACGACGCAGGATTTCGGCGCGAACGGCGAATATGCCGGCCTCTCGCCATGGGGGGGAAAGTACTCGGTGCAGGTGGCTTATAACGGCTCGCAATATACCGACAGCATCTCATCCTACTTCGTGCAGAATCCTTTTACCCCCACTTTGGGATCCTGCGTGAGACCCACAGCAGCCGCAGCAGGAACGCCGAGTTGCGTATCGGCACAGGTTTCGACGCCACCCAGCAATTCAGCCAACGGCGTCGCTGGAACAGTGGCAGCGGATCTGCCACTCCTGAGTCGCTACGTCGGCACGGTCAACTACACGGCGATGCGGCAGAACGATCAGTTCCAGCCGATGACGAATAACCCCCTTGCGGTAGCTTCCCCATTCAACGGTGGCGCTAACTGGAACACGCTCGGCGCCCTGCCGACCACCAGCCTCAATGGTGCAATCAACACACTTCTGAGCAACAACGTGATCACAACCAAGATTCTCCCAGATTTGACTTCAAAATTAAGCTATCGCTATTACAACTTCGACAATCAGACGCCGCGCGTCATTTTCCCGTGCTGGATATCCGATAGCGGAACCGGTGCTACGATCGTCCCAGGCGGCAATCCTTGCGGAGGAGCTACTGCAGCCGGTACGGGATTCGAAAACACGATTTCGAGCCTAACGATCGGCTACACCAAGCAGGACGCCGGGGCTACGTTGAATTGGCGGCCGTCCCGCGAATGGAATTTCAACGCCGAGTACGGTTACGAGCGCTACAACTACCAGCAGACAGACGTCAATGTCACCAATGAGAATTCCGGAAAAGTGTCTATGGATTGGAAGCCGACGACCTGGTTTACCGTCCGTACAAGCGGCGGCTATGGCACTCGAACCTTCGAGAACTACAACTATCCGCAGTTTGTGCAACAAATTCAATTCCCGACAGTGGCTCCGTTCACCCCACAGCAGAGCACAAGCTGGTTCTATTGCCCGTGCTACCGACAATTCATGTTCGACAATCGTCAACGAACGACAGCGAACGTATTCGTTGACATCGTGGCGTTTCCCGGCATCACTGTCACCCCCACGTTCAAGTTCAAGGATGACAACTATGGGCTCAATCCACTTCACGAGGAGGGTGTGAACGACAGTCGAGTCACGAGTTCGGGTGTCGACGTCGGTTGGGTCGTAACGCCGCGTGTATCATTCGCGGTGTCGTATTACTGGGAGTATTACGATCAGACGCTGTATAATTATACGAATACTGCCACGACATCCATATTTGGCCTTCCTTTCGGCTGGCCCTTCGAAGCCGCTCCCGGGAACTGCACCACTGGGCTGAATGCAAACTGCCTGATCACGACCTCGGATAGGGAGCGCGTGAATACGATTACGGGGGTGGCAAATTGGACGGCAATTCCGGATGAATTGGACCTGACCGTGCGCTACACGGTCTCGAAGGGAACGGTCCAGCAGCAGCTCTTGACTGCCGCGCCCAACGCTGCCTGCGCGATGTGTCAAGGTGCATTCCCTGACGTGACGACATTGTTCCGGCGTTTGGACGCAACGGCGATCTACAAGTTCGACCGCGCCTGGGTCGCGCAAATGGGATGGACCGGTGATGCCAAGCTGAAGCTGCGCTACACCTGGGAGAGCAATTCCGTCGCCAACTGGGCAAACGATCTGCTGGCTCCATTCACTCCCGCCGTCAGCGCCAACGCGCTTTGGCTTGGCTACAACAACCCGAACTACAACGTGCAGATGATCGCGGGATCGTTCATCACCACCTGGTAACGTGGATGTTCGCGACCTAAAGCGGGTTTTCGATGAAACGAATCGGCTTGTCCTGTGGGTGGTTTGGGCGCTTGACTCTGCAGCCAAGTCACAAAGCGTAACCCACGGGCAACATGGCCAAAGAAGGAGCTTGTCATGCGTAGAATCATCATGACGGGGGCCGCGGCCGTGTTCACGGCTACAGCGCTCGCAGCGGCTGCGACCGAGGCCGTTACGCCTGCGCCAGCCGTCAGGTCCGCGCAGGCAAACGTTGTACAGGACGTGCCGTATGTCTGCGGCTGGTGGGGACGACGATGCTGGACCATCGGCTACGCGTACTACTATCGGCCTTACTACGTTTATAGCGCTTATCCGCCCTATTGGCCGTACCGCCCTAATGCGTATTACCGACCATGACGACTTGCACGACGTTCGCCGGCTGCTCCGCCGAATGGCCGTTCTTGATCATGCCCGCATCGCGTCAATAGCGCCGATCCGCGCCAGTCACCTTCACTGCTGATTTTCGCGGGCCGAGCTTGAGCGGTGCCGTCACCGGAGCGCTGGAAAATGCTGCCCGAGCAGGCGACGGGGCTGCTGGTCGAATTTCGCGCCCCCAGTGAAGTAGCCCG
>Ga0310909_10001197_pt1 | contig 14985 bp, 11 predicted proteins | sample GREbulkMGT000H_FD_203449 | JGI IMG/M metagenome (GOLD analysis project Ga0310909, IMG submission 203449) | Lab enrichment of tropical soil microbial communities from Luquillo Experimental Forest, Puerto Rico - GRE.bulkMG.T000H | ecosystem: Environmental > Terrestrial > Soil > Tropical forest >... | reverse complement strand
CGGTCCCGATCAGCACGCCGAGTGCGATGGCCATGATGGCGCCGAACAAGTCGCGCATCGCGACGAGTGGGATCTGCCCGCCACTGCCGATGATCTGAGTCACGCCGATCAGGCCGGTGGCGCCTGGGACGAGCAGCCAGAATGCGGGGAGAAAGGTCACTAGCTTGGGTGGCCCGCGACGGAGGTGATCGATCCACAGTGCGAGCGGAGTCATGGCCAAAGCGCCGACGAACCCGCTCAGCACTCCGCCGAAGAGGGCCCAGCCCACACTCTGGGCCGCGAAGGCCACCGCCATGACCAGCAGCAGCCACGGCAAGGAAGACGTCGGAGCCGAGAAGTGCAGGTAGACGCCGAGCGTGAAGATCAAGACGCCGAGCCAGGCTGCCCAGTAGCCGAGGCCCGCCTCCTTGTGCACGAGAAGCTCGGCGTGATCGGCGCCGACGAGCGCAGCTCCCGCGAGGATCCCGAAGGCGAGCAGGGCGAGTTGGACCAGACCGCTCACCAGCCGGCTCGACCCGGCCACCATCTGTCCGGCGGCGAGCTCCATCGTCGCGATAGCGAGCATGCCTCCGGGCAAGAAGGTCACGAGCGGCGCCACCAGGATTCGGATCGGGTTGTCGAGGTGCAGCGCCTCGCTGATAGCGAGGACGACGGTCGAGATGACGAAGGCAGCCGCGATGGGGAAGATGAGGCGCAGCGTCGGCAGCTCGACCAGCTTCAGGAGCCCGACGCCGAGCCCGAGGACAAAGGCCACGCCCACTCCCGCTGGGGTGGGAGCGAGCAGGAGGGCCAGCCCGGCCGTCAGCACGGCGTGGCCGAACGTCCGGAGCGGCCAGCCAAAGTTGGGCCGACTCCGCTCGATTTCGTGTAGACGAGCGATACCCTGGGCCGGGGTCAATCGCCCCGACTCGAGCACCTTGACCATCTCGTAGAGGTCCTCGATCTGGTCGAGGCGCAGCGGGCTGGCGACTTCGGCGCTGAACTGGACGTGCGAGGACCCACCCGTCCCCGTCTCGACGAACAGCGACGTGGGTAACAACGCGATTTTGACGTCGGTGACCCCGTAGGCGGCCACGATGGTGCGCAGCGCCTCCTCGACGTTGTCTACCGCGTCGCCGGCCGCCACCATGGCGGTACCGAGCTCGATGACGAGCTGGCGCAGATCCGCCGGGCTCGGGACTTCCACACTCCGGCGGTCGTCTGGCTCGCACTGGTCATCGGGCAGCTCGCGAGGTTCCATCAGGGGGATTCGGCTGGATGACCAGTATGTCGAGTCTTTCGAGCGGTCCGTGTAGGGCAGCCGAGCCTTGGCGAAGGGCAACGTCGAGGCCAGCCGGCCAGGTTCAATCTGGCTTTACCCCGAGTTTGACGACTCTGACTGGTTCGGGTGTGCAAGACCATCGAGTCGAAGGGATCGTCAGGGAGTACTGCTCAGCGGTGACCGCAGTCGAGGACCCCGCAACCAGGAACTGGTGGCCGGTGTGGCACGAAAACGGCATGGCTCCATCCGCTCGCGATGATCACGATGAAGAAGACGACTGCTGCGAAGCAGGCAACCCAGATCGCAAGCTCGAGTGGCCGAACGTCCGTCATTCACATAGTTTGCCGCTCAGCACGGTCGGAAGCTCGTGCCCGTCCCTGGGGGGAGACATTATGTCCTTCACCTGCGGTTACGATCCCAATGAGGTCGCTACCTGACGCGCCGTCCTGTGGAATGGCTCAGGGCGGCTAAGGCAGCACTATTGCTTGCAGTGACGACTCTGGTGGTCGACGGGCTGACCGTTATCGAATGTCGCATCCGTCGATCGACCCATGTCGCCCAGAACCCCAGGTCAGTGGCGTTTACGCAATGGGTCGATTAACCGGTGCAATCGACTCATCAGCGACCAAATCGACGGTCGGCGACTGTGGTGCCTGCAGTCATCACCCAGTCGTCCGCCGCCCTAGCTAAGGCGATCTCGTAGGTGCCTCCCGCAACGTGCCACTCCGCTGCATCACCATCGAACCTGGCCAAGAGCCGTGGATCTGTGGCGATGGTGACCTGGCGCGATTCGCCTGGCGCAAGTTCCACCCGCTCGAACCCGAGCAACCGCATTCGCCGGTCACCGGCCGCCGCCGTGAGGTAGAGCTGGGGGACGTCGGCGCCCGACATTTCTCCCGTATTGGTGACCGTGAATGTGGCCGTGACTACGTCGTCGCCGGTCACCCGCAAATCGCCGTAGGAGAAGTTGGTGTAGCTCAGTCCATGGCCAAATGCGTACAGAGGCCGTAGCCCCTTCTGGGCGAACCACCGGTAGCCCACCTCCGCACCTTCGTCGTAGCGCACTGTCGTCGGTGTCCCCCACGGGCTGCCCAGGCCTTCGAGCTCGGGGCGAGGCGTTTGGGAGAGATCGGCCGGGAACGTGACGGGCAGGCGGCCCGACGGGTTGATCGCGCCTGTGAGGACCTCGGCGATCGCCTGGCCGCCCGCTTGTCCTGGATACCACGCTTCCACGATGGCGTTGACGCCCACGCACCACGGCATGATCACGGGATTACCGGTCTCTAAGACGACCACGGTGTTGGGGTTCGCCGCTGCGACGGCCTCAATGACTGCATCCTGACCCCACGGCAACGAGAGGTCGGGGTCGTCAAAGCCCTCGCTGTCCAACTTGGCGGCGAAGACGATCGCGGCGTCACAGCGGGCGGCCATGAGTGCCGACTCGGCCGGACTCATCCCGGGGTCGAACTCGATTTCCGCGTCTGGGAGGAGTCTGCGCAGCTCCTCGAGGGGTGACGAGGGCAGCAGGTAGAGGTTGCGGCCGATCCCCATGATGCCGGGACCGCCAACCTTGATCACCTCTGCGAAGCCACCCGGCGGCAGCACAGCGCTCGAGCCGCAGCCCGTGAGCACTCCAGTCTGGGCATGGCCACCGATCACGGCAATGTGCGGGGTCGAGTCTGCTGTGAGCGGTAACAAGCCGTCGTTCTTCAGCAATACGATGCCTTGGCGCGCCGTCTCGAGCGCGATTTCGTGGTGCTTGGCCATGTCGACCTCCGGTGGCGGCCCCCAGCGGTCCACTCCGATATCGAACATCGAGCGCAAAATGCGCCGCACCATGTCAGAGAGTCGCTCTTTTGGCAGCTCGCCCTCGGCATAGGCCTGTCGCAGCGGACCCATGAACCATTCCTGCTGCCACATCATCATGTCGAGCTGGAGGCCCGACTCCTGGTCGAGGCCTGCCAGGGCGGCCTCCCAACTCGGCGTGCCACCCCAATCCGACATCACCCATCCGCGATAGCGCCATGCCCCCTTCAAGACGTCTTCGATCAGCACGCTGTTGGCACCGGCGTAGTCACCATTGATCTTGTTGTATCCCGTCATGACCGCTCCCGGCTTGGAGCGCTCGATGGCGATTTCGAACGCCAGCAGATCGGATTCGCGGTGGGCCACCGGGTCGATGACGGCATCGAGCCAATGCCTGTTCGTCTCGTTGCAGTTGAGCGAGTAGTGCTTGATCGTCGAGATCACACCTTCGCCCTGGATGCCGTTGATCGACTCGGCTGCCAGCGTGGCCGTCACCAACGGGTCCTCAGACAGGTACTCGAAGTTGCGGCCATTGCGCGGATCACGGGCCAGATTGACTCCCCCTGCGAGCTGCACGTTGAACCCCCGGCTCCTCGCCTCGCGACCCAGCATCCCCCCCGACATCCGGGCCACCGCTGGATTGAAGCTCGCTCCAAGGGCGATCCCGGCGGGCAAGGCGGTCGCTGAATCACCCTCTCGATAGCCCGGATTGGTGATCCCGAGACTGGCGTCGCTCATGAGCTGCGCCGGGACTCCAAGTCGGGGAACGCCGGACACATAGCCGGCACTCATGGGGGTGCCTTCAGGAATGCGCTCGTCGCGCTCTGTCACGACGTCATTCGTCCCCATAACACTGACCAACATCGAAAACCGTTCCTCGTCGGTCATCTGTGATTCGACCTCACGGGCCCTCATGTCCAGCGGAAGTTCTGTGTTGGTGTCAACCTGTGCATGTGGCGTCATGGCGTCGCCCTCTCTATCGAGTACTCCGACCTGAGAGTCGCGCCTGGGGGACGCGGCTGTCCAGCGGCTCCAGGACACACCGACGGATTGTCCAGCATGCGCCCTACCAATGACCTTCAATCAGACATCTTTCGGCTACTTGATCCCGGGCGAGGTGAAGGCGTTCCCGATCGCAGAGGAGGGAGGGGCTCGTACTTGGCTCTTGAGCTAGCTCGAGCAGGCGGGGCTTGCCCGTACCAGACAACAGATAGGTGGGACACAACCGTCGTCCACCCGTGTCCGGCGACTAGGTTCGAGCGCCCGGTCGGGGTGGATCTGCGCGGTAGTCGTGTTCCATCGCCTGATCGGGACTGCCGCCCATCATCCTCGGCATGGGGAGCCCACCCGTTCGCACGAAACGGAGGACCAAGGCCGACCCCACGATTATGAAAATGATGTTGAGGATCGTTGTGTAGTTCCAGGTGATCGCGGATGTCCCCACCTTGGCCGTACGGGACGTTGGGATGAGTCCAAGTCCCCCGAATGTGAACTCGACGACATAACCTGCGACGACCATGGCAATGTAGAACGTCGCAAGGATGAAGATCATCATCCGCATCCCGTAATACTTGCGGTAGATGTTAAGTATCGGGATGATGATCAGGTCGGCAAAGATGAAGGCCACCACGCCGCCAAAGCTGATGCCCCCGTTCCAGAGCACCGCTGCGAGAGGCACGTTGCCGATGGAGCAGACGAAGCTCAACACGCTCACGAGGGGTCCGACGATTGGCCCCCAGAGTTTCGCCCCGGTGGGGTGATCAACGAAGAAGAAGCGCTGCCAGAAGCTGTCCGGTACCCAGGCGGCGATTGCTCCGGCGATGAGCAACCCAAGGACGATGTCGCGGAGTACCGCCGCCCACTCCATCACGAAAATGTGCGAGACCGAGGTGAAGCCTTTCTTTGACGACAGGCGCCGCCAGAACGAGCCCGTCTCCTCGATCGACATGTCCATTGCTGCGTGCCCCTCCATAGACCCGCCAATACCGCGCTCCGCCTGTGTTCGGGCCTCTGCCAGCAGGCGTTGGCGCAGGAAGATTCGAAAGATCACGGCCAAGAGCACGATCATTATCGGGCCACCGACGAACTCGGCCAGTGTGAACTGCCAACCCATGAGCAGCGCCAGGATGATGCCCAACTCGACGACGAGGTTGGTCGAAGCAATCTCGAAGGTCATCGCCGAGATGAAGCTCGCACCTTTGACGAATAGGGAGCGAGCCAGGGCCACGGCGGCGTACGAGCATGACGACGAGGCCGCGCCTAAGCCGGTAGCTACAGCCAGGGTGCTGGGCCGACCGTCGCCGAGACGGCGGACGATGCTTTGTCGTCTGACGACGGCCTGCACCACCGATGCCAGGATGAACCCGAGGATGAGGCCCAAAGGATCGCCCAAGTCATCGACCCTGCCACCGCCAGGGCGTGGCCCAGTGCGTGTAGGACCCTCATCAAGACTGCCTACCGGGCACGGGCCAAGTCTGACCCCGTCCTAAGCCCCCCGAGAACAGCCCGCGATCCGCCGACGTCGAGCGGCCTTGGGGGCGCCCCGAACGATGCTCCTATGGCTTGTCAACCCCAAATTGTGAGCGATGGAGTGCGGCGAACACTTCCGGAGCCACGTAGCGCTTGAGGCAGCGAACCGTCTCCTTCTTGGTCCGGCCGTCCTTCATGCGGCGCTCGATGTAGTGCTGGTTCTCGGGTCGTTGACCATCCGGGTGAAGACGATGTGCCTGAAGGGTCCAAAAACCGGATCTCCGGCTTCACCTGCGGTGATTTCACCGGCGATCCTGCCGTCTGGCTCTCAGCTTTCTCTATCGCCTGGCCCGTCGCGTCGTCGAATTGATCCAATCGCGGCGAATGGACTCCGTTGCCAAGGATGCCGAGATCCTCGTGCTCCGCCATCAGCTCTCGGTCTTGCTCCGCCAGGTCGGCCGGCCGCGCCTCTCGTGGTCTGACAGGGCGCTCATCACCGCGTTGTCCAGACTGGTGCCACGAGCACACTGGTCGGCGTTCTTGGTGACTCCCGAGACCATCTTGCGTTGGCATCGAGCTCTGATCCGGCAGCATTGGACCTCCCCCTTCGGTATCCAGGCCGACCGCCGTTGCCCGAGGAGACCATCGAGTTGATCATCCAGCTCGCGCGGGAGAACCCCCGTTGGGGCAACCCTCGCATTGTTGGCGAGCTCAAGAGTTTGGCGTCATGGTCTCGAAATCGAGCGTGGCCAACATCCTGCGTCGCAGCCGGCTCAGTCCCGCGCCACGCCGATCGGGTCCCAGTTGGGCTGATTTCCTGCGCTTTCCGCCGCGCTCAGCCAAGGTCATCGTCGAAAGCGACTTCTTGTCCGTCGACACGGTCTTGCTCCGTGGCTACTACGTGCTCTTCATCATCGAGATCGAGCGACGTGTCGTGCATCTTCTCGGCGTCACCGCGCACCCCAACGGACCCTGGGCCGCCCAAGTGGCGCGGAAACTTCTGTTCCGATCTGGGCGACGCTGGCCGGCGCATGCAATTCTTGGTCCGCAATCGCGACACGAAGTTCTCGAAAAGCTTCGCCGAGGTCTTCGCCTCGATGGGAGTTGCGACGATCCTCACCCCGGTTCGAGCTCCCAAGGCCAACGCCTTCGCCGAACGTTGGGTTCGCACGGTGCGGGAGGATTGTCTCGACCGCATCTTGGTGTTCTCTCGTCGTCAACTCGAACGAGTTCTCGCCGAATATGTCGAGCACTACAACCGTGGTCGTCCCCATCGGAGTCTCGAGCCCACTCCCCCGCGCGATCTCAGCCGGAGTGATCATGTTGGGTCAATCCGTCGCCGGGACGTCCTCGGCGGAATCATCCACGAGTACGAACGAGCTGCCTGACGCCCGCTCGTGGGCGAATCGATTCGTTGCAGGATCACTTAGCTCTCGGATGCCCATTTCAAGATCCGCATCCACATCACTGCCACGCGCTGCTCGGGTGTCCACCCCGCTAATTCCCACGTAGCTGAATCGAGGCCGCATCAGCCCTGCGCCCCAATATTTGGATCCTTCAGGGACCCGTCCGGCGCGGTGTGAGCTGACGGCACTGTGCCCTTGCAACCATCCATCACGAAACGGGCCGCATTGCACGGTCAGGAACTCGGTGTCCCAGACCACCGGATGGAGGCGCTATCCCATCATGGGGCCATGCATCATCCAGCCGTTCCACGAACCCCATTGCCCCGCGTGTTGCTGCATCCAGGAAACCATGTCGTCACACCAGGCGATCCCGTTGCCCTCCCTCACTCCGGCCGGGTTGGATGCGCTCCACTCCTGGCACGACGCCCGCATTGCTCCGGGTGATGCCCACATGCCGGATGGTCATCCATGCGGTCCGACATCCACCCGACCATGTTGGTACACCAGTCCGAAGGTGCCTCCGGGGCGGAACTGCTTGACCTCCATTGGCAGCAAGCCTGTTGAAGCTCCGCAAGCTGTTGAGAGCTGACCTGATTCCCGCAACTGCCACTGAGGAGCACCCCAGCCAGCACCCCACCGACAACCAGCAAAGCTACGACGACGAGCACCCACGGCGCCCAGCGCCGTTGTTGATCGGGTTGCGTCGGTTCGACGGGCGGGGCCACGGTATCGGAGCTCACGCTCCCAACATGCGCTCTCGCTCCGTCGGACCACTAGGGGCAGAAGTACCGAGCAAAGGAGGAAGAACTTCCCCTACCGGTTCGGGGGCGCCTATCGGCAGCCACCTGACAGACTCGCGCTCTATGCCGGCAATGCCGACGGGCTATGCGGTTCGCGTCGGCCTGCTCCTGTCCGCGTGGATGGCTCTGACAGGGATCTTGATTGCCGTCGGCTTCGGTGTCGTCCACTCGTCCACAGTTGCAGCGTTTGACCGTCACGTCACCTCGACGGTGGTCACACACCGGTCCCCGGTCCTGAACTCGGTCATGAAGGCGCTCACTTGGCTCGGCTCATGGGTCGCCCTGGTCATCGCGGGTGTCGTCGTGCTCGTTCTAGCTGTCCGTGGGCGACTTGTTTGGCTGGCCGTTGTGTTCGCCGTATTGGCGTGGGCGGGCGAGACGGGCGGCGTCCAACTGGCGAAGCACGTCGTTGCGCGTCAGCGACCACCCGAGAACATCTGGCTCAAGACGGCCCACGGCTGGTCTTGGCCCTCCGGTCATATGGCCGCAGCCGTAGTCGTCTTCACCGTACTTGCCCTAGTCGTCACCCACGTCTTCTCTTCCCGAGCAACACTGATCGCGGCATGGACCTTCGCCATCGTCGCCATGGCCTTGGTGGGGTTTTCGCGGATCGAACTCGGGGTCCACTGGACGACTGACGTCTTGGCGAGCTTTGTCTTCGTCTCCCTTTGGCTATTGGCCATCGTGACGTTGTTCACGACTGAACTCAAGGGGACGCAAACGAACCCGGTTCCATGATCCGGTGCCAACACCTGGTTCGTGCTACCGCTCCTCGACACCTAAGCCGAACGGCAGTTCCTCGGATAAGACTTCGATCCCGAACGCTGCCGGATATTAGCCATCCCACGGTAGGTTCCGAACCCATGCCGCCGGGCCGAGTTCGGCTACGCGTTGCAGCTGGCCGGTGCGGGCCAGCTCGACGACCTCCATCTAGGCAATAACGTCTTGAAGCTGGCGGATGACGGGCAAGGGTTACCGTCCTTCCGTATCGAACAGCTCGCCAAAGCTCACAACCGATGGCCGAAAGACCCAATAGCTCCTAACGGTCCCGTCCAAATGACGGCGCAGAGCGGATCATTGCGTCGTGGTCATCTACAAGCGCAGTCCATCTGCGATGACCCATACGCGCGGACTGCTCAGTAGAAGAGACGATGTCGGTAAAGAGAATGCTCAACATCACCACGTCGCCCTCGGGTGCCTGGTGACTTCCGGTGAGGAACTCCTCGATTTCATCCACAAGAGCATCGGTGTCGCCAAGGAAGAACAGATGGTCATCGCCGGGCAGTTCGACGTACTTGGTGCCGGGAATGTGTTCGGCCATGTACCGACCTGCCCCCACCCTGATGAGGCCGTCCCCTTTTCGATGAAGGATCAGTGTGGGCATAGACAGGTTGGGCAGGAGATGGCGTTCATCTCGCCGAAAGGCGACCCGCATAGCTTCCGCGACGATCTCGGGATTGGCGCCGAGACGCTGGGACCTCGAGTCCCAACTGTGGAACGCGGCATCGCCTTCCCGGCTCGGAGATACGGCGCCCAAATCTGCGCCTGATCCCCATGCCTCCTTGAGCAGGGCCACACCTGGCGTTCTAACGCGTCTGCGGGTATGCCCCAGGGATAGTCGTCTTCGCGAACGTAGTAGGCGTGACTGTCGATGAGAATCAGCGCAGACACCCTGTCGGCATGGTTCGCCGCGTAGTTGATAACGACCGGACCAGCTGAGCCGTGGGCCACGAGCACCGCTCGTTCACAGCCGACAGCGTCGAGTATCGATGTCAGATCATTATCGCTGTTGGTGAAGCCACCTCCCGAAGAACCGATTCCCCGGCCCTCGTGCCAGACACTTCGGGTGAAGCTCTGAAGCCGTTTCGCAAAGTGGACGAAACCAGGGTCTTCCCAGAGCAGATCGATGGGCCGGGCGAGGCCGGGAAGGAAGACGAGATCCAGGGAACCCTCTCCGATTACGTGGAACGCAAGGCTGACCCCATCGGGCGTCTTGGCATACCGAGTAGTCGGACGCTCCTCCATTCGCCCAAGTCTTGCCTGGCGCCGAGATGGATGCTCGGGAAACTGTGCTCGCCGAGTACGTCGAGCACTACAACTCGCACCGCCCCCACCGCTCTCTCAGCCAGCGTGCCCCGTCCGCACCCGATATGCCTCCACGTCGCGACGACGTCAACTGCGCAAGGCTACGAAGAACCGATTGTTTGGCCGGCCTCATCCACGAGTATCGGATGGTCGCGTGAGCTGGACGGATGGGTTCTCGGCACCCACACGTTCCAAAGCGCCCAAGGGTCCGCTATGGAGTCACGAACCACCTCAACCTCTACGTACCAAAATTCAAGAGCGTGGACCGTAAGAGCGTTTTCATTCGTGCAATCGGAGAAGACTTCTGCGTCAGTGAAATCGCAACTCTTCCAGGAATGGAAGATGCGGGCATGTTCCGCATCCAAGCCAAGCGGTACGGCGTGGGTGCTTTTGAACGCGTGCTAGCGATCGGTCGGCCGACCGCATAGTTCAGGTGGGAAAAGGACCGTACGGCCGCTTTATAGAGCGGAACGCGTACTATCCCCTGGAAGGGGCCATCGACATAACCCGGTGACGAGGGAGATGCAGGTCGCGCCGACATCGATTTCCCACGCTAAGGCATCGGATTTACCACGACCCTGACCAGGGATTCCATATGCGGTTACCGACTCCGCCGAGCCCGTCAAAGGAGCGGAGCCGTATATCCGGTTTGGATCGGCAGTAGTCGACCACGCAGCGAAGACAGCTAGAGCTCGAACAGCGCGCTCGTCGCAAGGGCTGCACGCGTCTCGGCGACAAGAGCGCGGACGATCGCGCCAGCAGGTTCGACGCGCCGTATGAGACCCGCACTCTGACCGCCAACAACGAGCAATGCTTCCCTGTTGCCCGCCGCAACGGCCTCGTTGAGTTCTGCGAGCACTGGTGCCGGGTCGATCTCGACTTCATCCACTCGCGCCTCCCAGCGTTCAACGAAGTTGGTGCGCAGAAGCCGTAGGCGTGTTTGATATCCGAGTGTCCCGGGATTCGGGTTCATCGCGTTGACAAAGCTGGCTTGGATCCAGTCTTCAGAGGGGTGGGTGACTAAGGCCTTCTTCCACCGTTCTCCCACGGGTGATTCGGTGGAGGCGAGGAAACGACTTCCGACATTGACTCCGGCTGCACCGAGCGCCACAGCCGCCGCCACACCCCTCCCGTCGGCAATGCCACCAGCAGCGACGACGGGGACCGGACGTACCGAATCGACGACCTGTGGGACCAGGCTCAAAGTGCTCACGGTTCCGGCGTAGCCGCCGGCCTCACCACCTTGGGCAACGATGACATCGGCGCCGTGGTCGACTGCGATCTTCGCCTGGTCCACGGTTGTGATCTGCTGCATCACGAGGCTGCCAGCATCATGGACCTGTTCGACGAGGTCGGTGCCCGCCTGGTCGAGCGCGAAGGAGACAATGGCAGGGGCACGTTCAAGTGTGACGACAAACGCGTCTGGGTTGAGATCGGGAACGACGTGATTCACGGCGAAGGGATGGGTTGTCAAGTCGCGCAGTTCGTCGAGTTCACGCCTGAGCTGGTCTGCTGGACGGTTCCATGCACCGAGACTGCCGAGTGCACCTGCATCGCAGACCGCCGCCGCCAACGCGGGCGAAGTAAAGATGCTCATGCCCGCTTGGATGATCGGCACCTCGATGCCAACCAGGTCACACAATTCCGAACGCACTGGCCTCCTCCCCATTGCGACCGTTCTGGCATTTGAGCGGTCTGCGAGCCATCCGCGATGTGCCCGCGTATCCCTCTGTCCGTGCCACTTGATCTCGTTCACCGAATAGCGGGGGTCGAGATGCACCATCCGGTCATTCCCTCGGCTTTCTGCGATCATCCGCGACTACATGCGGATTCAAGCGGTCATCGCAACGGCCTCGCGAACGCCTCTGATGGTGTCACATATCCGAGGATCTTGCGGGGTCTTGTGTTCAGTAAATATTTTGGCTCTACGGAAGATTGAGTTTGGAGGAACTCACCCACCTCGTCACAGAGGTTCGAGGTACCTCCGCGCTGCTACAGAAAGCTCACCGTTACCGAATTCCGGCAAGGCGGGCTAGACCCGGGCCCTCACCGAACCGCAGCGGGTGCCGGCCAAACTATTGGTGCAGGCGATCTGAGATCGGGTCGGCCGGATCCCGAGACCCCATTGTCGGGTTTTGCGCACAGGAACCCGGAGAGTAGGTGTGGAAGAGTGGGAGCACACCGTCCCACCTCGGGCCCTGATGAACTGAGGAGGAGAGGCAATGACCCCGTTGCCTAAGGACGCAAAGGAAGCGACCCGGAAGTACAGCACCCGTGCGGAGCGTGCGGAGAGAGGGAAGGCGGCCAGGGCCAACCTGCCCCGATCTCGGCTCGGGGAGTGGGCACCGCCGTCAGATCGAATTGACCCGCTCGCGATCCTGGAAGAGCAAGAAGCGACGCGGGTACCTGAACTCCTTCCCATTCGACACGGACGTATGGCGGCATCACCGTTCGCGTTCTACCGGGGGGCAGCTGCGGTCATGGCATCAGACCTGGCGTCTGACCCACGGAGCGGACTCGACGTCCAACTCTGCGGGGATGCCCATTTGGTAAACTTTGGCGGCTTCGCAGCACCGGATCGAGATCTGCTCTTCGATGTCAACGACTTTGACGAGACGAACCCCGGACCATTCGAGTGGGACGTCAAACGACTTGCCGCCAGCCTAGAAATAGCAGGGAGGGATCGAAACTTCAGCCCGTCCGAGCGCCACGATGTGGTCATTTCGGGTGCGCTCGCGTATCGAGAGACGATTCGAGAGTTCGCTGGGATGCCGATGTTGCAAATCTGGTACGCAAGACTCGACGTTTCAGGAATCGAGCGGCGATGGGGACAAGAAGACGGTGGTAAGGCCGCCCGAAACCTTGAGCGCCTGGCCGCCAAGGCCGAGAGCAAGGACAACCTCAAAGCCTTCGACAAACTTACCCGCGTAGAAGGTGGCGAGATCCGGTTCGACAGCGATCCGCCACTGCTCGTGCCTGTTTCCGAGCTTATGTCCGGAGTCGAGGCCCAACGAGTCGAGGATGCGATTACCGGTTCGTTGCACCGATACCGGCGAACCTTGCCCGAAGACCGGCGACACCTCTTTGACCGCTACCGGTTTGTCGATCTCGCCCGCAAAGTGGTTGGAGTCGGCAGCGTTGGGACCCGCTGCTGGGTGGCGCTTCTGCTCGGACAAGACCAGAATGATCCCCTCTTCCTCCAGGTCAAAGAAGCCGAAGCGTCTGTACTCGAGCAGTGGACCACCAAAAGCCAGTTTGCCAACCACGGACGGCGGGTCGTTGAAGGGCAGCGACTCATGCAGGCGGCCAGCGACATCATGCTCGGATGGGATCGCGTCGAGGGCGTCGACGGCGTGGCTCATGACTACTACATGCGCCAGCTCTGGGATTGGAAGGTCTCGGCGCCGGTCGAGTCCATGACTGCCGATCTCATGCGGACGTACGCACAGATCTGCGGCTGGACACTCGCTCGCGCGCACGCCCGCTCTGGTGACGCGACGACCATCGGTGCCTATCTTGGCTCCGGGGATGTCTTCGACACCGCGATGGCCAGTTTTGCCGAGGTCTATGCCGAGCAGAACGATTTGGACCATCGTGCCCTGACCGAAGCGATCAAGTCGGGACGCATGGATGCGACAACTGACGTCTGAATGGCAAATCGCATTATGAGCGTGCGAATCGTGTCCCGCGTCGCGTCGCCGTACCGGCTTGGCTGATCGTCGAGAATCGTTTCCCTCCTCGTCCAGAGATTGTCCGAACAAGTGCAGAACAGAACGATCTCAAACACCGCACGAGAGAATTAGAGAAAAATGACCACCGACCAGATCCTGTTCGGCGTGGGCTTGATTCTGGTCCTCGCGGTGGGTTCGCAGGTGCTGGCGAGCCAGCTGCGCATCCCGGCGCTCATCATCCTGCTCCCGGCGGGCTTCACTGTTGGTGCCCTAACGACCGACGTCAACCCGGATCATCTGCTGGGGTCGGCGTTCCAGCCGCTGGTCTCGCTTGCGGTGGCAGTGATTCTCTATGACTCTGGCCTGGCCCTGGAATGGGGCAAGGTGCAAGGCCGGGCCCGCCGCGTGGTGCCCAGGCTGGTCGTCTGGGGGGTGCCGATCACGATGGCGTTCGCCGCAGTGCTCGCCGGCCCATTACTGGGAATGTCCGGCGGGGCGGCGCTCATGCTCGGCGCGATCTTGGTGGTGTCAGGGCCGACCGTGGTGGGCCCGCTGCTGGCGTTCGTCCGGCCGTCCGACCGCCTACAGCGAATCTTGTCCTGGGAGGGCTCGCTGATCGACCCGGTCGGCGGCATCTTGGGCGCAGTGGTGTTCAACGCGGTGCTGGCCAGCACCAGCGGGGGCGTCAGTCACCCGCTAAGCCGGTTCCTACTGTCCATCGGCATCGGTGTGGCCGGTGCGGTGGTGGGCGTCTCCGTGTTGTGGTTGTGTCTGTGCAAGCTTGATCTAGACGACACGCTCAGCACCACGGCCCAGCTGGCATGCGTGGTCGGAGTGGCGGCCGCCTGCGACATAGTCCGGGACGACGCCGGGCTCATCGCCGCGATCTTGATGGGACTGGCGGTTGCCAACCTGCCCGCGTTTGACATGCCGGACAAACGGCCGTTCTTCGAGACTTTCGTCCAGCTCTTGATCGGTGTCCTGTTCGTGTCAATCTCGGCCACCGTTACCCCTGAGTCGCTGCAGCACGTTGTGCTGCCGACCATCGGTTTGGTGGCCGTCCTGGTGCTGGCGACCCGACCACTGGTCGCGTGGGTCGCCACCATCCGAACCGAACTCTTGGGGGGCGAACGCGCGTTTATCGGCTGGATGGCACCGCGCGGCATCGTCGCCGCGGCCACGGCCTCCACGTTCGGGGCCACGCTGGTCACCCACCACGTCGGCGGCGCGTCCAAAATCTTGCCCGTCGCCTTTTTGGTCATCGTCTTAACCGTGGCCATCTATGGACTGACCGCCGTCCCGGTTGCCCGTCGGCTCGGCGTCACTCGCCCCGCCCGCAGCCGCCCTCTGCTGATTGGCGGCGACCCGTGGGTGATCGACCTGGCCCATGCCTTCTGCGCCGCGGGTCTCGAGGTCCTCCTGTGGGCCTCCTCGGACGCACAGCGCGCCGAAATCGAGCATGCGGGTCTCGAAGTGGCTCCGGGCGA
>Ga0310909_10001196_pt1 | contig 14987 bp, 15 predicted proteins | sample GREbulkMGT000H_FD_203449 | JGI IMG/M metagenome (GOLD analysis project Ga0310909, IMG submission 203449) | Lab enrichment of tropical soil microbial communities from Luquillo Experimental Forest, Puerto Rico - GRE.bulkMG.T000H | ecosystem: Environmental > Terrestrial > Soil > Tropical forest >... | reverse complement strand
AAGGCAAGATCTCGATCACGTCGCCGCTCGCGCGTGCGCTCATCGGCAAGGGCAAGGGCACGAGCGTCGAGGTGATGACGCCGAGCGGGGCCAAGGCCTACGAGATCAAGAAGGTCGAGTGGCGCTAAACCGCCGCAGCCGATGCGGCCGCGCAGGTCGCAGACGCTGCGATCGCCCTCGCGGCGAGGCTTGTTCCGGCCATCCACGCCTTTAATCTAACGGCCGTTCAAAATCGTGGAGCTCACCCCCGGGCCGCAGCCCGGACCGGGGGGCGGGTCATGGCTTGCCCGGGGGATGCCCGCATGAAATTCGGCGTGTTCGACCACATGGACGATGCGGGCGGGCCGCTCGGACAGCTTTACGCCGATCGGCTCGCGCTGATCGAAGCCTATGACGTGAGCGGCATCCACGGCTATCACCTCGCCGAGCATCATTCGACGCCGCTCGGCTGCGCCGCCTCGCCCGGGCTGTTCCTCGCGGCCATGACACAGCGCACCAAGACGTTGCGCTTCGGCCCCCTCGTCTATCTCTTGCCGTTCTATCATCCGCTGCGGCTGATCGAGGAAATCTGCATGCTCGACCAGATGAGCGGCGGGCGCCTCGAGCTCGGGATCGGGCGCGGCGTGTCGCCGTTCGAGACGCGCGCTTACGGCCTCGACTTCACGCAGACCGGGGAGATTTACCACGAGGCCTTCCAACTTATCCTGCAGGGCCTTGCCAGCGACGAGTTGACGTTCGAGGGCAAGCATTACCAATTTCACAACGTGCCGATGATCCTGCGGCCGCTGCAGCGCCCGCATCCGCCGCTATGGTACGGAATCACGATCCCCGAGAACGCGGATTGGCCGGCGGCAAACGACGTCAACATCGTGACCATCGCACTGCGCCCGATGGTGCGCGTCATCATCGACCGCTACCGCGCCGAACGCGCGCGCCTGGGCAAGACGCACACTCCGTTCATGGGGGTGGCGCGCCACGTGGTGGTGGCCGACACCGACGAGGCTGCGCTTGCGATCGCGCGGCGCGCCTATCCGCGCTGGCGCGGCAATTTCCGCTGGTTGTTCGCGCGCCACGGCGTCGAGCCGCGCATCGCGGCGCTTTACCCGCCGACCTTCGACCAGCTCGCGGCGATCGACAACGGCGTCGCCGGATCGCCGCGAACCGTCCGCAATTTCATCGCCGCGGAGGTCGAGGCGACCGGCAGCAATTACTTCGTCTCATGGCTGGCTTTCGGCGACATGACGCTCGCAGAATCGTTGCGCTCGCTCGAGCTGTTTTCGCGCGAGGTGATGCCGACCTTCGTGAGCGCGCGCGCCGACGCGGCACAATGAATTCGCGACATTGTTGGTGCTGCGCGGTTCGCTGAGCCGCGACGCGCGGCAACGTTCATGAGCGCGTCTTGCGGTCCATCGGGACCATCGCGGCATCCTTGGAATTGCGCAGCGTCAGCGAGGTTTTGACGTTGCGCACGTGCGGCGCTGCGGTGAGCTCGGCGACGAAGGCCTGAAAGGTCTTCAAGTCCGGCGCCACGCATTTGAGGATGAAGTCGATCTCGCCCGAAAGCATCCAGCATTCGCGCACCAGCGGCTGGGCGCGCACGAAGTTCTCGAAGGTTTTGAGATCTGCATCGGCCTGGCTCGTCAGGTGCACCATGGCGAAGACGGTCACCTCGTAGCCGAGAAGCTTCTCGTCGAGCAGCGCACGATAGCCTTTGATGTAGCCGGCCTCTTCGAGCGCGCGCACCCGCCGCAGGCAGGGCGGAGCCGAGATGCCGACTCGGCGCGCCAGCTCGACATTGGTGATGCGGCCGTCGTCCTGCAGCTCCTTGAGAATCTGTCGGTCGATGGCATCGAGACGGGCCGCCACGGAAGGCTCCGGAATCGTTCCTTGCTCGCGCATTGTTAGCAACGCCGGCGCGCCATGCGAAACATTATTGCGCAGGGCGGTAACTAACCACCTTCCGTGCTCACGCCTTCACAACGTTGTGGCATTCTGGTCTGCATATCTTGCATAGCTCCCAGGAACTCCTAAATTGTGCAGAGCACCGATGCGCATCCGACCCAGCCGCTGCCATGGCGCAACACGCTTTGAGGCCAAGCAGGGACAGTGGGGGGCCGCCCGGACCGCGCACCGTTAGAGCGCGCCCGCAATCAAAGTTTACGCCGTCGGCGCAACCTTGATTGCGGTGCAAAAACCGGTTTCCGCCGTTGCTGCACGCGCTCTGCCTCAAAGCGCATCACGGGGTCTGTTCTCGATGGGCAAGATCAACCGCGCCAAGCTCCTCATCATCGGGTCCGGGGCGGCGGGCTATGCGGCTGCGATCTATGCCGCCCGCGCCATGCTGGAGCCGATCCTGATTCAGGGCATCCAGCCCGGCGGCCAGCTCACCATCACCACCGATGTCGAGAACTATCCCGGCTTCGCCGACGTCATCCAGGGCCCCTGGCTGATGGAGCAGATGCAGAAGCAGGCCGAGCATGTCGGGACCAAGCTCGTCAGCGACCACGTGAGCAAGGTCGACCTCGCGCGGCGGCCGTTCCAGCTCGACTGCGAGTCCGGCGACCGCTACCTCGCCGACAGCGTGATCATCGCGACCGGCGCCCAGGCGCGTTGGCTGGAGCTGCCGTCCGAGCAGAAATTCAAGGGCTACGGCGTCTCCGCCTGCGCCACCTGCGACGGCTTCTTCTATCGCGGCAAGGAGGTGCTGGTGATCGGCGGGGGCAACACGGCGGTCGAGGAGGCGCTGTTCCTCACCAATTTCGCTTCCAGCGTGACGGTCGTGCACCGACGCGACCGTTTCCGCGCGGAGAAGATCCTGCAGGATCGGCTGTTCAAGAATCCAAAGATTTCGCTGATCTGGGACACGGTGCTGGAGGAGGTGGCGGGCGAGGAGAACCCACTCAAAGTCAAGCGAGCCATCCTGCGCAACGTCAAAACCGGCGCCCTCACCGAGCGCACGGTGGACGGCGTATTCATCGCCATCGGCCACACGCCCGCATCCGAGCTGTTTGTCGGGCAGCTCGACATGAAGCCTTCGGGCTACATCAAAACTGCGCCGTTCTCGACCGCGACCTCGGTGGCCGGCGTGTTCGCCGCCGGCGACGTCACCGACGACGTCTATCGCCAGGCGGTGACCGCCGCCGGCCAAGGCTGCATGGCCGCGCTCGAAGCCGAACGCTTCCTCGCCTTGCAAGGCGAGGCAGAGCCGGCCCTCGCCGCGGAGTGAAGCCCTTGCCGAGTGCGCAAATGACCATGGACTGGGACAAGCTCAAGGTTTTCCACGCCGCCGCCGAGGCCGGCAGCTTCACCCATGCCGGCGAGCAGCTCGGCCTGTCGCAATCGGCGGTGTCGCGACAAGTGTCGGCGCTCGAACAGGAGCTCGGCGTATCGCTGTTCCACCGCCACGCGCGCGGGCTCATTCTGACCGAGCAGGGTGAGCTCCTCCATCACACCGCGCACGACGTGTTCATGAAGCTCGAAGCGGCGCGCGCCAAGCTGACCGACAGCCGCGAGCGGCCGAACGGAGAGCTGCGGGTCACGACCACCCCCGGTATCGGCGTGCATTGGCTGACCCCGCGGCTCGGCGAGTTCATCGAGCTTTATCCCGACGTCCATCTCTCGCTAATCACCACCGACGAGGAGCTCGACCTTGCAATGCGCGAGGCGGACGTGGCGATCCGGCTGCGCCAGCCCACGCAGCCCGACTTGATCCAGCGCAAGCTATTCTCGGTACGTTTCCACGCCTATGCCTCGCCGGAATACATCAAGCGGTTCGGCACGCCGCGCGCGCTCGATGACCTCGATAACCACCGCATCCTGCTGCTGGGCGGCAGCACCGTGCCGCAATATCTCGAGAACCGGCGCTGGCTGATCGAGGTCGCGCGCAACGGCAAAGGCCCGCGCACGCCCGCGCTCACCATCAACAACGTGCTCGGCGTGTTGCGCGCCTGCCAGCGCGGCATCGGCGTCGCCTTGCTGCCCGACTATCTGGTCGAGGAGAACGGCGGACTGGTGCAGCTGTTCGGCGAGTCCGACACGACGATCGCGCTCGATGCCTATTTCGTCTATCCGGAAGAACTCAAGACGGTCGCGCGCGTGCAGGTGTTCCGCGACTTTCTGGTCGCGAAGGCGCAGCGCTGGCATTTCTAGTCGACGGCCGCAGGAACCACGGCCACGCCTCGTGCCCAAACGATTGCCGCATGGCTGGCATGCAAGCCTTTGTGTTGTGTGAGAAAATCACGGCGGCATACTGCGCCTACTGGCGGCAGACGGTTGCCCATCCTCCCAGATTGCAATCGTAGCGCCGTCAGCTGTTCCCCTCTGGAAGGTGATTGTCGGCCCCCGCGCCGACGAACTGCAAACCGGACCCGCAAGGGTCCGGTTTTCTCTCTGCGCCGCGCTTCAGAGGCGTTTATGCTCCCGTCCGCGTGCGGAGGCGCTTGCGCGGCGGCCGCTCCCGATCTACCCTGCTTGCATTCAGAAACGCTAGGGGACGACCAATGGCGTGGACTAGCCCGACCCTCGTTGAGATCTGCATCGGCCTCGAAATCAACGGGTACCTGCCGGCCGAATTCTGATCCCGGCCCGTTTGCGTCGGTCCCTGAATGGGTCGACTCACCGCCCTCGTGCTCGGCTCGGCGGCGGGAGGAGGCTTTCCTCAATGGAACTGTCGCTGCCCGACATGCCGTCTGGCATGGGCGGGCGATGCGCGCGTGCGGCCGCGCACCCAGGCGAGTCTCGCCGTCACCGCCGACGGTGAAAACTGGCTCCTGATCAACGCGTCGCCGGACCTTCCCCAGCAGGTTCGGCAGTCAAAGGTGCTGCATCCGCGCAGCGCCACGCGCGGAAGCCCGATCAAAGCGGTGGTGCTCACGGGCGCCGAGATCGATCAAGTCGCGGGCTTGCTCAGCCTGCGTGAGCGCGAGCCTTTCATGGTGTGCGCCACGCCGGTCACACTCGCCGCGCTTGCCGAGAACGCCATATTCGGCGTGCTGGCACCCGACGTGGTGAAGCGGACGGCGATCATTCCCGGTGCCCCGCTCGCGCTTCCCGGCGGGGTCCAGGCGCAAGTATTCATGGTACCGGGCAAGCTGCCGCTCTATCTCGAAGGTGAGAACCCGGAGATCGCGAGCGAGACGGCGGCAAATGTCGGCGTCGAGATTTCGGCCCACGACGCGCGCATGGTTTATATCCCGGGCGCCGCCGCGGTGACCGCCGCGATGACGCGGCGGATCAAGGGCGCCGACGTCGTCTTTTTCGATGGCACGCTTTTTCGCGACGACGAGATGATCACGAGCGGAACCGGCGCCAAGACCGGCCGCCGCATGGGGCATATGCCCATCGACGGAGAGGATGGTTCGCTAGCCGCACTCGAGGGCCTTGCCGGGCGGCGTGTCTACGTGCACATCAACAACACGAATCCGATCCTGATCGACGGCTCACCGGAGCGCGCGCATGTTGAGCGCAAGGGCTGGGAGGTGGCCGAGGACGGAATGGAGATCGTGCTGTGAAGCCGATGACGCCGCAGGAACTCGAGGCGCAACTGCGCGACATCGGGGCGCGGCGCTATCACCGGCTGCACCCGTTCCACGCGCTGCTGCACGGCGGCAAATGCACGAAGGGCCAAGTCCAGGCCTGGGCGCTCAACCGCTACTATTACCAGGCGATGATCCCGGTGAAGGACGCGAGCCTGATCGCGCGCTGCGATGACCCGGCGCTGCGCCGGGAATGGCGCCGCCGCCTCGTCGACCACGACGGCGAGAGCGAGGGCGACGGCGGCATCGCGCGCTGGCTGAAATTGACCGACGGGCTCGGGCTCGACCGCGACTACGTCGTCTCGCTCGCGGGCTTGCTGCCGGCGACGCGTTTTGCGGTCGAGGCCTATGTGCACTTCGTGCGCGACAAATCCCTGCTCGAGGCCGTCGCGTCCTCGCTCACCGAATTGTTCTCGCCGCAGATCATCAGCGAGCGGCTCGAGGGCATGCTCAAGAGCTACGATTTCGTCAGCGCCGACACGCTCGCTTATTTCTCCCAGCGCCCGCCGCTGGCCCAGCGCGATTCCGACTTCGCGCTCGACTACGTCAAGCGCGAGGCCAAGACGCCGGACGCCCAGCAGGCCGTGCTCAAAGCGCTCGAATTCAAATGCGACGTGCTGTGGGCGATGCTCGATGCGCTTTACCATGCCTATGTAGCGCCGAAGCATGTTCCGCCCGGCGCCTTCGTGCCGCAGGACCGGAGGAGCGCGTGAGCGATCCCAGCCCCGCCATCGCCGCCGAGGCGCGCCCGCGCCTGCCGCGGGGCGTTCGGCTCGTCCATAACGAGGCGCAGGGCGGCTGGGTGCTGCTTGCGCCCGAGCGGGTCTTCAAAGCCGACCCGATCGCAGCCGAGATCATCAAGCGCTGCACCGGGGAGGCCACCTTCGGCGAGATCGTCGATGACCTCGCCAAGACCTATGCGGCGCCGCGCGACAAAATCCTCGCGGACGTCGGCACATTGTTGCGCGGTTTGGCCGACAAAAAACTGTTGGAAGTGTGATAAAGAGTCGTCATAACCGCGCTTGTCCAGGCTAGCCCCGCGTCGTTAGCTGCGCAGGCAGTCGCGCGGGCGTGGATGGCAAATGGAACTCGGGGCTGCCCCGGTTCCCGGCGATCAAGTGCCGCAGGTCGCAAGAGGCGACGTCCAACGGCACGCCTGGCCGCAGCATTGGATCAACCGCCACGTGGCGTTATCGAGTTCCGCAATGGTGCACAAGCCGCTCGGCCTGCTCGCCGAGTTGACCCACCGCTGTCCGCTCGGCTGCCCGTATTGCTCCAACCCGCTCGCGCTCGATGCGAGAGAAGACGAGCTCGACACCGCGACCTGGGTGCGCGTCTTCGGCGAGGCGGCTGCGCTCGGTGTCCTGCAGGTGCATCTGTCGGGCGGCGAGCCCGGCGCGCGGCGCGACCTCGTGGCCATCACCGCCGGCGCCCATGCCGCCGGCCTCTATACCAACCTCATCACCTCCGCGGTCGGGATAATGGGCAAGACCCTTGGCGCGCTCGCCGAGGCCGGGCTCGACCACGTGCAGATCTCCATCCAAGACAGCGATGCGGCATCCGCCGACCACATAGCCGGCTACGACGGCGCGTTTGCCAGGAAGCGGGCGCTCGCGGCCGAGGTCGTTCGGCACAAGCTGCCGCTCACCGTGAACGCCGTGGTGCACCGCGCCAACATCGACGGGATCGGCGGCATGGTCGATCTCGCGCTCGCGCTCGGCGCCAGCCGGGTCGAGATCGCGCACGTGCAGTACTACGGCTGGGCGTTGAAAAACCGCGCCGCGCTGATGCCGAGCCGCGAGCAGGTCGAGCGGGCCACGGCGGCGGTCGAGCAATTGCGCGCGCGTCACCACGGCCGCATCGTCATCGACGCCGTGGTGCCCGACTACTATGCCCGTTATCCAAAGCCTTGCGTCGGCGGCTGGGGTCGGCGCTCGCTCAACGTCACGCCGGCGGGCAAGGTGTTGCCCTGCCACGCCGCCGAATCGATCACCGGCCTTGAATTCTGGAACGTGCGCGAGCGTTCGCTCGCCGATATCTGGGCAAACTCGCCGGCCTTCAACGCCTTCCGCGGCAGCGCGTGGATGAAGGAGCCGTGCGCGAGCTGTCCGCGTCGGGAGCTCGATTTCGGCGGCTGCCGCTGCCAAGCCTTCGCGCTCACCGGCGACGTCGCTGCAACCGATCCGGTTTGTCACCTCGCTCCCGACCATGCCCGCCTCGCCGAACTCGCTGGGGTCCGGAGCAACGCTCCCTACGTCTACCGCCGCATGTGAGCCGGCATCGGGCATCGACCCCCCCGATCTCCGATTCCGATTGCGCTTGGGGTGCGACCTGTCGGACACTGCGGCCAAGCAAATGCACGATCAGGGAGGATCGCATGCCCATCCGCTTCTCGCCGCAGCGGGGGCTCTTGCTCGCGGCGACGCTCGCGAGCGCGCTCGCAGCCGGCCCGACCGCCGCCCAGCAGTCGACGCCGACGCCCCCGCCGCCCACGCCCAACCAGCCGACTTCGGACGCGGCCACCAAGCTGCGCGGCATCAACCCTCCGCCCTTCCCCATGGCCGCGGACAAATTGCCGACCCCGCAGCTCAAGCTGCCGAAGGGATTCAAGATCGAAGTGTTCATGAGCGGCGTGCCGAATGCGCGCTCGCTGCGGCTCGGCGACAAGGGCACGGTCTTCGTCAGCAACCGCCTGCTCGACAAGGTTTATGCCATCGTCGAGAAGGATGGAAAACGCGAGCTCAAGGTCATCGCCTCGGGCTTGGACCGGCCGAACGGCCTCGCCTTCCACGCCGGCACGCTCTACATCGCCGAAGGCACCAAAGTTTCGAAGCTCGAAAAGATCGAGGACAATCTCGACAATCCGCCGAAGCCCGTCGTCATCTACGACGAGTTCCCCAACCACCAGTCGCACGGTTGGAAATTCATCGCGGTGGGACCCGACAACAAGCTCTACATCAACGTCGGAGCGCCCTGTAACATCTGCCTCCCGCCCGAGACCAACGGCCAGATCAGGCGCATGAATCTCGATGGCAGCGGGTCGGAAACCTATGTGCGCGGAGTGCGCAATTCGGTCGGGTTTGATTTCCACCCCGTGACGAAGGAGCTTTATTTCACCGATAACGGCCGCGACTGGTTATCGGAAGATCTGCCCAACGACGAGCTCAACCGCGTCACCAAGGCCGGGCAGCATTTCGGCTATCCGTATTGCCACCAGGGCAACGTGCCCGACGACCAGTTCGGCTGGGGGCGCAACTGCAGCGACTACGAGGCGCCCGTCGCGCTACTCGGCCCGCACACGGCCGCGCTCGGCATGCGCTTTTACACCGGCAGGATGTTTCCAGCCGCCTACCGCAACGCGATTTTCATCGCCCGCCACGGCTCATGGAACAAGACCAACAAGCTCGGCGGCGATGTCATCGCCGTGAAGCTCAACCCCGATGGCAGCGTGAAATCCTGGGAGCCGTTCATGACCGGCTTCCTGCAAGACAACAACTATATCGGCCGCCCGGTGGACGTAGAGGTGCTCAAGGACGGTTCGCTGCTGGTGTCGGACGACTTCGCCGGCGCGATCTACCGCATCAGCTACGACGGCCGCCGCGTCGCCGAGCGCTGAACGCGTTTCGCCCGCCTTTCGGCCGCCGCGCGTTCACACGGAATCTCGATTGCGCGCGGCGGGGAAAATGTTGGACACTGCAACGGAGGAAACGTCTTCGGCACATGGCCTTCGATGGAAGAAGGCCCGGCGAAGGATCAGTTTTCCGCATAGGGAGGATCATCATGACCTACTTGTCCCGCCGGCGCGGCTTCGTGCTCGCCGGAGCGCTCGGTACCCTACTCTTTGCTGTGAGCGCGGCGAGCGCCCAGCAGCAAGCTCCGCTGCCGCCCGGCTCCCCGTTGATCGGTCGACCCGATACCGAAGCCGCCAAAAAGCTTGCGCCGGTCGCGCCGCCGCCGCTTCCGGCCGCGGCCGACAAGCTGCCGCTTGATAAGCTCAAGGCGCCGAAGGGCTTCACGATCGAAGTCTATGCGAGCGGCCTCGATAACGCGCGCACGCTTCGGCTCGGTGACAAGGGCACGGTGTTCGTTTCAAGCCGTCTCAAGGACAAAGTTTATGCCATCGTCGACAAAGGCGGAAAGCGCGAGGTGAAGGTCGTTGCGTCTGGCCTCTATCGCCCGAACGGCATCGTCCTGCACAAGGGGACACTCTACATCGCCGAGCTGTCCCAGATCTCCAAAATCGAAAACGTCGAAGATCAGCTCGACAACCCGCCGAAGCCGGCCGTCATCTTCAGCGACCTGCCCAAGGACGAGGGGCACGGTTGGAAATACCTCACCGTCGGACCCGACGAAAAGCTCTATTTCCAGGTCGGCGCGCCGTGCAATATCTGCATGCCGTCCGACCGCCACGCCAAGATCTACCGTCTCAACTTGGACGGCAGCGGCCTGGAAGTCGTTGCGAAGGGCATCCGTCAGATCGTCGGGATGGACTGGCACCCAACTTCCAAGCAGCTCTACTTCACCGAAAACAGTCGCGACTGGCTGTCGGAAGACATCCCCCAAGACAAATTCAACAGAGTGACTCAGCCCGGCAAGGACAATTTCGGCTACCCTTACTGCCACCAGGGCAACATCCCGGACCAGGAGTTCGGATGGGGGCACTCGTGCGATGAGTTCACCAAGCCGCTCGCGCTGCTGGGCCCACACGCGGGGGCTTTGGGGATGCGCTTCTACACCGGCACCATGTTCCCGGCCGCCTACCGCAACCAGGTCATCATCGCGCGCCATGGCTCCTGGAACCGCAGCACCAAGATCGGAGGTGATCTTGTACTGATGAAGCTCAAGCCGGACGGCACCTTCAGGTCGATGGAGCCGTTCGTTACCGGCTTCCTCCAGAACAACAATTATGTCGGACGGCCGGTCGATGTGCTGGTGATGAAGGACGGCTCGTTGCTGGTCTCCGACGACTATAACGGCGCCGTCTACCGCGTCAGCTACGGCGCCCAGCGGACGGCCGGTCGCTAATACCACTCTTGACGTCGAGGGCGGCCCGCCGCCCTCGACCCTTGCTTCCTCCCCACATTCCCCCACGTTTCTGGAGAGCGACATGCGCAGCCTCGCGGTCGGGGCCATTCTCGCCGGCTCAGCTGCGCTCCCGCTCTGCGCACAATCGCTCGACGCGCGTCTGCCGACCTGCTTCGCCTGCCATGGCGAAAACGGAACGTCACAGATCCCCGACACACCCTCGCTCGGCGCGCAGCCGGCCTTCTACACGACAGTGGAGCTCCTCATGTTCCGCGACAGGCTGCGCATCACCGAACCGATGAACGAGATGACCAAGGGGCTCACCGACGCCGACTTGCAAAGGGGCGCTGACATCATTTCGAAATTGCCGCCGCCGGAGCCGGTTTCCGATCCCCCCGAGGCCGCCCGCATGGAAAGAGCGCGCGCGCTGAGCCAAAAAAACCACTGCAATTTCTGTCACCAATCCAATTATGCCGGGCAAGAGAACGTTCCGCGGCTCGCCGGCCAGCGCGAGGATTACTTGCTCAAGGCGCTGCGCGGCTACAAGGACAATTCGCGACGCGGCTACGATGCCCAGATGTCCGAGGTCGTCTACAGCATGAAAGACGAGGAATTCGTCGACCTCGCCTATTTTCTCGCGCGACTGAAGTGACGCGGGGGACGAATTGCCAGCATCGGCGCCGGCGCGGTGCGACGTCAGGAGCGCCGTGTCATTGAACCATCGGATCGCCCGCGTTCGCCGAGGCCACCCGGTTACTCCTCCCGCCCCGCAATCTCCGCCTGCCAGGGCGCGACCCAGCGCTCGACCGCGCCGATCAGGTAGTTGAGTCCGATCGCCATGACCATCAGGATGACGATGGGCACGAACATGGTCGCGGTGTCGAAATTGTTGGCGGACGTGATGATGATCGCGCCCAGCCCGGAGATGGAGGTGAAGAACTCGGCGATCACCATGGCAACCACGGCGCGGCCCACGGCGAGCCTGATCCCGGCCATGATGTAGGGCAGCGTTGCCGGCAGGATGATCCGTCGCAAGATGACGGTATTGGGCGCGACGAAGGACTTGCCGACCTCGATCAGCGTCTTCGGCACCGCCGTCACGCCGTGCCAAGTGTTGATGCAGATCGGGAATACCGACATCAGGAACACCACCGCGACCTTGACCGCAAAACCCAAGCCCAGCCACAACACGAGCAGCGGCACCAGCGCCACCAACGGCATGGCGTAGCCGGCGGTGATATAGATTCCGATTGCCGCCTCGACCGCGCGGAAGCGGCCGGTGACGAGGCCGATCGGGATGCCGACGACGATGGCAAGCCCATAACCCAGCAGGAAAGGCCGTAGGCTGTCGAGCAATGCGCTCCAGAGCTTTCCGGTGCGCGCGAGTTGCCAAAACGCCTCCGCGATCGCGCTCGGGTAGGAGCCGAAAACCGGGTTGACGTCGCGGCCGAGTATTTCCCACGCGCCCAGCAGCACGACGAGCGAGCCGACGGTGATGACCCAACTCGGCAGCGGGCGCCGCGGCTTGGCTTCGGCCGACGCCTGGGCCTGCGCGCTTTCGACGACGTCAACCATCTGGCGCCTCAACGATCCAAAACATTCTCCGGCGACGTGAACCTTCGCCGGCAATCACGTCAACGCATAGCATTCGAGCAGTTTCCAGTACCACCGTACACAACCGATTCTAGTGCAGCGCCGCGGCCGGTTCATGCAACGCTTTCCACACGCGATAGCGGGTGTCGGCGAAGTCGGCGGTGCCCCGCACGATGCCGAGATCGGACCGCGGGCGGCTGAGCGGCACGGTCATGATCTCCTGCACCATGCCGTGCCTCATCACCACGATCCGGTCGGCGATCAACACCGCCTCGTCGAGGTCGTGAGTGACGAACAGAATGGTCTTGCGCGTGCGCGCATGCAGCTCGAGCAATTCAGCCTGCATGGTTTCGCGCGTCTGCGCGTCGAGCGCGCCGAACGGCTCGTCCATGAGCAGCACCTTGGGATCGATGGCGAGCGCGCGCGCAATCCCGACGCGCTGCTTCATCCCGCCGGAGAGCTGGTGGGGGCGGCGGTTGAGCGAGTCGGAGAGGCCGACGAGCTCGAGATATCGCGTCGCCGTGGCGCGTAGCTCAGCCCCGCGCATGCCCTTCATTTCGAGCCCGAACATCACGTTCTGCAGGGCGGTGAGCCAGGGCAAGAGCTCGGCGAACTGGAACACCATGCCGCGGTCGTGGCCGCAGCCCCTCACCTCGCGGCCGTCCACCATGACCTTGCCGCCGGAAGCGGTTTCGAGCCCCATGGCAATGCGCAGCACCGTCGTCTTGCCGCAACCCGACGGCCCGATGAGCACGACGACCTCGCCGTCATGCACTTTGAAGTTCACGCGGCTGAGCGCCTGCACGGTGTGCACCGCGCCATCGACGCGCAGCGTGAACTGCTTCGATATATCGTGCAGGGCGACTTCACCCATGCCGCACATCACCTCTTAAGATGGCACCGGAGCGAACGAGTGAGCCCCCACGCTCGCGTCGGCCCACGGGCTTACTTGCCGGCACGCTCCGCCGCCTGCGCCCGGATATCGGTGTTGACCATCTTGGCGAGATCGCCGGCGAGCAGCGCTTTGAGCTCGATCTGGTCGTCTTTGACTTCGAGCAGTTCGAGCTTGAGGCTCTCGCGTTCCGCAAAGCCGCGCTTGGCCGCCATCAGCAGGAAGCCGGCATCGGCCTTGGGCGCGATGATCCCATGTTTCCAAGGTTTCAGCGCTTGCGCCGGCGCGGCGCCCGCGGCAGCGGCAAGCATCGCGCCTGCCCCACCAGCCGCGCCAGAATGGACGTTTTCATCTCCTGGCCTCGTCGCTCGTTGTCGGCCCGCCAAAGAGCATTTATCGAAATTCCTGTCAAAGATCATGCCCTTCCGCCGGCGGCCCGTGATTGCGAACGATCCGCTCCTCCGCTAGCAATGCGAACCCAAGATGGGAGCCACCATGACAGCTCGGGCCGGACACGTACAAAAGCCAACGCACGGGGTGGCGCCCGAGTTGCGCAGCACGACCATCGTCGGCACCGACGGCATCGCATCGGTGCATCTCACCCTTGCGGTCTGCGATTACGAGCATGTGCGCGAGATCGCGCAAGGCTTGGTACGCGCCGACGGCATCACGCTCACGCCCCTCATCTTTCCGTCGATCGAGGAGATCACCTTCCGTTTTACCAACTCGCTCGAATGGGACGTCTCCGAGCTATCGTTTGGCAAATATATTTCGCTGACCTCCCAGGGTGTCGCGCCCATGGTCGCGATCCCGGTCTTTCCGTCGCGGGTGCATCGCCATTCGGCGATCTACGTGCGCGGTGAGGCCGGCATCAGGACCGCGAAGGACCTCGAGGGCCGCGCGGTCGGCATCCCGGAATGGGCGCAGACCGCCGGCATCTATGTGCGCGGCTTTCTCACCGAGGAGGAGGGCGTCGATCTCGCAAAAATCCGCTGGCTGCAGGCCGGTGTCAACGAGCCCGGACGCGCGGAGAAGGTGGAGCTGAAGCTGCCGGCCGGCATTCGCTATCAGGCGCGCCCGGACACCAGCCTCTCGGCGATGCTCGCGAGCGGCGAGGTGGACGCGGTGATTTCCGCCCGCGCGCCGGAGGGCTTTGCCCGCGGCGGCCCGGTCGTGCGGCTTTATCCGAATTATCGTGCCGAAGAGGAACGCTTCTTCAGGAAGACCGGCATTTTCCCGATCATGCATCTCATCACGATGCGGCGGACGGTATTCGAGCAACATCCGTGGATCGCGATGAATCTCTTCAAGATGTTCGACGAGGCCAAGCGCCGCTGCTTCAACCGCCTGCGCGACTTCACCTGCGCGCGCATCCCGCTGCCGTGGGCGGCGGCGATCGCGGACGAGATCACCGCCGGCTACGGGCCCGATCCCTATCCCTATGGCATCGAGCAAAGCCGAGCGACCATCGAGGCGTTCTGCCGCTACGCCCACGACCAGGGCGTGACTCACCGGCGGATGACCATCGACGATCTCTTCCCGCGCGAGGTGCGCGGGACGGCGAGGGTGTGAATTTCCAAGCTTAAGTCAATGCGCGCCGCCGCGCCGCTTGAGGTTGACGTGGATGTTCTTCTCGCGCGTGAAGCTTAGCAGCTCCTCGATGCCTTCTTCGCGTCCGACGCCGGATTGCTTGTAGCCGCCGAAGGGCGCGCCGAGGAAATGCTTCGACACCTCGTTGATCCACACGAACCCCGCCTCCACGGCTCCGGCGACGCGATGGGCGGTGACGAGATCGTTGGTCCAAATCGAGCAGGTCAGCCCGTATTCAACCTGGTTGACCTGCGCCAGCATCTTCTCCTCATCGCTCCATTTGAGAATGGAGAGAACCGGGCCGAAGATCTCTTCCTTGCCGATGCGCATGTCCATGGTCACGTCGGCGAACA
>Ga0310909_10001193_pt1 | contig 14993 bp, 25 predicted proteins | sample GREbulkMGT000H_FD_203449 | JGI IMG/M metagenome (GOLD analysis project Ga0310909, IMG submission 203449) | Lab enrichment of tropical soil microbial communities from Luquillo Experimental Forest, Puerto Rico - GRE.bulkMG.T000H | ecosystem: Environmental > Terrestrial > Soil > Tropical forest >... | reverse complement strand
GCACGATCAAGGACTGGATGGGGCGGGACCACTTCCGAACACGAAGGCTAGCCAACGTCGCAACCGAAATGAGCCTCCACATCCTCGCCTACAACCTGAAACGGGCAGTGGCTGTCATTGGCACCCCTTGTTGATCGCGGCGATGCGGGGATGAGGACAGATCAGGCTTCTCGATGCCTCAGAACCCGGTGGCATCCGGGCCCGCCCAAACGCGCGTTCTCACACAGCCTCGGTGGTGAGCCGACCTTCGCCGAAGCCAGACTGAACGGACGGGACGCGCGGTTTTCGGACCTTCCGCCCCGCCGGCGGGTACCAAGCGTCGGATTTTATCCATTAGGTTTAAGTCGACCCCGGCCGAATGGTCCACCCTAATGCGCACGCGCACGAGGACGAGTTTTCATATATCCTGGAAGGGCGAGATCGGCGCCCCGGTCGGCGACGAAGTGGTCCAAGCCACGACCGGCAGCTATGTTTTCAAAAGGCTCGCACAAAACGACTCCGCGCGAAACAGCGAGTGGTATCCACTAGTCAGGAACACGAAGGTCAAATCGTTCCTGACTGGTGTCCCAGATAATTAAATAGCGACGCCCAGGTTCGACGCGGCGCACAACACGTTTCACGCCACTGTTCAACTCAACGAAGCACTGAGAAGGAAGCTCGCTCAATATTCCCCGTCGGAGCATGGAGTATGCTTCCCCAGGTTGGTTAATACACGTGAATTCATTCCCTGTCACGGATCGAAGACTTGCGGAAGTTCCACCTATTTCAAGATTTTCATTCGGCCCGATCCGGAGACTGACATCGCTCGCCTGAGCGTTCGCGATATAAAAATGGCCGCTTGCTTCCGGTGGTGCGGGCGACGGTGGAGGATCCGAGCGATATACAATGAAATAGCCGTCCCTACCGAGAACCACAAGGTTCCTGCCGTTCAATCCTCCGTCATCCCATCTTCCATAAAGACTGTCTACCAGACGATATTTGAATTGGTCATGTTCGGAAGATTTGATATTGCGAAGCGGAGATGATGAGAGCGAGGGGCCACTCACAGATCGGATCGGCACCGTCAGGCACAGCGTGCAGGAGACTGATATAGATGAGAAGGCCGGGATCTCTATGTCCCGCTGTAAGGATTCCGGTGTTGTATCATCCCCCCACTGCCCGACATGAATACTGGCACTAAGCGTGATCTGATCTTCCGTCAGGTTCTCCACCTCAAATGTGTTACCGCCGTACTTCCCGAGAAGATCATTCGAAAACAAAATACTTATTACCGCGGCTGATCCTTCATGTATCGCTATAGCTTTTTGTTTTTCTGACTTAGGCGGAGGATCGATCGACCGAAGATAATACGTCTGGCCAAATCGGAGTGCGGGCATATCGTACAATGGAGATTCTGGATCGACATCGCGAGGTTTCCAATTTCCGTCCTCCAGCACGGCACGACTATCCTGCTTGCATCCCTCACAAATGAGTTCAGTCGTTCCCGGAGGCACTACGATAAGGTCGTACCACCGCTCAGGCCTCCCGCAACAAAACCAACCTGGTCTTTCGTCGGTCAGGTCGAGCACCCGTCGGTAGCGCCCCTCCTGGATTGCGAAGAGGAGGCGAAGTTCCTCGGTCGTCTCGTTCACCAGGGATAGTGCCGTCTTTTCTGCAGCTTGCGCCACGGCGGCCACCGTGAGCAGGAAGATCAGGATCAAAGCCCCAATGCATTGCATGTGGTTTACCTTCATTTTCCAGATTCCTGCTCTCGTCTTGGGCTCTGCTGGGGTGGACCACTCTGCGAAGTCAAGCTTTGCTTCGCTGATCCCAGCAGGTAGCCAATGATCGTTCCAAACAGGCCGAGAACCGGTGTAATTTGCTTCTCGCCGAAGCCAGACGATACCAAGGTTAGGGAGACAACAACGATCAGCGTGACTGTTAGGGTCCGCATAATCTCGTCGGCAGTTACATGGATCCTACAAAGAAGGATCAGCTCCATAAGAAGCGCGCAGAGGCCGAACCCGAGAACAGCCATCGACAGGACAAATTCTCGATCCGAAATCAGTGAAACCGGCAAAAAGTGATCTGTGTTCTGGTTGATCGGAGGTGGCTCCGTCGCCTGGGCATAAACGAGAGTCACAGCGGAAAGCCAAACAATTGCGGCAACCACAGCTTTGGCCAACATGGAAAACCATTCCCCGTTAGATAGCAGAGATGCTAACTCAATTTCCTCGCGAAGAACATCCCGCTACATAATGGCTGATTTTTGAGGGTGGAAAGCGTTGAGGGCGGAATGCCTACGCCGCATGCAGGGCAATGACGTTGCCATACGCATCGTAGGAGATGCGCCCACACCAGTTTTGTTGCAAACATCACGACCTGGCCCATGACCAGGCGCTGGCAGCCGTAGTTCAGTCGGCCGTGTGTAACACCCGGCTTGAGACTCGGCGGCATTCATAATGACCTTCGCCAAGACGCGCTGAATTTCGGCGAGCGTGTTGAAGCAACAGATCTCCAGCGAAAATAATTATTAAAATTATCTGACGAAGAAATTGCTTGTTGATTTACCGTAACTCTAGATTCCAATTTTCCTTCCTTATTGCAAGGATCGTTCTCGCAATTCCAATCAGATAGACCAGCCAGATAGGCCGTGCGTTCACTAGAAAGATACGTCTCGTTTATAAAGTCCAATTGCCGGAGGAGGGCCAACGCTATGGATGACGCAAGGGTTAAACTTCGTGGCCAGCACCTCGTCCATTTCCGAGAAAAACCGAGGATTACTGCTAAGGAAAAACCAATTTAGCCATTAAAATATCCCACATTCCTGGATAATGAATAACGTTATTACCGACGTCTATAGAGCCAGCCGAAAGCGTGGCAACATCCGTATTTTCTGTTCGGAGATACGCACTGCGCTCTTGCCCAGCCATCGGTTCTCTGCCCTAGTCTTCCATGGATCTTATCTCGATCAGTACCACTGATTCGTAGGGCCATTTGAAAAAGCCATCGCAACGACTGGCTAGGGACGATTGTGTTGAAAAACGGTTCGTGTGAAGGGGTATAATCTCAAATCACGACGGCTGGGGGGCAGTCGATGATGGGGGAGCGGCAAGTCCAGCAGGACGCGTTATTCTATGAGTTTTCGTTCGAACGGCATGTGCCGGAAAAGCACCTGCTGCGAGCGATCGACCGGTTTGTCGAACTCGATGGGGCGAGGCGGGGGCTGGCACCATTCTACAGCGCCATAGGCCGACCTTCGATCGACCCGCAACTGATGATCCGCATGCTGATGGTGGGGTATTGCTTTGGTATCCGCTCGGAACGACGGTTGTGCGAGGAGGTTCACTTGAACCTCGCGTACCGGTGGTTCCCCCGGCTGGGGCTCGAGGGCACGGTACCCGATCAATCGACCTTCTCGAAGAACCGACACGGCCGCTTTCGTGAGAGCGATCTGTTGCGGCGTCTGTTCGAGAGCGTACTGCAGCGCTGCATCACCGAGGGTCTGGTCGGTGGCGAAGGCTTTGCAGTTGATGCCAGTCTGATCCAGGCCGACGCCAGTGACCGCAATCGCGTCGAAGGCGCCGCAGGTCTGCCGTCGAAAGCGGCCGGACGCGCAGTCGAGGAATATCTTGCTGTGCTCGACGATGCGGCGTTTGGTGCGGCAAGCGAGGTGACGGCCAAGTTCATCGCGCCCGCCGATCCGGCAACGCGATGGACAGCGGCGCACCGCGGACCAGCGTTCTTCGCCTATTCGGCCAACTACCTGATCGATACCGACAATGCGATCATTGTCGATGTCGAGGCGACGACCGCGATCCGCCAGGCCGAAACCCTGGCGGCAAAGCGCATGATCGAGCGCTCGTTCGAGCACTTCGACCTCTATCCCGAGCGCCTGATTGGCGACAGCGCCTATGGCTCAGCCGAGATGCTGAACTGGCTTGTGCATGATCGCGGGATTGAGCCGCACATCCCGGTGTTCGACAAATCCCAGCGCACCGATGGCACCTTCGCGCGCGATGAGTTCAGCTACCACCACGACACCGACACCTATCGCTGCCCCGCCGGGAAGACCCTGCAGCATTACCGGCGGCGGTTCGCAATACCGCGGACCGGCATCATGAAGGACAACTCGATGCGCTACCGGGCCAGCAAGCGCGACTGCGCGGCGTGCGCCCTCAGGCCGCGCTGCTGCCCGAGGGCACCGGCGCGCAAGATCTCGCGCTCAATCTACGAAGGGGCGCGCGACCTGACCCGCGAGATCTCCAAGACCGAGGGCTATCGGACCTCGCGGCGCCAGCGCAAGAAGGTCGAAATGCTGTTCGCCCACCTCAAGCGCATTCTGAAGCTCGACCGGCTCCGATTGCGCGGTCCAAATGGGGCTCGCGATGAATTCCACCTCGCCGCCACTGCCCAGAACCTCCGAAAACTCGCCAGACTGGTTCCGGCAGCGCCGCCGATACAGGCTTGATAAGGCAACCCCTCGTCAACTCCGCTCGTAGCTCCTTGCCGACGCCGCCCCGGCCACTGAAAAATCTATTTCTTCAACGGAATCGGGCACGAGCCGTCATCGCGGCCGACGCAACCGAGTGACCCCAATGGGTCGTTCTTTGCCACCGGGTCACGGCCACGCGAATAGCCGGAATCGGGCGAACAGGCGCCATCCGACAATCGGCGGGTGCGCCGGTCACCCGCCAGAGGCTGACGACTATTGGACCCGGCTGGGCGGGATCTTGTTCGCGAGCTCGGTCACGGCCGACATGGTCCGGCGCCAAGTCGCCGCCCCGGCATCGTCGCCGGCGAGCGCCAGCTCGTCGGAGCGAGCAGCGCTTTCCTCAAGTGCGTTGTCGCCAAAGCGCTTGAGCATGAGCTGCGCCGCCCGCCAAATGTCGATCTCAGGGATCAAGTGGGAAGCTCATGAAATCACGATCTGGCCCGCCCATGACGCTTGGTAATGCGGCGAACGCTAAGGTGCGGTTGATCGTGTGGTGCAAGGCGTGCGGCCACCAGGTCGAGCCCGACCCTGCCGAGATGGTCGCTCGATTTGGTGCGGAGACGTCGGTTCTCGCTTGGAGAGATCGCCTCGTGTGTTCGAGCTGCGGAAATCGCGTGATTGATATGGTGGTGACTGGAACAGAGCGGCGGCACTCAAACGTACCACCCGATGCGTAGCCCCTAACGCCGCGGTCGGCCAGCGCGCGGCGCTCTTCGGGTGTCGGCGCGCCTCAGCCTCTGCTAAGAGGTACCTTGTCTCACTCGGCAGTCCAAGTGCGGCGGCTCGTGCGCACGAGCAGTAGCGCGGCGAACGCAACCACGACCAGTGGAAGGCTCGATGGTTCCGGCACCGCGATATCGACCGTGAAGTTCTGGTCCGCCCCAGGCCCCCAGGTCCGCCGGCAGGGGCGCGGGGATCGGGTTAGGAACAACACTCAGATAGCTGTGAACAAAAACCATGAATTTACTCATTCAGCATCCGCTTGGCCGGTGCTCATCTCCCGGCTGGAGAAAATCTCGGGCAAATGAAGCAGGCGGGTTGCTTCATGCTTTGACCGGTTAGCGCTTTCATCAACAAATTTGATCGCCTCCTGCATGGTTACATCGTGCAGATGCAAGTCGGCGATAAAAGAAGTGGCGAAAAAGACGAGCGCGGGAAGCAGAAGGCCGATCCCGACCACAAGCGCATCAAGTGCCCCGCTGAACCAGTATACAATGCCCAAAATGACAAGAGGAACCGCAATCGAAGGTGCTGCGGGAAGTAGTCTCGGCAGGCGACAGCGTTCCGTCCTCAGACTATTGGCAAATTTTTCTTCGAACAAGCTACGCATTTCCCAGCGATCGTATAGCTTGTATCTGTAAGTATCAATTTTACTCATGATTTGCCGGCGCAACTCTGGATCAGACTCCTTAAAGACCATCTCGCGGATGCGACGCCGATAAGTGGCCTCGTCTTCATGCTTAAGAGCATCAGGCAGGCGATCTGTGATGCCAGCGCGCTGTAGCAGCGCGTCCTTCTCGGCCGCGGCTTCACGCACCTCGACGAGAAGCTCCGAATCCTTTTTCGCCCGCTGCTCCAAAAACTCCGACTGGATGTTTGCAAGAGATTTCAAGTTTGTGGATCTCCTGTTGCGATCGAGGCGTGTTCGGGACCCAACTAGACACACGGGCGCGATTTACTGTCCTGCAGGAATAGCGGCGGTGTGAGGGAAACCGGCCCGCCCGCGGGAGACCCGAAAAAAACCGCCCATTTGGGAAAACTGGCCACGTCCCGAGGGTCGCGACACACTATGACCAAGGGCTATGCAAGGTGCGACCAAGGCGGCTTCAATGTATGAAATCAAAGAGCCTCTCTGGCAGTTTATCGACCATTGGCAAACCCTGTTAGCCGGCGTGCTGGCGCTGGTCGCCGGTGCGGGAACTGTTTGGGTCACCATCAAATCAGCGAACCGCGAGATAACAGCGGCGCAAGAACAAACCAAGGCAGCGCAGCGCCAAACCGCGGTTACGCGCGAAATCGAACGTCGCCGCATTGCTCGGGAAGGATACGCTTTTCACGCGATGCTAGAGGCGGCTATGGGTGCTGTCATCGAGGATATCGAGGCGGCACGGAACTTGGGGTCTCCGAGCGATGGATCGCATTCAGCCGCGGCCTATGCCATGAGACAGCGCGTCAAGCGTGCGGGCTTTACTGAACGCGACGAGCTGGCCAACGAATTGATCAGGGACGCAAATTCTCGCGACCCCTCCCCCCGGACCCCGATTTTCCCCGTACCGGTTCCGATGCCTCGTCCCTGTCGCCGAATTCTTTCCGCCAGAGTTCTGCGACAACGCGGTCCCGCTCGCGCTCGCGGCTCATCTCGATAGCGTATTTCGCACAGATCATCATCACATCGTGACGGGCGGAGGTGCGCGCGGCAAGGCGATGGGGATCGTCGCCGCGGTACGAGAGATCCTCAAGCGCGGCATCGAGGGAAAGGCCATACAAGGACTGCAGTTTTTCGACTGGTGAGAGGCGGCGCCACGCGACGGGCGAGAGACCGGCTCTTAGACGGCGCGGTGGTGCAATTTTGCCGTTTGCATCTCCGGTTGCGGCGCGGCGCGCTCTGCGAAGTGGTCGGCCTGGCATCGCCCGCAGATGTGGCAGGGAGGATACGCAGATGCAAGCAGTCTCAGGTTATGCGGGGTAGGGACCACAGTCGCGGGTCGCGCGCGCGTGAATCGGAGGGAGGGGGCGCTTCCCTCGTCGCCGGATTTTCAGCACTTTGTCGATTACGGGATCGCTCGTACGTCGTTGGATCGACGCAGCATGCCCCCGGTCGCAGCGTTGATGCGGCGGGTTCGCATGGATGTCGAGGTGGCGTTGTCTTGGGCAACAGCCGGGAAATACGCCCGAAATGTCGGAAGGCTCGACCTTCTCTAATCTTCGAGAGGTGATCATGACGATGAGCGAATACGAGGAGCGGGTTCGGCCCCCAGCGCCATCACTGCATCAAACCTTCACCGAGGTCCGGGGACCCAATCGGGGAGGAAGGCGGAGTCGACGCCTTTGGGTTAGTGCGGCCTTAGTTGGTGTAATGACGATAACATCTAAGGCCGCGTTGCATCACTTCAGTGATGCTAACGGCTCGCAAGTATCGAAATCTGGTATCCAAGCCTGTGATTTTATCCATCGGTAGCCTGCGCTGACAATAAGCGAGCACAATCGGTCACCAACAGGGCGGCCGGAAGGAACAGCCAGCCGACATAGAAGCCCGTCCCGACCACGTGCTACTCCCCGCTGGAGGGAGGTGGATTCGAACCTGTATGGGGCTTTTCCTGTCAAGTCGTTTTTTGGGTTGTTGTCGGTTCTTTGTTCGGATGGGCCAATCAGAGCGAAACCGATAATGGCGATGAGTGTGCCAAAACCGGTGATCGTGCCAAAATCGGTCTGATTCCGCATTCCTCACACTCTCGCTTTGCTCAGTTTGCTGAGTGCTCGAACGGGGCCGTACCTCATGGGGGTCCAACGAGGATGATCCACGTCGCGCTGAGTGTAGGGTTCAAATGATTTTTGCGTTGGTTTGTTCATGCCGGCTTGCTGATGATGTCGCTCGAGCCGCTCGAATTGTGCGATCACCACCTTGCAGGGCGGGATCAATACGTCACCGTCCGGATCGGGAAAGGCGCTCGCCAGGAAAGTTTCGGCAAAGCGTGAATTGGCACGGCCTCGTCGGTCGGATCGCAAGAAGCGGCGACGATCAGGTGGTGAATCACTTTGCCGGCGTGCTCGACGCGATCGGTTGGGACGCCGCACCGATGAGCGTTACCGAGAAGGAAGCCCGCTGTCTCTGCAAGCTGAGCTTGATCTGCAGCACTCGCAACGCCAGTCCCCAACAAGAGGAGCACGGCGGCCATAACAGCTCGAGTTGGACGCATGGGAAACTCCAGTCCAATACGCCCCCGACCAGAGTAACGCCGGCGGGTGCCTGTTCGTTTCGGCACCGTGCAGCGCCGAATGCAGCTTTGCCGCTCTTCCGGCGTGTCATTTTTTAGACATTCACCCAAGACCTTGGCTCGTGCTCTTGATTGAAACGGGATGCGTATCAGCCCCTTGGCTCTTGGACGCGACCCAACGGGCATGGCGGCGTTTGTGGCAAGGTTACCAAGTTCGGTGCTTGGCGCTCTCGGCAGATGAAGGTGCGCTTGCTTGGTGAAGTCCTATAGGCTTGCGATGATCGCTTTCGTATTCTCAGTCGTCGCCGGGGTCGTGAGTTGAGACGAGCTCGCACTTAGCTAGGTGGGATCCCTTCCATCCGCCAACGAGCGTCCCCCCGCATCCGTAGGAACCGCGTAGCGCGCCGTATGACGAACCTATCGCGACTTCGTAAAAGATTGCTGGGACCCGATGCAGCGGCGAGAGGCGATGCTGCCGATGCGATCGACATCGCCGGCTGCGCGACGATCGCTTATTCGTCAGAGAACCCGGCCCACCCGATCGAGCATTTGCTAGACGGACGCTCCGGACCCGGAGCTACGCGTTGGGTTAGTGCGTGTCCGAATACCGTCGAGCGGATCGTCGTGGAATTTGACCAGCCGCAATCGATCTCGCGACTGGTGTACGAGGTGGAGGAAGCCAGTAAAAGAGCGGACCCAGGAAGTCCGCGTCGAAGTCTCTAAAGATGGAGGTAGAACGTACCGCCAAATCTTGGTTCAGGGATACAACTTCAGCCCGGCGGGAGCCACTCATCAGCGCGAAGACCTACGCTTCAACCTTCTCCAGGTTAACCGTCTGCGTCTCACGATTGTCCCAAATAAGAACGGCTCCGGAAACGCGACGCTGACGACGCTCCGCCTCTTCGCCTAGGAGACTGCTGAAAAAGTCGCTGTCGCCTTCCAACTCCGTTCGCGTCGTCACGGGACCGGCCGCGTGGCCGTCAGTCGGGAGGGGCGAACGCCCCGCCGGTGCTGAACGTGGTCGACGCGCAGGCCGACGATGCCATCGGTCTCGAATGCGCGCTGCCAGGCAAAGAACTCCTCTTCCGACATCTGATAGCGGTGACACGCCTCCTCGATCGTGATCATGCCGCTAGACACCGCTGCTACGACCGCGGCTTTGCGACGCGCGACCCACCTTCGAGTGGTCGGGGGCGGCAGTTCGATCATCGATCGAATTTCATGCCAGAGGGGTCTGCCTAAGCGACGAGCGCTTCGCTCGCGGCTAGTTCACCGGAAGATAGGTGGCCCGTCGGTGAGCACTTTGTGTCTTCGGCGCAACCCGGCGGTCCCTAATTCGCTGTTCGACCAACGGTTGGTCGAAACCACCCTTCCCCGAAACTTTGAGCCCAATACCGTCAGCCCGAGCTACTCGTCACCGTCTGAGGTCCGCGGCGAATTGTGTACCGGCTGGGAGATCATGAAATCTGGGACTGCCAACGCCGCGTGTACCATTAACGAGAGCGATCGGATATCCCCAATCCTCGATCGCCTGCTCCAGGACCCTGGCGTCGTCCCCCTCGCCGGGGTTCCGTTTGGAGCGGGCCGAAGGGCTGATGCGCGGGGACGATCGCTCAGGTGCTGGGGTGGCCGCCGAGGATATTCGGGTGAGAGAGGGCGCCGGGTCAGAACCTCTCGTTACGGCCAGTACGGTCCCTAGCTAGGGTCCGACCCAATAACCCCAACCCCAATACGGAGTTGGCGGCAGGGCTATGTAACGGCGTGCCAGGCTTTCCCGCTGGAGACAGGTGGCAAAGGCATCAGTTCCGACATGAAAACCATAACCAGCACAAGCCGCCTCGTCCTCACGGCGGAGTTCCTCAGGTGAAACGCACGACGCTGTAAGGGCGAGTACACAAATTGTGAATACAAATCTTGAAATATGTTTTCGCATCTCACAGCTTCGTACCGCTCCCGCTCTCTCAGATGACCCGGCTGGATTGTGCAGTGAACGCGAGCCGCATAACTTTGCCAGTGTAGCTCCGGAGCGTTTTCGGTCGACTCAGCCTTCGTCGATCTTCAGCTCATACGCCAGGTCGTGATGTCTCTCCACCCGGTAGCGGGACCCGGCCAATGCTCGGCGCAGTTGGTAGAGGTATTGCCTGAGACCCGACACGCCGATCGCCTTCCTTAGAAAGTCGCTACTCATCGGTTCACCCCGTCCCGCGTATAGCGCCTCGAAGAGCGCCCATGCGTTCGGAGGGAGCACGCGACGCTCACCCTTGACGGCAAGCTCGCGGCGGCGCCGGTTCACGTCCGGTTCCGCGTCGAGCAAATTGGCTAATGTGATCTCGGTCTTGCATCGCTCACAGAGCATGGCGGAACTGCCCGTAATCTCGCTCGCTGAGTTCATGATGGATGCCTTGCTCCAGCCTCGGGGGAACCCCTCCGGCGTCTCCCTGATCCGCGCCGCGGTGCGCACAAGTTCGCAGAACTCTAATTGCGTCACGTTCTGTCCCGGAATGTGGCCGGTTCTGAGGACTGCGATGATGGCCCGCTCGCGTCGCAGCCCGCTGCGCGTCATGTTCGGAGCGCTACACGTGCGAAGCAAAAGGCCGCAAGCCGCAAGCGCATGCAGAGCACGCCGGAAACCGCAAGAGCAATCCGCCGGCTTGTTTCGGGTATCTTCTCCTGCTCTCGACTGCTGACGTCGAAAAAGAGGCCTTGACCGAGGTAGCAGTGCGTCAAACCCGTTGGACTTTGGTTATGGATTACCCCAGCCACGGGAGGGCCTCGCCAGCCTCTGTAGGGATACCAGAGCGCGCCCCAGTCATCCTCGGGACCATAGCGGCCTGCCCAACCAAAGGCATTATCCCAGGCGCCATCGGGACCCCACCAGCCATAATAAGGCACGCAGTAGGGCGGAACCCATCCACCTTGCCACCGGCTCCAATGACCGCGCACTGGGTGCCAGCCCCAACTGCAGCCACCCCATACTTTGACGCTGCCCGGCTTTGGAACAACTTAATTCATGCCCGACCCCAACGGAGCAGCATGCCCCTTCATCGGAGTGCTTAGAGCGAGCATCCCCGCGATGGCCAGCCCGAAAACGCGCATCTTGTCTCCGCCCGCACATCTGGGCTTCCATGCTTGATCGATAACGGTTCAGGTGCGACGGCCGTCCTCCGCCTCGGCGATCCTTGTTAAATGTTTCCAATGAACTTCGGCAACTCGTCGAGATGCGGCGTGCGGCTAGGCGCTAGGCCGATCAGCCCGGTGTTACCCGTCCGGTGTAGCCCGTTGAAGCCAGCGGCGGCTATCCCGCGGCGCCCGCTGTGGATCGCCGAGAAGCATGAGCGAATTGCGAGCCGCCGTCTTATGTTTTTCTGGAAGTCAGCGCCGCTTGGAGTGCTGAACAATTGCCAAAGCAAGATCCACAGAAGTGCCCATAAGAGCAACGAAAGAAGGACGACAACCAGCACTGCACACCCGACAGGCCACCGATCCCCAGCAACGATTGCGGTCGATGTCAGCATTACCTCGGTCTGGCGAACTGTCCCCGCCCCGGTTTTTGCTTCACGGGCGCGGCTGTTCCAACTTCCGTCGCACAACCCGTTTGACCTTAATCTCGGCTTCGTGCTGGCGGGCCTGTGCCAGGTCATAGGCCATTTGCAGCCGCAGCCACGTTTCCGCACCACCGCCGAACGCCTTGTCGAGACGGATCGCCATCTCCGGCGAAATACCCGCCTTGCCGTTCACAAGGTTGTTGAGCGTTTGCCGTTTCACACCAAGAATTTCTGCCGCCTCGGTGATCGTCAAACCAAAAGGTTCGATACAGTCATGCCGGACGGAAAGCCCCGGATGGGGCGGGTTTTTCATCCTCATGGTTTGGCTCCCCACTCTAGTGATACTCGACTAGATCAACGTCACTTATGTTTCCCGCATCAAAGCGAAATATAATTCGCCAATCATCTCGAACGGCGATGCTCCAGTATCCCTTGAGGTCGCCTTCGAGCCGGTGGAGCCCAAAGCCTGGCAGGCTGAGCTGTTCCGGCCGCGTTACAACGTCGAGCCGGGCCAGCACACGGGCCGTCTTCTCGACATGTTCCGCGCTCACGCCACGTCGATCGTCTTTGTCGTAGAGGATTTTCAGACCGCGATGTTGAAAGCGGCGGATCATCGTAAATTTTATATAGTGACAATTGTCAGTTGTCAACAGGCATCGCCGTGACCGCGACCACGCGGTAGGTGGGCGGTTACCCCCTCGTCGGGCTTCCCCCAGCGACAAGGCCCATACGGTGCGCCCAGGGCATTGGAGAATGCGCTACGCGGCGACTCCCTCTAGCAGGCACAATCATCGGTATCATTCCAATTCTTTTGGCGTACCGCGTGATCGTCGAATTCCATGCGCTGAACAATATGGTCGCGGAACCCGATACAGATATAGGCATGAGGTTGAATGTTGCCCGGCATTGAGACTGTGATCCCACGGATATAGAGCTTTGGCACAGAGCGAAATCGGCGCGGGAGATCGGTTTCATCGGGCGTTCGCCCCCTGATCCAAGACCAGCTGAATCCCTGGCGGCTGCCGGAGAAGGCCAAATGGACCCGATTTGCTTCGGTTTTTGCCGAACATACGCGCACGAACCAGCCTTCATGCCCAATGGCGGGAGTGGTGACGGGCAAGCCAACGATCGCCGCCATTAAAGTCGCCACGAAGAATTCGCGCATCTGCCCTCCCGAAAGCTTGAATGACGCCCGCCCTGCCGCACCGAGCGGAGTTAGAGTTGATTTTACTCGCGCTCACGGTGTCCTGTGCAGCCCTGCCCCGACTCGCGGCTCCGGCTCATCCTCCCGCACTTGGCACACGCCGCCGGTTGTCTCGGCCTTCGCCCGTCGGCACCACCGGGAGACGAACGCGCTCGCCAGGGCAGCACAGCGAGGTAGATCGAGAGGGCGTCATTTAACACCCCCCGCGTCCCCGAGGACGTCATGTGGGGCGCCGTCGGTGCCGCGGGCTCTACCGGGATTTAGCCGCGGCGTCAGGTTGGGCGAGGTTGGATCAAAGCGGCCGCCCCAATGGGTGTGGGCGACGGGCTGAACGAACAGAGAACCGTGAACTCCTCACCGGAATCGACGGTCATTGTCAGCGACCGAACGAATGCTGCTGCGACAGGTTCCGCGGATGGGGGAAGTTTGTCCGACTCCCCACTCGAGCAAATGGGATTCGAACCGTCGGTCCCGCGAAGGGCGGCCACCGCCGCCTTGGCCGCTTACCCTGTTGCCGCCGTGCATTTCGGTGTCGTTTATTCCGCCTGAGCGGTGCCGAGGTCCTCAGGAGAACTCAGGTCGTATAGGCGGCTTCGAAAAAGGAGAGTTCGAGCGCGACGGCGCGAGAAAAGAAGTCGCGGCACAGATCTGCGTGCGCCGGGCCGACACGGTCCAACTCCGTGCGCAGGAAATCGACGAACCGGCGAAAATTCGAATTGTCATGCAGCGTGATCCACTCCGCGTGTACGAAGTTGTTCGGCAGCGGCTGCGGCGCGCGGGAGGCCCAATCGAGATACAGCCATTCGGCCACCACGAGGACCGAAAGCGCGGCCGCATAGCTGCGCGTATCCGCCGCTTCGCGCATGATCGCCTTGAAGCCTATGGTCGGCTGCGTATCGGGATCGGCTGCGCGCCTGGTCTCGGTGACGCCGAGCGCTACGAACGCGCGAAGGAAATAGGTGTTTTCCTCGGCCGACACCATGCCGATAAAGCGACCAAAGCGCAGCCGCGCCTCAAACGTGTCGGCGCTGGCAAGCGCCGACCCGAGCAGAACCAGGAAACTGTCGAGAAAGCGGTGGTCCTGAATGAGATAGCGCGCCATCACCGCATCGGGCACGGCTCCGGCGAATAGCTCATTCACAAAGCGATGCTGCACAGCCTGCGACCAACCAGCCTCACTCGAGGCGCGTAGGGTTTCGGTAAAGCGTTCGGGCATGACATTGGTCCCCGTCTAACCATTGGATTGTCAGGATAGCGGCTCCGCCCGCACATTTCACGGGTGCGCACGCATCTCGGCTGACCTTGCGCACAAAGCTCTGGCGCCCGCGGTTCCCATACGAGGCAGTCGCTGCTCCGAACCAGAGTCTCGGCCGCCTCGAGCCCGCCGCGCGGTCAGCTCCTCGCGCGGCGCGGAAACGCTGGAAAAGCCGCCCGAAAGAAGACTTAGCGCCGGCTTACATCAGGCCGTTGTCGTGAACAACCGCATCATGGTGCCGCCGAACGTGGCGCTGACCATAAGCAGAGCAGCGCCCACCGCAATGAAACCAACCAATGCGAGAACCCACGACCCAACAAAGACCAGCGAGAGGATCCCCAACACGATCGCGGCGATCCCAATCAGGATCTCCATCCCGTTGGCGGCAGCCGAACCCTGGTAGGAAACGACTTGTGTCTGGCCGCCGGGCGCTGTGCTCTGCGAGGCTCTGGGTGGCAGGCCGATCGCGCCGCTAAGAAGAAGTGCGCCGCCAAACACGATCAGCGCAGAAGGCACCAGATACGGAGGGTTGACGCCAACCAGCGCCAAGACGCCCAGGATGATCCCGGTAATGCCGGAC
>Ga0310909_10001187_pt1 | contig 15011 bp, 9 predicted proteins | sample GREbulkMGT000H_FD_203449 | JGI IMG/M metagenome (GOLD analysis project Ga0310909, IMG submission 203449) | Lab enrichment of tropical soil microbial communities from Luquillo Experimental Forest, Puerto Rico - GRE.bulkMG.T000H | ecosystem: Environmental > Terrestrial > Soil > Tropical forest >... | reverse complement strand
GCTGATCGATCTCGTGTTGCATCTGCCGAGCAATGTGATCGATCGCAGATCCCGCCCAAAGATCCGCGACGCAGTGCCGGGAACCGTGGTGACGCTGGAGGTGACCGTGGATCGGCATCGGCCGTCCCCGCCGCGTAACAAGCGCGCGCCGTATCTGGTCTATGCCAGCGACGACACCGGCCAAGTCGTACTGACCTATTTCCGCGCCCAGCCCGGCTTCGTCGAAAAGTTGTTGCCGGTGGGAGCCAAGCGTTTCGTCTCCGGCACCTTGCAGACTTACGACGGCGTGCCGCAGATCGTGCATCCCGACCGCGTCGTGGACGAAGCGGCGTTCGCAAAGCTCTCCGGCATTGATCCCGTTTATCCCTTGACCGAGGGGCTTGCGCTTGGAGCGCTCAAGCGTGCTGTCACGCAGGCGCTGCAAAAGATGCCGGAACTGCCGGAATGGATCAGTCCGGAGGTGATCCGGCGCTGTCACTTCCCGCCAATCAAGGACGCGCTCACCCGGCTTCACCAGCCGATCGAACTGACCGACATTCTGCCTGATGGGCCGTTCTGGTCGCGCCTTGCCTTCGACGAGCTTCTGGCCGGCCAACTCGCGCTCGCGCTGGTGCGCGCCCAGTTGCGGCGCCCGGCCGGCAACCGCCACGCCGGCGACGGCCATCTGCGTAAAAAGATCATCGACGCGCTGCCCTACGCACTCACGGTCTCGCAGCGCGAGGCGCTGGCTGCGATCGCGGACGACCTGCGCCAGCCCGTGCGCATGCTTCGACTGCTGCAGGGCGATGTCGGAAGCGGCAAGACCGTGGTGGCGCTGCTCGCTGCCGCAGCCGTTACCGAGGCCGGGAAACAGGCCGCGCTGATGGCGCCGACCGAAATCCTGGCGCGCCAGCACATCAAGACCATCGCCCCGCTCGCCGAGCGCGCGGGAATGCGGGTTGCGATCCTGACCGGCCGTGAAAAGGGCAGGGAGCGGCGCGAACTCATCGCACAGCTCGAGGCCGGCGAAATCGATCTGCTGGTGGGTACGCACGCGCTGATCCAGGACGACGTGCTTTTCAAGTCGCTGGCGCTCGCCGTGGTCGACGAGCAGCACCGCTTCGGCGTGCGCGAGAGGTTGGCGCTGACGGCAAAGGGCGAAGCTGTCGATGTGCTGGTCCTGAGTGCCACGCCGATCCCGCGCACGCTGGTGCTCACCTATTTCGGCGATATGGACGTCTCCGAACTGCGCGAGAAGCCGGCCGGGCGCCAGCCGATCGATACCCGAGCCGTACCCGAAAGCCGGCTCGACGAGGTGATGGACGCCGTCGGACGCGCGCTGAAGGCCCGCAAGCTGGTCTACTGGATCTGCCCGCTGGTGGAGGAATCCGAAGCCGAAGGCACCGACCATCTGACCAACGCGACGGAACGTTTCGAGAGCCTGCAGAAGCGGTTCGGCGACAAGGTCGGACTCGTGCACGGCCAGATGAAAGGCGCAGAGAAGGATCGTGTCATGGCGCAGTTCGCGTCCCACGCGATCGGCCTTCTGGTTGCCACTACCGTGGTCGAGGTCGGGGTCGACGTGCCGGCCGCGACCATCATGGTGATCGAAAATGCCGAGCGCTTCGGCTTGGCGCAGTTGCACCAGCTGCGTGGCCGGATCGGCCGGGGCGCGGAAGCCTCGACTTGTCTGCTGCTCTATCACGAGCCGCTGAGCGAGATGGGAAAAGCGCGGCTGAAGGTGATCAGGGAAACCACCGACGGTTTCCGGATTGCGGAAGAGGATCTGCGGCTGCGCGGTGAAGGCGACGTGCTCGGCGTGCGCCAGAGCGGCTTGCCCGGTTATCGCATCGCGCGGTCCGACGTCCACGCGCAACTGATCACCCAGGCGCGCGACGAGGCACTCCGCATCATGAAGGGCAATCCGAAACTCGCGGGCGAGCGCGGCGAAGCGCTGCGCAGCCTGCTCTATCTGTTCGAGCGCGACGAGGCCATTCCGTTGATCGGAGCGGGATAGACGCTCGCCAAACCATCATTCCACCTTCGCCGGCTCCGCCTGCAGCGGCGAGGCGTTCGCGATGCGCGCGGCGTTCGCCATGCCGGCCAAGGCCGCGACTTTCTTCTGCTGATCGGAGCCGGGCTGCACCACGCCGCAGGACATGATCAGAGTTGCGGCGTCCTCAGCGCTCATGTCGACTTCGATGATTTTGCTTTTGGGCACATAGAAGAAGAAGCCGGTAGTCGGGTTGGGCGCGCATGGCAGGAACACCGAGATGTGCTCTTCCTCGCGCGGCAGGCTTTCCGCAACATCGGGGCTCGGCGATTGCGAGATCAGCACGATCGACCACATGCCGGGCGACGGGAACTCGACCAGACCCACGCGACGGAAACTCGAGCCCTTGCCGCCGAACAATGTTTCGAACACCTGCTTGAGGCCGCGATAGATCGCGCGCACGGCCGGGATACGTCCAAGCAGCCGTTCGCTGAGATCAATCAGCGTCCGCCCGATCAGATTGGCCGTAAGGAAGCCGAGCAGCGTCAGCGCCACCACCGCAACGATCAGGCCCGAACCGGGCAGCCCGAACGGCAAGTAGGTCTCCGGCCGATAGGCGATCGGAACGAAGGGACGTACCAGGCCATCGACCCAGGTCACGAACCACCAGGTCAGGTAAAGCGTGATCGCGACGGGGCCGGCAACGACGAGACCGGTCAGAAAGTAGTTCCGGAACCGCGCCATCAGCCCGCTGTGAGCTTCCGGTGCCGGTTCGGCCGGAGGGAGGTCGGGCGGGGACAGGTCTTGGCGGGCGTTCATCGGGTTCCAGGCCGGGGTGGGCTGATATCAGCTAGGTGTTCTAGCAGATTTTTGAAGGGCACAGGACTTCGAACAAGCCCCTCCGATCGGCCTATTCGACCGTGACCGATTTGGCGAGATTGCGCGGCTGGTCGACGTCGGTGCCCATGACGACAGCGGTGTGATAGGCCAAAAGCTGGACCGGAATGGCGTAGACCATCGGGGTGAACATCGCAGCCATGTCCGGGAGCACGATCGTCACGAGCGACTCGACAGTCGCCTCGCTCGCGCCTTTGGCATCCGTCATCAAAATGATGTTGCCGCCCCTCGCCGCGACTTCCTGCATGTTTGAAACGGTTTTCTCGAAGACCCGGTCGAACGGCGCGATCACCACGACCGGCATGTGCTCGTCAATCAGCGCAATCGGACCGTGCTTGAGTTCTCCCGCGGCGTAGCCTTCGGCGTGGATGTAGGAGATTTCCTTGAGCTTCAGCGCGCCCTCGAGCGCAAGCGGAAACGAGGTGCCGCGGCCGAGATAGAGCACGTCGCGGGACTTTGCGATATCGCGGGCGAGCTTCTCGATCTGCGGCTCGATCGCAAGCGCCGCTGCCATCAGGCGCGGGATCTCGACGAGGCCGTGTACGAGCTTGGCCACGTCGGCATCGGACAATTCACCGCGCGCCTTGCCGGCCGCGACCGCGAGCGCCGCCAGCACCATGAGCTGGCAGGTAAAGGCTTTGGTCGAGGCGACGCCGATTTCGGGACCGGCGAGCGTCGGCAGCACGGTCTCGCTTTCGCGCGCGATGGTCGACGTCGGCACGTTGACGATGGAAAGCGTGTGCAGGCCCTGCGATTTTGCGTAGCGCAGCGCGGCAAGCGTGTCGGCGGTCTCGCCCGATTGCGAAATAAAGATCGCAAGATCGCCTTTGCGCAGTGGCGCCTCGCGATAGCGGAACTCCGAGGCGATATCGACTTCGACCTGCACACGGGCCAGCCGCTCGAACCAGTATTTGGCGATATAGCCGGCGTAGCTCGCGGTCCCGCACGCCGTGATCGCGATGCGTTCAACGTCTTTGAAGTCGAACGGCAGCTTGAGCGGCAGCGCGACCTGCTCGCTGGTCATGTCGACGTAACGGGCCAGCGTATGGCCGACCACTTCCGGCTGCTCGTGGATTTCCTTGGCCATGAAGTGACGATAATTCGCCTTGTCGACCAGAAACGACGATGCGCCGGATTTCAGCACATCGCGGTTTACCATCGCCCCCTGGGCGTCGTAGATCACGCCGACTTCACGCGTCAGCACTACCCAATCGCCGTCCTCGAGATAGCTGATGGTGTCGGTGAAGGGTGCCAGCGCGATCGCATCCGATCCAAGATACATCTCGCCGTCGCCGTGGCCGATCGCAAGCGGCGAGCCCTTGCGCGCGCCGATCATGAGATCCTGGTGGCCTTTGAACAGAAACGCCAGCGCAAAGGCTCCGCGCAACCGCGGCAGGGACGCTTTCACGGCCTCCTGCGGCGTGAGGCCTTTCTTCAGATAGGCATCGACCAGATGCGCCACGACCTCGCTGTCGGTTTCGGTTGCGAATTTGGCGCCTTCTTTTTCGAGCTCGAGGCGCAGCTCGCGGAAATTCTCGATGATGCCGTTGTGAACGACTGCGACGTTCTCGGTGGCGTGCGGATGAGCGTTGTTCTCGTTCGGCTTGCCGTGCGTGGCCCAACGCGTGTGCCCGATGCCGATATAGCCGGTGAGCGGGTCTTCGCGCAGTCGGGCTTCCAGATTTTTCAGCTTGCCTTCGGCGCGCCGCCGCTCGAGCTCGTTGCCCTCCAGCGTCGCGACGCCTGCAGAATCATAGCCGCGATATTCGAGCCGCTTGAGGGAATCGACCAGTTGCTCTGCGACTGGGCCGCGTCCCAGGATGCCGATAATTCCGCACATGCGGATCAATATCCCCCGATCATCGAACTGTCGCCGAACGCCCGCGCCTCTCTTAACGAACTTCGCTGCTCTTCAGGTACTCAATAATTATTGCGGATTGCGACAACGTTAAGCCGAAAGCTTAACAGTCGCCGACCTCAGTGATCCCTAGGTTTTTTAACCTTAGTCTTGATCTCGCGGTAGCGCACGGCGCCGCCTTCACGGATGCTTTGCTGGGTGCGTTCGACCGCCATGGCATCGTCAGGCACGTCCCTCGTGATCACCGAGCCCGAGCCGATATAAGCGCCGTTGCCGATCTTCACCGGTGCGACCAGAGATGAGTTCGTCCCGACAAACGCTCCCTTCCCGATCGTGGTCTTGTGCTTGGAGAAGCCGTCATAGTTGCAGGTGATGGTGCCGGCGCCGATATTGGTGTTGGCGCCGACTTCGGCGTCGCCGATGTAGGAGAGATGGTTGACCTTGACGCCGGCTTCCAGCGTCGACGCTTTCATTTCCACGAAATTCCCGACTTTCGCGCCGTCGCCGAGCTGAGTACCCGGCCGCAAGCGCGCAAACGGACCAACGGATGCGCTCTTGCCGATCGAGGTCTGCACGAGGTGAGAAAACGAATGGATCACCGCGCCGTCGGCGATGGAGACGCCAGGACCTATCACCACGAAGGGCTCGATGGTGACGTCCTTGCCGAAGGTGGTGTCGGCGGCGAGATAGACCGTATCGGGTGCGATCAGTGTGACGCCGGCATCGAGCGCCTGCTTTCGCAACCGCGACTGCAACGCGCCCTCCGCCTCCGCCAGTTGCGCCTTGGTGTTGATGCCGCGCACTTCATCTTCGCTGGTTTCGATCACGACGGCCTCCAATCCCATTTGCCCGGCGATGCCGACGGCATCGACCAGATAGTATTCGCCCTGGCTGTTGCCATTTCCGATTTTGCCGAGGATGGCGAGCGCTTGTTTTCCGTCGAGCGCCATCACCCCGCCATTGCATAGCGTGATCCCGCGTTCCTCCGCGCTGGCATCTGCGTGCTCGCGGATCGCGACCAGCCGCTCGCCTTGCATCAACAGCCGGCCATAGCCGGTCGGGTCGGCGGCGCGAAAGCCCAGCACGGCGAGTGCCGCGCCGTTCTTCAAGGCCGCGCGCAGGCGCTCAAAGGTATCGGCCGAAATCAGCGGCGTGTCGCCGAAAGCAATCAGGAGGTCGTCAGCGCCGCGGGCAATGGCATCGCGCGCGGCCAGTACAGCATGCGCCGTCCCGAGCCGCTGGCCCTGGACGAACGTCATCGCATCGGGGCGGATGCGCCGCGCCTCCTCAGCCACGGCCGGTTGGTCCGGGCCGATCACGACCGCAAGCGAAGCACCCTCACCGCCTGGTGCAGACTGCAGCACATGCGCGAGCATCGATTGGCCGGCCACGCGGTGAAGCACCTTGGGCAAGGCTGAGCGCATCCGCGTGCCTTCACCGGCTGCGAGCACAACAGTCAGGCTGGATCGAGGGGCCATCTGATTCCTTCAAACTCAGGGGCAAAAGGTCCGCCTGATGCTGATGCCGCCTTGGACGCTAGTGCCGTCATAAAGCGTTTTCTTGTCCTCGCAAACGCCCGGGATTCAGGATCAGAGCCCAATTCCTGTTAATGTTCCCCTGTGATTCGCTTAAGATTTCAGGGATTCCACTGAAAGCGCCATGGCAAAGGATTCCGACCCGTTGGCCGGCGCCCTCGATGCTGACACGACCGGCGGCTTGCTGTCCGGGCTTTTGGCCGAGGAGAACGAATTCGACCGCCGTACGCTATGGCGTACCGGCTCGTGGGGACTAGCCGCCTTCGCCGCGGTCTTCATCGCCGCCATGGCCAACCAGTCATCGTTCGGATGGCGGCGGGAGCAGATCGCCGCCACCGATCTGGCGCGCCAGGCACAACAGATCCGGGAGCTAACCCGCGAAAGCCAGAACGAGACCCGGCGATTCGCGGCCGCCATCGATACGCTCAACAACGACCGCGACCGGCTCTATTCGCGTGTCACGATCCTCGAGCAAGGGCTCGATTCCGTCACCGGCACTATCGCCAAACAGAGTTCGACCGCCGTTCCCGCGCCGTCTGCGGTGCCGCCACCTTCTCCGGCAACGGAGGCATCGCCCCCGCCGCAAAATCCACCAGCATTGCCCGCCGTTGCCCCCCTGGCCGCCGCGCCGACCGCTACCGTCGACAGGCCGCGCTCCGACCCCGCGAAGCCGGCACCAAACGTCGCAATGGCACTGCCCGTCCCCGCTCCTGCTGCGACGTCGGCGACGCTGGTGGCTCCGAAATCGATGATGGGACCGCCCGATCCGGCGGCGCCGAAACTGGTCGAGGCTGCCAAGGCATCCGCCGAGGGAGCCGCGACCGCCACGCCCGACAGCACCGCACCGCAGCCAGGCAAGGAAGCGCAGGGGGCCGAGGCCAATACGCCCAAGGTAGCCGTCCAGCGCACGGAGTTTGCGGTCGATCTCGGCGGCGCCAATTCGGTCGCGGGATTGCGTGCGCTCTGGCGCGGTCTTCTCAAATCAAACGTCGAGTTGGCTGAACTTCACCCGATCATTGTCGTGAAGGAAAGCAATACCGGGCTCGGCATGCAGCTTCGGCTTGCGGCAGGCCCGCTGCAGGACGCGGCGGCGGCGGCCAAGATCTGTGCCGCCCTGCTGGAAAGCGAGCGCGGCTGCGAGACCACGGTATTTGACGGGCAGCGGCTCGCCATGGCGGCTGACGAGACGCAGCCGGTTGCCGGCGCAAAATTGCCGCCGACCATCAAAGCCGAGCCTTACCGGCACAATGCGCAGAAGCGTGTGCGGAAGGACGACCCACCGCCCAAGCAGGAAACTTCGACCGTTTCCTCCTGGTTCGGCGGCAGCAAGCGCTAAAATCGGGTGGTTGCGGCCGGTTGAGAACCTTTTGCAGCGCTTCAAGGGTCCGTTTGACGGGTTGTCCTGCCGCACATTCGCGGGGCATATTCCGCGCATGAAAAAGACCCCGTTTCGGCTGACCCCCTATCAGGTGCAGTGGCTGCTCGTCGTCGGTTTCGTGACCATCGGCTACGCGCTTTATCTGCGCTATCTCGCGATCGAGTATTCGACGGTGGCGCTCGCCTGCGACGCCGGCCTGCAGACGCTGGTTTGCAAGGCGCGTGCCCTCGCAACTTCGCTGTTCAAGAACTCGGTGTTCGGGATCACGGCGCTCCTGATCGCGACGCTGCACTTCATCCGCCCGTCGATCGTTCTTCTGACCGGCGGGCTGATTGCAGCATGCCTTGGCATCGTTCTCTACAATGTCGCCCTGTCGGGGATCGCGATCGGCCTGCTTATTTTGGGCTTTGCACGGCCCGCGCCTGCCACAGCGTAACCGCGAACAACAGGTAGATCGCGCAGGTCCACAGCGACTGCCAATTGTCCCTGCCCTCGTTGAGGCCGATGTAGACGGCCGACCCGGCAAGCAACCCGGCAAAGACCGCTTCTGCGATCGGACGGCGGCCGGCCTGCGGGCGGTTGAGCATCAAGGTTGCGAACGGCACCACCGCCATGGTCAGGGCTGCATAGGGAAAGTCGCGGTAACGCGGGTCGAATACGAAACCCAGCGCAGTTTCGCTGGCGATCAGCACCGTCACGACCAGCGCCAAGCCCAGGCATTTCATCGACAGCGAGAGACTTGCGCGCTCGCCGCGCGGGCCGAACATGTCGAGGAAGGTCGGCAAGGTGCGGCCCGATACGACGGCGTTGGCGCCGAGCACCGACGACACCAGGCTGGCGGCCAGCAGCGCTCCCCATTGCAGCCAGCCGCCAAAACGGTAGCTCTCGTAGAACATCTTGTCGGCCGCAATACCGAGCAGCGCGCCGGCCGTCGTCGCCGACAGCGCGACCGCAATCCACGATGAAAGCCGCGGCGTCCAGGGCCGGCGCCGCGTGGTCAGCCACGCCGAAACGAACACGATCACGCTCGCCGCGAGGCCAAATCCCATCTGCCATTTCCAAAGCGGAAAATTGCTGATGGGCTTGCCCGGCGGATATTTCAATGCGCGCCTTTCGGAATCGAACAGGCCCCAATAGCCGCCGACCGTGCCTTCGAGTTGACGCTTCCAGGGCTGGTCATAGGCCTCGATCAGATTGACCCGGAAATTTTCCTGACTAGCGAGCGAAAGGATTTCCGAGACCACGCGCGCCTGGTTGGTCCGCGACGGCAGCGCGCCCTCGCGCATGCGTCCCTGGCTTGGCCAGCCTGTCTCGCCGATCAGGATTTCCTTTCCCGGAAAGGCGACGGCCATTCGCTGGCGAATGGAATCGACATGCGCAGCGGCGAATTTCGCGCGGATCGGAAAGTCTTCCCAATAGGGCAGAATGTGGATGGTGATGAAATCGACCGCCTCGTAGATCTCGCGATAACGCAGCCAGTATTCCCACACGTCGGCATAGGTGACGGGAACAGTGACTTGCGCTTTCACCGAACGGATGGTGGCGGCGAGGTCATTGGTCGTCATTTCGCCTCGTAACAGCACTTCATTGCCGACAACCAGCGAGGTAATGACGCCCGGATATTCTTTGGTGAGCCGAATCGCGGTTGCGATCTGCGCCAGGTTCTTCAGCCGATTCGAGCCGAGCCAGATGCCCTGAATAACTTTCAGCCCGACTTTGGCGGCCATCCCGGGGATCTGGTCCTGTCCATTCTCGATCGAGTAGGTGCGCACGCAGTCGGAAATTTCGGCAAGCTGCTTCAGATCCTGCTCAATCTGCTCGGGTGTCACGCGGATGGTCGGATCGAGCGGAGTCTGCGCGCCGCGAAAGGGCGCGTATGACACACATGTAAGTTTGGCGTTCGGATCAATCGGTGCGCGCGTCAGCATGATCGGCGTGGCCAACCACCACCACACAGCAACGATCACACTCAGGGAAACGACGAGGAGCGCCAGTGGCGTACGAAAAGAAATCGGTTCCGTCCTCCGGGAAGGGTTCGTCGATTAGCGCCTTGCCGGCCTTCTGCCAAGAGCCAGGCAAGAGCAGGCGGTCTTTGAAGGCCTCCCGGCGCTTCTGTTTGCCTGCAGGTTTTACCAAGACAGTATAAAGTTGTGACGTTGCTGGACAAATTCCGAAATTCACGTCACTAGGTTACGGCTTCCGCCGCATTGGGGACCCATTTGAACGGCATCACCGATCAAGGTGGCGGGAGAGCAGGCGGCTATACGAAATCGGGGAATTCATGCGTCGAGCGGTGCTTCAAACAAGAAACAAGATTCTGCGCCATCTCGCAGTCCCCGGGTTCGTCCTCCTGCTCGGTTTCGGAAGCGCCTTTGCACAGAGCGGCGATGGCCACGCCCAGGACCAGTCAAAAGCCGGCGCGACGGCGTCCGATGCTGCAAAGGACAGCCAGCGCAAGACCGACGAATTTGCAGAGGCTGCCCAGGCGATCAACGGCCCGGCCGGCAATCCGGAATGCGTCTGGCTGGGTCGCCGCGTCGTGCGGTTGATGTGGGTCGATGACCTCGATACCGCGTTCCGCCATCTCGACCTCTACGACCGCTTCGGCTGCCCGGGCGGTCACGTCCAGGCAGCGTTCCGCTGCCTGACCCGGTTCGGGGCCCAGATTGACGACAAAGTGCCGAAGAGCCTGAGCGACCGCGTCCATGCCTGCTGGATCAATCCGGCAGCCCAGCCCCAGGCTGCGGCGGCCGCGGCTCCGCCTGCTACAGCCACATCAGGCTCGGCGGCGCCGGCGCCTGCCACCTCCCCGCAAGCCTCGCCCTCGCCGCAGCCCGCGGCAAAATAACGCTGGCCCGTTCAGCAACGGTTTGGGTTGGGTCGTGTTGGATACGGCGCGCCCTGAAAACGCCATGGCGCCATACCAGTTGTTAAATCGCGCGGCAGGACTATCCTTAAGAATTGCCGTCGTGTCGGTCGAACCTAAGGGGACAGGTTCGCTATCTCCCATCGGGCCCCGTCAGGTTTTGTCGCGATGCGCGCCGTCGTCGCCGTTCTGGTGTTTGTAACCGCTGCCCATGCGGCGCTCTGGGGCATCTTCCAGGACAGGCAACAGGCCCCCGACTTCACGGGCATGCTCCCCAGCGTCTCCTATGCGCCGTTCGAGGGCACGGCCCATCCCGATGTCGACAACATTCCGACCGCCGAGAAGATTCGCTCCGACCTGAAGAAGCTCTCGACCATGACGCGGGCGATCCGCCTGTACTCCTCGACCGGAGGCGTCGAGATGGTGCCGCCGATTGCCGCCGAATTCGGCCTCAAGGTCACGCTCGGCGCCTGGATCGACAAGAACACCGACCGCAACGAGCGCGAGATCGACGCCGCGATCAACCTGGCGCGCAAGAACAGCAACGTGATCGGGATCGTGGTCGGCAACGAAACGGTGTTCCGTGGCGAGCAGAAGGTCGAAGACCTGATCGAACTGATCAAGCGCGTGAAGAAATCCGTCAACGTGCCGGTCACGACCGGCGAGATCTGGAACATCTGGCGCGACTATCCGGAACTTGCCTCCAACGTCGATTTCGTCGCCGCCCACGTGCTGCCCTATTGGGAAAACTTCTCCTCCGCGCAGGCTGTCGACCAGGCCATGTACCTCTACCAACTGCTTCGCGAAAAGTTTCCCGGCAAGCGGATCGTGATCGCCGAATTCGGCTGGCCGAGTGCCGGCTATAACAGGCTCAACGCCGATCCGGGTCCGTTCGAACAGGCCGTCGTGTTGCGCAATTTCGTCACCCGCGCCGAAGCCATCGGCATGGAATACAACATCGTCGAGGGCATCGATCAGCCCTGGAAATTCTTCGAAGGCGGCGTCGGTCCGTATTGGGGCATTCTGAATGCCGCGCGCGAACCGAAATTTTCGTGGACGGGTCCGATCGTCAATCCGAATTACTGGAAGCTTGCCGCGATCGCGCTCCTGGTCGGCGTGTTGATGTCGCTGCCGATCCTGCGCCTGCCGGAGCCGACCGTGCTGCAGGCCTTGCTGCTCTCTGCGGCCGCCAATGGCGTCGGCGCCTGGTTGGCGACCGTGTTCGCCTATTGGGACGGGCACTATTTCATCTTCGGCTCCGCGTTTGCGTTGACACTCGGCCTGATACTCCTCGGGCCCCTGGTTCTCATCGCCATGGCGCGGATCGAGGAAATCGCAGCCATCGCCTTCGGCCGCTCGCCGCGCCGACTGATCGCCAAGGGCGCGCCGGTCGTGCCTGCAACCATCGGCGAGAACCTCGCTTTCCCGAAGGTTTCGATCCACATCCCCGCCTATTTCGAGCCGCCGGAGATGTTGAAGCAGACGCTGGATGCAGTCGCCCGGCTCGACTATCCGAATTTCGAATGCGTGGTCATCATCAACAACACGCCGGATCCGGCATTTTGGCAGCCGATCCAGGATCACTGCCGTGCGCTCGGCGAACGCTTCAAGTTCATCAACGCCGAGAAGATCACGGGATTTAAAGCCGGCGCACTTCGCATCGCGATGGATCGCACCGCCGCCGACGCCGAGATCATCGGCATCATCGACGCGGATTACGTGGTCGATCCGGACTGGCTGAAAGATCTTGTGCCGCTCTTTGCCGATCCTCGCGTGGGACTGGTGCAGGCGCCGCAAGACCACCGTGACGAAGACCGCTCGCTGATGCATTACATCATGAACGGCGAATATGCCGGCTTCTTCGACATCGGCATGGTCCAGCGCAACGAGGAGAATGCCATCATCGTTCACGGCACGATGTGCCTGATCCGGCGCGCGGCGATGGAAATGGCGGGCGGCTGGGCTGGCGACACGATCTGCGAAGACACCGACCTTGGTCTCGCGATCATCGAGCATGGCTGGGTGACGCATTACACCAACCACCGCTACGGCCGCGGGCTTCTGCCCGACACCTACGAGGCCTTCAAGAAACAGCGCCATCGCTGGGCGTATGGCGGCTTCCAGATCGTGAAGAAGCATTGGCGGCGTTTCCTGCCCGGCGCGAGCCGGCTGACGCGCGACCAGAAGCGCGAATTTTCGCTTGGTTGGCTCAACTGGCTCGGAGCTGAGAGCCTCGGCGTGCTGGTCGCACTTCTCAATCTCGCCTGGGTGCCGATCGTGGCGTTTGCCGACATCGCGATCCCCGACAGGATCCTCACGCTGCCGATCATCGCGGCGTTCCTGGTCTCACTCGGGCATTTTGTCGTGATGTACCGGCTGCGTGTGCCGGTGAAGTCGGGACAAATGCTGGGCGCCATGATCGCGGCGATGAGCGTGCAATGGACGGTGTCCCGCGCGGTCGCGCAAGGCTTGATCACCGAGCATTTGCCATTCGCGCGCACGTCCAAAGGTGGGCTGTCGCGGATGTCGATCGAGTTCCAGGCCTTTTGGGAAGCCGTGATCGGCGTGCTGCTTTTGGTCGGCGCCGTCGTGCTGGTCGCGACCAACACCAAGCAGATCCGCGAAATCTATATTTTTGCGGCCGTGCTGGTGCTGGAAAGCCTGCCCTTCCTGTCGGCGGTTGCGATCGCCATATTGGAGAGCTCGCGGGCCAATTCCTTCCAGTTCTGGCGCAATGCCGGTGTGCGGACTGCCGAACTGATCGGTCTTCGGCCAGTAGCGGTGCCGACTGTCAGTGGCCCGAGCCAGTCCACGGAGGTCAGGCAGGAAAGCCGTTGAGCCGTAAAGTCGGGGACGGCAGGGCAACCGGCAAGCGAAGAACGGTTCGCAACAGCTTCTCGCGGCAACGGAATCGGTGACTTTGCCGCTCATCCGGGTGCCGTCACGCTATTGACCGGCAAGGGTCCGCTCTCTACACAGCGCGGGCCGGACCGTGATCCAGAGCAGACCGGGTTTCCCCCGGACGATGCTGTTCGAATCTCAGGCGAGCGCGTAGCTCAGACGGTAGAGCACGTGACTTTTAATCACGGGGTCCTGGGTTCGATCCCCAGCGCGCTCACCAGCAAAATCAATAATTTAGATGGAATTTCTTCTAAATCCGCTTCCCAATTTTGGCGATGGGAAGCGCGTGGGAAGTGGCGACGCACCGCAGGGGGAGCGAGGCCGGCATGCTGCCCCCAAGTAGCTTGTCGAACGGCGGACGGCATCACGAGCGAAAGCTTCCGTCACGCCCCACCGTGGAAGTCGCAGGTCCAGGCATGGCGACCAGGCTTTGCACGCCCCCCTCCCCTGATCGGCTACGATCTTACCGCTTCCTCAGGACGGAGCGATCAAGGTCACCGTCGCCGATCTTGCCGGCGGGCCCATCGATAGTCATCGGACCAAGTCTCTGCTGGCCGGTCCGGATGGTTCAAAACTCTCAGCGTCGGAAGTGGGATGTCCTCGTACCGCCAGTTGGCAAGCGCGAGGGACGGGGGAGACTTTGAGCGGCCCGAGAGATAGGTGCCAGAACGTTGGGTCCAAGAAAAATCCGCCGTTGTGGCCGCCATGCACTGGCCAGAATCCACCTGTGCAGTAGGAAGAGCTGGGCAGCGATGGGGTCACCAATGGCGAGCGGCAGGTCGAGATTGCGGGTCGCGGTGCGGGCGTTATTGAAGCCGCGAGAGCGGACTAGGCGTCGTATTCGTCGGCGCAGTGCGCCCTGATAGATAACCACGTACATCTTCCGCTGGGACCGCCACGGCCGCAAAGGCCTCCGCTGCGTCGTCCTGGTGCGCGGCACCAATGAACAGCTGCCTCGTCAGGTTCGACGACGGCTACATGATGGTCACCAGCCGCAACGCGCTCGGGATCAAGGTGCCGTTTAATCCGACGGTGGCGACCGAGACCGTTTCCGCCGCACTCGCTTTCGCAAAATGCGGTATCACGATTCGCCACAGCGAACTGCCGGTCGTGGTGCCGCTCACACGGTTGATGATGGCTTGACGCTTCCGACAATCAAGCTACCGGCCCCGATCGCCGACATCTATCGCGCGGTCGCGGAGCTGGAGGGCGCAAGTTCACACCCAGAGTGCGGATTTTTCCGCCGATGGAAAACCGCGCGAGGTCGACGATGCGCACGGTTCGGGACGGATAGGACGGACTTCGGTGAATTTAGCACCAAAATCGCTCTTTATCCGTCTATCCGTCCGTCCCGCCCCCGCGCTGGGTTTCTTCAATAGCCCAATAATGCAGCCAACGTGATGCCGAACGCGGTGCACCACAGACCGACGACCACAGTTAGAAGCATCACTTAACTCCGCCGTGTTTGTGATGCCCATCCGCCGCGCTTCAACCACAATCAGGCGGGAGCGTCTTGTGATACTCCGCCAATCTTTTGTTTTATGCGACCGCCGCCTGGTTCGACAAAATACTCCCTCCGATGAACCTGCCATTTGCCCGCTGAT
>Ga0310909_10001184_pt1 | contig 15036 bp, 10 predicted proteins | sample GREbulkMGT000H_FD_203449 | JGI IMG/M metagenome (GOLD analysis project Ga0310909, IMG submission 203449) | Lab enrichment of tropical soil microbial communities from Luquillo Experimental Forest, Puerto Rico - GRE.bulkMG.T000H | ecosystem: Environmental > Terrestrial > Soil > Tropical forest >... | reverse complement strand
CAACGTGCGTCGTCGCTACACGGGCCGGCTAGCGGCGGGAACGCTGCGCGTCGGCGATGAGGTGGTCTCGCTTCCCGCCGGCACCCGGTCGACGGTGACCGCACTGGACACCCTCGATGACGATCGCACGATAGCCGTTGCGCCGCTGTCGATTTCGATCGAGCTGGCCGACGACATCGACGTCGGTCGCGGCGACGTGCTGGTCAGTGGTGCCGACGATGCGGTTTTGCCGGTGCCGGCCCGAGAGCTCGACGCGACCGTGTGCTGGTTCGTGGACTCGCCACTGCGGGCGGGCGACCGGCTGGCGCTCAAACAAACCACCAAAACGGTCCGGGCGACCGTGCAGGAGCTGCTCTCGCGGCTGGATCCGGAGACGCTCGACGAGCTCGACGGGCCGGTTGAGTTGGCGCTCAACGACATCGGCACCGTGACCCTGCGAACCAGCTCGATCGTCATCGCCGACAGCTACACCGACAACCGCACCAGCGGCGCGTTCATCCTGATCGACGAAACCACCAACGACACCGTCGGCGCCGGCACCATCATCGAGGCGCGGGAGGTCAAGCCGGGCACACACCCGCGCACCGACATCCGTTGGCATCCCTCGGCGCTGGACCGTGGCCACCGGTGGCGGGCCACCGGACAGTCGGGCGCGACGATCTGGTTCACCGGCCTGCCGGCATCCGGCAAGTCGACCATCGCGGTGGCCGTGGAGCGCGCACTCGTCGAATCGGGGCGGGTGGCCTACCTGCTCGACGGCGACAACCTGCGCCACGGCCTGTCGGACGACCTTGGTTTCTCCCCCGGCGACCGCACCGAAAACATCAGACGGGTAGGCCATTTGACTCGCCTCCTGGCGGACGCGGGCGTGGTCGCGCTGGCGTCGCTGGTGTCGCCGCTCAAGTCGGACCGCGAGACCGCGCGCGCCCTCAACGACGCCGCCAGACTGCCCTTCATCGAGGTGCACGTCGCCACCTCACTGTCCGAGTGCGAAAAGCGGGACCCCAAGGGCCTCTACGCGCGTGCCCGCCGCGGCGAGCTCGCCGGGCTGACCGGGGTCGACGCGCCCTACGAGCCACCCGAGAACCCGGACCTCGTGCTCGATACCACCGACGCCGATATTGATGAGCTTGCCGCGCGCGTGATCGCGCTGCTCAACGAACGCAGTTCGCGACCGCGGACCTAAACTCAGCGCGAGCCAATCACTTGGCCGCCGGGACCGGCCACGCCACCATTGCGGCGTGAAGCGGTTATCCGAAGATTGGTGGGCCACACTGCTGGCCGGCGTGATCGTCGCGTTGGCGGTCATCGGCGCGCTCCCGAAGATTCCCTGGTGATGCCCTGAGCACCGTCAGCGCCGAACCCGAAGAGAAGTCGGCCGAAGTCGCCTTCACCAGCAACCGCCCGCTCGACTATGCGCCGGGCATTCTCCTCCTGATCGCGGTGGGAGTGCTGGGCAAGTACGCCCAGATCTGGTGGAACACAGTGGCCAAACACCACCACTGGACCGTGCCCGACATCGAATATGTGTTGTGGGCCATCGTGATCGGGCTTCTCGTCACCAACACCATTGGCCTACACGCCATATTCCGGCCCGGCGTGCAGACCTACCAGTTTTGGTTGAAAGTCGGGATCGTGGCGCTGGGTTCGCGATTCGTGCTCGGTGATATCGCCAAGCTCGGCGCCACCAGCCTGGTGCAGATTCTGGTGGACATGGCGATCGCGGGATCCATCATCCTCGTCGTCGCGCGCGCATTCGGGTTGTCGGGCAAGCTGGGCTCGCTGCTGGCGATAGGCACTTCGATCTGCGGGGTGTCCGCCATCGTGGCCGCCAAGGGCGCGATCCGGGCCCGCAACGCCGACGTCAGCTACGCGATCGCGGCAATCCTGGCGCTGGGCGCGGTGGGACTGTTCACGCTGCCGCCGTTGGGACACGCGATCGGGCTCACCGACCATGAATTCGGCCTGTGGGCGGGCCTGGCGGTGGACAACACCGCGGAGACGACCGCGACCGGCTACCTGTTCTCCGACCACGCCGGCAAGATCGCCGTGCTGGTCAAGTCCACCCGCAACGCGCTGATCGGCTTTGTCGTGCTGGGATTCGCGGTGTACTGGGCCGGGCGCGGACAGGCCGACGAGATCGCGCCGGGAGTGCAGGCCAAGGCCGCCTTCATCTGGCAGAAATTTCCGAAATTCGTGCTCGGCTTCCTGGCCGTCTCGGCGATTGCGACCGCGGGCTGGCTCACCAAGGGACAGGCCGCCAACCTCGCCAACGTGTCGAAATGGGCGTTCCTGCTCACCTTCGCCGGCGTCGGCCTCACCACCGACATCCGCCAAGTCGCGCGCACCGGATGGCGCCCGCTCGTCGTCGCCATCATCGGACTCACCGTCGTCGCGTCCGTCTCCCTGGGCGTCGTCCTGCTCACCTCCCGCGTGTTCCACTGGGGCTTGGGCACCTAAGCAAACCCGTCATCGGCGGCGAGACGGTAGCCTGGCGCCATGCGAGACTCCTCCGTCCTCTCCCTGTTGCGCGAACGCGCTGGTCTGCAGCCAGACGACGTGGTGTTCAGCTTTACCGACTACGAGCAGGACTGGGAGAGCGGCGTCCGCGAAGCGTTGACCTGGGCACAGCTATATCGGCGGACCTTGAATGTCGCGCACGAGATCGGGCGGCACGGCTCGGTCGGCGACCGGGCCGTGATTCTTGCGCCGCAGGGCCTGGCGTACATCGCGGCGTTCCTGGGCGCGATGCAGGCCGGGTTGATCGCGGTACCGCTGACGGTCCCGCAGGTCGGCTCGCTTGACGAACGTGTGAGTGCGGTTCTTGAAGACACATCGCCCTCGGTGATCCTGACGACGTCCGCAGTCGCCGAAGCGGTCTCCGAGTACATTGGCCGGCCGGGCACGGGCGTCATCCCGACGATCATCGAGGTCGATGCGCTGGATCTGGACGCCAAGAGTCCATCGAGCATTCGGCTCTCCGAGGCACCGACTACGGCGTACTTGCAGTACACCTCCGGCTCGACCCGCCTTCCGGCCGGGGTGATGATCACCCACCGGAACCTTCTGGTGAACTTCCAACAGCTGATGGCGGACTATTTCGCGCCCACCAACGGCGTGGCACCAACCGACCTCACCGTCGTGTCGTGGCTGCCGTTCTACCACGACATGGGCTTGGTTCTCGGCGTCGTCGCACCGATTCTGGGCGGCTGGCGCTCTGAGCTCACGAGTCCGATAGCGTTCCTGCAACGCCCGGCACGGTGGATCCGGGCGATGGCCAACGCCAGCCACCCGTTTTCGGCGGCGCCCAACTTCGCCTTCGACTTGGCCGTACGAAAGACGACGGACGCGGACATGGCCGGGCTCGATCTGGGGGCCTGTCAGGGCATCATCAGCGGCAGTGAGCGCGTCCATCCCGCCACGCTGGAGAGGTTCTGCAAGCGTTTTGCTCCATATGGTTTCCCCAACCACATGATGCTGCCCTCATATGGTATGGCGGAAGGAACTGTCTATGCCGCCTGCCGCCCTAAGGATGGCAGCTCACCGGTGATCGTCCACTTCGAGCCCGAGAAGCTATCCGAAGGCATCGCCGAAAGGCGTGAAGCACGAACCGGCGCACCGCTAATCAGCTACGGCACGCCGAAATCACCGATGATGCGAATCGTGGATTCCGATACCCGTATGGAGTGCCCGGCGGGAACGGTCGGTGAGATATGGATGCGTGGCGACAATGTCGCCGAAGGTTATTGGCAGAAACCGGACGAGACACAGCGCACCTTCGGCGGAATGCTGGTGGACCCGTCCCCGGGCACACCTGAGGGACCATGGCTGCGAACCGGCGACCTCGGATTCATGTCCGAGGGCGAGATGTTCATCGTCGGCCGCATGAAAGATTTGCTGATCGTCTACGGGCGTAACCACTATCCCGACGACATCGAGTCGACCGTTCAGGGAATCACCGGGGGTCGGGTCGCGGCGATAGCGGTTCCGGTGGGTGAGACCGAGAAGTTGGTCACCATCATCGAAGTCAAGAAGCGCGCAGACTCCGACGAGGAGGCGCTACAAAAGCTCAACGCCGTCAAGAACAAGGTCATCGCGGCGATATCCACGTCACACGGCCTCAAAGTCGCCGACCTCGTGCTGGTAGCGCCCGGATCTCTACCCACCACGACGAGCGGCAAGGTCCGGCGGGCGGCCTGTGTCGAGCAATACCGCCGACAACAGTTCGCCCGATTGGACGCCTAAGCGGGCCAAGCCATTTCAAATGGTGGGGGTCGCGGTGAAGTAGGGCGCGGCTGACCTACGTTTCACTGGTATGCCCGGGCTCGGCGGCCTTGGCGGGGTCCTCGATCACGTGGTACGCCGGATCGGTCATCCACATGGGCCGGTTGCCGGTCTGGCGGGCCCTGCCGGTGATCCGCAACAGCTGACCGGGTTGGATGTCAGCACCCCCTGCCCCGGAACGGAACGTGACAGTGATCTCGCCGCTGTTGTCGCCGACGACGACCTCTCGGACGGTTCGCCTCCCCTTGCTGATGTCCTCAACTTCATTGACCCGTCCTTCGAAGGTGGCGCGCTGTCCCGGGATCAGACCCGCCACCGTGATCACCGACGGTTCCCCCACGGGGTGCTCGTAGCGTTCGACCTCCTGGTCATCCTGTGAAATCCATGCTTCGACCTTGTCGACTCCGCGCGCGACCCGATGCTCGAGATCGTCGGGGTACGCCTCCTTGATCCGCGTCTCCACGTCGTAAGGCACGATCGTCGCCGCGGCGTCGGGGACCAGGCTGACCGCCCGGGCGACCTTGTCCGCGGTGCGGTCGTGCAACAGGCGTCCCAAGAGCGGCGAGTAAGTCCGACGCGGCAACAACACCGTCACGTTGGTGTTCCGATGTTCATCGCGTGCCTTGGCAACCAACACCTGCGCGGCCCGGGTTATCCGCCGGTCCGGGCAGTCCACCACCCGCAGCGGGGTGTCGAGTTCGAAGTGGTCCCAACGCTTTCGCAGCTGCGCGGCGTAGGTCGCGTCGACCAGGAAGTGCACCGCGACCAGTTCGTCGGCCCGCAATCCCTTGCCGTACCGCAGGGCTTCGATCACGGCGAGGTCAACCGAATTCACAAACACGAACACCTTGTGCCGCGCGTACTTCACCAATTCGGGCCGGTCGGTGCGGAACATCTCGAGAATGGCTGCCTCGGCGCGGTACTCCTTGTTCAGGCGGATCAGCACGAATACCAGCACCGGGAAGACAACGACTACCAGCCAGGCGCCCTCGGTGAACTTGGCCACCGCGAAGATCCCCACCACAACGGTCGACAGGATGCCCGCGGACAGGTTGATCGCCAGCCGGCGTCGCCAGCCCGGTTCCCGGTGCGTCAGATGGTGTTTGGTCATTCCATAGCCGGCCATCGCGAAACCGGTAAACACGCCGATCGCGTAGAACGGGACCAGCGCGGTAACCGAGCCGCCCGTCGTCAGCAGCAGTACGACCGATAGCGCGGTGAGCGCGATGATGCCGTTCGAAAAGACCAGGCGGTGACCGCGTTTCATCAGCTGTCGTGGCAGGAAGCGGTCTTCGGCGACGAAACTCGCCAGCGCCGGGAATCCGTTGAAACTGGTGTTGGCACCGGTGAACAGGATGGCCGCCGTCGAAGCCTGGACGAGGATGTAGAGGATATTGCCGATCAACCCATTGCCGAAGACCGCGCGGGCAACCTGCGACAGCACCGACGGATATCCCGCTTCATACGGCGCTGCGTGGGTGACAAACGTGAGAAATGCGACACCGGCCAGCAAGAACCCGAGTATGCAGGCCATAATGGTGAGCACCCGGCGGGCGTTGCGGCCCTGCGGCTTACGAAAGACGTTGACCGTATTGGAGATCGCCTCGACGCCCGTCAGCGACGAACCGCCGTTGGCGAAAGCGCGCAGCAACACCAGGACCGTCGCGCCCATCACCAAGCCATCGCCCTGATGAATCGGCACCATTCCGGCGATGTGCTGGGCATCGTAGGTCGGTAATCCCCAAAATATTTCGCGGATAACACCGGTCACGATCGTCAGGGTGATCATCGAGACGAAAAAGTAGGTCGGGGCCGCGAATCGCACGCCCGCTTCCTTTAATCCGCGCAGGTTCGCGTAGCAGATGACAAGCACCACGCCGACGGTGATCGTCAGGCTGTAGGGTCCCAGCGCCGGGATCGCCGACGCCACCGCGACCGTCCCCGCGGCCGTCTGCACCGCCACGGTGACCACGTAGTCGATCAACAGCGCCGCGGCGGCGACCTGCGCAACCCGGGGACCAAAGTTCTCCCGCGCGACGATGTAGGAACCGCCCGCCCGGGTGTAGGTCATGACGACCTGCCGATACGAGGCGGCCACCAACGCCAGAATCACCAAAATCGCGCCGTTGATGGGCAGCAACAACGCAAAAGCCGCCAGCCCGGCAGCGGGCAGCAGCTCGATCAAGATCTGTTCGGAGCCGTAGGCGGTGGACGAGATCGCGTCCGGCGCAAGCGCGCCCAGCGCAATCGGATTAGACAATCTCTCGGTTGACAGTTCCTCGGTGATGAGCGGTTTTCCCAGGAATGCGCGCTTGGCTACGTCCCCGACCGTCGGCGGGATGTTCAGCTTGCTAGCCGAAGTTGTCACGACCACATTCCTTACCCGAGGTTGACCGTGCCTAGGTAGCTAACTTAGCCGTTGAACCGCCGCAGCGATGCGCTCGTCGGTAGCGGTCAGCGCAACTCGCACATGCCGGGCGCCGCCCGGCCCGTAGAAATCGCCGGGCGCCACCAGGATGCCGCGGCCGGCCAGCCACTTGACGCTGTCCCGGCACGGCTCACCGCGGGTCGCCCAGAGGTATAGGCCCGCCTCGGAATGGTCGATGGCAAAACCGGCCGATCGCAACGCCGGCAACAGGGCGGCCCGCCGCCGTTCGTACCGCTCGCGCTGCAGCCGCTCGTGGGCGTCGTCATCAAGGGCGGCCACCATCGCGGCCTGTACCGGCGTCGGCACCATCATCCCGGCGTGCCTGCGCACGGCTAACAGCTCGGCGACCAGGGCCGGATCTCCGGCGACGAAGCCGGCCCGGTAACCGGCCAGCGACGAGCTCTTCGACAGCGAGTGGATCGCGAGCAGCCCGGTATGGTCGCCGTCGCAGACCGAGGGATGCAGCACCGACAGGGGTCCTGGGGGTTCGACGTCCCAGCCCAAACCGAGGTAGCACTCGTCGGACGCGACCACCACGCCCCTGTCGCGCGCCCATCCGACGACCTTGCGCAGGTGCTCGACGCCCAGCACACGCCCGGTCGGATTGCTCGGCGAGTTCAGGTAGACCAGCGCAGGGGCGCGGGGGCCCACCTGGGTCAGCGAATCCGCCCGCAGCACCTGCGCTTTGGCCAGCCGGGCGCCGATGTCATACGTGGGATAGGCCAGCTCCGGGACCACGATCACATCGTCGGGGCCCAGGCCCAGCAGCGTCGGCAGCCAGGCAATGAGTTCCTTGCTGCCGATCACCGGCAGCACGGCCGACTCGGTCAGCCCGGAGATTCCGAAACGGCGGTGCAACGCGGCCACCGCCGATTCCCGCAGGCGCACGGTGCCGGCGGTCGCCGGATATCCCGACGCGGAACCGGCGGCCCCCAGTGCCTCGCGGATCAGCGGCGCGACGGGATCGACCGGGGTGCCGACGGACAGGTCGACGATTCCGCCGGGATGAGCGCCGGCCAGCGCTTTCGCGTCGGCCAAGGTGTCCCACGGGAACTCCGGCAGGAACGCCGACACGGCCGGGCGGCCCCTCCCGGGCTTTTGCAGCACCGGCCCGCTCAGTCGCCTTCGCCCTGTGGCGGCAGGTCCTTGACCACTTGCGGGTCGTTCTCGGTCATGCCGACCTTCGCAGCACCGCCCGGCGACCCCAGCTCAACGAAGAAGTCGGCGTTGATTTGTGTGTACTCGCTCCACTGCTCGGGCACATCGTCTTCGTAGTAGATCGCTTCGACAGGGCAGACCGGCTCACACGCCCCACAGTCGACGCATTCATCGGGGTGGATGTACAGCATCCGAGCGCCCTCGTAGATGCAGTCGACCGGGCACTCCTCGATGCATGCCTTGTCCTTGATGTCGACGCAGGGTTCGGCGATCGTGTACGTCACAGACGTCTCCTCAAGGTCTCCTCCATGTACTGCCTGGTGGGCTGCTGTTCGGTCCGCCGCGACACTCGGCCGCCGCGAACAAAGCTTCTGGTTACTGATACTAGACGTTGCACATACACGTCAACCAGTCGGCACGCGCCTCGGATATATGCTGCGCGGGACAACGGGGGCCCGCCGCGCCACTCAGTCCGGGGCGGCCCGCCAACCCACGCCGGGGGCCATCGTGACAAACCCATATCCCAAGACGGATCCGTACCCAACCTTGCTGTCGCCGTTGGACCTCGGGTTCACCACGTTGCGCAACCGGGTGGTCATGGGTTCGATGCACACCGGACTGGAAGACCGAGCCCGCCATATCGATCGGCTTGCCGAATACTTCGCCGAACGCGCGCGCGGAGGCGTCGGGCTGATCATCACGGGTGGGTACGCGCCCAACCGCACCGGCTGGCTGCTGCCGTTCGCCTCGGAGATGGTCTCCTCCGCCCAGGCCCGCCGGCACCGCCGGATCACCAGGGCGGTGCACGACTCGGGCGCCAAGATCCTGCTGCAGATCCTGCACGCGGGACGCTATGCGTACCACCCACTTTCGGTGAGCGCGTCGTCGATCAAGGCGCCGATCAACCCGTTCCGGCCGCACGCGTTGTCGTCCCGCGGTGTCGAGGCGACCATCGCGGACTTCGCCCGCTGCGCCCAGCTGGCCCGCGAGGCCGGCTACGACGGAGTCGAAATCATAGGCAGCGAGGGATATCTGCTGAACCAGTTCCTGGCACCGCGCACCAACAAACGCACCGATTCCTGGGGTGGCACTCCCGCCAACCGCCGTCGATTCCCAGTCGAGATCGCCCGTCACGCCCGCGCCGCGGTGGGGTCCGATTTCATCATCTGCTACCGCATGTCGATGGCCGACTATGTCGAGGATGGCCAGAGCTGGGACGAAACCGTGGCGCTGGCAAGGGAATTGGAGTCCGTTGGGGTAAACATCATCAACTCGGGATTCGGCTGGCACGAGGCGCGGGTGCCCACGATCGTCACCTCGGTGCCGGGCGGCGCCTTCGTCGACATCAGCGCCGCCATCGCCGAACGGATCAACATTCCCGTGGTCGCGTCCAACCGGATCAACATGGCGCAGGCCGCCGAACAGATCCTGGCTGAAACGCGCGTGCAGCTGATATCGATGGCGCGGCCGCTACTGAGCGACCCGGAGTGGGTGCTCAAAGCGCAGTCCGACCGTGCCGCGGAGATCAACACCTGCATCGCCTGCAATCAGGCCTGCCTGGATCACGCGTTCGCCAAGAAGACGGTGTCGTGTCTGCTCAATCCCCGAGCCGCGCACGAGACGCAGCTGGTGTTGTCCCCGACGCGGCATGCCCGCTCGGTGGCCGTCGTCGGCGCGGGTCCGGCGGGACTGTCCGCGGCGGTCGGCGCCGCCCAGCGTGGCCACCGGGTGACCCTGTTCGAGGCCAACGACTTCATCGGCGGGCAGTTCGACCTCGCCCGGCGTATTCCCGGCAAGGAAGAGTTCAGCGAGACCATCCGGTACTTCGCCACGATGCTCGACAAGCACGGCGTCGCGGTGCGGCTGGGCACCCGGGCCTGCGCTGAGGAGTTGACCGGCTACGACGACGTCATACTGGCCACGGGCGTCGTACCCCACATTCCGGCCATCGCCGGAGTCGATCATCCGATGGTGTTGACGTACGCCGAGGCGATCGCGGGCACCAAACCGGTCGGGCCAACCGTGGCGGTCATCGGCGCCGGAGGTATCGGTTTCGACGTCAGCGAATTCCTGGTCACCGATTGCTCGCCGACCCGACACCACGAGGACCTGAAACGCTGGAAAGCCGAGTGGGGCGCCGCCGATCCATCGGAGGCCCGCGGAGCGCTGGCCACTCCCCTGCCAGCACCGCCGGCCCGCGAGGTCTACCTGCTGCAACGCACGAAAGGTCCGCAGGGCAAGCGTCTGGGCAAGACCAGTGGGTGGGTACACCGCGCGTCCTTGAAAGCAAAGGGAGTCCACCAGCTCTCCGGGGTCAATTACGAGCGGATCACCGACGACGGACTGCACATCAGCTTCGGCCCGGACCGACGCCGCCCGGAGCTGATCGCTGTGGACAACGTGGTGATCTGCGCGGGCCATGAGCCGGTGCGTGCTCTGCAGAATGCACTGCGCCGCGACGGTGTCGACCCACACGTCATCGGCGGGGCGGCTCAGGCAGCCGAGCTGGACGCAAAGCGCGCCATCAAGCAGGGCACCGAGCTGGCGGCCAGGCTCTAGTCCGCATTTCACTGAGAGCGAACGCAAACAGGTGCTGACCTGCGGATAGTTACGCTTAGAAGTTGGTAAGCGATAACGGTTTCGATGGAAGCATGCTCGCGGAGCCTGGTAGCCTCGACCGCAGACGGCAACCGTTGGGCAGATGTCGTCGCCGTTTTTCTACGGTGCATTGATTGGGGAAGGTGTCCACAGATGGTAAGGCTGTCGTTGACCAAATTGGCCGCTGCGGTTGGTGGGGCGGCGTTCGCGTTGACGGCCGGCGCCGGGATCGCATCCGCAGATCCGCTGGATCCGGTTATCAACACAACCTGCAACTACGGGCAGGTTATGGCCGCGCTCAACGCGACGGACCCGGGAGCCGCCGCGCAAATGAACGCATCGCCGATCGCGCAGGCGTACCTGCGCAATTTCCTCGCCTCGCCGCCGGGTAAGCGCGCGCAGATGGCCGCGCAGATCCAGGCCATGCCGCAGGCCGCGCCGTACTTCAACGACGTCTTGTCGGTGGCCGGCAGCTGCAACAACTTCCCACCAGGCTGAGCAGGCGAATAGCTCAGTAACCGCTGAGTAGGCGGCGCACTTGGCCCAGGATTTCGGGCCCCGCGTCGCTGCAAATCCGTGAGGGATTCCCGGGTCGACGACCCCAGATGAGTAACACCCGCGCGGCGGCATCGGTTTCCAGCGTGGCCGTACCTCCGGGGGCGGCCATCCCGATGGTGGCCTGGACGGCGTCGGCGGTGATCACGACGTCGTCGGCGTCGGGTACCCGCAGCCGGGCCTGGATTCGCTCGCCCGGGCGCACGGTTCGGGCGCCCTTGGCAAGCAGCGGGCGTCCCACCGCGACGACACTGTGCGTCGTCATCCACGGTTCGGTTAGTCGTGCCTGGGCGGCCGGATCGTCTCCGGCGATGTCCAACCCGTGCAGGATGAGCTCCTCGCGCATGTGCCCGGCGAACCAGGGCACCTTCATGGTGCGACGGGTCCAGGCGACATCGGTGTCGGCGGGAACGCCATCGGCCGCGGCTGCCACGTCGTCCAGGGTGGCCATCCGGTCGTGCAGCGCGTCCCAGAGGTCCGAGTCGTTGAGGGCGCGTAGCCCAGGTGCGCGCCCAGCACCCGGGCGAGCCCCTCGGCGTTGCCGGCCTGATGGGCGACGATGTCACGCACCGTCCACGCTTCACACCAAGTGCCGGCATCGGGTCGCCGCTGCTGCACCGCGTCCACAAAGGGCTGAAATTCGGGGAATCGGTCAGTATCGATCTGTCGCTTCACGGCGTCGGGTATACCCGCGACCTATGACAACTAAGCCGCCAGCGGGGCGTAGGTGGTGGTGCGTTGGCGCGCCGGGCGGCCGATGCCCTCGGCGATCGCGGTCAACTCCGCCGCAGTCTTCGACGACCCGTGTTCCGAACCGGCCATCCGCGAGATGGTCTCCTCCATCAGCGTGCCGCCCAGGTCGTTGGCACCGCCGTTGAGCATCACCCGCGTGCGTTCGACGCCGAGCTTGACCCAGCTGGTCTGGATGTGGGAAATGCGGCCGTGCAACATGATTCGCGCCAGCGCGTGCACCGCCCGGTTGTCGCGATGGCTGGGCCCGGGGCGCGCGGCGCCGGCCAGATACAACGGCGAATTCTGGTGCACGAAGGGCAACGGCACAAACTCGGTGAAACCGCCGGTACGGTTCTGAATTTCGCGCAGCACATTGAGGTGGCCCACCCAGTGCCGCGGGGTGTCGACATGGCCGTACATCATCGTCGAGGACGACCGCAGACCCACCTCATGCGCGGTGGTCACGATCTCGATCCACATCGACGTCGGCAACTTGCCCTTCGTCAGCACCCAGCGCACTTCGTCGTCCAGGATTTCGGCGGCGGTTCCGGGAATGGTATCGAGGCCGGCCTCGCGCAGGCTGATGAGCCACTCGCGAATGCTTAACCCGCTCTTGGTCACCCCGTTGGCGATTTCCATCGGGGAGAACGCGTGCACGTGCATCGACGGCACCCGGGTCTTGACGGCGCGCACAAGTTCGGCGTATCCGGTGACCGGCAGCTCTGGATCGATCCCGCCCTGCATGCATACCTCGGTGGCGCCGTCGACATGCGCCTCCCACGCCCGATCGGCGACCTCCTCGGTGGACAACGAATACGCATCGGCATCACCCTTGCGCTGCGCGAACGCGCAGAACCGGCATCCGGTGTAACAGATGTTGGTGAAGTTGATGTTTCGGTTCACCACAAAGGTCACATCGTCACCGACGACGTCACGTCGCAACGAATCGGCCAGCGCGGCAACCGCTTCCAACGCGGGGCCCTCCGCGGTCGCCAACGCCAAATACTCGCCGTCGGTGCAGCCGGCGGGGTCGCGTTCGGCCGACCGCAGCGCGGCGAGCACGTCGGTATCGATGCGCTCGGGGGTGCGCGCGGCCAGCTCGTGCACCTGCGCACGGATCGATTCCCAATCACCGAAGGCACTGTCGAGGTCGCTGCGGGCCTCGGTGTTGCGACCCTCGGTGTCGATCGCCGCGTTGAGGTCCACGCGGCCGGAGGACTCCACGTCGTCGGGCTCCTGCCAGGGCATGCCCACCGGGTTGACGTCGCGAGCCAGGCCGGTCGCCGGATCGGCCAGCGCGACAACGTGCCCCCGCACCCGCGGGTCGATCCACGCCGCGCCGGCTTGCACGTATTTGGGCTGCGCGGTCAACCGCTGCGTCAAGTCGTATCCGGCATCGGCGGTGATGGCGGCCAGCTCGTCCAAGGCGGGCCAGGGCCGTTCGGGGTTGACGTGGTCGGGCGTCAACGGTGAAACACCGCCCCAGTCGTCGACCCCGGCGCCGATCAGCGCCAGGCACCCGTCGCGTGACACCAGATTGGGCGGCGCCTGGATGCGCATGCCCGGGCCGAGCACCAACCGGGCGACGGCCACCGTGGCCAGGTAGTCCTCGATTCCGGCATCGGGGAAGGCGGCCATCGCGGTGTGTTCCTTGGCCCGGAAATTCTGCACGATCACTTCCTGAACGTGTCCGAACTCCTTGTGCGACTTGCGAATCGCATGCAGGGTATCGGCGCGTTCGAGCAGCGTCTCGCCGATGCCGACCAGCAGGCCGGTAGTGAACGGAATGGACAACCGGCCGGCGTCGGTGAGCGCGCGCAGGCGGACCGCCGGATCCTTGTCAGGGCTGCCGTAGTGCGCAAGCCCCTTCGTTTCGAAGAGCCGTCGCGACGTCGTCTCGAGCATCATGCCCATCGACGGGGCCACCGGCTTGAGCCGCGACATCTCCGCCCAGCTCATCACGCCGGGGTTCAGGTGCGGCAACAGCCCGGTTTCCTCGAGCACCCGGATCGCCATCGCCCGCACGTAAGACAGCGTGGAGTCATAGCCGCGTTCACCAAGCCAGTCACGCGCTTCCGGCCAACGATCCTCGGGCCGGTCACCGAGGGTGAATAGCGCTTCCTTGCAACCGAGTTCGGCCCCGCGGCGGGCGAGGTCGAGAATTTCGTCGGGCTCCATATACATGCCGGCCCCTTGGGCACGCAACTTGCCTGGGACGGTGACGAACGTGCAGTAATGGCAGGAGTCGCGGCACAGGTGCGTGACCGGGACGAACACCTTGGGTGAATAGGTGATCGGCAACCGGCCGTCCCGCCCGCGCCGCCCGGCCGACTCCAGACCCGCGTCGCGCACCCGCGCCGCGCTCGCGCACAGATCAGCGAGGTCGTCACCGCGCGCGGTCATCGCGAGGGCCGCCTCGTCGACATTCAGGGCGACCCCGTCTCGGGCCCGCCGCAAGACCCTCCGCAGCGCCGACGCGCTGACCTTGGGCGGAACGACAGGACTAGGCAGAGCGGTGGGCTCCTCGCCCGGAGTCAACGGCACGTTGGTGTAACTTCCCCACGATCGAATTTCATCCGCGTGTCCAAGACTGTGAAATTTTGGGCAACGGTGCCATACGCGCAACAGTAGCGCCAGGCTACCGCCGGACCGCGCCCGACATCCCCGCACCACGACCGCGCCGGCGGGTGCTTTGCCGGCTGTTTGGCGGACTTGCCCGCGAGCGGGTGGCGATCGCGCTACCATCCGGGGTATCCCGACGGAGGTTCCGAATGTCGTTCCTATTCGCGGCCCCGGAGGCGCTGACCGCGGCGGCTTCGGATTTGGCCGGTATCGGTTCGACGCTGGGCACGGCTAACGCTACTGCAGCGGCACCCACAACCGGGGTGCTGGCGTCGGCCGCCGATGAGGTATCGGCGCAGGTCGCCGCGCTCCTTTCCGAGCATGGGCTGGGGTATCAGCAGCTCAGCGCGCAGATGGCAAAGTTCCACGAGCAGTTCGTCCAGAATTTGAGTGCGGGTGCGGGTGCGTACGTGGCGGCCGAGGCAAACGCCGCTCAGACCCTGTCGAACGCGGTGCAAGCACCCGCCGCGGCCTTGTCCGGGAATCCGGTCGGCGCAGGGGTTGCGGGCGGTGCCGGCGGCGCGGTCGGTAGCGCGGTCTCCAATGCTGTGGGCCGCATTGAGAGCGTCGTCGCGAACCCCAATTTCTTGGGTGGCGCCGGGCTGCTCGGCGGCGGTGGCGCCCCGGCAATCGCCAGTCAGGCCGCCGCGCTGCTCCGA
>Ga0310909_10001180_pt1 | contig 15050 bp, 11 predicted proteins | sample GREbulkMGT000H_FD_203449 | JGI IMG/M metagenome (GOLD analysis project Ga0310909, IMG submission 203449) | Lab enrichment of tropical soil microbial communities from Luquillo Experimental Forest, Puerto Rico - GRE.bulkMG.T000H | ecosystem: Environmental > Terrestrial > Soil > Tropical forest >... | reverse complement strand
TCCACATGGGCCGATCTTCAAAAAGAACCGGACCAACCTTGATACGCTTGCGTGGTACACCGGTCGGCTTGCAATCGGCGTCTTTGATGACGCTGCGCCCGGTGGACCGATCGAAGTTTTCGAAGTCCACGGCGAGCCGATTGAGAAGATACTATCGAGCAGACGGTCCATGTCGTCCTCTTGCAACAAGCGGCGAGCCGACGAAGTTAAGCAGCCGCGCGGCTTTACTCGGTAATTTTGAAACCATGGGCCAGGGGCATTTTCGGCCGAACACGCGGCAATAGGGGACCCCGTTACACTGTCAAGCTTGCAAACGCGACAACAGCCGAACGTCGGATGCCACGCCCCACCACGCAGCGTCAGGATGCCCCGCTCGTTCAGTTGAGCGGCGATAGTCCGCGCGCTGGTGAACCCTTGGGACCGCAAGTCGTGCAGTCTGCTTTCGGGGGTAAAGCGGACATTCCTTCAAGTAGCCTCGATGTCCATTATTGACCCAAAGCGGACATGAGCAACCGATTGCCACGAGGGCTAGGAGCGGTGCCGACCCTCGAGTTCAAGGGTGACAAGCCGCGCCAACAGCGTTGCCGGATAGAGTTGACCGATGATCGCTTCAATGTTGGCAAGAGCCCGCGCGAATGGATGCAAGGGGACGATGTCGCCATAGCCTACCGACGTCAGGGTCACGAAGCTGAAATAAATTAGGTTCCCTACGACCGCGAGATCGTCCCGCAGCGGATCAAGGCCGGTGAATGCTTTGGGCTGGAGGAGCGCGACAAAGCAGTACAACGCCACGAAGACAAGACCGATGTTCAGATATAGAAGGACAGCGCCGATGACGCGATGGAATGTTATCTTTCCCCGCGCGAACACGGCGCGCGCGACGACAATACTGAGCGTCAGGCCCGTGATCAGCCAGCCAGCCGCGTCGAGGTAAATGTCAAGTACCGAGGGTTGCCTCAGGCGCAACACCGTAGCCGCAAGGATCAAAGCGACTGCCACCAATATCGCTCCGACCGCCAGCCCGCTGCCGGATACGATGAAGACCGCGGCGAGCAGCACCACTGCAAATGCGAAGGCGAAGTAATGTGCCGCGACAACTCCCACAGCCTGGAGCGGCGGAACCACAAACAAGAGCATTGCCAGCATGATCGTGAGCGCCGTCAATAGTGGATCGCTGTATTGCTCTTGCAGGCGGCGAAATCTTTTTCCATTCATCTGGAAATCCCGCATCCAGAGAAGCTCCTTTGGCTAACGGTCGTCCTACGGCTGAAGAGTCGGTGCGGGTTTGCCGTTAAGCACAGTTCGGCGCTGAGCGATCAAGTGCTCCAAGCGGTGCGTTGCTAGTCCCATAGCGGCGGCCTCTGTCGCATCGGCGTTGCCAGCCGCATATTTTTCCAATTCTCCTTTGAGGATGTCGTCTATGCGGCTTTCTGTCTCCGCTAAATCGGCTTCATTGCCTGCCTTGCTGATTTGATCCGTCAGGGCGTGGAGACGCATCAGCGGTCGGTTTTCAGGTTTTTCCTCATCCTTCGTCATGAATTTCCAGGCAGCGGCGAACAGCGACGCCAAGGTGCCGAGCAGCATTGATCCATAGAAAATTTGATCGCCATGTTTGTCAAGAAACGACTGCACGTTGCCACCAAAATAAGCGGTGGCGCCGGGGTGAACGGGAATATAAGTATCGTTATTGGTGTCGGTTTTGTCAGTATCGGGTTCGCTGATTTGTGCAATGAGCGGATCTTCCCCGAGAAGATCCCGGCGTGCATCCATAATTGCTTTGGCCAGCGAGCTAACCACCTCATCCGAAAGCTTCTTGTTGGCCACGAGATACAGCGGGACCTGCAAGGTCTTCATATCGTCGTCGGGGATCGGTGGCGATCCCTGAATAGTTCCCTTCGGCAAGTCGTAGCTTTGATAATACTTTGTGACAGCAGCGATCGCTCCGGCGGACTCAATTGGGATCAAAACCGGCTTCTGTTTGGCGCTTTTTGGGAAAACATTGCGCAACATCGTGAGGTATTTCCCGGTAATGGGCATTACGACGAGTAAGGCACTTACTTGTTTGGACTTGAGCGCTTGCGGAATATCCGTTGGGGCCAAATCCTTGAAATGCGTCTTGGCGCTGTCCAACCCGTATTCGCCGGTTAGAGCCTCGACGACCTTTTGATTGACCTCACCGGCGACAACGCCGATGGTCTTGCCTTTAAGATCGTCCATCTCCGTTAGGGAACTGCCTGGCGGTGCAACGATCAGTACGACGCTACGCGTGACAACTACAACCGTTGCCGCGCCTGATAGATCGCCAATGTCGGCACGTGCGACTGCCAAATCCGCCTGTCCGGCGGAAAACGCCTTGACGGCGTCCAGCGCACTTCCCTTGTCCAGAACTTTCAATCGCACCGGCGCGTCGGTCGAAGCCAATCGGGTCGCGATCGTCGACATCAATTGAACGGCCGCGCCGTCGACCGAACCTGCGGCAACGGTCAGCGTCGTCGGATGCGTAGCATAACGGTAGGCGTAAAACCCAGCACCACCGGCCAGGACGACGATGCCAAGCACAAGAGCAATTCGTACCCCGCGGGGTAAGCGTCCCGTCGCAATAGCCACGACAAACGCAGTCAGACCTGCACCTACGGCGATGGCTTGCCACTGCGACCGTTCCATTTGAGTTTGCTCCAGTTCTGACTAAGCGTTTTGGACTTGTGACGACGGCTAAAAGAACACTTGGACAAGATTAAGCTCGCCGCCAACTTCACCGAACGAGTGAAACTAAAAGAAAGGAATCAATATCAGCAGTATGACGATACGGCCGCAAGCGACTGACGGAGAGTGTCGTGGGCTTTGATATCGCTCGGCGTCAGGCATGGCAGGTCACGCGCTTAACTAAATGTCTGCTTTCGGGGGTAAAGCGGACACCAGTTCGACGCCTGGAAAATGTGTAGAACGGTCGAGCTTGATCCAACGATGCGCGGCAATGTTACTTTCTTCGTAGACTGACACCGCTGCACATAGCTAAGCGTCCACAGGCTTTAGCGAAGATTGTGAAATGGGGTTGGTAGGCCTTTCTGACCAAACGCGAGGCCACAGGAGGCTCATCGCAAGCGCGCGTGCCGAGCGTGTCGCCATCACAGTTCCAAACGCGACAGTAGCCCAGCGGCAGACGTTGGATGCCACGAGCCCACACGCGCTGTCAGGATGCCACGCTCGTTGAGTTGAGCGGCGATAGTTCGTGTGAACCCTTGGGATCGCAGGTCATCCCACGATGGCCCTCAGGTTGGCCGTACTTGCGGTAGTGTGGGTGGTGAGGTCGGGCCTTAGCTGTGGCCAAAAACGAAGGGCGCTGAAATGAATGGATCTGATATTAGGACACGTTGGTTGGATTTTGCCGCAAGACTACGAAATGTCGGACTCAGTATTTTCAGCCGAAGTAAAGTCACGGTCACCGATCAAGGAAGTGCGGATGTAAGGGTTCTTGGACTGATGCTGCTCGCGAGAACATTGAGCAATTTAAGGGCGGCACTGCATCTGGTGGATGGTAGTTTTATTGTAGAGGCAAAGGTCATCGCTAGATGCTGCTTTGAAAATTCATACTGGGTAGGAGCGCTTGTTAAGGAAGGCGATAAATTCAGAAGCGCAATGCTCCACCATGAAATGAAGCACAAGCGGATGCGCGCAAAGACCCTTTTTGCGACCGCTGAAGGCCTTAAAGGAGATATGCGAGATAAGCTGCGTGGCTGGATGAAGGAGCACGAGCAATATGAAGAATCGCCGACTCTTGATCCCAAAGGTATTTGCGAGCGAGCCGAGAACGAATCCTATATGTTTTATCAGTACCTTTCGTGGGACGCACACCCATCAATCGAAACTCTAAATCGGTATTACGTGGCGCCCGATAGCGAGGAAGTACTGGGTCTTGATGTGAACCCGGCAGTTCGATCCACCGAAGTCGTTGAAATGCTCAATCTGATGTGCCTCGCTGTCCTGGGTGTTTTCTTCGGAGTTGGAGATTTATTGGGACACGACAACGCTCAGACCGGCGCGATGGCGGCAGAGTATCGGGAATTGACCGCTCTGTCGGCAACAATGACATGACGGCAGTCCACCATTGTGCTCCCGTAGATCACAGCCAACCCGGTAGATCATACTCAAAAAGACCAGACGCGGACGGCGAGCACTAAGCTGACCATGACGTAGCTATGCGTCCACCCTCCGCTCGCTGACTTGATAGCAAGCCAAGCGGAGACATCGCGGCGTACATCGCCATCTCATTGCGTTCACCTAGTCGCTCGATGCGGTGGGTCGGCAAGTCCGTCTTACCAAGTGCCGAAAGGTTTCGGCCAAGGATTGTGCGCAAATCGTCGCCAATAGGGATAGCGAACTCGGCTATGCCTTCGCGATTGCTGGCTATGCACTCCTGCTCGATGCTCTGCTTCCGTTTGTGTCACCGGCTCATCGCGGGCGGACACCATACTGTTCGCTGCTGGCTGCGACGTTGGCTCAACGGGCTCATTTTGGACGGCTTTTGGGGCCTCAAAAGCACCATCGTTCCGCACTGTCGTCTGCGGTGAACGCGTTGGCTCAACCTGGGGGCTACCTTGGACGGTTTTTGGGGCCTCAGGAGCACCGACATTCCGCACTATCGCTCGCGGTGCAATCGACGGTACGGCGGATTGTGTTGTAGGAGAGCTTGCGAGGGAGAAAATAACCGCTGCACTTGCGGTAGCACCTACCGCACACGCGACCAACGTAACTAAAAGGGTGCGACGGGTATGCCCCCGAGCATCTGACCACTCCGAATAGTAATTCCCGGTCAGCCGCATACCAAACTCCAGTTGCCTGACGCTGGTCGGTTCTTACGAGATACGCATTACTATGGGGGACGCCCGTCCCGTCTTGCCAAACGTGATTGTCGCTGTTCTGTTCCACAGAAACGGTGGCGGGCTGGGGTTTTCAACAGTGCAAAAACTTAATTGAGCGCTGCCTTAATTGTCAAAACCGTTGGCCAACTGGTTGTTTTCCGTTGCCCAGCATGACGATTTGTTCACGCCCGAAGTCAAAACGGTTTTGCCTGAACTGACGTCCGCTGCGCCTTACCTCTGCAGCCGCGCAGCTTTACTCGATATTTTTGAAACCATGTGCCGGGGGCGTTTCTGGCAAAACGCGCGACCATAGGAGGCTCTTTGTCGGTATCAAGCTCGCAACCGCGAAATCAGGCGAGCGGTTGACGTTGGGTGCCACGCGCGCCGTAAGGACGTCGCACGCTGCCTTCGAACGCACCGCCAGATGCGTTCTTGATTTAAATCAATGTTCTTCTCGAACCGCAAAACTTACATCAATGGCGGGTCGACGTTTCAGTCGATCCCACAATCCGGGAGCAGCGATATGAAAACAACTGCCTTCGCAGTGCTCGCGTTGATTTGGGCAGCGGGAGCAGCGCAAGCGCAAGCTGATCGCTATGAGGCTTTGGCTGCCAGCCCGATGGTCGAGAACCGACCGACGCCCGAAACGGCAAAGCTGCTCAAGGATGAATTGCTGTTCCAACGCGCGACGCAGATTTATTTGTGGGCCTTGCCGCTCATCAACACTCTCGGAATGAAGGTCGGCTCTGAGGGGACGTTCGGCGCTGGCTACAACGTGCTGCCGGTATGGAAGAAGCGGCTCGACGCCAAGACGCTGGTGACGACGCCGAACTCAGACGTGATCTACGCCATGAGCTACCTCGATGTCGGCAAGGAAGGCCCGATGGTCTTCGAGGCACCACCGGGATTGCAGGGTATCCTGCTTGATTTCTGGCAGCGCCCAATCTCTGGGCCAGCAATCGACGGCAACCTTTTCCTTGGCGATGTCGGCTTCTTCGGACCTGACAGCGGCAAGGGCGGCAAGTTCCTGATCCTGCCGCCAGGTTACGACAAGCCAGTGCCCGATGATTATTTCGTTTACCAATCCAGCACCAACAACGTCTTTGTGTTCCTGCGCTCGTTCTACCAGGACCCAGGAAATCTAACGCCGGCGGTCGCGCTGATGGAAAGAGCAAAAATCTATCCGCTTGGCGGAGAAGCCAACGCCAAGCCTATGGAGTATCCCGACGCATCGGGGGTCTCGGTCAGCATGCTGCCAATAAGCGACGGGAGTGCATTCGATCAACTCAAAGTTCTTCTGGACAGCGAAGGTGGCAATCTGGCCGACGCCGATTGGCGCGGCATGTTGGCGTCGATCGGCATCGTCAAGGGCCAACCATTCAGTCCCGATGCACACACACGGACCATCCTCGATCTGGCTGCCAAGACGGCTTACAAAACGAGCCGCGTAATTGGTTTTGAGGATGTAGTTGGTGGTCGTTCCTATCTCGTTTATCCGGACCGTCACTGGATCAATCCCATCGCTGACGGGACGCCCTCCAATCCCGGCGGAGCCTTGAACTTGGCTTGGGACAGAGTTGCGGGCCATTATCTCGACCTCGACGCCCGCATTTGGTTCTTCACCGACTACTACTCGATCAGCCCTGGGATGATTTCTCAAGTTCCGGGCAAGGGCGCGAAATACATGATCGCTTTCAGCGATAGCGGCGGCACACCGCTGGTTGGCGAAGCGAACTACCACCTAAAACTGCCACCCAACATTCCCGCCGCCAACTTCTGGTCCGTCACCCTTTACGAAGCTGAAAATGCGTCGGGTCTTGCCAACGGCCAACCATTTCCGTCGCTCGGCTCCCGTGACAAGCCAGCACAAAACGCCGATGGCTCGACCGATCTTTATCTTGGGCCGAAAGCGCCAGATGGAAAGGCAAGTAATTGGCTAGCAACAGTGCCGAGCAAAGGCTATTTCGCAATCTTGCGTCTCTACAGCCCGACAGAACCAGCAATCGACAAGAGTTGGAAACCGGGCGACATCGAGAAAGTCCAGTGATTGGTATCCTCACGTCGATAGGGAGGACGAAGTGACAGTAACTCGCCGCGAAATCGTAGCAGCAGGCGGAGTGCTGCTCTCCACTGCTACCGTCAACAAAATCGCACGGGCGCAACAGGTACCCGCGCCCAAGTCGCCTGCGGATGTTCCCGGAACACCATCGGGCACGATTATGACCAAAGAGTACGTCGCGATGCTGGGCAGCAGCGCCTATTTGTGGGGTTGGCCGATGGTCAACCAGATCAACCGCCGCGCGTCCTTTGCAAAAGCGCCAGAGCCGGGACGTTTGGGCGGTGTCCTCCCGGTCGCACCTTTAGGCAATGTCGGTATGCTCACCGACTACATCGCACCGGACCAGACTTTCGTCACCTGTCCGAACCAAGACACAGTTTACGGCGCGGGCTTCATGTCTCTCGACACGCAGCCGGTAGTCGTGCAGGTCCCGGATTTCGGTGACCGCTTTTTCACCTTTCAAATCGTGGATCACCGGACGGACAGCTTCGCTTCGATTGGCAAGCAATACGGTACAAAACCCGGCTTCTATCTCGTCGCGGGACCGAATTGGAACAGCAATCCGCCGACGAAGATCAACGCCGTTTATCGGTCTTCAACCGACCTTGCTGCGATCTTTCCGCGAGTTTTTCAGGATGACACACCGGAGGACAAAGCAGCCATTCAAAGTGTACTCCGACAGATCATGGTCTATCCGTTGACCGAGTTCGACGGTCAGATGAAAACCAAGGACTGGAGCAAGGTGCCGTCGTTTCCTGCACCTCCGGGCGCTGGCACAGGTGAAACCAAATGGGTTGTCCCTGAGAAATTCTTCGATCAGCTACCGGAGGTTCTACAGACAGTCCCGCCACTTCCCGGTGAGGAGGCGCTGTACAGCTCCTTCAAGTCACTGCTCGACGCCGCCGCAAAAGACCCGCAGATCAAGGCAACGCTGACGCAAACAGCAATCGCTGCTGACGAAGAACTGATCAAGCCGCTGTTTGATTTCCACAACAATGGACGGCCAATGGGCAATGGCTGGACCTCACCGCCGAACGGTGCGCGGTGGGGCACCGACTATCTATCGCGCGCGGCGACGGCAAAGTCGAACATGTACGACAATGCTCCGAACGAGACGCGATATATCTACACCGATTTCGACAGGGACGGACAGCGATTGGGTGGCGCAAATCGTTACACGGTGACTTTTGCAGCCGGACAAACGCCTCCGGTCAACGGCTTTTGGTCACTCACTGTTTATAACAAAGAGCACTTTTTTGAGCCGAATGAACTCAATCGCTTTTCGCTTGGAACCAAAAACAAGTCGATGAAGCAGAACACTGACGGCTCTCTCACACTCTATTTCCAGAATAAGTCGCCGAGCGCGGACAAGGAGGCGAATTGGGTGCCGACTCCGACTGACGAATTCTCGCTGTACATCCGCGCGTACTGGCCCAAAGAAGAAATTCTCAAAGGCGCGTGGACGCCGCCAGCAGTGAACAGGGTGACCTGACAGGCGCACGTCATTCTCGGTCGACCACTCCTTTCCGGGACTGACACCGCTGCACGTAACCAAGCGCACGCAGGCTTTAGCGAAGACTGCGAAATGGGGCTCGGTGGGGTCTTTTTGACCAAACGTGCGGCTGTAGGAGGCTCATCGCGAGCGCCCCCATCACACCTGCAAACGTGACAATAGCCGAGCGGCTGACGTTGGATGCCATGCTCCGCCACGCGGTGTGAGAATGCCGCGCTCGTTCAATTCAGTGGCGACTGCGTGGACGCTCGTGATTCCTTGGGCTCTCAAGTCATCCACGTTTGACAAGCGTTGGGCGATCACTGCGTTTCCACTCTCTGCCTCGACGTACTCAGCGGCCCGCACCCACCGGAAACCGTTCAATCGTCCTCATTACTTCGATTGCCAAAAATTAATTTGTCGGCAACCGCGCGGCAATGATGGTCGCCTATCTACCGTTCCGATAAGTCCCGGAATTGCGTCACATCGCGGCTCAAGGACCGCTTTGTCTATGCGCAATGAACACTTCAATAAATGTGCGTCAACGCCGCCGCGTTGCCCAGGCTGCGCTCAATTCATGCGGCTTGCTCGAATAACGTCGCGATTTGACGACCTGCCAGACCTTTATACCTTTGAATGCCAAGCTTGCGACGTGTCGCACATCGAGGCAGCGTGAACGCGACCATCCTCATCATGGCGGTCGCAATAGTGATCACTGCCAGCGTTGCTGCTTGGCATGGTCACGGCCGCTGGTACTGATGGCAGCGCTCGTGTCAGATCAGTGGACCTTGCATTGGGGCACCGAAACCATTCCACTCTCCGAGGATCCGCGAAGTCGCTACGGCGCTATCGGGGGCGAAGAGTGCAGTTGGGATAATCGTTTGGCGGTCTCAGTCACCATGTCTATCCGGCGTTGCAATTTGTTTCGCAAATCGGGGATGTTCACCTTGTCCGTGACGCGATAAGCATTGCCGACACGTTCCACATAGCGATCCTTCACTAACTCTTGCAACCGCCTGAGCACCGTCGCGCGCGGCAGTTTGAGAGCGTGCGCGATTTGACTTGCACGGACGGGCGAACACATGACGGTACGCAGAAAGACGTAAATGCCGATAGTCCGATAGGTCAGGCTATCACTCTGAGCGGCAAACTCAGTACCGTAGTCGTCTGTTATGCTCCGTAAGAGGCCGAGATACAGTCGAGAGATGAGCATCCGCTCGCGTGCCAACTCGATACGGGACGGTGGTTTGCCTTCCTCAATCAAAACAAAATCGGAACCCTGATCCTCGCAGGCGTGCTCTCCACTGTGCGCTTCGTCCTGCGACCACAAATCCTGCTTATCGTTTTGAACTGACATGGACCTTCGCTCCGGCTCCGGCCCCGTGGCTATTTTACGCTCGTCAATTTGCTGGCGCTACATTGCTCCTGTCAGTGTTCCATACGTTGATTTTTGTCGTTAATCTGCACGGATCGGAGCGGTGCTATGGCAGACATTGCACATGACGTATCCGGTCCAGCTACGGCGGAGCCTGCTGGTATCACTCAGCAAGTAAAACAGCCTGCCTCGTCCGATGGAGGGAAACTTCGCGTCTTCATCTCCTATAGTCGCGATGACCTCGACTTCGCCGACCAACTCGATGCGGCGCTCAATGCTTGCGGTTTCGAGTGTCTCATCGACCGTCACGGCATTTCCGGTGGCGAGGACTGGAAACGACGCCTTGGCAACCTAATCAGCGAAGCAGACACGGTCGTCTTCGTGCTCTCGCCGAGTTCGGCAGGCTCCCCAATCTGCGTCTGGGAGGTGGAGGAAGCAAAACGCCTCAACAAACGCATCCTTCCCATTGTCTGGCGACCGCTGGGGGGCGTGAGCCCGCCACAGCCACTGCAAGACCGCAACTACATCTTTTTCTATAACGAGCCCAAGGTGCCAGGCTCGGGCTTCGGCACCGGCCTTGCGGGCTTGGTCGCTGCTCTCAACACCGATTTCGATTGGCTGCGCGAGCACACCCGCTACCTTCAGCGCGCAATGGAGTGGGATGCGGCCGGCCGACAAACGGACCGGCTGCTATCAGGCAACGACATCCTCGAAGCGAAGGCTTGGGTGTCGCGTCGACCCAAGGGTGCGCCCGAACCCACCGCCCTGCACCTCGACTTCATCCGCGCAAGCGAAGAGGAGGCGGCGGCGCGATTGAGTGAGCAGCGCAAGCAGCTCGAAGCCATGGCCGCAGTACAAGCCGAGCGCGAGACGGCCCTGCACGACCGCGAAGAAGCGCTCAAGCAACGTGCGAGGGTTGCGAGGGTCAGGAATATTGCGCTTGTAGCAGTTAGCGGTTTGGCCGTGGTTTCATTGTTGCTTGCTGTGGCTGGTTGGCAGTTACAACAAGCCGCCCAGCAGCAACGGATAGCAGCAGAAGAGCAAAGAGCGTTCGCCGAACAGCAAGAGAAAACCGCACAAGAACAAAGAAAGCTCGCCGAACAGCAACGGAAAACAGCAGAAGAGCAGAGACAACAAGCGGACGAAATACTGGGACGCGCCACGACCATCGTTGCGAATTTACAGGGAAGGATGGATAGCAAAACTAAACAAGAGGCGTTGGCGCTACTCCGGGCTGGCGCCGAACATGGCGACGTAACTTCGATTAAAAACCTTGGTGCGGCTTACGAGAGAGGTTTTGGCGTGCCGCAGGATTATGTCAAGGCGCGTGAGTGGTACGAGAAAGCCGCCGCTAAGGACGATGCGAGCGCCATGTATGACCTCGGCATAATTTACGCCAACGGTCAGGGCGCGGCGCAGGACTACGCCAAGGCGCGCGAGTGGTTGGAGAAGGCAGCTGCTAAGGGTGACACCAAAGCCAAGACGGCTCTGGAGCGGCTGCCAAGCCACGAGGCAGAAACGGCCGGACGGTATGATGAAGCGCTGCGACTTGAGGAGGCGCTTGCAGCAAAAGTCGAGGCAGAAGAGACGAAGCGCGATGGCAGGCCCGGCACGGAGACGGCCCTGGAACTCAGTGCACTGACATGGGACGCGCTGCTCGCAAAAGAATTCCCAAAAGCCTTGACCGTGGCGGATCGCGCCCACGCGCTTCTTCCGGACAGTCTCGCGATCGACGCCACCAGGGCGCACGCGCTCATGTTCATGGGGCACGATGAAGAGGCTAAAGCGCTCTACCTTGCCCACAAAGGGGAGGTCATTAAGCAGAATAATTGGTTATGGGAGCAAAACGTCGCTGAGGACTTTGCGGAATTCCGGAAGGCGGGGCTAACGAACCCGATGATGGCCGACATCGAGAAGGAGTTGGGCATCTCGCGCTGATTGAAACGGCAGTCCTATCATCGGTGTGCGCGACAACCCATGAGCATCGCGCGTGCTCACTCTTTCTATTTGATGGTCGTTGAGACACTGACGCCATTGCACGCAGCCAAGCTCCTGCAGGCTTTAGCGAAGATTTGTGAGTAGGGTGGGTGGGGTCTTTCTAGTTAAACGCGCGGCAGTATGAGGCTCATTGCGCAAGCTGCGCGTTGTCTCAGTCGATGTCACGCTTGCAACCGTGCGAGCATCCACGATGGCCCGCAGGTTCGCCGCACGTTGCTTAATTTGCGGACTTGGGGGCGAGTACGTTGTAGGCCGCCACGGGGCGGCGGATACCCTTGAGTTCAAAATCGCCAACTGCCTCGACCGTGACAGTCTCCTCAACAGCCAACAAAACACGGGGGCTGATCAGGATTTGCCCCGGTTTGGCTTCGTCGCAAAGCCGAGATGCAACGTTGGAAACAGTTCCAATCGCTGCGTAGTCAAAGCGGCCCTCAAAGCCAATGGTCCCGAGCGTGGCAAATCCGTGTGCGATGCCAATACCAAACCCAAGGTCGTGACCGAGCCGACGCCATCTCTCGATCAAGGCTCCTAATGTCACGCGCATGTCTAGCGCCATACTCACAGCCTGCAGGGCCGGATTAGGCACCGGAACTGGATCGTTGAAGATCACCATCACACCGTCGCCAGCGAACCTCTCAAGGGTGCCGCTGTATTTGATGACTATCTTCCCGATCGCCGCGTGGTAGTCACGCAACAAGGCCATCACATCTTCCGGGTCAGAACTTTCAGAGAAACCCGTAAAGCCGCGCAGGTCGCAAAATAGTGCCGTTATCTCGCGGCGGTGGCTTTCAAGCTGTTTCTCTGTTCCAGATGTGACAATCAGATCGGCCACTTGCGGAGGTAGGAAGCGACGCAGCCTGCTCATGCGCTCGATTTCTCCTACTTGGGCGGCAACGCGCTGTTCAAGCAGCTGATTGAGTTTAACGAGTTCTTCCGACTGCGCCTCCAATTTCCCTGCCTGCTGCTGAAGTAGTCTGTAGCTCTCGCGCAGTTCACTAAGCAGCCGTGCATTCTCGATGGCGATCACCGCTTGATCGGCGAAGCCCTTCATCAGGTCAAGCTCCGCCTGCTGAAAGGGTCGTACTTCGCCGCGACTGACGATCATGGCGCCGATCGCCTTGCCCTCACGCGACAGTGGCGTGAATGCTTGTGATCGTCTCGGTAGGTTGCGTACTATGCGGGCGAGTTCTCCGCGTTCGTTCCGAATTAAAGCGCGGCGATCCTCGACGGCGATTTGTCTATTCTCGAGAACACAGCGCACCGCCGGGTTCGTTGGTTCGAGCGGGAGATCAGGCAGCGCTTCTCGATGCTTGGCCATCGTGGGACCTGCTGAACTGACCATGCGAAGGATATTTCCCTCCAAACGCCGGAAGCCGACGGTGACGGCATCGAACATCCGCGAAGCGGTTTCGGCGATTGTGTCGAGAGCGCGCTTATCGTCTTCGGGTGTACCGGCAATAACGCGCAGGATGTCGGCTGTCGCGGTCTGACGGTCGCGGCTTTCGCGTAGCTCTTTTAACAATCGCGCATTCTCGATGGCGATGACGGCCTGAGTGGCGAAGTTCTGCACCAGCGCGATCTGCTTGTCGGTGAACGGGCGGACCTCTTGTCGGTAGATGACGATTGCACCGATCAATGTGTCTTCCTTGAGCATCGGCACCGTGACGAGAGTGCGCGCCCTGCCAAGTTCGACTGCATCTACTACGACTGGATCGCGCTCCTTGTAGGCCAATTCCTCGCTGTAATCGAACACGTGGACGACCCGCTTCGTGGCGGCGACGCGCCCAACTGTGCTCATCGGGTGGGCGCGGAACCCAAGCCTCTCGCCGCGCACCGCAACACGCTGAGCGTGGGCAGCTGGCAGATTGTGCGTCGCGACGGCTCGGAAAACGCTGTCGCCTTCATAGAGAGCAAGTATGCCGAACTTTGCCTCGCAGATACGCACCGCATTGCTCAGTATGGCTTGGAAAACCGGCTTCACCTCGCCGGATGACGCGCTGACGATGCGTAACACATCCGTTGTGGCGGCCTGTTGCTCCCGCGCCTCGTCAAGTTCACGTCTGAGCTGGTCATTCGACTCACTTGACTGACGATCGGCGTGGCGAGGAGAGGCCGGTGTCCGATGGCGCTTGATTGCTGGTTTGCGGCCGCGCGTTGCGTTTGTTTTGCTTTGCCGTCTCATTGCCTCGACCCGACGCCATGCAGGAGGCATGATACCGGCATAACCTAGCACACCTGAACAAAGATCGGGCATGACGCCAGCCGATGTCCACTTTGGTCAATGAGCGAGATTTCGGGCAAATCCGCGCAATATCCCCAAGACAGGACCGCGCGACTAAGCAGGCTCGCGGCTTTACTCGACATTTTTGAAACCGTGTGCCGGGGCATTTCTTGGCAAACGCGCGGCAAAAGGGGACCCATTGCGATCCGCGCGTTCGCGACGTGATCCACGCTCAGCCTGCCGCTTGCAAACTCGAACAGCGCCGCGAGTGAAATCGAACAGCCAGACGATGCGAATAAAGTGAGTCAAAATGACTCAGCGACAGCGCCGCGCTTCCATGTGCATTGTCCGAAGAAGGGCTGTTGTTCGGACAGTCGCTGTGGCGGGTAAGGGGAAACACATGGCAAAATCGCATCTGAAGCTGGTAACACCGAGCACCGTAAATCGAACAGTCACGCCGAAACGGCTCCCCAATGGCGACCTGCGGACCCGCGAGTATCTCACGGAAGCCGAGGTCGAGCGCTTGATGGCAGCAGCGCGGGACAACCGATGGGGACACCGTGACGCCACGATGATCATCGTGGCCTACCGACATGGCCTGCGCGTGTCTGAGCTCTACCGTGGCGGGTTGTGCGGTGCAGAACACTACCGTGCCGCCAGTAGCTATCCTTAGATTTCCAGAACGTGACGACCTTACTTATTAACTGCCTTATCAACTGCGTCCGGTGGCGGACATATCTGTCACCCAAACTTGTGGAATTGCGGCTGGAATTATGGAACTGTCTAGCATCGCCGGGCAGAGAAATGACACTGAGCTCGGCGGCTGAGAGACCGATCGTGCTCCCGTCTGATCTCGAATTGCCCATTAGGGCTAGCGGGCAAGCGGTGCGTAGGTCCAAAAGAGGGTGGCTTCGTACATCTACGCAAAGGGTTGCGTGGCGATACGCCATTGCTCTGGCTGCATTCCTCGTTAGCTTTTCCGTTCGAGGCTTGCTCGATAACTGGTTTATTAGGATTTCCGACCGCGGCTTAATTGTTTTCCTTCC
>Ga0310909_10001174_pt1 | contig 15078 bp, 14 predicted proteins | sample GREbulkMGT000H_FD_203449 | JGI IMG/M metagenome (GOLD analysis project Ga0310909, IMG submission 203449) | Lab enrichment of tropical soil microbial communities from Luquillo Experimental Forest, Puerto Rico - GRE.bulkMG.T000H | ecosystem: Environmental > Terrestrial > Soil > Tropical forest >... | reverse complement strand
TCGGTAACCGATAGGAACACGATGGGGATGGAGCGGGTCTCCTGTTGCAGTGCCGCCACCGAGGGAGTTGCATAGCCGACCATGATGTCGGGCGATAGCTCGACCAACTCCTTTGCAAAAGTTCTGATCTGGCCGACGTCACCGCCTGCCCAACGGTAATCGATCCGAAGGTTGCGGCCATCGGTCCATCCCAATTGGGCAAGCCCCTCGTGGAAAGCTTTGAGCAAGCGCTGGGCTTCCACATCATTCTCAGAGAGATTTAGGAACACGCCGAGACGCCGTATCCCGGTGGGCTGTTGCGCGAGTGCAGCAAGCGGCCACGCTGCCGTGACGCTGCCGAGTAGAGCACTAAATTCGCGCCGTCTCATTGCCCCTCCCAGGTCCTGGAGAGCGGCATGGTAGCGGGTCAAACCGGCGGGCTGGAAGTGGTCAAAACGGCGCTAAGCGATGTCCGCTTTGGGTCAAAAGCAGACATCGCGTCAGGTTTGCGCCGTGTCTGCTTTACCCCTTTCGGCAGCGCGACCCTGGTGTCCGCTTTGTGCTAGAAGCAGACATCCACTTACGAGAACCGCGTCTCGAAAATCAGGAACTCGCACGCAGCCCAAGCGCAAGCGCGATCCACGCGGCACCGTAAAAAATCAGATCAATACCAATAAAAAGCCCAATCACCCAAAGTCCCGAGGCGGGCCATTGCGCCAGAACAAGCACGCCCAAAACAAACGTGATTAGGCCGTCCACCGCCTGCCAACCCCAGCCCGGCACCTCAACCCAAACCGAGCCGATAAATTGAAACAGCCCACTGATCAGGAAGAACATTGCCATGAGGACGGTCACAACCTCGGCGCTCAGCACCGGTCTAGTTATGAGCATCAAACCTATAACCCCAAACAACACTGCGGCCAGAAGTGATGGAAGAAACCTACCCAATGCCCGACCATAACCGCTTGGGCAATCTCAATGCCGGAGGCGAACACGAGGAGCCAACCGAAGAACACCATCGAGACGATTGTCGCTGTCACGGAACGTGCCACAGCAACGATGCCGAGCAGCATCAGTGCAATACCGAACGCCAGGAACCACCCCCAGTATTGGATAATCTCGTGGGGAATCTGGACGTCCAGGTTTTGGATATTGCCCATCGTCATTTCCTCTCTTTGTCATTTCAAAAAGCATGTCTGCTTGGTGCCGCAAATAGACGTGCGCCGCTTCATTCGATCACCTCGTCGGTCACGGCGAGCAGCGACGACGGGACGGTAATGCCGAGCATCCGTGCAGTCGCAGCATTGATTACCAACTCAAGTTTGCTTGATTGAACGACTGGTAACTCCGCGAGTTTCGCCCCCTTCAGAATGCGACCGGTATAAACACCCATTTGATGAAAAGCGTCTGCGATGTTGGCGCCGTAGCTTATTAGCCCCCCGGCTTGGGCATATTCACGTTCGCTGTGTATCCCGGGCAACCGGTGGAACGCAGCCAACATAGCCAATTGGACATTCAGCACATTCAAGAAAGGAGTGGTCCCGATGAAAAGAGCATCTGGCCGATTGTGCTCCATACTTTCAAACGCGGTCTCGATCTGACGGCTGGTATCTGCTTTGAAAACCTGGATTTGCAGGCCCATGCTGCGACCAGCAGCTTCTGCTGCTGCGATCGTGGATTCGGTTCGCCCTGCCTCGGCCGGATTGACCAGCACAGCAATACGATCAGCTCGAGGCAGCAGCTGACGTAAGATCTCCAGCCGCTTTGCCGTCAGCTCGGCAGCGAGAAAATTGATGCCCGTTATATTACCACCTGGCCGGGCAAGGCTGGCCACAAGACCGACTTTGACCGGATCGTCGGCGGTACCAAACACGACGGGGATCGTCGCAGTCGCCGCCTTGGCTGCGAAAGCGCCAGGCTCACCTGCCGTGACGATCACAGCGACCCGGCGTTGAACTAGGTCCCGGGCGAGATCGGAAAGCCGCTCAAGTTGATTTTCCGCAAAGCTGTATGTGATCGCAACATTCTCGCCCTCGACGTAGCCGGTCTCCTGCAAGCCTAGGCGAAACGCCCGCAGCCGACTCACTACTGCCTCCGGTGATCTGCTATCGAGAAACCCAATCACCGGCATCGCCGGCTGCTGCGCGCGTGCCGCGAGTGGCCACGCGACTGCTGCTGAACCGGCAATCACTTTGATGAAATCTCGCCGGCGCACGTAACCCTCCGCAGCGAGGTTAAGCACGACGCCAGTTTTCGAAGCCTATCAGATTAGACCGTCGATGTCCGCTTTGGGTCAAAAGCAGACATTGGATCGTCGCCCATTGATGTCCGCTTTACCCCCAAAAGCGGACATTGCCGGCGACAGTTCGACGTCCGCTTTGTGCCACAAGCGGACATATGCAGTGCAGCGAAATCCGTGGTTATTCGATCACCTCATCTGCGCGCAGTTCGAATTCCCGGCTTATCGCGAGCCCCAGCGCTTGCGCAGTCTTGCGGTTGACGACAAGTTCAAATTTGGTCGGCTGCTCGATCGGAAGAGCGGCCGGCTTCGCGCCTTTGAGAATCTTATCCACATAACCGCCCGCTCGGCGAAACAGATCCGGCAAACTAGGACCGTAAGAGGCAAGCCCGCCTGCCGCAGGGAATTCGGCCTCGGGATATACGGCGGGCAGCCTGCTTTTGAGCTCCAACTCCACGATCCGATCGCGTTGAGTAAACAACATGGCGTCCGAAAGGCTGACCATGCCGCCGGCGCTCCAATCCACCATCGCGCCGAAGGCGCCAGGCAGATCGGCAGGGGCTCTCGCTTCAAATATGTGCAGCTCGAAACCGAGCGTGGCCGTAGCCCGTTCCACCTCACGCAGGTAGGGGGCATAAGTCGGATTGGTTGGATTACCCAAGACCGCTACGCGCGACAGCGTCTGGGTCATATCCTTAAGCAGCTCTAGCCGCTTTGCAGCCAACCCGTAGCCCACCGTCATGGTGAGGCCGGTGAGATTACCTCCCGGCTCAGCAAAGCTTTTAGCCAGTCCGTCGGCGACCGGATCTACGGCAAGCGCGAAAACGATGGGAATGCTTGCAGTCGCATCCTTGCAAGCCTTCGCCGCGGCGGTTCCATCGACCACGATTACATCTACGTTCGAGCGTACAAGCTCCGTCGCAAGAGCGCTCAGGCGGTCGTAGGCGCCCGCCGCGTAGCGCTGCTCGATCACGATGTTCTGGCCTTCGACGTAGCCCGCCGCGCGCAGGCCTTCCCGAAAGGCGTCGAACTGCTTTTGGTGTGGGCCCGCTTGCCGCAAAAAGCCGATCCTCACAGCAGCGCGCTCTTGCGCTTGCCCGAGACGCGGCACAGAGGCAGTCATAGCCCCTAACAGGCTGATGAACTCGCGCCGCTTCATTCGATCACCTCGTCGGCGCGTGAGAGGACCGTCGGTGGCACAGTAAGGCCAAGCGCTTTTGCTGTCTTTAGATTGATTACGAGTTCATATTTTGTCGGAGCCTGCACCGGGAGATCGGCGGGCTTCTCGCCTTTGAGGATGCGGTCGACGTAGCCAGCCGCGCGCCGACCCTCATCATCAAAATTTGGGCCATACGAGATTAATCCGCCAGGGGCGACAAAATAGCGGTCGGAATAGATCGCCGGTAGTTTGTGCCTTGCTGCAAGAGTGATAATGAGATCGCGATGATCCGCTGCCTGCGGGTTCGCCGTCACCACCAAACCGCCATTCGCGGAGCCCGCGAAAGCCGCGACAGCCTGCTCGATCTCGCGCGCGTCGCTCACGTTGATTGGCCTCAACTCGACGCCGAATGACGGCGCTACGGATTGAATGACGGCAAACTGGCCGGTCCCCGAGGGAGATGCGGGATCACGAAGGACCGCCGCGCGCGTTACCCCCGGCGCGATTTGTTTGAGCAGTTCAAGCCATTTACCGCTCAAACTGTATTCCATCGTCATAAAACCCGTAACGTTTCCGCCCGGCCGCGAGAGGTCGTCGACGAGGCCACCACCGAGCGGGTCAATAACGAACATGAAAACAATTGGCACAGTGCGGGTCGCCTGAAGTAAGTAAGTTGTGGGGATGGTGCCAACTGCGAGGATGACGCCAGGCCCAAGCGCGACCAATTCCGCTGCTTGTTTGCGCAAGGCGTCGACGTTGGCAGCACCATTGCGTTTGTCGATTTGAATGTTATGGCCATCGGTCCAGCCTAAGCGCTGCAATTCCTCCAAGAACGGACCGATACGGCCTTTGATTTCTGCATCGCCCAAGTTTGTGAGCAAGCCGAGCCGACGACGGTCGGAGTGCTGCGCGCGTGCCGCAAGCGGCCATGCGGCCGCCGATCCGGCCATGACTTTGATGAAATCGCGTCGTCGCATTGCCTTGCCACCAAGGCTACACCACGACGGAATTACAGCAGGGATTTGGGATCAGCGGAATAGGGCGAAGAGACCCGTTTGCAACGCGGTGACTTCTAGCCGCTCATGTCCGCTTTGGGTCATAAGCGGACATTGTGAATATCGGAAGTGATCAGTTGGTGCTGTTCCTGAAACGCGTGGAGTGTCGGCCGAAACTGACTGGCCTGGGCGCATATTGAGTCCCACGCTTTACCTAGAATCGGAAGATAAGCCCGACTGCGGGATCGATCGTGTTGCGATTGAGGTAGCCGTTAGCCAGTCCATTATTGACTTGCGAGAACATGAACCCGGCGTAAGCCTCAAACTTCGCCGCAAATCTCCAATCGACGGCGAATGAAACGGCGTCGAACGTGCCACTGCAAGCCGCCTTTGCGGCGGTACTGCAAGAAGCGCCAGCGCCAAAGTTGTTTTGATCGTAATGATAATAAGCGCCGATCACATCCACCTTGTCGGTGACTGCGTACTTTGCCCCGGTCCAGAATACCTGCAAAATCTTGTCATGAGCGTCAAAGGCGGTGTTGATGATATTCGTATTGTTGATGGCGGCACAGCCGAGGCAGAGAAAATCTCCCGTGAGATCATTAAAAGCGGTCTGGGGATTGCTGGGAGGCATAAATTGAATCCATTCGTAGCCGGCATACAATTTAAGTGACCCGTTGGTATATTTGGCGAGCAGCATCACGCTGGCTTGATCGGAGATCGTAGCAGTCAGAACTTGCGGTAGGAACGGCGGCAGCGGGTTGCCAGCGGGCCCCAGCGGGTTCCCGGACAGCCCGATCGACACGGCGTCTGTTATGTGAGTGTAAATTGCATCGAAGGAAAGCACGCCCCTCGCCAGATTGGGAATGTCTCCTCCGACTTGAAACGAATATCCACCGTTCGCGCCATTGTTCTGCGCATAACCACCGAATTGCCAGAGCGCCGCCGCCCGAAACTGGCCAACGTCGACACGATATTTCATAGATGTGCTCACTCTGCAGTCTTCGGTGTTGCCAGCGCCGCAGGTTGTTCCCTGGTAGCCGATCGGCGAGAACGCGTTCGAACCACCCATCGGGTCATAGGCAACGATGCCCTCCACCCTGAGAGTATTCTGCCGAAAAACGGTCAGCGTGCCATAGGGTGAGCTGACGCCGACATAGCCCAATCCATTAAAAAATTGCCCCGCTTGGCTCGAATCGCCATTCGAACTTTGGTCTGTGAGGGGAGTGCCGGCGTTTTGGGCGACCGACTTCGGTCCATTGGAGAGCTGCAAGGAATAGGGATTGAAATTGGCCTGGAGATCGAAAACAAACGCCCAGCCAGGAGCAAATTCTTCGTTTCCCTTAATCCCGATGTTTGACTGACTCACCGCATTGTTTGCAAGATTCCATAGCGCTCGATTGCTGTTCTTCTGGATGAGATATTCGGCTCCGGCGGGTAATGACCCGTTATAAGGTGTGCCGTGACTCTGCCAGGTCACGCCCGCGTCTACGGTGCCGTAGACCGTAATGCCATACCAACTCAACGGGCAGCTGGTATCGAGAAAATCCCAAAGGCTGCTACAGGCAGCTGGCGCGGTCACCGCCGTGGGCGGCGGGGCCTTCGTCACCATATCCGCAGCGGTAACGGCCGTTAGTGACGTCGCGATGAGCAATGTCGAAACGCCAGCTATGCTAAGCGAAGTGCGCTTCATGGTTGTCCTTAGAAGGCAGTTCACGTTGCTCGGGGACATTCTTGCAGCGCTACGCAGTTGCCCGAAGGTCGAAGGTGACTTCGCGTCGCTTTTTTGTGAATTGTTGCGGCTGGGTCACAATGAGTTGGTCCCGCCCCGAGGACCCAAAGCGGCATTCGCGCACAATAACGGTGAGTTGGGATCGAACGAATTTGGCGGCCAATGAAGCTTAGCTAGTCGATCAGAGCGACCGTCCGCACCTCGGTACTCGTATCGGGCTCAGCGATGTCCAACTTCGCAGGAGAACAGCTATCCGCGACCAAGCGGCGTTCCCATTGCGGCTCGCGCCTCCTGCGCCAAGGCAGGGCCGCGAAGAATGCGGGCAACGATAACTGCAATGATCGCGCCTGCTGCGGGTCCAACTACGTAGATCCACCAGGTCGTCAGATCACCGCGGGCGAGGTCAGGTCCGAAACTTCGTGCCGGATTCATGGAGGCACCCTCGAAGGGTCCACCCATCGTACCCCACGACATAATGTACGCACCCACGGCCAGTGGTACGAAGGGACCGTTGAGCTTCGGTCCGTTGGCTATGGCCAAGACCATCAGCACCAACCCGAACGTGATTATGCCCTCGAAGCCGACTGCCTGCCATAATTGGCCTGGCTGTGGGACGGTAGCTGCAAGATTACCCTTCACGCCAAACAATGCCCTTGCCAGAAGTGAACCAGCTGCCGCGGCCACCAATTGAACAACGAAATATACGCCGGCCATTGGCCATCCCATGTCGCCACGCAACGCGAACGCAAACGTCATAGCGGGATTGAAGTGTGCGGAGATATCTCCCAGGAAATACACGGCAGCGACGAGCCAAAGAGCCGACACGGTCGAGAGAACGAAGGCTGCCTCCCATGGCTGGACGGGGCCTCCACCATAAAGGGCGAGGATGGCCGCTCCGCCCGACAGCACGAAAGTCAGCCCCGACACTCCGATGAACTCCGAGAGTAATCGGCGTAGTCTGTGGTCAGGCTTCTTCCAATCGGCGAAATACCGGTCCCCCCCGACGACGGCGACGAGCGCCCGTTCGCCATGCAGAACAGTGGCCGTTTCTGACTTGATTTCCGCATTGCTACTCATCGCCGCATCCTCCCTCAGTGGTCGCGGGGGGCTATTTGCGGCGCCGGCTCGAATCCTTGAGCCGGCGTCTCTTGCATCTGCACCGGCCTAGGCTGCGGCCGCCACATACGGCTTCACCATTTTCTTCGGATCGACGACCCGATCGAACTCGGCCTCCGTGACATAGCCCAATTTGAGGGCGGCGGCCTTTAACGTCAGATCGTTGTCCATGGCGTAGTGCGCGATCTTCGATGCCTTGTCATAACCGATGACCGGCGAAAGCGCGGTCACCAGCATCAGCGAACGATCCACGTATTCGTTGATCTTCTTCAGATTTGGCTTGGTGCCCTCGACCAGGAACTTGCGGAAGTTCACGCAGCCGTCGGTCATGATCGTGATCGAATGCGTGATGTTAAAGATCATCAGCGGCTTGTAGACATTCATTTCGAGATAACCGCCGGCGCCACCAAAACCGACTGCGACGTCGTCGGCCATTACCTGGACTGCAATCATCGCCAAGGATTCGCACTGCGTCGGATTGACCTTGCCAGGCATAATTGAAGAACCAGGCTCATTTTCAGGAATGTCCAACTCATGAAATCCTGCGCGCGGGCCGCAGGACATTAGACGGATGTCATTGGCGATCTTGTAGAGCGACACCGCAAGAGTGCGCATCGTTCCAGAAAGTTGGACCAGCGCATCGTGGGCGCCCTGGACCGTGAACTTGTTGGGTGCGGTGACAAATGGCAGGCCGGTGAGCTTACCGATCTGGGCAGCAGCCGCTTCGGCAAAGCCCGGCGCCGAGTTGATGCCGGTTCCCACCGCCGTGCCACCGAGCGCCAGGCGATACACGCCATTCAAGGCCGTCTCGATCCGTTCCAAGTCGTCACTCAGCATGCCGGCGTAGCCAGACCATTCCTGACCGAGGGTCAGTGGTGTGGCGTCCTGCATGTGCGTGCGTCCAATTTTGACGATATCGCTCCATTCTTTGGATTTCTTAGCGATGGCATCATGCAGTGCCTTCACCGCTGGGATGAGTCGCTCCTTCACGTTAACGGCCGCGGCGATATTCATCGCCGACGGAAAGGAGTCGTTCGACGACTGTGCCATATTGACATGATCGTTAGGATGAACCGGCTTATGGCTACCCAGCGGCGTGCCAGCGATTTGACTGCACCGGTTGGAGATCACTTCATTGACGTTCATGTTGAACTGGGTGCCGCTACCGGTCATCCAGACGTGCAAGGGAAACATATCGTGATGCTGGCCGGCGAGGATTTCGTCGCAAGTCTGAACGATCAGTTTGTATCGTTGATCATCGAGTCGCTTGCTGTCGTGGTTGGCGATAGCAGCGGCTTTCTTCAATGTCGCATAGGCCGTGATCATCTCACGGGGGATCAGATCTTTCCCAATACTGAAATGTTCGAGTGAACGCTGGGTTTGAGCACCCCAGAGTTTGTCGCCGGGAACTTCAACGACGCCAAGGCTGTCCGTCTCTTTCCTCATCTCGGTCATGGGTACTCCTCCTTCGTTCTGCGACTGGATTCTTTCAGCGTGACCACTCCATTGCCTCAGCCGTCGATGGTCCGCAGGCTGGTGGCATTCGTCGAAGCCTCTCTGCTCATCTTTTTGGATATGCGGTCCAAATGTAATCCTGCGCCGACACCTTCGTGTGGCACGCGAACCCACATTCGGCGCGCTCGGACTAAGCTCGGAAGGCTTAAACGTGTCGGCCGCCGGATCATAATCCCACTGGGCATATGCCCATCCGTGCGTGTCTGGGAATCGCTTGGTATCTTTTTCGATAAACGCAACCGTTTTCAGGGTGTCCGGCACGTTTACGAAATAGGGGGACGCAGCGTTCTTTTTAAAGGACCACTCGATCTTCGTAATTTTGGAGCCGTCGGGAAAAAGCTTGCCGTCGCCGGGAACGCCGTCCCTATAGGCGTTGATCATCACGTCATTCGCCGCGATCACTTTCAAGCTGGTTTCGGTCTGACTTACTGCAACATCTTGCCAGGTTTCGTATCCCCTGAAGTCAGACCACGCGAGTCCGTTCGGTATTTGCAGCGTGTACCTGTCCTGCGCCGCAAGGGCCAAGCTGCCCACAACGGCGGTTACCACGCTGACGGCAATCGGCAGGATGTTTTTACTTTTCGGTCTGCCGACTGTCGCAATGCTCGACATGATCGGTCTCCACATCTGAGACCGAGAGCCGTCTCGGCCTCGCTCAAAAAAACTTGGTTGAATTGATCCAACAATCAGTTCGGAGTCGGAGATAAGGGAAATTTCTTGTTTCGGCACTGTACAGACAAACATATCAAGGCGGACGTTGCATGGAATTTGATATAAATCAAAATATTGCTCGTAGATCGCCGACAGACGGACGACAGCCAGGAGCCGACCGGTCGCTCGAAAAATCGGTATGATCCGCCTCAAGTTCAGCGTTCATCCGAGGAATCACGAGCATAGCGCGATTCCACCGGTCAAATCGGCGACGTTTACCTAAAGGAGGGAGCCATGAAACGAATTGCATTATTGTTCGTCGCAGTTGTAACCGCAACAGGCGTAGTTGCGTGGATGGCGCCCCCATCATTGGGACAGGACAACAAAAGCCAAGTCACCAAAACACAAACCGGCACTAAAGAGGCCAAGCAAGTCATCGTAACAACAATCCCGCGCGGATACCGCGACTGGAAATTCATTTCGGCGGCGCATGAAGCAGGTGAACTTAACGACATACGCGTTGTGATCGGCAACGACAAAGCGATCAAGGCCTATCGCGCAGGCAAGCCCTCCTTCCCCGAGGGCACTATCATTGGGCGAGTCGCTTGGAAAATGGTTCCATCAGAAGAGAACAACAAGACGTTTGGTCAAGCGCAATCGTTCGTTCCCGGAGATGCACCCGACTGGTACCTGCAGTTTATGGAGAAGAACACCAAGAAGTATGCCGCGACGGGCGGTTGGGGTTACTCGAATTTTGGCAAAGACCTCAAACCGCTCACCGACGAAAAGATGATGTAATCTTGCTATACCTGTCACCAAGCTGTCGAGGCCCGCGACTACATCTTCACAAAATACGCGCCTTGATCGCTGCGGTGCACGCATGAAGCAGCCCGCCGACCTCGGCAAATGAGATCGCGTCGAGAATCAGGTCACTCATTGCCAGCGAGGAAAAACCACTGGCTACGTCGCCAGCCGCGATCTAACGCCAGTGCAGTGACGCTTGCTTCATCAAAGCCCTGCGCTGTGCTTCGCAAAAAGACTTTGGCCGATGATGTCCGCTTTGGGTCAAAAGCGGACATGACGCACTGAAAATCCGATGTCTGCTTTACCCCCGAAAGCGGCATTGATCCGTCTGCTTCTGATGTCCGCTAAGTGCCAAAAGCGGACAGGTCTCCTATCTGTCTGTTGGAGGTGTGAGTGCGACCGCGGCTTCCGTTGTGAGCAGCAGAAACGTCAGCGTCTCCTGCAGATAGAGTCGCACAACGCTGTCGGTGTGGTTCAGATATCCGATCGAGACGTCCTGGCCGATGTGCAGATCGAAATCGCCACCCCGAGTGGTGAGTACGAAGGCGCCGGATATTGCAGGGGCCCAGATGATGTCGTCTTTGACAAGCTTTCTTACATGTTCCAGTAGCGGGTATCCGTTGTCGCTACTCTCGGCGAGACTCGTATAGGCATTGGCACCAAGCACCACCGAATAGGGTCCATCGACACCGACGAGACGCAGCTGACTCAACGCCTCAGCAATGACGTCGGGATACTCACGCACATCGGCCGGCAGCGTCATGATCGGATTGCTGGTTCCCTGACGGACGCCGACAATGCCAGCCGCTGCGTAGCCCTCGAAAATAGCTCGGTCCTCGGCATATGCAATCTTCTGTGCGGCGTCCTTCGCGGGTTGCCAGTCGGAATCGTTAGCTCCGCGTTCCACGTCGTCGATCTGTTGACGATCCAGCTCGAACGGAACTCGAAACTCGATCAACGGCTTGACTTCACGCTGCCGTGCGAGAATCCCGTCCTCCGGTGTCGCAATCGTCTTGAGGTGGCCGGTGCCGATCGCGGAAAGGCCGACGCCGCCTGAGCCTTGCACGTCGACCACGCGCCGCCCCGCGAGATGGCGCTTGAGTGTGCGCGTCGTCTCCTCCTCGATGTCTGCCCACGCCGCATCGGATATTGGGGCAAGCTCGCGATGAAGATTATTCATGCCGATTTTCTCCTTTGAGGGAGCCGATGCCGAGCGAACCATCAGACACTGCTATCGTGGAAGGCTCAACCACCGACGGTGCGGCCGGCGTCCCTGCAATGACGTCGTCGTTGACGGATTCCAAAAATGATGCGGACGGCACAAAGAACAGGGTTCCAGTCACTGCACGACTGAAGTCAAGCAGCCGATCATAATTACCGGGCGGCCGACCAACGAACATGTTCTCGATCATCTGCTCGGTCACCCGGGGCGTTCGACAATAGCCGATGAAGTATGTGCCGAACTCGCCCGCGGCCGCATTCCCAAAGGGCATGTTGTCGCGCAGTATCTTGAACTCCCTCCCGTTCTCGGTGATCGTGGTGAGCGCATTATGCGCCGACGTCGGCTTTATCGAATCGTCCAGTTCGATGTCGGACAGCTTGTTGCGGCCAATGATGCGTTCCTGCGCTTCCGTGGACAATGCGTTCCAGCTGTCCATGTCATGCAAATATTTCTGCACGATAACGTAGCTGCCGCCGGCAAATGCGCGATCCTCCTCGCCGATGATCGCAGCGTCAATCACCGCCTGCCCGCGGGGATTCTCTGTGCCATCGACGAACCCGAGGAGGTCGCGATCGTCGAAGTAACGAAATCCATGAACCTCGTCGACCGCCGAAACCGCGTCACCGAGGCTCGCCATGATCCTGGTGGCGAGTTCGAAGCAGAGATCCATGCGCTTCGCGCGGATATGGAACAATAGATCGCCCGGCGACGATACCGCGTGGCGCGACCCTGCCCGAATCTCCCGGAAGGGGTGCAGTTCGGCCGGCCGCGGCTGCCCGAACAGGCTGTCCCATGCTTCGGAACCGATCGCCATCACACAGGTGAGGCCGGCTTCTAGGTTGCGAAATTCCACTGCGCGGCTCAAAGCGGGAAGGTCTGCACAGAACGATCGAGCCGCCGCGTGATGGTTCGGGCCCGGGTTTATTGTCACAACCAGAAAAATCGCCGCCCGGGTCAGCGGTGCTGCAACCGGCTGCGAGACAATCACGCCATCAGTGCCTGCTTTGGCGGAGGACATAAAGCACTTCCTTGGGCGACATCCCCTCGGTCGCAATATTAACATGATAGCAAGAAGGGATGTCCGCTTTGGGTCAAAAGCGGACATGGCGGACTCAATTTGCGATGTCCGCTTTACTCCTGTTTTGCGGTGTCACGCGTGCATAAAGTCCGCATAAACCGGGCACTTCTGAGAATTCGTCTTCCCAGAAATCGCAATCGGGAAGACCAAGGGAAGATGAAATCTCGACGTCGATTCCCTGCAAATGATCCTTCGCGAGCTGTCGGCATTGCTTCAGCTCGGAGAAAGAAAACACCGCGCACAGCGCATCTCGCCGCTTCCCGCCGCCTTGGATTGTCGAGGAGTTGGACGAATGCTCTTTGTCGTGCGCGAGGGCGAATTACCTAGGATTTTGAAGATAAATTTGAATTGACGTAAGCATCACTGCGATGACGGTGATAATGACGACAAAGGCGACAAACGCCAAATCAGCGGGTCCGACTTTTTCTTTGCGCTGCGGGCTGCCCTTCAACTGTAAATCTGACATCGAGACGCTCTCCTCCTCTTACCGTCCATTGAGGTTGAACGATTAGCTAGCGACTAGAGTAGGCGCATTGATCCCGATCAAAACTGGCTGGAGCAAGATTAGCGACTGGTCGCCGCTTGCCGCCGCCTTGGTCCGTGCTTGAATGCCAGCCAAATTGTCATGGGCGCGGCGTAGCCCTGCCGATACCGCGCGCTACCCCATATGATGGATTGACGATGCTTGACGGTCGAGCAGGCGATGCGATGCCGATCACCCCGCCGCATCTTATCCTAGTGATCGGTCAGAGCCGGGATGACGTGCCCACGGTGGTACAGGCGGGAGGCCATCATCCCGGCTCGCACGAGGGCCCCACGCGTCGAAGAAATCTCCCCGCCGATTTTAGACCCGCTCTCGCTTTAAAATAATTTATCGAGAGTTAGAGACCCGCATTGACTTACATCAATGGTATCGGTGCGCGGTTTGTCTCTCACTAAGCTCTCCACTGCGAAAGCTTTGAACGATGAGGCGCGAAGGATTGCGACGAAATATCGCCAAGCTGCTGGGGCTCTTGCGGAAGGCTTAGCTATTGAGGGACTTCGAGATGAGAACACCTGATCAATATCGCGAATTTGCTGCTGAGTGTTACCGTTTGGCGGCAGAAGCTAAAACAGAAACGCAACGGAAAACGATGGAGGAAATGGCTCAGGCCTGGAGCGAAGTAGCGGATGAGGTAGAGACAACTCAGCAAGGATGGCGCGAAGGATTGTGGTGAATATCGCCAAGCTGCCTAAGCGCGACATAAGGCACGCGCTCATTTTTGACGGCTCCTAGCACTCGCAGCGACCACAACCGGACCATTCCCTTCCTGAGGTCCGCTGAACGGTCTTAGGTCTTGAGGCGCGTGAGAACGTTTTCCAATGCCTTCACTGCTTTCTCTTTGTCCAACTTTTGTAAGTCAACAAGTAATCTCAGCCCATCTTGCTCTTCATGAATTGCCCGACCCTGTGCAACCAGGTCCTTGATCGGTGCGATCACAGCATAATTGCGCACGGGTTTGGCAATTCCCTTGGCCTGAATGGGTGTCCGTTCTTCAGCGACGACGTGGTCCTTAATCAACGAATAGGTTTCATGGCTCAAGAGAATGCCGCCTAGCTCTGCGTGCGACTGAAGGCGTGAGGCCAGGTTTACCTCGCTGCCGATGATTGTGTAGTCCATGCGATCCTCACTGCCGAAATTGCCGACAGTGCAGTAGCCAGTATTGATACCGATGCGCAGCTGGAAGGGCTTCTGCAAACCTTTCTCGCGCCATTCCACCTGTAACTCTCGCATCCGCTTCTGCATCGCGATCGCCATGTTTACGCAAGCGATTGCGTCTTCTTTGACGCCACGGGTCTCTGGATCGCCAAAGAAGGCCAAGATCGCGTCGCCAATGTACTTGTCGATCGTCGCGCCGTGGGTGAGAGCTATCAGCGACATTTCCGTCAGGTAGTGATTCAGTAGGGCGGTCAGCTCCTCGGACTCCAAGTCGTCGGTCGTAGTGGTGAAATCCGCAATATCGGAAAAGAACACCGTCAGCTTCTTCCGGCTCGATACAATTTTCACCTCTTTCGAGCCCGAGAATATTGATGAGTAAACCTGGGGTGACAGATATTTCGACAATTTGGTAGACAAGACCTCCAATGCCTTGTTCTTCTCGGTGACGAGGTCGTGGGCCTGCTCTAGTTTGCTGTTGGCCGCGCGAATTTCTTCTTCAGCGTTCTTAATCTCTGTGATGTTGGTGTACACAGCAACGGTTCCACCTTCTTCGGTCCGCCGCTCGTTGACGTGTATCCAATGGCCGTCAGATCGGCGCTGCACGTGAGGCTCGCCTGGTTGTCGGTGTTTGGTCAGGCGTGCGGCAATCCACTCCTCGGCCCTTCCTTTTGCGTCCTCGACCAGACCAAGTGCGACTGCATTACGGACCAGCGCTTCGTATGGGGTGCCTGGCGTCGGCGTCCCCAGTCCAGGATAGAGAAGCTCCCGATATGCGCTGTTGCAGATGACTAACCGATCGTCTGCATCATACAATGAGAATCCCTCCGAAATCGTTTCAATCGCATCAGTGAGGCGCTGCTCGCTCCGCCGCGACGCCGCCTCGGCGTTC
>Ga0310909_10001147_pt1 | contig 15234 bp, 19 predicted proteins | sample GREbulkMGT000H_FD_203449 | JGI IMG/M metagenome (GOLD analysis project Ga0310909, IMG submission 203449) | Lab enrichment of tropical soil microbial communities from Luquillo Experimental Forest, Puerto Rico - GRE.bulkMG.T000H | ecosystem: Environmental > Terrestrial > Soil > Tropical forest >... | reverse complement strand
TGGAATAGAGGGGACGAGGAGTAGTGCGATCGTTTAGCATACTTGTAGTCGATGACTTTGAAGGCTTCCGCCGATTCGTTTGTTCGGTGCTGCAAGCAAGGCGTGAGTTTCGGTTCACCGAAGCTTTGAATGGGCTGGAAGCTGTTGAAAAAGCCGAAAGGCTGCAGCCGGATCTGATTCTGCTTGATATTGGCTTGCCGGACCTGAACGGGCTAGAGGTGGCTAGGCGAGTGCGTAAGCTTGCTCCCGCTGCGAAAATTCTGCTCCTCAGTCAAGAGTCCTCCCTCGACGTGGTACGAGAAGCCCTCAGCTTGGGTGCGCTCGGCTACGTTCACAAACCACGTTCCAAGACCGATCTGCTGCCCGCCATCGAAGCGGTTCTTGGGGGAGAGCAATTCGTTAGCAATGGCCTCGAGTTTGGCACGGATGCCCAACCGCCTCATCGGCACGAGATTTTATTCTGTTCTGACGACGCGGCTACTGTGGACGGCCTTGCTCGTTTTATCGCTGCCGCCCTAAACGCCGGTAACCCAGCGATTGTGTGGGCCACGGAGTCACACCGGGCAAGTCTTCTTCAGAGATTGCGAGCACAGGGCGTGGACATGGATGCCTCCATTCACCGAGGGACGTACATTTCCTCGGATGTTGCCGAGCCACCTGACGCAGCGCGGATGGTCGCGGCTCTCAAAGCCTTGAGCGCGGCTGCCTCGAATGCAGGCAAAAAACATCCTCGGGTTGCTGTTTGCGGTGAGCGAGCAGGTAACATGTGGGCTGAAGGCAAGACGGATGAGGCGATTCGACTCGAGCAACTCCTCAACGAACTAGCGAAGCAATATGACCTAGACATTCTATGTCCGTATCCATTACCGCAAGGCCAGGATGACACCCCCTTGCTCAAGAACATCTGTGCGGAACACTCCGCCGTTTCTTACCGATAAAGGGGGCTCGTGTCCCCGTTGTGAATGACGGATTCGCGCAAGTCTGATGGTTGCCTGGCTTCCACCGTCGAATCGCCCAAAATACGCTTCCGGGTTTTTGATTTTCGAAGAGCCCCCAAGCTGGCTCTACCTGTGCGCTCGCAGGACTTCAGCACATCACTCCTTCGAGCGTGCCTGTTTGCCATCGTTTATTACGGCTTTTGTCTCATCGCAATTTGCCGGAGCCGAGCGAAATCGAGGGGATTCAGCAAGTTTCGACAAAACGGGACAAGTCAGATTCACCTTCTCTTTTCAGTTCTTGTTCTTCATTTGCCGCGATTCATCACCGGTTGCATGACACTGTCATGACACCCGAATCTCTGTAGGCTGTTCAGCGCCCCTGCTTCGCAGGCAAACGGGATACCGTCGTTTCGGAGATCGGCATGAATAGCTGTTATGCGGACGCGGGCGGGACTAAGAAACGCTAGGCGACAAGCGAGGACCTTATGCGCGGCATCCGCATCCGTTCTTTGGCGCGCTGACTCCCCAACAGTGGGGCCGCGGAACTTACAAGCATCTTGACCACCACTTGCTCCAGTTCGACGTATAGGTGAAGTGGATCAGTTTCCGACTTGCTCGTCAAAATGGCCAGAGTTCTCAGAAGGCCCACCGTGGAAGGCCTTGGAAAAGGAGGTCCGACAATTCTGGTTCACTGATTTCGAGCCTCCAACCCTGGGCAAAATCCCAGGGTAGGGATAATGGCGGCCCCATTTTTCTGGCATCTTTTCGGTGCCACTTGACATCACATGTCGGACGGAGAACCCAACAGATGAAACCCAACGGAACTAGGACTTCGCGATGAAGCTACTCAAACTGGCACTACTTCTTCTTATCATCCCCGTTCTCTCTTCAGCCCAATCCATCCCCGCCGTTAAAGCTAAAGCGCTCGACAACTCCGAAATTACCCTCCCCATCCCGGGCAGCCAGCAAGTCCTGATTCTGATGGTCGGCTTTTCTCATAAGAGTGGCGACCTGTGCAAGGTCTGGGGCAAAAGGATCTCCGCCGACTACCACGCCGACGCCCGTATTGCCTACTTCACTATGCCGGTCCTCCAGAGCGCGCCCTCGCTGGTCCGCCCCATGATCGTGCACGGCATGCGCAAAGACATCCCCGCTCAGGAACTCGCTCACTTCGTCCCGCTCTATTCCAACGAATCTGACTGGAAGAAAGTTGTCAACTTCTCTGCGCCGGATGATGCCTACCTCATCGTGGCGACGCCCGACGGACATCCCGTCTGGCAGGCCCACGGCGCCTTTTCCGATAGCACCTACGCTGATCTCAAAAAGTCCGTGGCCATGCTCGTCGAAAAGGCCGCCAGTCCCTCATCCAAAAACTGATCCTAACGTTCCGCTTGACTGATCGAATTTGAACCTTGTGGCCAAAGAGAGTTGCTTACCTGGGCGCTCCGAAGTGCCAAGCTATCGCCACTTTGAATTCAACGACGGAATAGCGGCGGGCAATTTCTACGGCGATGGCGTTGCGAACATCGCCGAGGCTGCCGGCGGCGTAGTCGACCATCGGGGCCAGCCTGAGATTCTCGGTTAAGGGGATTTCGTAACCCACACCGGCTGTCCAGGCCCACCCACTGCCGCCAAATCCTCCGGGGCGGTTGTTTTGATAAAGTGCTAGTCCCGGCCCCACGCGCAGGAATATGGGTGTCTTCCGGATCGGAAACGCATCCATCACCGCCAGCACGTTACTAACGCTTTCACCGACCGCAGGATTGTTAAGATTGAACGATTGCAGAAGCCAACCGTTCAACTCCATACCGATGCGGGCCCGATTCCCGAGGCTATGACCACCCACAAACCCGAGCGCAAACGCTGGATTGCGGTTTGTGTTGAATTGGTCAGAGGTGAGCTTGAGCTGCCCGTCGCCGAGTTCCAACGCGACCCACCACGGCCGAACCACGCGGCCTTCTCGTGCTTGCGGCGGACTGAGGGAAGTTCCGATCGGCGCCATCAAACCCGGTCGGCGACTATCGAGAACTACCCCACGCCCTACGGCCTCTCCTTCATCCATAAGCTCGGAAGACGGCGTCAGCTTCACCCATTTCCCTTGGGCGTGGGCAACTGGTGACGCCAAGATCGGGCCGACAATCCATGTGATGAGGCACGCGCGAGTGGCGCGGCTCAGCCTAGGCATCCTTCCAACATTCAGTGAGGGTTTCACTGCTTCGTTGAGTCCCGTCCCGAGCGATCTGCTCATGTGTTAATGCACGGTGTTCGATTTGCCAGACTCTGCCCGATAAACTGTCGGATGACTCGGTATTGCGGCTCCAACGCCGGCGCCACCCACCAACCCAGCGACCGCGCCTACGGCGACCGCGAGGCTGCGTCCAAAGTCACAAGAGCTGAAACTATTGTTCGGACTAGAGCATCTCGTTGCGGCGGTTGTGATTCCCGCGCCCGTTCCCGCTCCGACGGCACCAAAGAGGAGAGAGTTGCGGAGCCGGTGGCTCTTGTCCAGCACGGTTACGCGTGCGACATTTTCTTTGGGGATGCCGACGTCGTTTGACCCTTCGCGGATCTGAATCGCTTCCTCAGTGACTGTAGAGAACGTACCGACGTGCTTCTTCATGCCGGTATCCATTAGCTCGATCTTTTCACCTGAATGAAGACCGTATAACGCCTTCCAGTCGCTCTTTTTTTCCTGAGCACGCAGCGAGCACGGGATCAGAATCAGAATACAAACGACCGCAGCACAGCGCATATTTAGACGCCTCCCCTTTTTACGGCACGAATCGGGAACCGGCTTGAGAAGCTGACCGTGTCTGGCAAAGCGGTTGTCGGCTCTTGTTTCCATGGGTTTTCTTCTTTCTCATGCGCGATGGATTTCCCTCTGTCGCCGCCGCAAACAGGCATAGAGTTACAACCGCTGGAATTTTGATTCTCATCGAATCTCCTTCCTATCTTGCTATCAGGCTAGGACTCATTTCACGGTGGGGACCACGCGAACTCTATAAAGTCTCCTCCGACGCTGCAAGCGACAAAAAGCGACAATTGCTTCAGATGTAGACCTGTCGTGCTTTTACGCCTGTCCGTGAAGGCGTTTTCCGTCTTTCCTCGTTAAGCGCTGCCGGGCACGTCCTAGATACCGTGGACACCTTGAAATCCTTCTGGCAACCGCGGTGACGAACGGCGCTAGACTGAGAAAGTCGCTGGCTTCGACAAACGTCATCGATTCGGCACTCTCGGTCGCCAAGGAACTGTGCCGACGCGTGAAGCGCTCGCTGGAAGGAGCTTATCGGGAGCGTTGCGCCGGATCCGCACTGCTGCTGGCAGAGAGCTAGTTTCACACCGTTAAAGGTTACAAGGAGATACCCAAGCTTTTGACAGCGCTGGCGGATAGCGGAATGAAGCAATGAAGAAAGAAATTGCCTCAAAGGCAAAAACTGCATCACTTCATGGGAGTAAAGAGCCGCAATTCTCGACGGAGGTTCGGGCGTCCCTATGGCGTTGAATCCCTACCTTTATTTTGACGGCCAGTGCGAGGAGGCCTTTAAGTTTTACCAGAAATGCCTCGGCGGCAAGATCACCTTCATGATGTCATGGGAGGATTCTCCGATGGCCGGCCAGACGCCGCCGGGTTGGGCCAAGAAGATCCTGCACGCCGCGCTCGCCTCAGACGACGGCTTATTGGAGGGTTGTGATGCCATGCCCGGGGAATACAAGAAGCCGCAGAGCTTCTGCGTGATGCTCAAGCCCAAGGGCGCCGCGGAGGCCGAGCGCATCTTCCGTGCACTAGCGGAAGACGGCACCGTGCAGATACCCATGGCGCAGACCTTCTGGGCGCTGCGGTTCGGCATGGTTGTTGATCGATTCGGGATGCCGTGGTTGATCAACTGCGAGAAACCTACGGCATGAGGCTGCCTGCAGCTCGCAAGAAAGGACTCGCCGTTAGGCAAAGACCGTGGCGAGCTGGTGCGGTGTCCTGGTCCAATATAGAACTTGAGATCTACCATGAGTCTGGACTACTTTTCCGACAATCACGTCAATCGGGCTTGAACACTGTTATCCTTCTTTGTCTTGGTCAATGCCCAAAAACCTGTACATGGTAGTAGAGCACTTTAAGAATAGGGATGCGGTATCCGTGTATCGCCGATTTCGGGATCGCGGTCGCCTGGCTCCTGAGGGTCTGGTCTACGTGTCGAGTTGGGTCGATGACAAGCTTGAACGTTGCTATCAACTGATGGAAACGGATGACCGTAAGCTGCTCGATGAGTGGATGGCGAATTGGAAGGACCTAGTCGATTTCGAGGTATATCCGGTAATTACATCAGTGGAGGCTGGCGAGAAGATCGCGTCGCGACTCTAGCGCTTAGGTGGATGCCCCACTCGGCCTGCTGACCCATTCAATGTGGATCCGGATCAATTGTCGGGAATCCGGATGGAATCGTCGCTTCGCGACTCACCGGGAGTTGAGTAAAGAGATTACGATTCTCATTCATTCCAATCGATCTGTCATGTTTGACAGTATTCACGCCATAAGAGGTGTGTTTCGCTGTGTTCCTCGACGCCAAAGCCGTGAAAATCGCGCCGATTTCTCCGACAAAAGAACGCGGCAGACGGAAAGAAAATGGAGCCGTCCTTTGGGAGGTCCAATATGAACTGTAGAACGCGATCTGTGTTTTGTTGTACGGCGACTTTCGTCGCATTCGGCCTTTGCACTGTGGTGCGGGCTCAGATGACTTCTTTTACAAAGGCGCAGGTGGCCGACCGCATCCGCAAAGTCGAAGACGGCGTGGACGAGTTCCGAAAGTATCTTGAGAATCGCGGAGAGGACGCCAAGGGCCGCACACAATCGGCACAGAGCAGCGGAGCAACGACACGCCGCCAGCGTACTGGTTCGGCAAACACTGGAACTAAGAAGGACCAGGCCAGCCAAACAAAAGACGACCTCGAAGATGCCATGGACGATCTGAATCGCTCCACAAACCGCCTACGGCGTAAGTTCGATTCGACTTCGAATTATCTGGAAACGAAAGCACAAACGGAACAGGTCATGGATAGCGCGCGTCGCGTTAATCAGGTGATGACTAAGGGAAATTACGGAACCCAGGCAGCACGCTACTGGGCTGCTCTTCGCACGAACATCAATGACCTCGCGCGGTGTTACAACCTGACCCCCTTGGGCACCTAGCCCTCTGAGTTACCCGCAGAACCGATCCCGTTTGCCGCTTAACCGACACGTCCGTCCCAGGACCACTTTGGGATTTGCAAACCGTCTGGCACATCCTCTGCCGAGTGATGATAACGAGACATCGTGATCGTGGTAGCCCACGCGAAGTAATCGTGCAGCACGCGCCGGAGCCGCTCGTCGCGGGCGAGGCCGACGTCTTCCAGCGCCTGATCGAAGCAAGCGATCGCCCGCTGGTCCATCTGCTCGTGCAGCCCGTTGCCGCTGTGAATCCGCACGACAGAGGTCTCATCACCGTACTGGTCAGAGTACATCGTTGGCCCCCCGAGTGCCTCGGCCCAGTACGCGGCCAGGCGCTCGCTGTGCTGCGGGTGGTATCCGTGGCTGAACGCATGGCTAACCACTTCGTCCTCTAGCACTCGTGTGTGCCATGCGCTGGCCAACCTTAGCAACCCGTCGCGACCACCTGCGGCTTCGTAGACTGTTTGCATGTTCCACGATTGTATCGCACGAATGGTGACAACGAAACGCGTGTCCTCTTCGTGGTAGGCATTTGAAGTGCTGGATGAACCCTCTCGCTGAAATGGCATATCGTAATGAACGATTCGCAGCCCGGTCCTTCCAAACTGAGAAGAACGGCTTCCCGGGCTAGATTCGAACTAGCAACCCTTCGGTTAATGGCCGATCTGGTGAAGAATCTAAGTGCTCTATCTCGTGTCCCTTACAAGAAACCTGGAGCCATTCTAACTTCTTCAGCTGCACCCTGTCGCACCCCCAAACCCTATTTGCGAAACCTTCGTTCCCGAATGGTGTTTAGTAGCGTAAGCGCGGAGGCGTCCTAGTTGTCATACCACCCCCAGCCAACTCCGACGCGCAGGAGTGGGCACCGGGAATACGCCCATTCTTGAATTAGCGATCTTTGGGAGAGAAGAACATGAAAAAGCTCCTTGCATTGTTGGCTCTTGCTGCGTCTGTATTTGCCTTCCCGGCTGCTGTCTTGGCCCGCCCGCAAGACGACGACCACGGCAAACACAAGGGCTGGTACAAGCACGGCGACGACGATGATGATGACGACGGCTACCGCCACGACAACGGCAAGCACAAGGGCTGGTACAAGCATCACGACCGTGATTACGACCAATGGGATTACGATGGCGAGCGCATTCGACCCGGCCACTACTATCCGCACGGGCGTTACCCGTACGTTCGTCATGTGATTGTGGTCCGCGGCTTCGATCCGCGCACACGGCACATCATTCTTTACGACCAATCAAATTGGGTGGTCGCGCCGTACGACGTTCCACGCTGCCGCGACTGGGAATGGGATCGCGACCGCGTCTACGTCTATGACGACTACGACCATCCCGGCTGGTACGTGCTATTCAACTCGCGGCTTGGCCGTTCCGTTCACGTCGAGTTCTTCGGCAGGTAGCCGCGCGCTCACAAGTCCGCGCCAACAGAGGGGCACAATACTTTCGTGCACCTTTTTTTTGATGCTCTATCACGAGCCTTTCAGTATCGAACTGCGCACAACGAGCGGCATAGCACGTCCCAAGCGATTTGGCACGGTTTGCCCGGGAGTGCGAACGACCCGCCTTGTCCTAGTCTCCCGCCCACGTGGTTGTTGCACCCGGGGCCGGGTGGCGGGCGCCATCAAGGCGGCGTTCGACAAGAAAGAGCTACCGCCAACCAACAAGATAAAGGCCACAACTCTGAGTTTTGGGTCGATTAGAACAACGGCGACGTCTCCCATAACCTTCAGGAAGGTTGCAGGTAGAAGCCCGATGTGGTTGTAATTTACCAGTCTCGCGCGCGTTATTCTCTTTTCGGATCGGGGATGTGATCTGAATGTGCGCCTGGTCCCAGTCAGCTGGAACGGCGTTACACCTTCGGGGTTATCCGTTGCCATCGAACGTCTTTCACGATAGCAGCCATGCACCAATCTCGTTTGCAGCATCAGGATATTGTTTCGCAGCATCGTTCAGGCCAAACTTTTCGCGGTTGACTTGACACCCGACAGGCAAGGACTAGGCTGCTGACCATTCTCTGAAGGCCCCAAGAGTTTCAAAGGAGGGAAACTTCTATGCGTCGATTTTTTCTCGTGGCCGTACTAGTGTCCTTCGGTGTAACGTCGGCCAGTGCGCAAACCAAAATTTCCTGCACTGTTCAGTGCGGTAAAGCTGACACCCAACAGGTCGTTCCCGTTGGCGATCGTCCAGACCACAGTCTGGGAGTCCAGCAATTCAAATGCAGCTGGTCGAAGCCCCTCGAAATCGAAGGTGCTAAGTCTAAAGACGATGTTCTCACTGAGACGAACGATATTAGTGGCAACACGGTGCGCACTCGTGGTTTTGGCGTTGGCACACTGGATAGCGGGGATAAGTCTTTCATCTCGTACCAGGGCGCCGCAACAACGAAAGATGGCACCCTCGTAAGCGGAAAGGGCACGTGGGGCTTTACTGGCGGCAGTGGCAAACTCAAGGGCATCAAGGGGAAAGGCACTTATACCTATGCGCCGTCGGGTGACGGTTCTTCTTGCAGTGTGGAGGGAGACTATCAACTCGCGAAATAGCGCCCGGGCCTTTGTCCTTGCAGGGTTCTAGGCCAAGACCATTCCAAACCAACGCCATGGACTTACAATAAATCTGTAAGGTATCTCGAATCTTCCACGCCTGGACGACGACATGGAGTTGTCGTGCACGAGTAGTGTTGAGGACGGGATAACCGAGACAGACTACAAGTTCGCGCCGAATGCAAGCAGACGGCCGTCGCAATCCTTCACTACAAACTCACGCGAGTGCCATGGCATGTTGGCAAGTCCGCGCGTGAATTCCACGCCTCGAGCTGCATACTCGGCATAAAGCGCGTCCGCATCTTCGATGAGTATGTAGGCATCGAGCAGTTCGTCCGAATATTTGTTTGGGTTGGCTGTGGGAGGTTCGGCACAACGGAAGTGAATTGCATGCTGGTCGCGCGCAACGATGGCGTAAACCGGCGGGTCCTGCCACATACCCAAACACTTGAAGCCAAGCTTATCTTCGTAATAGGCAAGAGTGCCGGGAATGTCCATGGTGAAAAACTGCGGCGCGATCCGACAAATCATGGGTCGACTCTACTACAGAAAGACGCTGGATACCGACCACGGGTCACCTGCTTCACCTGCTGTGTTCTCCTCAGTCGCGAGAACGGCCTTCTGGCAACTCGCAAAATTCCGGACGGATCGTCGGCAAAACCCATATGTCAGGAACTCCACGAATATCCCAACACATGTTGCTAGAAGGTGATCGCTGGATTCGCAGCGCTAAGCGTGCCGCCAGCTGGTCTCGACCCAGCGCACCTGTTTCGCGGCTAGGTCGAGAGTGCCGATTCCGCGGGCGTAGTCCGCCACAAGGACGTGCTGCCCGTCAGGCAAGGCCGCTAGCGTTTTGCGGCGAGATGAAATCGCCCCTGTCAATACGTTCTAAGCCGACGTCATTGGTCGTGTCCGTTCGCAGACGATACACGCCGCCAGCGGCACCGTCCGAAACAATCACTTCGTCATTGGCCAGCAGTGTCATGTCTCCGAGCGCACTATGAGCAGGGCCTTCAAGCCTGCGAAGCACTTGGCCGTCAGCCTATCGGTAACAAATCAAGGCGGAGCGGCCCCCAGTCCTTCTCCGGCGCGGCAGCAAACTGGTCGAGCGCCACCTCGGTGGCTCACTAGGCTCCGCTTCGATTTCAAATTGCTAATTTCGGGCCTCGTCGCAAGACGGACATCCACTTGGCCCATGGCCACAAAGTCGCGCAGCATTTCGAGGGCATGTTCCTTTTCTTCCGTGCGTGCGTACGCGAGACCAAGATCTTCCATCGAGGGACCGGAGTGATGCGCCACCTCGGCCATTTGCTGCGCAATGGAGAGTAAGGCTTTCGTATCGTGTTTCTCGAGGGCCTGCTGTGCAGACTGTTCCAGCCGCGTAAAGTGGTTGGAGGCGTTGTCTGCGCTCGGATCTGCCGATGGCTGGCCGGATTGTTCCGCTAGCAAGAAACCCACAAACCCCATTGCAAGCAGTACAAGGCACAGCATCAATCCTGTTCTCGTGGGCCGCACAACGGTATTCCTCAAGGCTTCTCTTGTGCTTGTGGATTGGCGTTCCAGGACTCCAGAGCAATTTTCCAGGAGCCTTCGCTCTGGCGTTTGAGGATCAAGACGATTTTTCCTTCGTTCTCGAAGGACTTCTTTGGCGGGGGGAAATCGATTTTCTGACGATTGATGCCCCACTCATACGCGAGGTCACCGTGAATCTGAACGTCCTGCCAGTCCACGGTGCAATAAACCATCTTCGCGCCTGCCAGTTGCGGCGTAAGGCCGTTCAGCCACTCGGAAATTTTCGCCTTCCCGACCATCGGTGCCATTCCAGGGAGCAGGTCCGCGCCGTCTTCTGCCCAAAAAGTCGCAGCCGCCGGATGGTCCATCCTTTGGCAGGCCTCGATAAATTTCTGATTGAATGCATCCAGAGATTTACGTGCATCATGATCCTCAGACAGTGATCGAATCGGTTTGGCGAACATTAAGATTCCCGAAAGCATCAGCCCAAATGCCAAGGTAACTGGTACTGTCTTCTTCATCCTGTCTAACCTCCTGCGTTAGAGACTCAATGGTTGAGGACAGCCAACCTCACGAGCATTAAGCCCGACTCGGTCGGGTCTCACCGTGCTACGAATGCTCAGTTGCGCAATCCACAGGCCGCTAACCAAGTCATGCTCCGCCCCAAACTCTCCTTGTTGCTCATCTTAAGAACTAATTTCGCGTCTGGTCCGATAGCGGCCGCAACTTGACCTCCTTTCAGAAGTTTTGGAATGGAGTCCATCATGCGCCTGGTCGTGGCTCGTTATGCGCCCTTAACGAGATTCGTCCGAGGCAGCACCCCGAGCATAATCGCTCGCTTGATGAGAACGTCGGATCGACCCTGCAATCACGATCACCGCCAGCGCTGCCGCACAGAGCAGGAAGACCGCGCGGATGCCAAACCATACCGCGAGGCGGCCTGAGAGCAGCAGCCCCAACACCTGGGCCAGCGAGAAAACCGACATGAAGCTGGAGCTGACGCGGCCGAGCATCTCGGGCGGCGTCTCCTGTTGCATGAGGGTTTGGGCGGCGACCACCACGAAGCTGATGCCGAACCCCATGGTGAAAGTGGTCGCCAGGGCCGCTGCTGTCGCCCGGAAGATGCCCAATAGCGCCACGCCGGCTGCACATGTGCTCAGTCCTGTTAAAACGATGGTCTTTTTGGACTGCGCATGGAACTTGTTGACCGTCTGTGTGCCGGCAATCAGCCCGACTCCTACCGCCGAACTCACCACGCCGTAGAGGAATGCACCCGAGTGCAGGATATCGCGCACATAAATCGAAAACAGCGGGCTCACGCAGCTCATCACGAACATCGCGCTGACCATCGAAGTGATCACGAAGGCCAGCGAGGGATGGGCAAAGATGAAACGATTGCCGCTCGTCAGCTGCTGGAGGAAGCCTTTCACGGTATTGCTGCCCGGCGCCGGGGTGCGCTCGATCAGCAGAGAACCAATCATCGCTGCAGAGAAGAAGAAGCTGAACGCGTCGAAGAAGAAGCAGGATTTCTCCGTCAGCCAGGCGACCAGTGCGCCGGCCACTACGGGCGACAGCAGGCGCACCGCATAGAACGCCTGCGACATGAGCGCATTCGCTGCCAGCAGCTTTTCTCTTGCCACCAGGGTGCGAAGCGCCACCGACTGCGCCGGGGCAAAGAAGCTGGAAACCAGGGCCAGCACGACGAAGATGGCGCATACCTGCGTCAGATTGGTGACCCACAGCAGCAGCAGAACCAGCACCCCGCGTATCAGGTCGCTCGAGATCATCACCCGCTTCACCCGCCAGCGGTCAACGAAGACGCCGGAAATCGGGCTGACCACCGCCAGCGGCAGCATATACGCGATCAACAGGTAGGTCACCTGTGCGGCACTGCCATGCCAGCGGAAGGTAATCAGGCTAACCACCCCGAATAAGGCCAGGAAGTCCCCAAAAACCGAGACAAACTGCGCCAGCCACAGCTTGCGAAAGGCAGGCTGAACGAAAACCTCGCGCAGGTTGGGTTTCGGAGGAGCGGCGGTCGCCATCGGAGTGGGTACCTATAGGAATTTCAGCGCAAAATCGAAAGGCAGTTTACAGCAGCTCTACGAGCCCGGCAATGCTGTCTTACCAGCTGCGTCTAGAACAAAACGTGCTGGTCACCAGTGAAAGCGAAGCGCCCAGGCCCATTGCACCTATCCTAGCTCCGCGACGACCACGTCCAGAGCGACGGGTTGGGAGGCCTGGATACGCTGAATACCGTGGAATCCTTCTAGCAACGGTGAAAGCGGTGTAACCACGACTGGTCCGAATAGATTTACAATCCTGCTGAAATTCATCTGCACACCGGACCTTTCTGACGGGGAGAGCCGGCAAGCTGGCGCTACCTGTGCGCTTGCAGGACTTCGGCACATCGCCCGCACATCGCTTTTGGAAGTCAGAGCTTCTCCTGTGCCTGGTCTTCCTTCTCTCCTTAACTCTCCTCAATCCTTGGGTTCGCGGCGATGGTGTCGGCTATTGAAAGAAAACGGTTTTGCGCACGCTTCCGCCGGTAAATCCTATCGTCCGTGGTGGCGGCGTCGGCTACTACGCGTACGTCCGCGTTCCGCTCATCGAACACAATTTCGACCTCACTCACGACTATTAACACGCGAATCCCACTTTTCGCGATCAGCGCAATGGGCGTACGGCGTTTCCGGTAGGGCGGTGTTCCGCAAAAGCCTCATAGCGTTCGCTGAAAAAAGCCGAAAAAGCAGCATTTTGATTTGACTCATGTATATGAGTCAGATATACTCAAGGTATGAGCAAGCGATTACAGGTGATTCTAAGGGATCTGGAATATCGAGAGATCCAGCGCGTCGCGCGCTCCCGCCACATGTCAATTGCGGAGTGGGTCCGACAGGCTCTCGACTTGGCGCGCCGGGGAGAGCCCACGGGCAGTATGGGGAAGAAGCTAGAGACCGTCCGCCGGGCGGCGCAATGTGAATATCCCGTCGGCGATATCGATCGCATGCTCTCCGAGATCGAGGCGGGATACACAGCCGGTCCGCGTCCGTGATTCTGGTTGACTCGAACATTCCGATGTATCTTGTTGCCTCGCCTCACCCTCATAAAACCGACGCACAGCGGCTGCTTGAAAAGCTGATTGCCAACCGAGAGCGACTCGTGACCGATGCCGAAGCGCTGCAAGAGATCCTGCACCGCTATGTGGCGATAGATCGCCGCGACGCAATCCAGCCTGCTTTCGATGCCCTGCTTGGGGTCGTCGATGAAGTGCTGAGTGTGGACCGTGTCGCAGTCGAACGTGCAAAACAGATTGTTCTTGGATATCGGCAATTGTCTGCTCGCGACGCTGTACATCTCGCCGTTATGGAACAAAATGGGATCCGCCAGATCCTGAGTTTCGACGCTGGATTTGACGCATTCCCGGGTATTGCCCGCCTGTCGTAGAGAGTCGGTGGACCCCTGGCAGAACGGATGTAGCACGCATGCCTTTCGCCCACCCACAATACATCGGGTAATGAAAACCCAATGAATCGCAACGCGTCTTTTGGTTACCGTCAAATTCGAAATGGCGACGCAATACCCCGGCCAGGGTCAAACTTGAATTTCGCCTCCAACGATTGCCGCCAGGTGAGGAGTTGCATGATCAGGAAAAACCCGAAGCCGGGGACGGGCTTTCAGGGCTGAAGTGCTTACGTCCGCGGCATTGTCTATGCTGTAGGAAGAGAGCATCACTCTGCGGCCGTCCTTGACGGTCCCTGCTGGCCCGGCTGGGTCACTAGACTGTCAGCGAAAATTCTTGATCAGCATGATGTCAGACTCGGAGAATTCGTGCTGAATGTACACGATAGAGCGGCCATTCTGCGAACCGGCCAATCCCCAACCTACGTAACGATCGAAATTCCAAACCGGGACAATTTTCCCGGTAGTGAATTCCAGGAACTCCACCCTGCCGAGGGAAGTCTGGTCAAATTTCAGGAAGTAAATACCTTCACCGGTCACAACCCAATTCGGCCATTGGTACCCTGGGATATCTCTTAGAACTTCGGTCTCCTCTCCGCCCTCCAGCGGCTTGCGCCACAGTCCACCTTGCTCGTACTTCGAATAATAGAGAAAGCGGCCGTCGGGCGACTCGACGGGAGAGATCCCGCCGTTTTTCGTAAGTTGAATCGGAGCTCCGCCTTCCGCGAGAATTTTCCACGCCTGAAAAGGTTCATCCCCACGCTTCGAGGCGAAATATAGCCACTTGCCGTCGTTTGACCAGCTCGGCGAGAGATTGTCCGCGCCGGGAATAGTCGGTATGAGCCGCGGAGTCCCACCCGGCACTTCGACGAGATAAATTTCCCCTCGTTCGCTGGGATGAAATTCAAACGCGAGCATACGCCCATCGGGAGACCAGCGTGCGCGTCCGGCACTTCCGTGCAAGGAGGTGACTTGCTCGCAATCCGTGCCGTCACTATTGCAAGTCCAAATGTCCCAAAATCCCAGGCGGTCCGACTCAAACGCGATTTTCCTTCCATCGAGTGATAGATCAGGACGCATCTTGTAGCCTTTTTCCGAGATAATAGCGCGCGGCGGCTTCTCGAGATGCGTGCGATCTTTCAGGTCGAATCGCCAGATATTGGCACTTGAGAGCGCCTGGTCATAAACTAGCAGGCCTTTCTTGGCTGGGATGGACGGCCATGTCGCTGCGCCGACCGGTCCGGCGACGGGAACCGGCGTCCCGCCGTTTGCGGAGATTCTCCATAGCGCCGTAGCAGCACCCCGATCGGATGAGAAAACAATTTCTCGGTCGTCCGCAGTCCAGGCAGGTGGCCCCATGAGGGGACGGTTATCGAACGTAAGGCGTTTGGGTTCGCCGCCGCTCGCGGGCATAACAAAGATATCGTTACTTACCCCAGCGACCGTCGAGCGGATAAACGCGATGCGAGAGCCATCGTGAGAATACATGGGATTGCGGTCAAGATAGCCGGGCGGAGGATCGGTGAGTGCGTGAATACTGGAATCGGAGAGCGAGAGGGCCGAAATCCGCA
>Ga0310909_10001131_pt1 | contig 15307 bp, 11 predicted proteins | sample GREbulkMGT000H_FD_203449 | JGI IMG/M metagenome (GOLD analysis project Ga0310909, IMG submission 203449) | Lab enrichment of tropical soil microbial communities from Luquillo Experimental Forest, Puerto Rico - GRE.bulkMG.T000H | ecosystem: Environmental > Terrestrial > Soil > Tropical forest >... | reverse complement strand
CAATGTACATCGTGGCCATCGCTGCAGAGGTTGGGGGTAATGAAGATGTAGTTCGCGGTGGTGGAGGCGCTGGCGAGATCCTGCGGCAGGCGCTCGAGATTCACCACGTGGCTGTCGCAGCGCGCCCGATCGTCGATGATGGAATGGAAGTAGACGAATGGGTCGTGCTTCGCCGCGTACTGGTCCCCGCCGCTCGCGAGATTGGTGGTTTCCGGTGCGCCGAGCGGCACGTGCCCGCAGGTCGCCGGCTCCCGCGCGGGGTTCTTGCCCATGTCCTCCATGTAGGCGCGCCAGCTGAGCCCGGCGGCCTCGAGCTGGTCCGGGAGCGAGCTGACGGTGCGGGGGTAGACGCATCCCTGGCCGGGCAGCTGGCCATGCGCATCGAGCCCCGGGGCGCTCGCCCGGAAGTCGACGTAGTTCGAGCAGTCGAGCTGGGTCGCGAGATTCGGCGCCTGACCGCTCACGAGCGCGATGTAATTGCCGAGGCTCGCGTGCCCGATCGCGTAGTAGTGCGTGAGCAGTGCGCCGCGCGCCGGAAGAGTGCGTGCCAGGTAGGAGGCCGGGGAGTGGCTGCCGAAGGTAACACCGTAGGATTGATTCTCGAGCAGCAGTACGAACACATGATGGATGGGCGGCAGCGTCTCGTGCGCCGGGCGTGCCGGAGAGGGCGGCGCGGGCGGCGGCTCGCTCAGGGCAGGCACGGCCGCGAGGGGAAGCAGCAGCCAGATCAGCGCGCGGGCGACAGTTCGCGGCATTCACCCCTCGGATGCGGCGGCCGGGTTTTGGGCGGCATGTGGCAGCGGCGTCAGCCGCAGCGCTCGCAGAAACAGCCATGCGCAGCCAATGGTGAGTGCCGCCGCCGCAAGGAACGCCGCGCCGGGGAAGTAGCCGGGCGCTGCGGGATCGGAGAAGCGGCTGAAAATCTGCGTCATCAGCGGCGGCCCGATGATGGTGCTCAGACTGTAGAGCGAGGCAACCGCCCCCTGCAGCTCGCCCTGCGCGTTAGCGGGGATCTGCTGCGAGGCGATCGCGTTCATGGAGGGATAGGTGAGTGCGAACAGGGAGGTGGTGAGCGCCACCGCGTACATCATCCAGCCGCTGCTCGCGAACGCGTAGCCGAGGTAGGCGAGTACTGCGGCGAGCATGCCCGCGAGCGCCGCACGTCGCTCACCGCCCAGCCACGGAATCAACACCCGGGTGAGCGCGCCCTGCGCCACCGCCATGAGCAGGCCGACGAAGGCAAGGGAATAGCCCACCTGGGCACTCGTCCAGTGGAACTTGGAGATGGTGTAGAACGCCCAGGTGCTCGGCAGCACCTGGTGGGCGATCTGCCACAGGAACAGCGCCCCGAGGGTGAGCAGCACCACCGGGTAGCGGCGCATCTGCGCGAGCGTGCCGAGCGGGTTGGCGCGAGCCCAGTGGAACGCCCGGCGCTTGGCGTGCGGCAGCGACTCGGGCAGCGCGAAGTAGCCGAATGTCGCGTTGGCGAGCGCGATGATGCCGGCGGTGAAGAATGGCGCGCGCGGACCCAACGCGCCGAGTAACCCCCCTATCGCGGGCCCGGCGATGAAGCCGATGCCGAAGGCGGCCCCCATGAGGCCGAAGCTCTGGGCGCGCCGCTCCGGCGGGGTGATATCGGCAAGATAGGCGTAGGCGGGTGTGAAAGAGGCGCCGGCCACTCCGGCGATGGTGCGGCCGAGGAACAGCCAGCTGATCAGCGGGGCGACCCCCATGATCAGGTAGTCGACACCGAGCGCCAACACGGCAAACAGCAGCACCGGCCGGCGCCCGAAGCGGTCGCTCAGGTTGCCGAGCACCGGCGCGCAGAAGAACTGCGTCAACGCATAAACGAAGGACAGCCAGCCGCCGTAGCGGGCCGCACGGTCGATGCCGACGCCGGTGAGCTGCATGATCAACCGTGGCAGCACCGGCAGAATGATGCCGAAGCCGATCGAATCGATCAGCACCAGGACGAAGATGAACAGCAGGGCACCGCCGCCGCTCTTGCGCACGCTGGGTAAGTCCTTCGTGGGGGGCGCGCTATCTTATACGAACCGGGGTGGGTGCCGCGTCCGTGCGCGCGTTACGCGGTCTTGCGGCTGAAGAGCAGTACCGCAGCGGAGGTCGTGACCAACGCGATCTCCAGCAGCCTCACCATGTCGTGCGCGAGCGCGCCGAGCGAAGTCCCCTTGAGGAACAGCCCCTGCATCAGGCGCAGCATGTGCGAGAGCGGATTGATGGTGGTCACGAACTGCAGCCACCAGGGCATGTTCTCCACCGGCGTCGCAAAGCCCGACAGCAGCGCGAATGGCAGCAGCACCGCGAACGCCCCGAGAAACGCCTGTTGCTGCGTGTACACCAGTGAGGAGATGAAAAGACCCACACCGGCGCACGCCAGGGCGAAGGTCAGCACCGCAGCGTAGAGCACCAGAGGGTTGCCGCGGAAAGGCACCCCGTACAGCAGCGTAACGATGAGCAGATAGAGCGTCGCCTGCACCGCCGCCACGAGCAGCGGCGGCAGCAGCTTCCCGAGGGCGATCTCCACCGGGGTTGCGGGCGATACCAGCGTCTGGTCGAAGGTCCCGAGCTCGCGCTCGCGCGCCACCGACAGCGCGGTGATCATGAGCGCGACACCGAGACTCAGCATTCCCACCAGGTTCGGCAGCATGTACCAGCGGTACTCGAGATTGGGATTGAACCAGTCAGTCACGACCAGCTCGGCGTCGGGGAGCGAGCGCGCCGCAACCGCTGCGCCCGGCTGGGGCGCGCCACCGCCGCCCGCCACGGCGGCGGACACGATCGTGCTCACGTATTGCGCGGCGATCTGCGCCGCGTTCGAGCGCCGCCCATCGAGGAGCAATTGCACGCTGCTGGGGCGCCCGGCGGCGAGATCCGCGGAGAAACCGCTCTGCAGCACCAGGACGCCGACCACGCGCTCGCGCTCGAGGGCATTGCGGGCCGCGGCCAGCGACGGATAGAGCGGCAATGCCGTGAAGCTGCGCGAGCCGCGCAGGCCCTGCAGCACCTCGGCGGCGTACGGCCCGCGATCGAGGTCCACCAGCGCGAGGTGGATGTTCTTCACCTCCATCGTCGCGGCCGAAGAGAAGATGAACAGCTGGATCATGGGCGGCAGGATGAGCGAAAACCGCGCGCGCGGGTCGCGCAGCATGGTGATGAGCTCCTTCCTGATGATGGCCAGCAGCCGCTGCAGCACCGTGCGCTCCCTCAATCGATCCGCTTGTGCAGCCACCGCCAGGTGAGCCCGAAGAACAGCGCGCCCACCGCGAGCATGAACAGCATGTTGGGAATCAACACCGCCCAGACGTCTCCGGCAAGGAACACGGTCTGCAGCGAGATGTTCATGTAGCGCGCCGGGATCAGATAGGTGATTGGCCGCAGCCAGGCCGGCATGGAGTTGATATCGAACAGAAACCCCGACAGCATCATCGCCGGCAGATAGCCGGTCATCAGGCCGAGCTGCGCCGCCGCCATCTGCGTCTTCATGGTGACCGAGATCAGCAGGCCCTGGCCCAGCGCCGGGACCAGGAACGCGGCGGACACTGCGCCCACCGTCAACAGCGAGCCACGCAGCGGCAGCCGGAACAGCAGCAGCGCCGTCAGTACGCACACCGCCACCGACACCATCGCCAGCACGAAGTACGGCAGGGTCTTGCCGATCAGGATCTGCCCGCGCGTGAGCGGCGTCGCGTACAGCGCTTCCAGCGTCCCGCGCTCGTACTCACGCGCGATGACCAGCGAGGTGAGCAGTGTGCCGAGCAGCGTCATGATGACGGTCATCGAGCCGGGGATCAGGAACCAGCGGCTCTCGGCATTGGCGTTGTACCAGAAGCGCGTTTCGACGCTCACCGGCGGGGTGACCGGGGCACCCAGCTGCATGGCACGGCTGAGGAGAAACTGACTCCAGATCGCGTTCATGTAGCCGTGCACGAAGTTGGCGGTGTTGGGCTCGGCGCCGTCGACCAGCACCTGCACCTGCGCGCTCGTGTCCTCGGCGTGAAGCATGCGGCTGAACTGCGCCGGTATGATGACCACCGCCTTTACGCTCTGGTCCTGCAGCAGCTGCTCCCCGGCACGGCGGTCCACCGCCGGTACCACCAGGAACCACTTGGAGTTGCTGAGCGCGGCGGCCAGCTCCTGCGCGTCGCGGCCATCGTCCTCGCGTACCACCGCGATCTTGACTACCGTCGTGTCGAGCGAGATGCCGTAGCCGAAGAGGAACAGGAAGGTGAGCGGCAGCACCACTGCGATGATCCAGCTCGAGGGATCGCGGGTGACCTGCTTGGCTTCCTTCATCATGACGGCGCCGAGCTGCTGCCACCAGGAACGCGCGCGCTCGCGGCGGCCCAGTGCGCCTGCGGTCGCAGGGGCGGCACTCACGCTGCCTCCGCTTCGATGAGCGCGATGAATGCGTCTTCGAGTGTGGGCTCCGGCTGCCGCGTGCTGCGCACGCGCGCCTTGAGCTCATCGGGTGTGCCCTCGGCGACCTTGCGGCCACGCCAGATGAGACCGATGCGGTCGCAGTACTCGGCCTCCTCCATGAAGTGCGTGGTGACGACCACCGCCACCCCGCGCGTAGTCAGGGCGTTGATGTGGTGCCAGAACTCGCGCCGCATCAGCGGGTCGACGCCACTGGTCGGCTCATCGAGAAACAGCACCGCGGGAGCGTGCAGCGTGGCGCAGGCGAGCGCGAGGCGTTGTTTGAAACCGAGCGGCAGGAGCGCCGCGTTACTCGCAAGATGCGGCGCCAGCTCGAACATCTCGATCATCGCCGGCACGCGCTCGCGCTTCGCAGCGCGTGACAGCCCGTAAATGTCGGCGAAGTAGTCCAGGTTCTGTCCTACCGACAGATCGCCGTAGAGCGAGAACTTCTGTGCCATGTAGCCGAGGCGCGCGCGCGCGCGGCTCGCGGCGTGCAGCAGGTTGACTCCGGCCACGCTCGCATCGCCGGCGGTCGGTTTGAGCAGGCCGCACAGCATGCGAAAGGTGGTGGACTTGCCGGCGCCATTAGGGCCGAGGAGCCCGTAGATCTCCCCCGCGCGTACCTCGAAGCCGACGTGATCGGCCGCGAGGAAATCGCCGAAACGACGCGTCAGGTCGACAGCGCGCACCAGTACGGCCGGATCGCGCGCGCCGGCTGTCCCGGGCGGTACCTCACCGGAAGCTGCCGGCGGTGCCTGCACCGGCCAGCCGCGCGCGAGCAGACTCTCGCCCTTGCGAGGGCCGCCGAGGAGCTCGACGTAGGCATCCTCGAGCCGCGGCTCGACCGCCTGGTACTGGGGAGGCTCGAAGGCCGACTCGCGCTGAGGCTTGGCGACGAGACGCACACTCGCTCCCTGGATCACGGCATCGAGCACGGCGTCCTGTGCGAGCTCCTGTTCGGCCATCTGCCGCGCCTCGCCCGGGCGAACCGGGCGGCGGAATACACGGCCGCGCACCCGCCCGGTGAGGTCCCGCGGCGGCCCGTCGTAAAGCAACCGCCCCCCATCGAGCAGCCAGATGTAGGCGCAGCGCTCCGCTTCCTCGAGATAGGCCGTCGACCACAGTACCGTGACGCCTCTCGCGACGAGCTCGCTCACCATGCGCCACAGCTCGCGCCGCGACAGTGGATCGACGCCTACGCCCGGCTCATCGAGCAGCAGCAGCCGCGGTGCACCGAGCAGCGCGCACGCCAACCCGAGCTTCTGCTTCATCCCGCCCGAGAGCTGACCCGCCAGCCTCTCGGTGAAGGGGCTGAGGTCCGTGAAGCGCAACAACTCCGCGAAACGCTGCGCGCGCTCTGCCGCATCGAGCGCACGCAGGTTGGCATAGAGATTCAGGTTGTCGAGCACCGAGAGGTCTTCGTACAGCCCGAAGCGCTGCGGCATGTAGCCGGTCTCGGCCTGCGTCGCGCCGCCCTCGGCTTGCGGGGTGCGGCCGAGTACCTCCACGGTGCCGGAGGTTGGCGACATCAGGCCCGCGAAGAGCCGTATGAGCGTCGTCTTGCCGGCGCCGTCCGGACCCACGAGGCCGAGGATCTGCCCCTCCGGCAGCGTCGCGGTGATGCCATCGAGTGCGCGCGTCGCACCGAAGCTCTTCACCAGCGCGCTCACCCTGGCCGCGGGCCGCGTCGGCGCAGGGGGCGTGGCGGCGGCCGGGGTGCTCATGAGCTGCGCTGAGGCCGGATGCCTCAGTGTGCCACCGCGGGCGCCGCGGCGATGAGCACGGTGACGGGCATCCCTTGTCGGAAGACGTTGTCGGGGTCGCTCGCAATGACACGGATGCGATACACCAGATCGTCGCGCACCTGTTCGGTCTGCACGGTCTTGGGGGTGAATTCGGCCTCCGGCGAGATGAAGCCGACCGTACCGTCGTAGTGCTTGCCGGGCATCGAGTCGATGGTCAGCTTGACCACCATGCCGGGTTTGATGCGTCCGAGGCGCGGCTGCGAAACGTACGCCCGGATCCACACCGGATCGTTCAGCGTCAGCGTATAGACCGTTTGCCCGGCCTGCACGATGGCGCCGGGCTCGCGGGCCCGCACCGAGATGATGCCGTTGCTCGGCGCCAGGAGCGTGGCATCCGCGAGCGCCGTCTGCGCTTTCTCCAGTCGTGCCTGGGCCGAAGCCACCGTCGCCTCCTGGGCCTCGATGTCCTCGATGCGCGAGCCATGCAGTTCGAGGGTCAGCTGCCCGCGCGAGGCGGCGAGCGCCGCCTCGCTCATGTGCACGCGCGCCTGCGCATCGTCGATCTGCTGGTGCGTGACCAGACCCGACGCCACCAACTGCTGCTGGCGGCGCAGGGTGACCTGCGCGTTCTCGAGGTCCGCGGCGCGCTGCGCGACGTTGGCACGGGCCTGCTCGACCTCCTCGATGCGAAAACCGCGCCGCGTCTTATCGAGCTGCGCCTGCGCCTGCGCCAGGTCCGCTCTGGCCGAATTCACATCGGTTTGAAAGGGCACGGGATCGAGCAAGGCGAGCACCTGACCCGCGCTCACCTTGTCACCCTCCTGCACCTTCACGGCCGAGATGCGGCCGCTGACGCGAAAGGCGAGCTCCACCTGGTGGACATCGACGTTGCCGGAAAGCGAGAAGGCGGCGCTCGGGTCATTGGCACCGCGCTGGCGCCAGAGGTAGCTCCCGAACCCGGCAAGCAGGACGATGAGCACGAGCGCGACGAGCAGCACGCGCCGGCCGGGCCGGCGGCCGACGGGCTGCTGCGCTCCGGTGCCGGGTCTTGTTGTTGTGGCGTCGTTCACCGCTCCAGCTCCTCGAACCAGGCGGCTATTGTGCTTGCAATCGGCAAGCCGCGCGCAGCCCTGTGCGCAAATACCTGCAGAATTATTGTTGCCGCGCCACCTTCAGCCCGCGCAGCCAGCCCCACAGCCAGAAGACCGGCACGCCAGCGAGGATGATAGCGAAGGTGACACCGCTGTTGCGCGGGTCGGTGATGAGCGCATTCAGCACCATGTAGAGCGAGGCGAGCAGGAACACCGCCGGCACGAGCGGGTACCCCCAGACGCGGTACGGACGCGGCAGCTCGGGATGGCGCGCCCGCAACACGAACACTGCCGCCACGGTGAGCGTGTAGAACGGCCAGATACCGAGGATGAACTTGTCGGCAAGCTGTGCGAAGTCATTCTCGAGCACATAGGCCACACCGAGCGCGGTGGCCAGCCAGATAGCGACCGAGGGGCTTTCGAAGCGCGGCGAGATGCGTGCCGCCGCACGAAAGAACAGTCCACGGTCGGCCATGGCATAGAAGATGCGCGAACCGGCCATCATCGAGGCATTCAGGCCGCTGAAAGCCGAAACCACCACCGCGGCGGCGATCACGGCGGCCCCGGCACTGCCGAGCAGCGGAATGCGCGCAGCGACACTCGATGCCACGAGCTTCGAGTCCGCCATGGTCTGCGGCGTGAGCGCGTACAGGAAACCAACGTTGACCACCAGGTAGGCCACGATCACTGACAGGGCTCCGGCGATGAGCGCGAGGGGCAGATTTCGCTGTGGATTTCTGACCTCGCCCGCCACGAACGCCGCATCGGCCCAACCGTCGTAGGTCCACATCACCGGGATGAGAGCAGTGGCCAGCGCCGACAGCGGTGCACTCGCCGGCCAGGCGGGGGTGAAATGCGCGGGGGTGCCGCCGCGGGCAGTGAATGCCAGGAGCCCCAGGCCGAGCAGCACGGCGTACTTCACGGCGGTGGTCGCGCTCAGAACAGCGGCCGCGCGCTGCACGCCCACGTAGTTGATGGCGCCGATGAGCACGATGGCAAGTGCCGCGGCGACGCGCACGTGCGCCGCGACGAGCGGCAGGAAGTAGCCGAGATACTCCGCAAAGATGGTCGCGATCGCCCCGAGAGCCGAGGCACGGATGACCACGAGCTCGGTCCACCCGAACAGGAACGCGGGCAATGGACCGTATGCCTCCAGCAGGTACGCGAACACCCCGCCCGAGCGCGGCAACGCGCCGGCGAGCTCCGCCACCGTCAGGGTGCCGCACACTGCGATGACACCCCCGAGCACCCAGCAGAACAACATGGGGCCAGGGAACTGCAGCTGCGCTGCGACCGTGGCCGGAACGCGGAAGATGCCGCTGCCGATCGTTATGCCCACCGACAGGGCAACGATCTGGGCGAAGCTCACCGAGCGCGGCATGCGCTCGCCCCACTGGTCAGCCACGATCGAGTCTCGCCGCGATGAGCTCGATCCAGTGGTATACCGGCAGCGCGGTGCCCGTGCGCAGATGCATGAGACAGCCGATGTTGGCGGTGGCGATGAGCTGCGGTGCACCGGCCTCCAGCGCGCTCACCTTGGCTTGCAGCAAGCGCGTCGCGAGCTCCGGCTGGAGGAGCGAATAGGTGCCGGCCGAGCCGCAGCAACGGCCGCCGTCGGCGACCGCCGTGAGCGTACACCCAGCCGCCGCGAGCAATGGCTCGACCACCCCTGCTGCACGCAACGCGTGTTGCAGCGTGCAGGGGGCGTGAAACGCGACCCGCAGCGGCTCCGGCTCGCGCCCAGCGGCGAGCGCGGCACTGAGCGCTCCGGCGTGAACGGCGAGCAACTGACCGATATCGCGCGCGAGCGCGCTGATGCGCGCTGCGCGCTCGGCGTACGCGGGGTCATCGCTCAGCAGCCGCCCGTAGTCACACACCATCGCCGCGCAGGCACTCGCCGCGAACACCACCGCCTCTGCTCCGGCCGCGACCTGCGGCCAGAGCGCATCGATGTTGCGCCGAGCCTGCGCGAGCGATTCCTCGTGTGCTGAGAGGTGATGGGCAAGCGCTCCGCAGCAACCGCCGCCGGTGATGCGGATCGTGCTGAGCCCGATTCGATCGAGCACCTGCGCCGCCGCCTGGTTGATCTCCGGAGCGAGGGCGGCCTGCACGCAGCCCTCGAGCAGCACTACGCGTCGCGCGTGCCGCGGCGCGGGCCAGGCGCGGGGGCTCTGCGGTTGCCCCAGCACGGCGCTACTCGCCGCACGAGCCGGCAGGCGCGCAACGAGCGCGGCAGCAGCGGCCGCGCCGCCCTGGCGAGCCCGAGCAAGGCGCGCACGCGCTGCGTGTAGGGCACGATCTTGCGCAGCAGGTAGCGCTGCCCCGCCGCGGGCGGTGAGCGTGGCACCCGCTCCTCGATCAAAGCCCGCCCGATGTCGAGCAGCCGTCCATAACGCACTCCCGAGGGGCAGGCGCTTTCGCAGGCGCGGCAGGTGAGACAGCGATCCAGATGCAGCTGCGTGCGGGCGCTCACCGGCTCGCCCTCGAGCAGCTGCTTCATCAGATAGATGCGGCCGCGGGGACTATCGAGCTCGTCTCCGAGCAACTGGTATGTCGGACACGCTGGCAGGCAGAAGCCGCAATGCACGCAGCTGCGCAGGATGGCGTCCGCCTCACGGCCAGCCGGGGAGCTCTTGACGAAATCGGCGAGCGCGGTCTGCATGGGCTCGGGGAGGTCGTGGAGGCGACAAATTCTACCCGCAAACGCCGCGCCGGGCGGCGGCCCGGCCGCGCCGGGCGGGCGCGGCAAAGGGGATGGCTTTAGCCAGTGATTCTTCTAGCCGGTGATTCTTCTAGCCGGTGAGGTTCGTCTAGCCGGTGATGATCTTCAGGCGCTGCGTGCGCGATGCGTCACCAATCTCGTGGACCCGCCGCAGCAGCTCTCGTGCTGCGTCCGCGTGCAGCGGCCTGCTGAGCAGGAACCCTTGCGCATCCCCGCACTCCTGCTCCTGCAGGAAAGCGAGCTGCGGGTAGTTCTCCACGCCCTCGGCGGTGACATGGATGTGGAGCGACCGCGACATGGCGATGATGGCCGCGGCGATGGCGCGGTCGTCGCTGTGGTCGGTGATACTGGTGACGAAGGAGCGATCGATCTTCAGCCGATCGACCGCGAAGTTCCGCAGCCGGCCGAAGCTCGAGTAGCCGGTACCGAAGTCATCGATGGCGAGCGAGATCCCGAGCGCCTTGAGCTCCTTGATGGCCTTCTCGGCCCAGACTTCGTCGGCCATGACGACCGACTCGGTGATTTCGAGCTCGAGCACCGCCGGATCGAGCCCGGTCTCTCCGAGGATCTCCGAGACCTCCTGCGGATACTCGGCGAGCGCGAACTGGCGGCCGGACACGTTCACCGCCATGCGCTGCACCGGCAACCCCTCGCCGATCCAGGCCTTCGCCTGCAGACATGCGGCGCGCAGCGCCCACCTGCCGATCGGGAGGATCAGGCCGGTCTCCTCGGCGACCGGAATGAACTCGAGCGGGCTGACCGCCCCGAGCTCGGCGTTGGTCCAGCGCAGCAGGGCCTCGACTCCCGAGATCGTTCCGCTGCGTACGTCGAACTGCGGCTGGTACTGCAGCGTGAACTCGTCGCGCTCGAGCGCGCCCCGCAGCTGCTCCTCGATCGTGAAGCGGTGCAGCGCGGTCGTGTTCATGGAGACATCGAACAAGGCGAAAGTACCCGGCGCGCGCCGCTTGGCGAAGTACATCGCGAGGTCGGCGTTGCGCAACAGCGTCTCGGCGTCCGAGCCGTCCTGCGGGTAGAGCGCGATCCCGACGCTCGGGGTGACCACCAGCGAGTTGGAGCCGACCTGGATCGGCTGGCGCAGCGCGAGGATGAGCCGCTCTGCCACCCCGCCGGCATCCACCGTGGTGCGCAGATTCGGCAGCAGCACCATGAACTCATCCCCGCCGAGCCGCGCGATATCGCCCGGCCGGTTGCTGCCGCCTCCGGGGGAGGACTCGCCGCCGTAGCGCAGGGAGCTGCGCAGGCGGTCGGCCACCACGCACAGCAGCTGGTCGCCCGCCGCGTGGCCGAGGGTGTCGTTGACACGTTTGAAGTTGTCGAGATCGAGGTACAACACCGCCAGCAGGCCGCCCTTCTCCTTGGCCGCCTGCAGGGCGCCACTCAGGCGATTACGCGACTGCTCGCGGTTGGGAAGTCCGGTGAGCGTGTCGAAATACGCCAGGCGCACGATGCGCCGCTCGGCGCGCCACTTGCTGCCGAGCGCAATGGTCATCTGGCGCACTTCGTGCGGGTGGAAAGGCTTCTGCAGGTAGGAGAGCTTGTCCTCGGGTGGCACGTAGCCGCCGATCTCGCCCGGGTCGGCATCGGAATACGCGGTGCAGATCACGATTTCGACCGCGGGGTCGAGCTCGCGGATCTGGGTCGCTGCCCAGACTCCGTCGCGGCCGGGCGGCATGCGCATGTCCAGAAAGACAACCGCGAAGGGCTCATTGCGCGCGAGCGCTTCCTTCACCGCCTCGACCGCCTCGGCGGCCTGCTGGCAGAACACCGTGTCGAAGCTCGTCGCACGCGTGGCCGCGTGCCGCAGAGCTTCGGTCGGATTCTTGCGGAACAGCCGGCTGCGCAGCTCGTGAAAGCCGGTCATCTCGAGGTTGGCCTCGGTGTCGCACAGGATCTGCCTGTACGCGTCGCGGATCTCCGGCTCGTCGTCGACGATCAGTACCCGAATCGGCGTATTGCGTTCAGCCATGAGGACCTCAGGCGGCTCCTGCCGCAGGAGCGGTTTCACGGGCGGTGAGCGGCACCAGCAGGTGCAGTGCAGTGCCGCTTCCGGGGCCGTCGCTCGCGGCCCAGATCCGGCCGCCGAGCGCGCCGATGGCATTGGCGCACCAGTGCAGGCCGATCCCGTGGTTGGTTTCCGGGGACTTGGTGGTAAAGCCTTTCTCGAACACGCGCTCGAGATTCTCGGTGGGGATGCCGACGCCGTCGTCCACACACTTCAGATGCAGCTGCGGTCGATCCGCCTCGCGCAGAATCTCGGCGCTGACGCGCAGCGTCCCCTTGTCCTTGCCGGCATCACGCACGGCATCGGCCGCGTTGATGATGAGGTTCTGCAGTATGAGGCGCAGCACGGTACGGGCGACCCGTACCACGCCGACACGGCGCATGGTGTCGTCGGCGTCGATGCGCAGCCGTGCCCGGCAGGTGTCCGGCACGATCTCCAGCGATTGCGCGAGCAACTCGGGCAGGCGCACAGGCTCGATGACATGTTCGTTGCGCGCCGAGCGCATCTGTTCCGCGAGGGCCGCCTGGATGAGGCTCGTCTGGCGGGTAATGGTGGCGACATCTTCCTGCGCCGAGCGCAGCGTCACGGCAAGCTCCTTGCATGCGAGCCGCACAAACTCCTCCAGGTCGGCGCTGCGTTGCGCATCGGCAGCTCCATCCCGCAGCTCAGCAACAGCCTGCTCGGCATCCGTGACAGGTGCCCCACGGAGCCGCTCGGCGAGGTGGGCGAGACGTACCGAGATGGGCGTCATGGCATTGCCGAGGTTGTGCAGCACTCCCTTGGCGAGTTCGGCAAAGCCGGCCTGAAAGGACTGATCGACCAGCTGCATGCGCGACTCGCCGAGACGCTCCACCATGCGATCGAGCTCGCGCGCCAGCACGCCGAACTCGTCACGACGGCGAATATCGAGACGGCTGGTGAGATCGCGATCCTCGCCGAGCGCCACCGCATGGCTGGTCACCTGTGCGAGCGGATTCAGGATTACCCGGTTGAGCACCAATACCAGCAGCACGAGCACGACTATCGCCGTAACGATCAGGCAAGCGGAGGCATAGGCGACGGCCTGACGACCGCGCGCGCTGATCTGGCGCGGCACATCAACGCGCAGTGTCATGACGGGATTGCGGTAGACGTCCTTGAAGGCCAGGTAGACGCGCGTCATGCGGTCGCTCTCGAGCACCTGCTGGGTCGCGGCACGGGGGTCGGGCGGCAGCATCTCCAGCTGTGCCTGCGCCTGTGCACTGAGGCTGCCGACCACAGCCGGCGACAGCAGCCGTCCGATGACGACCATTCCGCGCGCGGGTCCATGGCCGTGGCCATCGAGCACCGGCGCAGCCGCGAGCATCAGGATCCCCTGGGTGGTGTGCAGCAGCCCGCGTGCCCCGGTTCCGGTGCGCAGACTCGCGCGCCACGGGAAGTCCGGCGGCAGTGCCTCGCGCGCGGCGATCTCCAGGTTGAGCGGCTCATCCGTCTGCAGATCGAGGTCGCGTGCCTGCACCAGCCGGCCCTCGCTATCGACGATCAGCAGTAAATTGACATTCAGCTGCCGCAGCGCGACGTTGCTGATGTTGGCGGCGACGAACGCAGGGTTGTGATCCTCGACGAACTGGTAAGTGTCGGCCCAGTTACCCCAGTCGGTTGCCAGCAGCCCGAGCTCGGTGAGCGTCCGGTCGAGGGCGTAGTCGATCCGGCGCATCGCGGTTTCCGCATCGGCACGCTCGAGCTCGGCGAAGCTCGGCATGACCACGTGCCGTTCGACCAGCACCTGGGCCCAAACGAGAATCACAAAGATCGCACCAATGAGCGCGATCACCCTGAGACGGATGTTCACGACATAAAGCTACGTCGAAACGCCCTTTATCTTCGTGTCCAGGCCTCTCAAAATCGGACCTCCGGCGGGTCCATGGCGGCACCGGAAGTGACGGCGGTCACACAAACCTGCGGCACTGCGCGCTACCCACAGGGGGATCGATGATGAGAGTCTCCAGACGAGAATTCCTGGCACTGTCTGCCGCCGGTGCCGCAGTAGCGGGCCCCTCCGTCCCGCTGGCAGCGGCTGACGCAACCGCCAGCGGCCTCAGCTCGGTCACACGCAACGTGCAGCCGATCGACAGCGCGGAGCACGGCGCACGGCTCGCGAAGGTTCAGGGTCTGATGCAACAGCACGGGTCGGGGGCGCTATTGATCGAGTCGGGGTCCACGCTCGAGTACTTCACGGGCGTTCGCTGGTGGCGCTCGGAGCGCACTACCGCGGCGCTGGTCCCGGCCGAGGGACCCGTGGTGGTGGTCACACCTGCCTTCGAGGAGCCCTCGGTGCGGGAGACGCTGAAAGTGCCGGGCGATGTGCGCCCGTGGAAAGAGGATGAGAGTCCCTTTGCGCTGCTTGCGAGTGCGTGGCGCGATCATGGCCACGGCAAACCGCTCGCCATCGAGCCAACCACGCGCTATTTCATCGTGGAGCGCCTCGTAGCAGCCGCCACACCTGCGAAACCGAGTGTGGTTCCGGGAGATGAGCTGGTGCGCGCGTGCCGCATGGTGAAATCACCATCCGAGATTGCGCTCATGCAAGCCGCCAACGACGTCACCATCACGGCGCTGCGCTACGTGCATGGGCACATCCGGGCGGGGATGAAGGCCGCGGACATCCTCGCGAAGGTAGTGGCCGCCACCGGGGAGCTCGGGGGCTCGCACGAGTTCACCCTGGTGCTGTTGAACGAGGCGAGCGCCTACCCACATGGCTCGATCAAACCGCAGCAGGTGCGCGAGGGCTCGGTGATTCTCATCGACACCGGCTGCTCGGTGCATGGCTATCAATCCGATATATCCCGCAGCTGGGTCTTCGGCGAGGTCGCGGCGCGGCAACGCGAGTTGTGGGACACGGTGAAACGGGGCCAGGAGCTCACGCTCGAGACCGCGAAGCCCGGCGTCGCGGCAGGGGCGGTGGACCGGGCCGTCCGCGCGTTCTACGAGCAGAAAGGCTGGAGCCGCGATTACGGGCTCCCGGGGTTATCGCACCGCACCGGCCATGGCATCGGCATGGACGTACACGAGCCGCCTTATCTCGTCCGTAACGACACTACTGCGCTACAGCCAGGCATGTGCTTCTCGGATGAGCCGGGGCTCTACATCCCCGGAGAATTCGGTATTCGTCTCGAGGACTGTTGGTACATGACCGACAGCGGCCCGAAGCTTTTCACCCCGCTCGCACGCTCGATCGAGCAGCCGGTGTGAGACAAGGCGGCCGCGTCGCACAATCGAGGGGACATCCGACAGATGGCGTGGCCCC
>Ga0310909_10001129_pt1 | contig 15312 bp, 10 predicted proteins | sample GREbulkMGT000H_FD_203449 | JGI IMG/M metagenome (GOLD analysis project Ga0310909, IMG submission 203449) | Lab enrichment of tropical soil microbial communities from Luquillo Experimental Forest, Puerto Rico - GRE.bulkMG.T000H | ecosystem: Environmental > Terrestrial > Soil > Tropical forest >... | reverse complement strand
GGCGACGCCCACTGGCGCAATCGCCTGCGCGAGGGCTTGCAGCATGATATCGGTCTTGTCCTCGCCAAGGCGGTGCTGGGCCTCGGTGGCGGTCGCACGAATCATCGGGCGCTGCTTCGCGACGGTGTATTGTTCGGTGTCCGCAATCGTGACGGGTGGGGTGTCGGACTGACCATAGCCACCGCTCTCGGCAACCTCGTTCCAGCGTTGCCGGAGGAGGAAAGGTACCTCGCCCTCTTTCACGGCCTGCGGAGAATAGCGACTGCGAGGGCGTGCTGCCGCGTCGCGATCGCGAGCCGCTCGCGGTTTGCGGCGCTCGCCGGGTGCCTCTGCTCGGCCGCTGGCTGCGCCATTGGACCGAGGTACGCCACCGCGACGGCGCCGAGCGGACGTTGCTGACGGCCATTGATGGCGGCGCGCGGCCGAGCGAGCTCGCAGCGCTTTTGCTGACTGCCGCCACCGACCGGGTCTTTGCCGATGGTGGTCACGTTCTCGACTTCATCAATAAAGCATTCGAATGCCTCGACATCGTCGGCTGGCAAGAGGCGGCGGTGGTACTGCCGACGGTGGTTGCTCAGCTGGTTGCCGCGCGCGGCGGCGAGGAGTTGAATGCGTGGCGCCACCCGCTCGACCTGGTGCGAATTTGCGAGATGGCCTCGGCCGCATTGCCCGATCTGCTGGCCACCGGTCGCACCGGGCGCGGTCGCTGGCAATCCCATGCCGAATTGGCGCGGCAGCTGCTGACCGATGATCCGGAAGCGATCATCGCGGCCCTCGCCGCGGCGATGCGTTCCGGTGCAAGCGCGGCCGATCTCGGCCGCGCGCTCGCCTATGCGGCAGCACTGCGGGTCGCTTGGTTCGGCACCGCAAACGAGCATTCAGACTGGGAGGCGGCGCACCATGCCTTCACCTACTGCAACGCGCTGCATCAGCTCCTGAAGCGCGTCACCACCGACCAGCCGGCCGATCTCGAGAACCCCGAGCTGCTGCGCGGCGTAATTCACGGGGCGATGCGGCTCTATCTGATCCGTTTCCTGAATGTGCCGCCTGCCCGACTGCCCGGCGAGGTCGACGACAGCCTCGACGACCTTCCATGCGACGGCGAGGCGCTGCGGGCGGCATTTCTCGCAGCGCTCGATCGTCAGGGATCAGTGCGCGACGCCGGGCGCCTAGTCGCCCGCTACTTGACGCTCGGCCATCCCGTCGATCGGCTGATCACCACGCTGGCCCACGCGGTATTGCGCGAGGACGCCGACTTTCACACCTACCAGATGCTCGAAGCCGGGGTACGGCAATATCGCGAATGGGGGGAGAGCGACGAGGGACGCCACATCCTGATCGCGGTCGCCCGCTATCTTGCCGCCCACTCGCCGACCGAGCGGGCGCAGCTGCAGACTGCCATGGTGGCGCGCCGCCTCAGCTTGGGCGAGGTACTGCACGAGACCGAAGATGGTCGGGCCTCTTAAATCTTCAGCAGCCGCTTGGCGTTGCCGTTGAGCAGCTTTTCCTTGTCCTCGACGCATATCGGCAGGGTTTCCGTCCACTTCGTCCCGGGCGGATTATCGACGAACGGATAATCGACCGAGAACAGGATCCGGTCGATCCCCATCTCCATCATGCAGCACAATAGCGCCGGATCGGAAAAGAAGCCGCTGGTGGTGATGTAGAAGTGCTCGCAAAAAATATCGCGGAAGCTCTTTCCTCCCCTGCCGTCTCGTGCCAGCCCCATGCTGATGCGCCAGAGATAAAAGGGTAGGCCTTCTCCCATATGGCCGAGAATGATCTTGAGACCCGGATAGGCGTCGAAGACGCCGCTAAGCACGAGGCGCAGACCTTGCGTCGCGGTTTCTACGGTGAAGCCCCAGGCGGCGCGCAGCAGCGAGGGATATTGCTCGACATAGTCCTTGTAATAAGCCTCGACGACGGCGGGATGCGGTATGGCCGGATGCATGTAGAGCGGCACGTCGAGCGCCTGCGCCCGCTCAAAGATCGGCCAAAACCGCTTGTCGTCGAGAAAGGCCCCGTTGGTCAGGCCGTTCACTAAAGCGCCCTTGAAGCCCAATCTGGTGACCGTGCGCTCGAGCTCGTCGGCGGCTGCTTTCGGATCGGGAGTGGGGATCGCGGCAAAAGCGGCGAACCGGTCGGGGTGTGCGCGGACCGCCTCGTTGAGCCGGTCATTGGCGCCGCGCGCCAGCCGGACCGCGGTCTCTGCATCCAGTTTTTGCAGCCCGGGGTTGGCATGCGACAGCACCTGCATGTCGATTCCGGCCTCGTCCATTTCTTTCAAGCGCAGTTCGCCGACATCGTCGAGCCTCTGGACGATCCGCGGCGCATTGGTCGGCTCCTGGCCGACGGTGTGAAGCTTCACCTCCGGGTCGAAATAATGCTCCTCCAGCGCGATAATATAAGGCTTCGTGGCCATTGAGTTCCTCCACAGATGCACGGTCAGGCCGCGGATTTCTAGCAAGCGGTCGTCAACCTGTCATGATATACCCGCCCTCAATTAAGAAACCCCCGAACGAGATCGTTGACCCGCGCGGGCATCTCGACTTCCGGCAAATGCCCACAGCCTTCGAGCAACGTCAGCCTGGCCTGCGGGACCGCCTCTGCAAGAACTACGGCGTTGGCCGCGGCGGGCGTAATGCGATCTTCCTCGCCTTGGATCATCAACAGTGGCATCGTCAGTCCGGCACCCAGCGGTGGCGTGTCACCGGTGGCAATGCAGCGTACCGCCTGCATGAAGCCTGTTGGTGGCCCGCAGGGTGTGATGCACTACCGCGACCGTGTCCGCCGATGTATGCGACCCGAGCAGAGCAGCGGCGCGCTCGCCAAAGCCGTAGCCGCCGCGGGCGACCTGCTGCATGCGGCCCTCGACAATCCGTGTGCGCTCCTCCGGCGATAAAACCTGCGCAATGCTCGAGCCGGTGAACACCGCGCGCCCAATTCGGCCCGGGTATCGATAAGCGAACCACTGCGCTACGCGTGTGCCGAATGAATTGGCCAGCAGATCCAAGCAGCCGATCCCGAGCGCGTCGAGGAAATCGTGCAAAGCGTCGGCATAATCGAGACAAGCGGGCGCGTCGGCGATCAGGTTGTCGCTCAGCATGTAGCCCGGTGCATTCCAGGCGATCACTCGGAATCGGTCGCCCAGGCCGGCGAATTGAAAGCGCCAATGCATGGCATTAGCGCCGATGCCGTGCAGCAGTACCAAAGCCGGCGCCTCGCTCAGGCCTGACTCCATGTAGCTGAAGCGGTCACCCGTATAGCGGGCGCGCGCCGCCGCCGGTATTTCGGCAAAGCGCAACTCGGGCAGCCGAGGGAGATCCATCGTCGCCTCTAGAGCTTGAGCAGCCGTTTGGCGTTGCCGCTCAGCAATTTCTCCTTGTCCTCGGCGCATATCGGCAGGGTTTCCGTCCATTTCGTGGCCGGCGGGTTGTCGACAAACGGATAGTCGACAGAAAACAAAATCCGGTCGATCCCCATCTCCATTACGCAGCACAACAGCGCTGGATCCGAGAAGAACCCGCTGGTCGTGACGTAGAAATGCTCGCAGAAGACATCGCGGAAGGATTTGCCGCCAGCGCTGCCGCGCAGCCCGTGGCTGATGCGCCATAGGTAGAAGGGCAGCCCTTCGCCCAGATGCCCAATGATGATCTTGAGGCGCGGATAGGCGTCGAACACGCCGCTCAATACGAGGCGAATGCCCTGCGTCGCGGTCTCGACGGTAAAGCCCCAGCCGGCGCGCAAAATCCCGGGGTGTTTTTCGACGTAATCCTTGTAATACGCCTCGATCACCGCGGGATGAGGGATCGCCGGGTGCATGTAGAGCGGGACGTCGAGCGCCTGCGCCCGTTCGAAGATCGGCCAGAACCGCTTGTCGTCGAAGAAAACCCCATTGGTCAGGCCGTTCACCATCGCCCCCTTGAAGTCGAGCTTGCCGACCGTTCGCTCGAGCTCGTCGGCCGCCGCCTTGGGGTCTGCGGTGGGCAGTGCGGCAAAGGCGGCGAACCTGTCGGGGTGGGCCCGCACCGCCCCGCCGAGCCGGTTGTTGACGCGGCGAGCCAACGGCACGGCAGTTTCGGCGTCGATCTTCTGGAGCCCGGGCATCGTGTGCGACAGCACCTGCAAGTCGACGCCGGCTTCGTCCATTTCCTTCAGTCGTAGTTCACCGAGATCGTCGAGGCGCTGTACGGTCGCCGGCGCCGCGATCGCGTCCAGACCGCGGGCATGCCGCTTCACCTCGGCGTCGTAGTAATGCTCCTCCAATGCAATGATATACGGCTTCGTCGGCATCGTTTTCTCCGCTATCGTGTTGGACCAGACCGGATCTTTCCGGTCACGATGATCTCTGATTGGGCGCAGTCACCGCGCACCTGTGATGAAGTGCGTCAGATTCCTGAATTGGCGTGGGCCCTCACCCATTGGCCACATTTTGGCGCGCACGGCGGCCTTTGCCTCCTCCTGACGATCGGACGGCAGTTGAGCCGTCGTAACGCCTGCAAGTGTGTCCCAAGCGGCTGCAAAATTGTCGAACGCGAACCCGGTCGTTTCCGATTTGACTGACGCTCGAATACCAGCGCGTTCGAGCTGGACAAGAAATTCGCCAGGATCGGCGAGCGCTCCCGGACCGACCCCCGGCACCGGCGGCTTTGAAGCAAAGCCGCCGGCGATCTGCTGGAAGAGGACTATATCAGCCTGTTCGGGGCCGCTCCAGACAGCAGCAACGAGCCGTCCACCGGGCCGAAGCACGCGTCCAATCTCACGAGCAGCGGTGGAGCGATCAATCACGTACATCAGGCTGAGGGAGGCCAATGCAACGTCATACTCGTCGGAACGGGCAGGTATCTCCTCGGCGCGTCCCTCCAGAAAGGTGATGTTGCTCAAGCCCAACCCGGCCGCCCGTTGCCGCGCAAGGCCCAGCATCTCGGGGCTGATGTCGACCGCGGTCACGTTCCCGCCGGGCGTGACCAAGGAGGCCGCCCTAACCGCTATCGAGCCGGTGCCGGTGCCGAGATCGAGCACTCGCTGACCCGGCTGCAATGCCGCCCGCCGGATGACGCCGTCTACGACCTCCGTGAACCGATTATCGACTTCGCGGAGATAAATTGGCGATATTCGATCCCAAACCCCGATCTGCCACTGCAAACCTTCTTGCTCGTTTTCGATACTAGACAAGGCGACCTCCCCTGGCAGTGCCGAAGACCCGCCGTCATTGCGCATGCGCAGCACCGGTTTGATTGTCGCGCCGCTGACTGCGTCCGCCGCCGCCTGATTGATCAAAGCAAAGTCGTAAAAGGTAACGCGGCGGTCGATCGGGAACCGGCCGGCGACAAAGAGATCGACCAGATCCGGGATGAATTGGTCCGGCCGGCTGTCGCCCTGGATGATGCCGCGCACGGTGCGGCCCGCCTGCAGTGTGCTCATCTCGAACGACACCTCGGTGCCACGCGGGGCGCTGCCGACCAGGACGCAGGTGCCGCGCGTCAGAAGGCAATCGACGGCCTGGCGAAATACCGCCGGCGATGCCGAGGTCTCAAGCGTAAATGGGCGCCGCCGGTTATCGCCCGGATCTTCGCGACGGCATCGTGCCGAGCATTGTCGATCGCATGGGTCGCGCCCAGCGACCGGGCGAGTTCTAGCCGATTGGCGCGGATATCGACGGCGATGATCGGATCGCAGCCGGAGAGCTTTGCCGCCATCAGCCCGGCGAGCCCGACCGAACCCGCGCCGAACACGGCAAAGGATTTCCCGGCTTCCGACTTCATGACGTTGAGCACGGCCCCGGCCCCGGTCTGGAGGCCGCAGCCCAGCGGACCAAGGAATTCGAGTGGCGCATCACGGCGCACTTTGACCGGATTTCGCGCCGGCGTCAGCGCATGGGTGGCGAACGAGGATTGCTGAAAAAACGAGCCGCAGACCGGCGCCCCGTTGCGCCTCATCGTCGTCGACCCGTCCGCCCGCGCACCGCCGGACTTCAGCTCGCGGCCGCGCTGGCAATAGGAGCGTCGGTCATCACGGCAGTGCTCGCACTCGCCGCACCACGGAAACGAAATCACCACATGATCGCCCATAGCCAGATGCTCGACCGCACTGCCGATCGCGGCGACGACACCCGCCCCCTCGTGACCGTAGACGGCGGGATAAGGCATCGCGAAGTAGCCGTCGCGGGCATGCAGATCGGTTTGGCAAATGCCGGTCGCGGTGATCCGGACAGCACCTCGTCGCAGCGCGGCGCGTCGAGTTCGAGGCTTTCGAGGCTGAATTTGCCAGCCCTCTTCCATCACCGCCGCAGTAACGCGCATCTAGAATTCCTATCGCGAGCGCCCTGTTCGCCAGCTCTGCGCCTCGCGCGCGGTTTCGATCAGCTGCCAAATCCGCGGGGGCGAAAGCGGGAGTTCGCGCGGCTGGACACTGAGCGATGCGAGCGCCGAGGCGACCGCGTTGGCGATCACCCCGCCCACCGGAACGACGCCGCCTTCGCCGGCTCCCTTGGCGCCGAGCGGGTTGATCGGCGACGGGTGCGTCTCAGTCACCACGGCGCGGACGCGCGGAAAATCGCCGGCGGTCGGCAGCAGATAGTCGGCAAGCGAGCCAGTCAGCAGCTGCCCCTCGCTATCGTAGACCAGGTGTTCGAGCAGCGCGCCGCCTAGCCCCTGCACGACTGCGCCGACCATCTGTCCCTTCAACAGCAACTGGTTGATGATGCGCCCGACATCCTCGACCGCGACATAGTCGATGACTTCGATATGGCCGGTCAGCGGGTCGACCGCAACATGGGCGGCATGTGCGCCGTAGCTGTAGGCATGTCTGCTGTTGGCGAAGCTTTCCTCGGCCGACACCCCGTCGGCAGCCAGCGTGGCAAGGGCCACCGATTTGCCTTCCAGAGTGGCCGCGAGGCGGCCTTCGACTAGTTCGATCGTGCCCGGTTCGCAGCCGAAGCGCTTCGCCGCAGCGGCTCGCACCGCCCGTTTGAAGCTCTCGGCAGCCGATAGGATCGCCGAACCGCCCATCACGACCGCGCGCGAATGAAACGACCCGAAACCCTCGCGGACAAAGGCGGTCGAGCCGTGGAACACACCCCGAATGCGATCGATCGGTATCTCCAGAGCGTCGGCGGCGATCTGCGCGAAGACGGTTTCGAGACCTTGCCCAACCGCCGAGGAGCCGACGAAGACCGAGACCGTGCCGTCGGCCTCGAGCACCAGACGCGCATTTTCCTGCGGGCCGGCCGCACTACCCTCGATGAAACACCCGATCCCCAATCCGTGATAGCGGCCATCGATCAGCTTTCCCTGCAGGTCCGCCCTTTCCGCCCACCCGATCTCCTGTAGACAGCGGTCGAGGGTCAGCCGGTATTCGCCGCTGTCGAACGCATCCTCGTGCTCGTAGGGGGTGACCGTGGCCACCGAATAGGGCATTTCCGCCGCCGTCAGCAGATTGCGCCGGCGGAATTCGACGCGGTCGATGCGGAGATCGCGGGCGACTATGTCCAAAAGCCGCTCGCGAAAGAAGTCCCCCTCGAACCGTCCAGGTCCGCGGTAGGTCCCGACCGGGGTCTTGTTGGTCAGCAGCAGCGAGGCTTCGATGCGGATGTCGGGAATGCGATACGGGCCGGAGAGGAACTGGGCGATATTGCGGGCGGCAACCATTCCGTTGGTTCGGTTGTAGGCGCCGACATCGACATACACATCGCCCGCGAGCGCGAGGATCGTGCCGTCATAGCGGCAGGCAATTTGCAGCTCGCATTCTGCTTCGCGCGCATGGTTCGCGGCGACCAAGTGCTCGCGCCGGTCCTCGATCCACTTAACCGGCCGCCCAGTGAAGCGCGCCGCAAACGGGATCAGAAAATCCTCGGGGTAGAATTCGCCCCTTACGCCGAAGCCGCCGCCGACATCGTTCTCGATCATATCGATCGCACCCTCGGCGAGCCTCATCTGCGCCGCGAGGATGCGCCGGTTGAAAAAAGGCACTTTGCTTGCCCCCGAGACCACCAACCTGCCGCGGGCGGCGTCCCATTCGGCCAGCAGGCCGCGGGGCTCCATCATCACCGCGGTATGGCGCTGCACCACGAAACGCTCGCGCCGCACGTAGTCGGCGCGGGCCCAGACCGTACCCGGGTCACCCTTTGCGGCGGTGTATTGGATTGCCAGGTTGGTCCCGGCCTCCTCGAAGAGCAGTGCCTCCTCTCTCGCGGCGGCGTGCCGATCCACAATTGGCGGCAGCTCCTCGATATCGACGCGGACCGCGTCCAATGCGTCCTCGGCTATCGCGGCGCTGTCGGCCAGCACCACGGCGATCGGCTCGCCGACATAGCGAACCTTCCCCTCCGCAATGACCGGCTGGTGATAGGGTTCGAGCACCGGCAAAGGCTGCAGCCGTATCGGGATCCGCGGCACGGGACTGCCGATTTCCACCGCAGTTATGACAGCGTGCACACCGGGGAGCGCCAAGGCTGCGGCACCGTCGATCGAGCGAAACCGCCCATGCGCCACCGGGCTGCGCAGGATCGCGGCGTGGAGCAGTCCCGGTGGCGACAAATCGCCGACGTATGTTCCGTTGCCCCTGAGAAAGCGCCGATCCTCAAGGCGCTCGATGGGACTGCCGATGTAACGGTTTGTTCTCATCCCTGTTTTTTTTCGATGCACGGCGCCGGTTTCGTTCAGGGCGATACTATACGCTCCGCCCGACGAGCGCCGCACCCTCAACCCTGCGCCGCGACAGCATAGGACCGCACTGCCGCCAAGCCAAAGGCGCGCCCGGCATCAAAAGGGGCTAGGTTCACAAGGGCAAAACAGTGAGCTGGTGTCAGTGGCGGCGCTGTTTGTGTCGGCCGACTGCCGTCATGCTAATAGCGGTTTCGTTGTTTTTCGTTCCCTCAGGGCTGTGCAGATTCGGTTGATCGGTGATGCCGAATTCGTTGTTATTCGACGTCGCAACTTCTCCCCTAACTGATTGATCCAACGGAAAATATTGGTCGAATGATCGAGTGTTGCGGGGTGTGCGATCGCAATTTTCGTTGTATTCACGCACTCACCGCCGCACCTCGCGCGCCTGTCTGATCGCCGCCAGCACCCGGCGCGGGGTGATCGGGGTCTCGTTGACTTCGGCATCTAGTGAGGCGAGCGCGTCGCGCACCGCGTTGGCGATGGCTGCAGGAGGGGCGACAGCACCGCCCTCACCCATGCCCTTCATGCCGTATTCCGTGTGCGGGGTAGGGGTGTGCAGGTGGCCGATTTTGATTGCCGGCAGTTCGGCAGCACCCGGCAGCAAGTAGTCGGCCAGGGTGCCGGCAAGCGGTTGGCCTGCCTCGTCGTACGGGATCTCCTCGTATAGCGCGGTGCCGATACCCTGCACGACGCCGCCTCGGATCTGCCCTTCGACCAGCATCGGGTTGACCATCGTGCCGCAATCCTCGGCGACCGCGAAGTCGAGCAGGTCGACAAACCCTGTCTCGGGGTCGACCGCGACAACCGCCCCGTGGGTTGCGTAGGAGAACACGCCGGTGCTGATCGCCGGCTCATAGGTCGCAGTGGCATCGAGCAGTGGATCGACCCCTTGCGGCAGCCCATCCATGCGCAGATGCGCGACCTTGGCTATCTCGCCGATCGTGACCGAGCCCTGCGGCCCCGACACCACACCATCAGCGCAGCGCACTTCCGCGACCTCGCATTGCAGCAGGTGAGCGCCGATGCGGCACAGCTTATCGCGCAGCATGCGGCTGGCGCGCGCCACCGCCCCGCCCGACATGACCATGCTGCGCGAGGCGAAAGTGCCGAACCCGAACGCCGTGCTCTCGGTGTCGCCATGGCGCACCGAGATCCGCGCCGGGTCGATGCCGAGCTCCTCGGCGGCCACCTGCGACAGTACCGTTTCGAGGCCTTGGCCGTGCGACTGGATGCCGACCATTAAGACGACACTGCCGTCGGTCAGCACCCGCGCCGTGCAGCTCTCGAACCCTGGAATGATCGACGCGCCGCGAGAGGCGAACTCCGCAGCGCCGTGTGCGGTCTGCTCGGCAAAGGCGGCAAAGCCGATGCCGATCAATCTCCCATCCTGCTCGCCGCGCTGCTGGCGCGCGCGGACCGCGGGTACGTCTAGAAGCTCGGCGCATAGCCGCACGCTTTCCGGATAGTCGCCGCTGTCAAGACGCAGGCCGCCCACTGTCGTAAAGGGCATCTGCCCGGGGCGCACGAGATTGAGCACCCGGACCTCGTTGGGCTCACGCCCGACTTCGCGGGCGATCTCGTCAACCAGCCGCTCGATCGCAAAGCACGCCCCCGGGCGGCCGACCCCGCGATAGGGGCCGAGCGGCGTCTTGTTAGTCGCCACCGTACAGTGCCTGGCCCGATAATTCGGGATCGTGTACGGCCCCGGCAAAGCGCGCGCCACCATGCTGGCCTCGTGGAATGGCCCCTGCGGCCACAACCCGTAGGCGCCGGCATCGACGACGATCTCGGCGTCGACCCCGAGAATTCTACCTTGCCGGTCAGCATGGGCGGTGACTTTGTAATGGTGGTCGCGGGTGTGCGCCGTGGTCAGCAGATGCTCGCCGCGGTCCTCGATCCAGCGGATCGGATGATCAAGCTGCAGCGCCAGTCCCGCGAGGATGATTTCCTCCGGATAGAGACGGGCCTTGGGACCGAACCCGCCACCGACATCGGGAGCGACGACCCGAATCCTACGCTCCTCGATATCGAGAAGCTCGGCGAGCGCGACACGAACCGTATGGGGCGTCTGGGTCGAGGCGTAGATCACGACCTCGTCGAGGCGATGGTCGCGATAGGCGAGCACACCGCGGGTTTCGAGCGGCGCGCCCGACTGCCGCTGCATGCGAAATTCCCGGGTGACCACTATATCGGCGGTGCGCGCAGCGGCGTCGATGTCACCACCCTCCAAGGTGTGCTCAATGTAGAGATTGTCCCCCCACTGCTCATGGACCGGATGGCGGCTGCCGCGCCTGTCCCGCGGCGCATCGATTACCGCATCCAACGTTTCGAAATCGACCGAGACGGTGTTGGCGATGTCTTCCGCCTCGCCACGCGTCGCTGCGATGCAGGCGGCGATGGCTTCGCCGACATAGCGGACCTTGTCGGTGGCGAGCGGTGGCCAGGGCGGCGATTTGGCGCCGGCGGAGTGCGAGATGACGCGGATCGGTTTGACGCGCGGCAGATGGCCGGCGGTAAAGACACGGCCGTGCGCCGCCGGCGGTACCGAGATCGATCTGATCCGGGCATGCGCATGTGGACTGCGGACGAACGCCACGTCCATCGTGCCGGGCAGTTTGATGTCAGCCACGAATTGGCCGCGCCCGTGCAGGTGCCGGTCGTCCTCCTTGCGCAATAGGGACGCGCCGACACCGTATTGGTCATTGGGCATTCGGCGCCTCCCTGCCGATCTCCTGCGCGGCCTCGGCGATGGCAGCGACGATGTTGGTATAGCCAGTGCAGCGGCAGATGTTGCCGGCGAGGCCGTCGCGAATCTCGCGCTCCGAGCCGGTACGTTTGCGCAGGATCAGGTCGCGCGCAGTGATCAGCATCGCCGGCGTGCAGTAACCGCATTGCAGCGCATGATGCTGATGAAAGGTCCGACGCAACGTCGCGATGACCCGGTCGCCGGCGAAGCCTTCGATGGTCTCGACCGCGCGCTCGTCGCAGGCGACCGCGAGCATCAGGCAAGAGCGTGCCGGCTCGCCGTCGACAAGCACCGTGCAGGCACCGCACACGCCGTGCTCGCAGCCGAGATGGGTCCCGGTCAGATTGCGGCGTTCGCGCAGAAAATCCGCCAGCGACACGCGCGGCGGCACCTCATCGGCTACCGCGGCGCCGTTGATGCGCAGGCGGATCGAGGTCATACCAGCACCTGCTGGACGGCGCGCATCGATGCGACGGAGTGAAGGTTGCGCTGGAAGTCGTCGAAATGCCGGTCCGATGCGCGATTAAGATCGCGACCAATGGCGCCGCGCAGCGCGTCCGGGTCGCGCCGACCCTCGGCAAGCAGCCGTGAGGTATCGGCGAGCACCAGCGGTGCACCATTCGCTGCGCCGGACACAGCGCGATAATATTCGCCCGCGGGATCGGCGACGACGACCGCCAGCGCGTTGGCGAACTCGCCGGCTTTGCGGCTGAGCTTTAGATAGCCCCAGCGCGTCTCCGCCGACCGCTTCGGAATGCGCACGCTTTCGATGATCTCAGCCGATGCGAGCCTTGTTACAAAGATCCCGGTGGCGAACTCGGTGCATTCGAGCAAACGCCGACCGCTCGAGCCATAGACGACCACCTCGGCGTCGAGCGCTGCGAGAACCGCCGGCCACTCGGCTGCGGGGTCTGAGAGGGCGAGGCTGCCGCCGATTGTGCCGCAGGTGCGGATCGCTCGATAGGCGAGGGTCGAGGCGACCCGCGGCATCAAGCCGCGAGACGGGTCGGGAACGCGCCCGTCCTCGATCGCGGCGTGCGTGACGCAAGCACCGAGGCTCACGGTATCGGCATGATCGGCGACCCCGAGAAGCTCCGGCAGGCGGGCAATGTCGATAAGCAGCCGGGGCGAAGCAACGCGCAAGTTCATCATCGCGAGCAGCGACTGCCCGCCGGCGATCACCCGCGCCTCAACCGAAGCATGGGCCAGCAGGTCGACAGCCTCCGTCAGGCTGCGCGGTCTGATGTAGTCGACGGGCGGAGCTTTCATCGGAGTCTTAATTTTCCGCGATTCGGCGAACTGCAGCACCGGGCAGCAGCGCTGTCAATCGGCAAGTGAGCTGTCGGGCGCTCAGCTGGACCCGTAAAACGGGGTGCGAGCGATGGCGGCTCGCGCGGTTTCGGCGGCTACAAGCTGAGTAAAGAACAGGGCGCGGGAGCCGACGCCTGCCTCGCCGCCGACCTTTACCCTCATGGAGGAGACTTTGATAAACGCCTCCTGTCCGGCGCCGAGGTCGACCTGCGCGAACTGGTTCGGATAGGGGACGCCATAACTGTCCACGGTGACGGCATAGCGTCCGGGCGGCACATCGCGATAGAAGGCGCCGTTAGGTTCGGAAATTCCTGCCATTTGGCCGTTGAACCTGAGATAAGGGCGGTCGAGGTCGTCATAGACCCCGCCGTCCCGATAGATCCAGATTCGCGCTGCGCCGGCCGGAACAGGCAGGATCACCACCGAACTCGTCAGCGGCAGGTGGCTGCAGCCCGTCAGGACCAAAAGGAGGCACGCTGCGCACCGGCGCAACCAACACGGTGGAACACCAGGGTTACTCGACATGGCCAGCCTCCTCCGTGATGATCATGGGACAGCCGATGCTCGACAATTATTCCCGACCGTCATGAACCTCGAAATACCCAGTTTGCAGGGGTGTTGTCCTGTCCGCCCTCACCTAGCTCCGCTTGCAGGACTGTTTTTAGCCGTCCTAGTAGGGCACACGTCGTTCGGGGCGGACATGCCAAAGACCGAGGGTGGCGCGGCGGCAAAACCAAGCTTCAAATGCGACAAAGCGCCGACTGCGATCGACCGGCTGATTTGCCTGGAACCATCGCTGGCTGCGTTGGACGCCGCCATCGGTCCGGCCTTTCACGACTACTTCGAGCGGGCGGCTCGCCCGGCCGATCGGGACGCGCGAGCCGCCGATCAGCGCCTCTGGCTCGACGCGCGCGCGACGACGTGCCCGGCGGCGTCGCAACAGCAGCCGGATGCGGCGTCCGAAGGCGACGGGAGCGAGGGAGCGGTCGCGTGCCTGTCGCGCATCTACGAGCAGCGGATAGCGGTGCTGCGCTACGAGCGCAACGCCGCAGCCTGGCCGCGCATCCGCTTCCGTCCGGCCATCGTCGAGGGCGCCGGCAGCAAGCTGTGCGAAGATCTCGAACGCGACCTCGTGGCGAGCTTTCTTGGTCGCGGAGTGTTCGTGAACCCGCTCGGCGAGCGCGAGATCGGTTTCGCACCGGTGCCGGGGCTCGGCAACGATCCGATGGTCCGGCGCGCCGATATCGACGCCTACAATCTCGGCAAGCCCTTCCCGGTCTTGCAGTGGATCGTCGACAATGGCGGTGCGCGGCGGCCGACGGTCGAGTACCGCGCTTTTGATTCACCAAAGGAATTGCTGGGCGCGATCGGTCGCGGGGTCGAACCGCTGGCGCATAGCGTCCGCGAGGCCGCCCATACCGTCATCGATATCGATCGTCTGCCGCATCCGGACCCGTCGCAGCCGCAAACCCATCCTCGGGCAGCCTTTGCCCGCTCCTCGATCTTGTCGATCGACAAGATGCCCCGGTTTTTTCGGTACGAAGACCACGTCTTGCTCGCGGGCCCAATGCAGCCGGTGGCCGGCAAACCCGGAGATCTGGGGATCTACCGCCTCTACGGACCGGCACGGCTGCACCGGGTTTGCCTGTTCGATGCGCACATGCCCTTGGCTCATTCGCGCGACCACGCTCTGTCGCTCGGCGAGATCGAAACATTCGAGCGAGCGGCCGGACCGCTGCTGCCCACCGGCAGGTTGTGCGCGGGCATCGGTGACGAGGCGCGCACGCTCGACGATCACGCGGCATGGCGGCCTTGGGCCCTCGACCGAGGCCGGCCGATCGCGGATGGTTCGAGCGGCGAGCAACTCGCCCTCTACATGCGCAATCGCGCCCTGACCGGCCCGGAAAAAGCGCGGCAATATCGCGCTTACAGAAGGGCGCGAGCCGCCGCGATCGAAGCGCTGGCGCCGTTTTATCGCGACGAGTTCGGCCGCCCGCCGGCGGAGGCGAACCGCTTTGCTGCTCTCTATCTCGATCGCAAGATTTCCGAGGGTTTCGAGCTGGATCCCGACGACGAAGCGGCCGTTGTTCTGTTTGCTCCGGACTTCGCTGACAAGCATGCCGCGCAACAGGCCGCGCTAAAGGGCGACACCGCAGCGTTGCGTGAGGCGCTCGGTCCCGAGCCGAGCGCGATTGCCAAGGGAGTACAAGGCGATCTCGACGAGCCGCTGGTCAGCGACGCGGTCGAGCATCCCGAGACATTGCGCGCCGCTCTCGAGCTCGGTCTCAATCCGAACGAGGTCGGCGCCTCGGGGCGCACCCCATTGATGGTGGCAGCGCGGCTCGATCTGGTCGAGGCCGCCGGTATTCTGCTGGCGCACGAGGCCGCTCTCGACAGCCGGGCCAAGGATGCCGTCGCGCAGACCGACGGCACCGGCGATCCGCTGTGCATGACCGGAGAAAAGGCCGCCGGCGACACACCGGGACGGACCGCGTTATCCTATGCCGCCGAGCTTGGATCGCCCGAGATGGTACGCCTGTTGCTCGACCATGGCGCAGATCCGGCCAGCCGCGACGGCGCCGGCCGCCG
>Ga0310909_10001126_pt1 | contig 15320 bp, 13 predicted proteins | sample GREbulkMGT000H_FD_203449 | JGI IMG/M metagenome (GOLD analysis project Ga0310909, IMG submission 203449) | Lab enrichment of tropical soil microbial communities from Luquillo Experimental Forest, Puerto Rico - GRE.bulkMG.T000H | ecosystem: Environmental > Terrestrial > Soil > Tropical forest >... | reverse complement strand
ATCTCGCTAGGCCTGTAGCTGCCGCCAAACCCATGGGCGTCAGGCTCTTGAACAGGCAAAACTGCGGACCGTCGGTCGCGCTGCGCCGAAACCCCCGCAAGATTTTCTTTCCGACTGTTTCGCACGCACTATCGGTGAGACAGACTGACAATCCCCGATGACACTGTTCGCGCTGGTCCGGCTTGACGTTGATTGCGTTGATTACACGAAGCGCTGCATCGTCCTATCATGCTGTTTCGGCCTTGCCTGCGCCATTGGGGCGCGCGCGCTGCGACGTCTCTAGAGGCCCCGGGGTCGGTGCCGCGGCCGCAACCCCGAGGCTGCGCTGGCGGGGCAGTTGGATCGGCGGGCCGCACCGGCGGACGGCCGCGGAGCTGTTCGAGTTTGACGATCACCTGAAGTACGTAAAGCAGTGGAGTCCGGATAACTACGCCGCGCCTTCACACACTCCTCCGCATCGACAAGACAACATCTGGAGGGTTGAAGAGGCCTCAGGCCTGATCGTCAAGTTCGATCCTGACACGATGAAAATGGGGCGCGGCCGAAAGCTGGGGTGAGCGACTAACCCGGGGCGCCGTGTCCCGCGCAATGAAATGAACAGTGTGAGCTACACGGTCGGGACCCCAGGCACATTCACCCGGGAAAACCGACCTGACGGGGGAATTCTCGCAAGATCGCAACGTCGCGCCTGGTCAAGATCCCGAAAGACGGCACCTGGTTGGGCTCTGCATGGGGACGCACGGTTCCGGCCCCCGGATCAGTTCCCGATATCTCACGGCATTACACCGGGGCGCGCGCCTTGTCGTCGGCACACCTCCGGGGTGGAAAGATGCGTGGGCGTGCCGAGACCAGTTCCAGTCATCGCCAGAGCACCTGCCTGATCCAGGAGATTCATTGTGAGTTCAACAGAGTCATCGACAAGGGTGACTGCTGCGTCGGCAGCGTAGAATATCAGGGTTGAATAGAGTCTCACTGACAAACGACTTGTGGCCTAGCTTTTCGTCGCTGTTTGCGGTATCCTATCACTCCGAGTTGGCCTTCGTCGCCCAGCTCGATGCCCGCCCGTCCGGACCCTCCTGCCCCGTGTGCAAATACACTGCGTGAGGATATCAGTTTTTGCCTGTTCTATCCTGGATTCTTATCGCCGGCTCCGTGCTGTGGCAACTGGCCGAGCCGAACGGTAGTGGAACGCAAATGGGCACACTGCCGCGCTCATGGAGAACCGGAGGGCCGACCTGCGAGAACATACCGGAATGGGAGATCCACGAGTACAATCCGGATTTTTACATCCTGCGGGAGAATGGGTGCGTTAACTATGAAAAGCCGTTCCTGTTCCTCTTCTTCGGGCGGGATCGCTGTCTGCTCATCGATACTGGCGCGGGTGAGACTCACGTTGCACGTACGGTTTCCCAACTGATTGACAAATGGTCAACAAAGCATCACCGCGATTCTTTGCCGCTCGTTGTCGGACACTCGCACTCTCACGATGACCACATTGGCGGAGATGGACAGTTCCGCGCGCGCGCCAATACCACGATGGTGCCGCTCACGGTCGAAGGAACCCAAAAGGTTTTTGGCATCTCACAGTGGCCGGAGGATATTGGGCACATCGATCTCGGTGGCCGGATCCTGGACGCTGTTCCCATTCCCGGCCACGATGTACTTAGCGTCGCATACTACGATCGCCAGACCGGCGTAATGTTAACCGGCGACAGCGTCTACCCTGGACGACTTTATGTCCGCGATTTCCCAGCGTTCGTGAAGAGCACGCAACGACTGGTTCGCTTCACGGACGGGAAAATTTTGACGCACTTGCTCGGCAACCATATTGAGCAGAGCCGCACGCCATATTTGGATTACAAGATTGGCACGAAGTATCAGCCCGACGAGCATTCGCTCGAGCTCGGTCGCGGCGCTTTGCTGGAGTTGAATGATGCGCTAGCGCACATGCAGGCGCCCGTGCGGAGGGCGTTCCGAGACTTCACTATTTGGCCGGTCAGCGACCCTGCTGGGCCGGCTACCGGTCCAAACAAATGAAGATCCGCAGGTTCCTGTATTCGGTGGCGGCGGCAGTGTCGATCGGCACGACACAGGCGGATGGGCCTGATCTGAAACGCGTGCAACGGCCCATGTCAGACTTGCACGCCATCGCGCGGTTTCCGATCCCGGGCTTTCCGGATTGGGTCGCCATCAGCGACGGCGTTTGGATCTCCAACAAGCCCAAGAACAGCATCTCTTGGATCGACCCATCGACCAATACCGTCGCCGCCACGATTCCGGTCGGTAACGCGCCATGCGCCGGCTTGGCGACGGGCTTCGGCAGTGTGTGGGTGCCCCATTGCAGCGACGGCACCGTGTGGCGGGTGGATATAGCCGCCCACAAGGTTCTGACGTCGATTCCCACTGGGGTCGCGGATACGGAGGGCGGGATCGCGGCTGGCGAAGGGAGCGTGTGGCTGCCGTCGGACGCCTCGGGCGTGCTGTCGCGCATTGATCCGGCGACGAACCGAGTGGCATCGAAGATCCATATTCCGTCCGGGTCGTACACAGCGGTCGTGGAGACAGGCTCCGTGTGGATCACCAGCACCAAAAACAACCTCGTGACGAGGGTGGACGCCAAAACGGAGAAGGTGACAGCCACAATACCTGTAGGTCCGGCGCCCCGATTCCTCGCTGCGGGACTCGGCAGCATCTGGGTGCTCAACCAGGGAGATGGGACTGTTTCCCGCATCGACCCCGCAAAGAATCGGGTCAGAGTGACGATTGCGGTTGGCGTACCCGGCGAAGGTGGGGACATCGCCGCCGGAGAAGGCGCCGTTTGGGTGACCGCCATCGGCAAGCCTCTTTCGAAAATCGATCCGTCAAGCAATCGTGTCGTGAAACAGTTTGTCGGCAAGGGAGGAGATGCGCTGCGAGTCGGTCTAGGCTCGCTTTGGCTGGCCAATCATGAGTTCCACGAAGTGTGGAGGATCGATCCAAAGGGTCTCTGAAACGACACGCCCTTTGTTTTCGCTTCGGTTCCCGGACTCGAGTTTTCCTTCCGCCCCCGAACGGGGACTTGTTTGAGAATTGCGCGTCCCGCGCTGCTGAAAGTTGCCACGACTGCCAAACCGCCGTCGAAGCGGCGGGTTCCGGGTTGATTCACGGGCGAGCCTGCTGAAATCGGGACCGGCGCTGATCCCATGCGATCCCGATCAAAGCCTGCTGACCCAGGGGGCAAAACGGACTGGCTGACCTCAAGTGCCCCAGGGCGGCCAACTGAAGCCTCAGGAGATTCAAGCGCTGATTGAGTGGGTAAAAATGGGTGCTCCGGGCGATGGTCCCGGCGGCCGCTTAACCTCGCGGCTTAGGTGAGCCAACAGAATACGGTATTTGCAGTTATCTCACAGGGCCGCAGCTTGTTGATTTCTCGTTGAACCTGCCGTGCTTACGAGTGCCATTTGGTGCCTGCGGTGCGGCAATTGTCCAAACACTGTCCAAACGGGCGACGTTGCACAGGACGGCTTCCGGGTCTCGCACAAGGAAAAGTTCACGGGTACACGCGCACCGAACGATTCTGGAGCGGATAGCGCATCAGGAAATGGCATTTTAAACGGCAGGCGGGCCGATACATTTTAGCCATTCCATGATTTGGACTGGAATTCCCCACAATCGAGCAGAGGCCTGGCAGTGCTTTCGGAATCGCGTTCTTTGCCGGTGAACTCACTTGTTCAGATGGTTCATCAGCCGGATCAGTCTTCCTGAACTGCGTCAATCGCGTCTCTTATCTCACGAACTTCCTCGACGAGATCGACCACAGCGGTGGAAAGAGCATCGCCTTCGGAAGATAGGAATGAAGGCACCACACGGCTCGCAAGGACAGATCCGCCGAATGCCGCCTCTGCGAGATGATGGGAGATGCGATCATCCTCTCCAGGATGCAAAAACCCTATTGCCACAAGTTTGGCCGAAATCTGGTTCTGTAGCGCCAGAACTCTCTCCACCCATTCCCTAGCCTGTTCAGCATCGTCGTCGTGTCAGATCTCAGTCATTCGCACCTCCTACTTTGCCGCATCCGCCAGCCGCTTTGCGGGTTCAGCCCGTATTGCTTCGAGCCTAGTTCAAACCCCACCCTTGCCGGCGCAACGGGGGCCCCAGCGCGCCAAACAAAACGGGGGGCATTCTACGAGGCGGGCGGCTGGCGGCAGCAACGGGCTTTATCGCGGGCTTAAATCTGCCAAGATAGACAAGGCCGCACGCACCTCTCCGCCGCAAAATTACGTGCCGCCCAAACCCCAGGCCGGTCTTTTCGATGACGGGCCCGATGCAGATGACGAGGATGGTATTTAATGACAATTGGCGGAAGTCTTGGGGTATGCAGTGACAACTCTCTCGTGGAGCGCCGGCTCGCTCTTTCTGGAAAACTTATGCGGAGCTAATCAAGACGTCCACATACGAAAGGCGCGATCAAAGTGTCTTTGCGAAGTGGCCCCACTTTCATTACCCGGCCCCGAGGAGTGATCGAAATGCAAAATGAACGCCCTCTCAACATTCCCGTACTGTTGGGCACCGTTCGCAAGGGACGCGCGAGCGCCCACGTTGCCCGATTTCTTCTGGAACAGGTCCGCGAGCGCGAACGCGTTGTTACGGAATTGATCGACATCACCAAGCTCTCCTTCCCTATTGATGATGCGGGCCAGGCCATCAAGGACAAAGACCTGTCCGAAAAGATGAACTCGGCCGACGGCCTTGTGATTGTTGCGCCCGAGTATAACCACAGTTTCCCAGGTCTACTAAAGCATGTGCTGGACAGCAACCTCATGGAATACGTCCATAAGGCGGTCGGAATTGCCGGCGTCTCCGCCGGTCCTTTCGGCGGCACACGCGTGATTCAGAATTGCCTCGCACCGATGCGCGAGTTGGGATTCGTTACCATTTTCTTCGACGTCAACTTTAGCAATGTCCTCAAACTTTTCGACGAATCGGGCAATCTTCTCGACGCCTCTTTTGTGAGACGAACGGAGAAATTTTTGAACGAACTGATCTGGATGGCCGCCACATTGCGATACGGCCGGGAAAACATCCCCCTGAAATAAGCAGGAGCCAAAATGGCCGAAACCGAAACTAAAATGATTTGTCCAGACTGCGGCGTGCAAATGAATCAGCATGCCGAGAAGCTGATAGAACCCACGACGGCGGAGGAGGCGCGGAGAATGAATCCGGAACTCGGCGCGCTTGTCGAAGAGTTTCATACGTGCCCGAAGTGCGGCAAAGGCGCGGCGCGGCCGGGACGCTAACCAACCCCACGCCTTACATCGCCTCTCGCACTCGCTGATTCGGGCGTAATGTTCGTAGCTCCCGTCCCAGCCCCGCCTGGACTCTCGTACTCCCGTACAGTTCCGCGCTTTTCAGAGCTCTGCACCAGAGAGTACTCCAGCCCCACCCTCACTCGTGCTTACCGCTAAGCATTTTCCTCGTGTCACCCAATTCCCCCCATGTCCCCGACCGCCCACGGAACTGCCGGCGTGACGGGCGCAACCGGGGCCGACCGTGTGCGCCGGCAGCGGCCGGCTGTAACTCCATGACGGCTTGGGTCCGTTTTGGAATTACGATGGGGCCGGCAGTTCCCCCGCGGGTGCCCAGGCACCGACCAAGGCTAAAGTATGACGGTCGCGGAGTTCTGGGAACGGGTGTTCTACCCAATCGTCTCCCGGCGCTTGATGCGCAATAGCAAGAAAGCCTATGAATCGGCATTCCGGCTCTACATCGGTCCCTCGATGGGCAAACAGGAATTACAGCACGTCGTGAAGCACGGGATTGAGGAAATGCTCGGGGAGATGGCGGACCAGGAAAAGGGCGAAGCCACCATCCGGCGCACTTTCGTGCTGGTCCACGAGCTGTCCGTCGTATACGGAGTGTAACCGGAGAGAAGGACTGTGATTTACTGACAGAGGGGGCTGGTCGAGATCGTCGGTTCACGAGGAGGGCTATGGAGTCGGTTTGGCGCGATCTAAAGTACGGGTTCAGGACCTTGGTGCGCACGCCCGGGTTCACAATTGTGGCTGTCCTTTCGCTGGCCCTGGGGATCGGCGCCAATACTGCGATCTTTACCCTGACCAATGCTGTATTTCTCAATCCGCTGCCGGTGAAAGATCCGGCGCACGTGCTGGAACTGTTCACCGTGGACCACGCGACCAAAAACGTCGTAGCGAACCTCACGCGCACGCCGATGTCGTTCCTGAACTACAAGGACTTTCGCGACCAGAACAATGTGTTCACGGGACTCGCCGCATACTTCCCAACTGGAATTACACTCACTGGCCGAGGCGATCCGAAACCCGAAACCGCGATGCTCGTTTCGGGGAACTACTTCGACCTGCTGGGAGTGAAAGCGACTCTCGGGCGCACATTTTCCCGGGACGAGGACCAGCAGGAGGGTGGCAATCCGGTAACCGTGTTGACCTGGCAGATGTGGCAGCGGCTGTTCGGCGGAGAGGCCGGAGCAATTGGGAGAACCGTGGAATTCAATGCCTTGCCGTACACCGTCATCGGCGTCATGCCGCCGGCTTTCAAAGGCACACTGACGGTCATCAATCCTGATCTCGCCTTTGTCCCCATGAGCATGCACGCAGAGGCGCTCCCGGGGCCGTTGGAGGCAGTATTTAACGAGCGACGTATGCGCATGATCAGCGTATTCGGCCGGCTGAAGCCTGGGGTTTCGGAAGCGCAGGCCCACGCCGCACTGCAGACCATCGCCGCACAGTTAGAGCGTGAATATCCGGCGGCTAACGGCGGTCGTGGTGTGGAAGTGGATACGCTCGCTAACGCCGCACTGGGCTTTCTGCCGCGAAACCAGTTGGTGCTCGTGGGTCTAGCCCTTTCGGCCGTGGTAGCGCTCGTGCTAATGATCGCGTGTGTGAACCTGGCGAACCTGCTGTTGACTCGGTCGGCGCACCGGGCGCGGGAAATGGGCATCCGCACGGCCTTGGGTGCCGAGCGCGGAAGGCTGGTACGGCAACTGTTGACGGAAAGCCTGCTGCTCTCTCTGACGGGCGGCCTGACGGGGCTGGCGATCGGCTCGATGGGATCACAACTGGTGTGGTCGTTTCGGCCCGTTTTTCTCCAGGCAGACAGTTTGCGGATCCAAACGGATTGGCGCGTGTTCGCGTTCACTACAGCTGTGACACTGCTCACCGGAATTCTGTTCGGCGTCGTTCCGGCGGTGCGTACGTCAATTGGAGATCTGGGCGAAGTGCTGAAGAGCGGCGGTGGCCGCGGCGGCACTGAGCTCTTCACGCGTAGCCGATTGCGGAGCGGCCTGGTGGTGGGGCAGGTGGCGCTCGCGATAGTGGCGCTGGCCGGTGCGGGCTTGTTCATCCGCAGCATGGATCACGCGGAGAAAACCAATCCCGGGTTTGAGGCGCACAATCTGTTTACCTTCAATTTCGATCTGGGATCGCAGCGTTTCGCGCCCGACCGCGGCCGCGAATTTCTGCGGAGCATGCTTGCGCGCGCCACCAACGTGCCGGGCGTGCATTCCGCAGCACTGACGGCCAGTCGTCCGTTTGCAGGCGGCGGCCTGCTTGGGACCCTCCTCAAGGAGGGCGAGGACGATCCAAACCGCGGGCTTCTGGCCCTGATAAACGAAGTGTCGCCCGGCTATTTCGACACGATGCGGATTCCCATCATCGCGGGCCGCGGCCTGACAGTGTTCGACCGACAGGGATCGGCGCCAGTGGCGGTAGTGAGCCAGGCGCTGGCGCAGCATTTCTGGCCCGGCGAAAATGCCATTGGGAAGCGGTTCCGGCTGAGGATCGAAGCGAACTACCTCCAGGTCATCGGCGTGACTGCGAATTCTGTAGCGTTGGCGATCGGCGAGCGGCCCCAGCCTGTGGCGTATCTTTCAGTCGACCAACGATACCAATCGGCAATGGCCTTGGTTGTCAGGACGGACGGGAAGCCAACCACCGTGATGCCGGGAGTGCTCAAGCACGTGCAGTCGCTGAATTCGAATATGGCACTGACCAATCCGCGGACGATTCAAGAAGACATCGCGGCGGGCTTGTGGGCGCCCCGGATGGGCGCCGCTCTGTTCGGGATCTTCGGCCTGCTGGCAATGGCGCTGGCATCAGTGGGGATCTATGGCGTGATGGCCTATAACGTGGCGCAGCGTACAAATGAGATTGGCATCCGTATGGCTATGGGTGCACGTCCTGGCGATGTCAGGAGCTTGGTGGTCGGCCACGGTATGCGCCTGGCGGCGGCCGGAATCGCCGTGGGCGTGGTTTGCGGGCTCGTGGTGACACGCCTGTTGGAGACCCTCCTGTTCGACGTGCAAGCGTACGATCCGTTGACTTATGCGAGCGTGAGTGCGCTGATCGCAGCGGTTGCGTTCGTGGCCGGCTGGCTGCCGGCGCGTCGCGCCGCGGGCATCGATCCCGTGGTGGCGCTGCGGGTCGCGTGATGAGACCGAACCGTTGGCTAGCGACCCTTCACACGTAACTACGTGGAATTCCGCAAGGACGCCGGTTCAGGCACATTCCGATATCAAATCATAATGCTCCCTGCAGCAGTCGGACCGGGTAGCTGCTCCTTCGACTCAGTCGCCACCGAATTCGCCAGGATGCCCACTGTTCCATCGATCTGGGCGGCACAAATCGGGCGTCGACACTCTTTAGATAGGATTGATTCAGAGTTTGTGCAGCCACACTGGACACGCAGATTGCACGCCCGTGGATATTGTGTAAACGGATGCCTTGACTAATGTCCCCGGTTGGGAATTGCGTGTGCTAATGTGATCGCCGGGGGTATCCCAATGTCAACTTCGACGTTTGCAACAGAGCCCCAGCAGAACAGACCTTCAGTCAAAGAAAGAATCCGGCGACGAGCGCACGAGCTCTACATCCAGCGAGGTAGTCAGCCAGGGTCAGAGCTCGACGACTGGCTTCGTGCCGAGGCGGAGATAATACGCGCTCAAGACGCTGCCATCGACGAAGCGTCCGAAGAGTCCTTTCCGGCCAGTGACGCGCCTGCCTATTAAGACAGTCCGAGGCATCAGGTCCTCGTTCTAGAGGAGGAGTTCCTGATTGACCCGGGCCGTCCGGGCTGGCCAGCGGGCGCTGCCCTTGTTGTCTCTCATGTCGAGCCTCCATCATACCTACACTCTTAGCGTTCTTGAGTTTGTTCTTGATTCTTTTGATCCAGAGAGCCTTCGCGTGCGCGGCCGATCGCTCAAGGCTTTCGATTGTTTTCGAGCGCCTTCCGGCGCCCAGATCTTTTCCAGCCCCTCTTTTGGAGGGTCCAGGGAACGGCTCAGGAATTTTCTTGCTGGCTGTTTCGAAGCCGGTAAGTTCGGCGCCGCCAGTTTAGAAAGCCGTGCTACCCAGCGCTTCCTCCAGACTCGTGGGGATGCCGTTGACTCGGAGCTCGCAGTTAGCAAGTGCAGTGGTAGCATCCTTTTCAGGTTTCACGAGAAAGTACGGCAAACGGCATGTTAATGGTTTGACGCTCATGCCCGCTACCTTACCTCAGCCGATCAAAAATCAGAGTGTAGTTGACTTGGTTGCCTTCTGGGTCTAGTCCCTTGTAGGTAATGGTCATGGTCTTACCGTCCTCTGAAACGACACGCGTGGTCTTAGCGATTTCCTTACCTGCGTGCATCAGGGTTGATTCGGCGGTGTACTCGTTGATCTGTTTCAGACCGACGGAGTCGGCTGGGCCGCCGGACCCACTAACAGTGTGCTGTTGGCCATCGGGGGTTGTGAGATAAACGCTGGTAACCTGCCTACCTTTGCCGTTTACGGTACGGATCGTCACTTTCACTCCGTCCCTTTGTTCCTCGTACGTGCGAGTCTCACTTCGAAAGCCAGGGCCGGGCAGGAACCTTGATTTTTGCACGTTAAGCTGCCAGGTTCCAAGAGTAGGATCAACGGCCCATAAGGCGGTCGCTGCCACGACGGCGAACACAAGCAATCGCGTGATACGGACTCGAGGGATTTCCATACTGGCCTCCCCAGACTGAGTATACACCCGCAAACGCGGAGCCTTTTTCCGCACTACTCAGCCCTTCGGAGCAGCAACCCTGGCATTACGGTCGTTTTCCCCCTCGGACCTCTAAAAAGAAAGGGGCGGGCGGTTCGGCCCCGAACATCGTTCATGACGTCCGCGTGACACCGAGCGCCTGCCCGTCTTCGCCGTCACCCCTGCCAGATACGCCCTCCGTGAACCGCCACTCGAGGCCCCGACGTTGTCGTGACAACGCCTCTGTTGGAGCAGGGATTGCGTATCCAGGCTTTCAATCTCTGTGCTCTCCGTGAGAGTGAATCATTCTCGAGTCCGATCCGGGTGCTGATCACCGGCCCGCAAGGCTTCTAGTGCCCGGTGCTGTTCACTGCGGACCCGGAACCGGCGATGGACTAGCCGAAAGATACAGGGCTTAAAACCGGACGCCTGATACACTTTTAGAAATGCAGGGGGACCAGAGGGGCCGTTTTCCAGAGGGCCAAGTAAAAGGCGAGAGTGCCGCTCACGAGTCTCCTTTTAGCCAGGGTTTGGATCCGTATGTTCGCATGGCGATGGCCGAAGTAGATGGCTCGAGTATCCAGGCCGAATCGGAGGCGATCGCGAAGCTATCGCTTGAGGAGCGTTACATTTGGCGGATTGCATCTGCCCTCCAATCGACTTTCGCAGGCTTCGACGCTCTTTATGTGCGAGCAGACAGGAAGACACTCTCGGATTCGGACGTGGCGAAAGTACTGGATCTCCTCGAACTTCACCCCATGCAGTTTTGCCTGTACTTGCGAGCGTTGGTAGGTCCGGCAGAGATGGAACGCATTATGGTCCAAGCGATAAAAGTAGCCAAAACGGGCTTGTGCAGGGGGTCAGTCAGGTAGTTCCACTTAAGCTTTTGTGAAGCCGTGCCTCACATGGCCCGTCGACAGCGGCTTAGTTCCATCCTCGAAGCTCGGTGCACAGGCGCCGCCATAGAATTTGCGTCTGTATAAGTATAGGATTACCGTCTTCCCGCCGATACAAACGAACATAGACCGCGCCACGACATGAACTAATCGATTAGCTTCAAGCTCCGGTCTGAATCCGGCCCGGCCTAGTCGACGCGAGATCTCTGACTGTAAGCTACGACGTCGCTCGCCACCGGCGCCATGCAGTCGAGGTCCGGCTGCAAACGTCCTGTTTCCAGCTCAGCATCGCGGCATGAACTTGCAAAAGCTTCTGCAAGCCGAACGGAGTAACTGCACAAGTAGCCCGAGGGTTCGACACCACCATTCCTCTATCTATAGTGCAGGCTCGACCAAGAATGCTCGTGCTCGCACGTGCGCAATTCCGAAGATTACTGACGCCGGACGGCGCAAACTCGTTAGTGGGGCGCCAAGTGTCAATGTAACATCAGGTTCCCAACTCGTGGCAACGCACGGTGCATCCACCGTACATCGTTGTAACAGTCGCGTGCTTTCTCACAGGAGCGAAACATGCCAAAGTTGCAAATAACTTTCCAGATGGCAACCCGGCGAGATGCGATAGATAGGCGACCTGACGCAAGGCGCCTGCTTGCCTTCAAAGGAAATTATCATGTGTCCGAAAGATAGTTCTAAGTTGGCGTACACTTCCTGGCTCAGCCGTCGCAGGTCAGATGCCATACGGATGTTGTCGAGGGTTCGATGGGCCTGAATCGTTCGAATCCAAAAGTGAGTCTTACCAGTGTGGCTGTAGCCGCCGCCTTCGCGCCTGCCCAGCACGGCGGTTCTGCCGTCGACTCGGCTTGCGAGGTTAGGTCGTCGATCATCAAGCCGGGGGATCGTTATACCTGGAATACCGCGTGCAAGACGCATCGTCCTAACGTTGCTCGCACTTCCCTCAAGAATCCACATTCCCAGAGCGTGGCTGCGATCTACATCGATTTGTTCGGCGCTTTGAAGGTGCACCTGCAATGACCAAAACACAAACGTACTTGTATCGTCTGATGGTCCAAGGGTCCCTGGTTTGGGCTGCTTCTATGGCGGCGATGTCCGGGCAAACCAACGGTTCGAACGCTTCTCAAGCGTTCACGGCGGCGTCCGTGAATCCAATTGGCGTGAAGGGAGAATTTACTGGCGACGTGGGGTGCAGGAACTGCCACAAACACGATAAGATCTGGGACAGCTTTTACAAGAATCCACACTTCAAGAGTGTCGCCTCGGGCAAGGAACCTCCGGAGCGGACCGGCTGCGAGGGGTGCCATGGCCCAGGCAAAGCGCACGTGGATGCGGGCGGAGACATCAATACTGTTGTCCATGCCTTCAGCGTCATGAAACCGCAGGAAATCATTTCCTTATGCCTGAACTGCCACGCTCAGGAGTTCAACCGTGCCAACATCCGACGCTCAGAACATACCGAGCACGATATCGCCTGTACCGCCTGCCACTCGATTCACGGGGCGGCAACGACCGAACACTTGCTCTCCAAGAGCCAGCCTGACCTCTGCTACGGATGTCACGTCGATGTGCGCTCGCAGTTCAATCTGCCCTCCAAGCATCGCGTAAACGAGGGCTTCATGGCGTGCAGCGATTGTCACAACCCTCATGGCGATTTCACGCCCACCTTCGGCATGGGTCAGACCTCCAAGATGCTAAAACAGTCCCACGGTAACGAGCAACCCTGCCTCAAGTGTCATGTCGACAAGCGTGGTCCATTTGTATTCGAGCACCAGACGGGCGAGGTGGACGGCTGCATCAGTTGCCATCGGCCTCATGGTTCGACCAACACCAAGCTAATCACGCGGCCCACTGTTGCGGCGCTCTGTCTGGAGTGTCACACGGGCTCTGGCGACTTTGGGGTCCGATCGAACCGCGGCGTCACGTACCCGGACCATGCCACACACAGTCTGGTCGATCCACGCTATCAGCGTTGCACGGCCTGTCATGTGGCCATTCACGGCTCGAATATTCATTACCGCTTCTTGCGGTAGCCCACGACTCGGGGAGAAGGCAAATGTACTTGCGATCAATAAGACTAACCACATTTTCTCTGTTGATGTTGCTGCCGGTGCTCGACGGCCAGCCTGTTCTGACACCATCGCCGGATCATACGGGCGCGGAGGCGGGCCAAGACATCGGCCCCTACAACGTGACCAATTCCTTCGAGACCGGATACCGTTTCACCACGGTGGGAGGCGATGCCGACCTCTTCCGTAGCTTCGAGAACTATGGCAACGGGCTGCGGCTGTTCGGTGGCAATTTCATAGCCAAATCCAAGGATGGCCATGGAAGGCCCTTCGATTCGCTATCTCTCAGCACATCGGGGCTTGGTAATGACCCCTATGGCATGGCGAACCTGCGTCTTGACAAGAACGGGCTCTACAACTACGACATGAATTGGCGCCGTAGTGATTACCTGAATCCCGCCGAGCTCAGCGGCGCGGGCCAGACTCTGAAGATGACGCGCCGCACGGTGCAGGATCACGATCTCAGCGTTTCAGCCACCAAGTGGGCGAAGCTCTTACTCGGCTACAGCCGGAACCATGAGACCGGTCCCGAATTTACGTATTACGAAACCTATATCGGCGGCCTTGCCCGCAGTGAATTGCCTCTCGCCCGGGACACCCGAAGAGACTTTAACGAATACCGACTCGGCACGGAACTCGATTTCGCCGGATTCCGCCTGGCGATTACACACCGCTGGGAGTACTACAAGGACGATTCGTCCGTTGCTAGCCTGGCTCCGGGCCAGCCGTACGCGGCGGGTTTCCTGCTGAACCTACCATTCGATCCTGACCGGGAAGTCACTTATCGGCAGGCCGCCACGGCCTACTACCGGAGCCAGCCGATACACACGGGGATCGGGGCATGGTTCGGCAATCTTAACCGCACCGCAAAGTACTGGGCCATCAATGCTCGCATGACGTACAGTAAGAGTGAGAGCACCACTGACTACTTCGAAACTCAGACGGGAGCATCACAAGCTCCCGGGATTGTTCCCACAGGCGACGGACGGTTTCTGACTGGCAACAACTCCGGTTACGGCCCTACAGCCACTGCCATTGACTATATGCCGGGTACCGCCCGGCGCCCCTATAGCGCAGGTGATTTCTCATTTAGTCTGTTTCCTGCTAAGAATCTGACTATCGTGAACAGCACTTCAGTCGATAGCAACCGCTACGACGGCACGGGAACTGAGTTTCGGGCAATCAGCAACGGTTCTGCAATCATCAACAGATTCTACTCCTTCCATATCGGAACAGGGAGAGTCTCCGATGCGCTGGAGACCAACTATCACGTCACCAAATGGCTAGGACTGAATGCCGAGTACCGTTACACTTCGCGGTTCATCGATAACAACTTCGTCCGCGCGGGCACGACCAAGTCCGTGGATCGCAATTCCGCTCGCAACCACCTGAATACCGGAACATTCGGCTTCCGCCTGAACCCCCTTCGGCCGCTCACGCTTACCGCAGACGGGACCATCGGACGTGACAACCACCCGGAGACTCCCGTGAGTCCTGCGAATTTTCACACCATTAAGGCGCGCGCCGATTATCGCACGCGGAAATTGCGGCTTACGTTCTCCTATCGGCAACTCTATAATCTGAATGATCCACTCTCGGTCTATTCGCCGTCCACCGGAGTCCTGGTGGTTGGTCAGCAGCTCGACTACTATGCTTCCCACTCACGCGACTATTCGGCCACTACTTCATTCGAAGCAAACAACCACCTGTCGTTCGATGTGAGCTACAGCAAGGCGCATCTGGACACCCTCGCCAACCTGTGGGCGGAGTTGGTGCCCCCCAGCTCGACCACGATCACCTCAGTCAGCGTAAGAGGCTATATTTCTCAATACATCAGCAACCTCCATACGGTATCGCTCATCGCAAGGACTAACCTTAGGTGGGGCACGTTCTACGCCGGCTACAATATTTCACGCGACACCGGCGATGGCCGCAGCAATCAGAACCTGGGCCTGACTGACCTCGCCGCCTCCTACACAGCCGCGTGGAGCACATTCCCGATGACCTATCAGGCTCCGCTGGCGCGGCTTTCCATCCGGATATCGCCAAAAGTGCAATGGAATGGGGGCTGGGAGTTCTACCGCTACAACCAGAAGTTCGCGTATTTCGGCAACCAGCCATACTATCGCGCACATACCGGCTATTCAAGCGTCTCGTTGACATTTTGAGCGTTAAACGGAGGGCCCAAATCGAAGACCGATATGACAAAACAAGGTACGCAAACGTTCCTGGCGGCAATTGCGGCCGCACTATTCTGTCTCAGCGGGATCGACTCGCCGGGCAGGGCGGCCGGGACTGGGACTGCCCGGACCGTGGAATTAATCGCCGACAAGGACAACAGATT
>Ga0310909_10001121_pt1 | contig 15334 bp, 18 predicted proteins | sample GREbulkMGT000H_FD_203449 | JGI IMG/M metagenome (GOLD analysis project Ga0310909, IMG submission 203449) | Lab enrichment of tropical soil microbial communities from Luquillo Experimental Forest, Puerto Rico - GRE.bulkMG.T000H | ecosystem: Environmental > Terrestrial > Soil > Tropical forest >... | reverse complement strand
AGTAGCCAAACAGCGAGGTGGCGTCTGCCAGGGCGTACCCGGAATCGGCAGCAACCGCTGAGGTGATATGAGCGCTGATGCACAGCAGCAGGGCAAGGGCCACTGCCGCGATGCCGCCTGTTCGCCTGGCAGTTGTGGATCTGCGACTCAACATAGAGCACCGAGTCACCCTGTGGCCCGAAGTGCACAGTGTTGAGATGAGCCGGGTGAGCGGCAAACTCAATGTCTGAAGAGCACATCAGAAAAACTGAACGTCAGCGCGGCGGCGGTAAATTCGTCATGCAAGCGCCCTGCACTTGCGAAACGGACCAGATCAGCGGAGGGCGCTACCGAGCCAGGACGTTCGACTATGATGGCGATACCGAGGGCGTGTCGCTCAAGATTGTGGACAGAGAGTCGAGCCATGGCCAGTTACGAAGGTGGATGTCTGTGCGGGAAGGTCAGGTTCCGGGTCGCCGGGGCGCCCATTGACAGCGGCTACTGCCACTGCCGCATGTGCCAGCGCAACAGCGGGGCGCCGGTCGTCGCGTGGACAACATTTCCGGGCGCGAGTCTTTCCTGGATAGCAGGCCCGCCCGCTACGTATGTGTCCTCTCCGAAGGTACGGCGGCAGTTCTGTGCGGAGTGCGGAAGCTATCTGGTCTTCCGCAAAGAAGACTCCACGGAGGTGAGTGTCAACACCGCCTCACTGGATGACCCCGCCTCGTTTCCGCCACGGATGCATATTTTCACGGAGAGCCGGATTCCCTGGTTTCGCACGGACGACGACTTGCCCCAGCACATCGGCTACGGACCATTCCCCCAGCTATAGAAATTCGACCTTTCCGCCGACGAGGTGATACATCGAGCCGACGATCTTGATCTTGCCGTCTTTCTCGAGGCTCGACAGGACACTGCTCCGCTCACGTATTTCTCCCACGGTCTGCAGAACGTTGGTCTTCGCCACAGCGTCTACGAATGTGGCGTTCTTGCCGCTTCTCTCCCCCGCATAGGCAGTCGCGGCAACGGCGGGCTTGATCTTATTCAAGAGTCCGGTCAGGTGACCGAGCTCAACGCCGTCGATCGCGCCCTTGATGGCTCCGCAGGCCGTATGACCCATCACCAGGACAAGCTTGGCCCCCGCCGCTGCACAGGCGAACTCCAGGCTCCCGAGTAAGTCATCGTTGGCAACGTTGCCGGCAATACGCGCATTGAAGGTGTCGCCGATGCGCGCGTCGAACAGGATCTCCGCCGGCGCACGTGAGTCGATGCAACTCAGGATCGCTGCGGCCGGGTACTGACCGCCGGCAGTCGCTTGCTTTTGCGCTCGATAGTCGTGGGATTCCATCTTGCCGGTTCGAAAGCGTTCGTTGCCGCGCTGCAGCAGTTCGATTACCTGATCCGGCGTGAGTTTTTCGCGCTCCTCCTTGGTCAGCGCTGCCGCGAGCGTTGTTGCAGGAAGCGCGAGTAAGCCCAACCCGCCCAGCGCACCGAAGCCGGCGGTGCCGAGGGTGAAACCGAGCATGGTGCGACGGCTGTAGGTCACTGGATCGGGCTGGCAACAGGAGGTGGTGGTTTTCACGTTAGATCCCTGTGTTCACGGCGAAACGCAGGTGCGTATGTGGCGACGGAAGAGGAAGGATGTCAATCGGAAGGTGGGCATCCGAAGCACGGAGCTGGTGCCTCGGGAGGCGATGCGCCGTTTGTCGCCGCTCGCGGCTGCTGAGACCTGGCTGCCCGACTTTCAGCCCGCGCGACCGCGCTGGCAGCGAAGAGGTTCGCTTACTCGCTCGTGGGTGGCGCTGGTTGCGCTGAACCGGTATCAGCGGGCTGTGCTGTCGTCGTCTGTTGGTCGCAGGGTTGGCCGCCCTTGCCAGTCGCCTGCCCCGGCGTCAATCCACCCAGCCAGGCGTTGTACTTTCGGTAATTGAACCAATAACGCACGGCTTCCATGACGAGGAAGCCCACGATCAGTGCGAGCAGCCACTCCAGCCAGTGCGGCAACACGTGAACGACGACGTTCTTCCTCGGCAGGACGCCAAAGAGATTGTTGAGGCCGCGGTGCTCGACCACGTGGCGGGTAGAGGCAAGGGTCACCAGTGAGCCGGCAACATAGCCTGCAAAATTGCCCAAGGCGGTGTTGACAAAGAGTCCCTGGAATTTTTGGCGGGTAAAGGTCGCTTTCAAAAAATCGTTCATGGCGCAACTCCCTGCCATCTCGTGAGCCGCAGAGGGGTGCTCATCCAGCGACGGGCCGCCCCGAGCCCCACTTGCCGAGGAATTGCTATGTACTGCAGATGCGGGGATGAGCTCTGTGATCCCGCTCACCGTTCTCAGCTCGAGAATCCGCCGCGGGCCGACCGTCGGTCAGTACGCACGGTCCCTGAGCTACGCGTCCGAGGATGCGCCGGCCAGCTCGACGGCGGTCCCGGCCGCCAAACGCAACCGCGACGTCGTCAGAGTAGAAAGTTGCTGGGTCTTGCGACGGTGGTACTGCAGAACGCCCACCAAATCGCCGCTTGAGATCGGGGTTGCGAAGAATTACCGCTGACGTCCGCCAAACGCTGCCAGCGCATCCGGACAATTACCCTTGCCCTTGATTTCGCGATTTCTTGATGGCTTCGCTCAGGTCGCGCATGTCATCGAGTGACCGGCGCCTGGATTGCTGCGTTGTGGTGGTGTGATTGTAGGGATCAGTTCCGGCCACTGCGTCAGTGGACCCCTCCTCCACCGGAAGCATTCCATCGAGCATCCTGATTAGCGTGGTATCGAGCTCATAGTGTGCGCCCGTCCTCGCGCGCCACTCCCCCGTTGAGTCGCCATTGGTTTCGGGTTTGTCGCTCATGTCAGCCCCGGGGACCAGCTTGTGACGCAGAGACACCGTATTCCTGGCGGAGCCGGGACTTCTATGGAGGGATCTATGTATGTCTCTATAAGTGAGTACGACGTCACAGTCGGTACTGCGCCCTACGGTTAAGTAAACTGGACGGAGAAATAGTGCCGCGACCGCGATGGCCGGCATTCATCCGATGGTGACCGACCCTACATCATCGCTCGGTACTGTCTCAGTCGCCGGTCGCGTACGGGATTCACGCATGGCTTTCGCCGGCTTCGCCTTGGGGATGCGGCTGGGTTTGCCGGGAGGGCTCGGTCGCATCCCACGGCGCGCCTTTCGCACCGTACCGACACCATCCGCGCGCGGCATGGATCTCGTGGACGGCAAAGTATCGCGGTGATGCTCAGAAAGCTCGCTCCGGCTTGTCCAATGATTAGTGCGGCACGAAATGCACAGGCTCTCGTTGAAGCTCGCCCCGGACGAGCGCAGTTAGCGTTCTATGAAGCCGGCGCATTGTCGCGCTGGGATAGCGCACACATGCTCGCGGAACGCGGCATTCGTGACCTGCGTCACGGTTGCGACGCAAAATGCCGCCCGCAGGTCACTCAGGGATTTATGTAAGAATTTACCTGGCCGACGTCATCGGCCACTGAGTTCGCGGTGGCCCCGTCGTGTAGAGGCTGGGTATAATCGCGCGGCGACGGCGCCGAATAACAACTAAGAACGAGGCGGATAAGGATGTCACACGATGCGGCCGAACTCGGCCGACTCTGGCAAGAATATCAGCGCGCGATGGTGTTCGCGCTTGAGATCATAAAAACCAACGGCCCAAACGCTACCGCTTTCACAAAGGTCCGAGCGCAGCACGAGAAGGCCTCGCGGCTAATTGAGCTGATTCGGGTGTCGTACGGGGTGCCGAAGCTGGTGAGGCGAGACACCGGCTAGTTCAGCGTCCCAATTGGTTCGACCGTATGTCCGGTGACTTCAGCATAGATAGCCGACAAGTGCTCAGCACAAATCGGGGCAGCGCGCATCATCGCACCCCAGAGCTCCGCGGCGACCTCAACGGTTGCGATGTGCAGGAAAGTGACCACGGTGACCACCCCGTCAGGGGCGTGCTGCATCCAGAATGCTTTCTGGCTCGCCGCGTCATACCTCATGCCGGCCCTGCCTCGGCGGCACCTGGTGGCAAGCTTGCGTACATCGACAGCCACGCTCGGCGGCAGCGGTGCAAGTAGCTCCTGCATCGCGGTGATATCGGTAACTCGCGCATGCGCGCCCATGATAGCGGCTTGAGGCGCCTTGGCATTCATCGAGGTTTCCTGCCGATACCCAGAGACGAGAACTATCTGGGAGGCAAGCCTGTCGGAAGTGTGCGGCCAAGGCCTTGCGCTAAATCACACGGGGCGCAGTGAAAGAGCGCACAGCGTCACAGACGAAACCCCTGCCCCCTCGGCAGGCGCTGTACCTCACCGTGTCGTGATCACGGCGCTAGTGCATTTTTAGCGACAATCCGTGGGCACTCGGTCCCCCCTCGGGCGAGTGGACCACGGTGTCCTGATCCTTGCCAAAATGGACCGCGTCTGGCTCCGATTGCTCGTCGAGCCACGCACAGACTTCCCCGCACTGCTGTAGTTCCAGAATCTCGTTCGCCGTGTCTTCACGAAGCTTCCACAGCAGCTCACGCATTTTCCTTGCCATTCCCGTCCGTCCTTATCGCTGCGCCGATTTTTAGCCGCCGGAGGGTATCAGGCCTGTATTACATCGCCATTGACGTCCGCGAGGGGGAGCTTCATTCGTGTATTGGCGACCGACTATGTGGCTCGCTGGGCCTGTACTGCACCCCGACGGATGATGGAGGCCCGACACGTGAGCTGATGCCGGATCCCTATCCGCGCTTCACTCAGAGCACTATTTTCGCGAGCAGGTATACAACGGCAGCCAGAGTAGCCAACGTCAGTGACGCAGACACCGTCATGAGAAAACGTTCGGTCACAGCACCGCCCGTCTCGGCGCTCTTAAAAAGGGAGCGATGAAAGTTCTTGACCTATAAGTGCACGCGCGGCTGGTTCCCCCGCTGGGGCGGTCAGGGGGGCTCGCGTTTGCCGGTTTGCCGTCAGCGCCGCTGCGGGCGTGACGTGAATCCGCACCACCAAGCCGCGCGCGCGACTCGATCAGGCAGCCGCGACGCCAACGAGCGATGAGACCGGCTTGAAAATCGCGCTCCCAGTGACACAAGAGCTTGCCGGCCGCGGACATATCAACGGTCGCGTGCTTCAATCCGTCGCGTGAACTCATGAACTCTCCTTCTAGTGAACTCAAGTCATCGCCGACCGCGATGACTCGGTAGTCGATCGACGTGGCTCAGCAACAGCCCCCGAAGTTGCCCTTTTCGCAGGCGTAACGCGCCCGCTGACGCTCGCGGAAGAATTCCGCGTAGCTCATGATCGGCTCGGCGGGGTGATGCGCCCGCCGGTGAGCGATATAGACCTCGTAGTCGGGGACGCCGGCCATCAAGATGAGGCGGGCGGTCTGTACCGTCTGCCGCCACAGCCGACTGAGCTTACCCATCGCCATCCGCAGCCCTTCCGATCTCGATCGCGGTCCGCACGCCAGGGCGGCCGACTTCAGGCCGAAGCCGATCCTGGCCGTAGCTCCCACCCGGGGATATTCAAGCTTCATACAAGTACCCTCCTGATGCTCAAGACTTTCAATGGGTTATCCGCGCTGGCGGACATCACGCCCGCCTGCTGACGGGGCGATACGGTGCCGGCTGAGAAGCGCGGTGTCTTGAGGTTGTCGTGATCCTTGCTTTATGGATCTTTGAGGAATAGTTAAGGGCGCAACGCGCCCCGCGGAAACTCACCGTGGGCGCGCGCGGCGCCAAATTGGCTGCGGTTCAGAGGCCGAGGCATGCGTCGATGAACCTCCGCGATGCACCCTTTCGAATCGGTCAGTGGCGGGTTGATCCCGCTCTCGACGAGATTTCACGCGAGGGAACAACCGTCAAGCTCGAGCCACGCACGATGTGCGTCTTGATCTGCCTCGCCGAGCAGGAGGGGGAGGTCGTCAGCGTCGATCAGTTGCTCGACAGGGTTTGGACGGGCTTGGTCGTGACGCAGTTTTCAGTTTACCGGGCCATCGCGATCCTGCGCCGCGCGCTTGAGGACGACCCAAGGGACCCAACCTACATCGCGAGCGTACCTCGTCGTGGATACCGGCTGGTTGCACCGATTGAATCGGACACCAAGAGGCAGGATGCCCCGCAACTGCCGGCCGAGTCTCCAGCGGAGACCGAGTTACTCAAGAGGCAGGCTCCGGTTGAGGACGAACTCCAGCCGGCACCGTCGGCTACATCTGACGCGGGCGAAGTCGCGAAGCACCGCATCGCCGTGCGGTATGGGTTGATCCTGATTGCGCTGCTGCTGGCAGGCGGCTTGTGGTGGTTTTTCTCAACCCCCGGGCGCTCTGTCGCTAAGCGCTCTGAGTCCGCCGCAATTCCCGAGAAGTCCATCGCCGTGCTGCCATTCGTCGACCTGAGCGAAAAGAAGGACCAGGAATACTTCGCCGATGGGATGGCGGAGGAAATTCTCGACGCGCTAGCGAAAGTGCCGAACCTAAGACTCATCGCACGTACCTCTTCCTTTCAATTCAAAGGCCGCAGCGACGATGTGCGCACCATCGGCGCGCAGCTCAGCGTGGCTTACGTGCTCGAAGGCAGCGTCCGAAGATCCGGCAACCAGATTCGTATCACCGCTCAGCTCATCGACACCGGGAACGGCTCACACCGTTGGTCCGGCAGCTTCGACCGAGAAGCTGGCGCTGTTCTCGCCATGCAGGACGAGGTTGCAACCGGCGTCGCGCGCGCACTGCAGGTCACGCTGGGGGCCGACGAACTGCGGTCGCGACCCCTGACGGTCCAGCCAGAGGCGTACGACAAATACCTGCGCGGCAGGCATGCCATGGATCAGATGAACCAGGCTGATTGGGAGCGGGCAGTCATCGAGTTCCAAAAGGCACTCGAGCTGGACCCATCCTTCATACCCGCCGCTGAATTGCTTGCGAGGACCGACCTTCTGTTAGCCGACTATGCCCCGGACCCGGAGGGCCAGCGACTGGAGACTACGCGTCAGGCTGCGCTGGCAGCATTGCGGCTCGATCCGAACTCGGCCGCAGCACATGCGGTGCTTGGAGACATGTACCTGAACTCTCGGGAGTGGGCAGCCTCGGAGCGGGAGTTGAGTATCGGTCGGCGCCTGGAGCCGCGCAATTCGGTGCTTCTGCAGGTCGCAGCCAAGCTCGCGATGATCCGCGGACAGTCGGACGCCGCGATCCAATTCCTCAATTCAGTGCTTGACGCCGATCCTCTATGGCCAACGGCACATCAACTCGCCGAGTATGCGTACCTGGGTGGGCATCGTCTGAAGGAGGCGGAAGCGGAAATCCGCAAGGCGCTTCAGATCAGCCCACACCTGGACACTGGGCATTATGACCTCGCTCTCATTCTTCTCGCGCAAGGCCAACGCGAGGCGGCGCTGAAGGAGGTCGAGCGTGAAGTTGACGACCAAAACCGAGATGCGGGGCTAGCCATTGTCCACTTCGCGATGGGACGCAAGAGCGACTCAGACGCCGCCCTCACCCGCTTGATTGCATCGAGTGCCAAAAGCTGGGCCGGCGGTATTTCTCAGGTCTACTCGGCCCGCGGCGAACTCGACGAAGCGTTCTCCTGGCTGGATCGTGCCTACTCGCAGAATGATGTAGATCTGCCTTTCGTAAGGTGTTACCTGTCGTGGGCCCCGGTGCGGCAAGATCCGAGGTTCCGAGCCTTTCTGAAGAAGATGAATTTGCCGGAATGATCGCACGCGGAAACACCGTCCGCTTTCGGCAACATCTCTGCAACGTCAGGTGACCCAAATGGACCTGAACCAAGTCACGCTGCCATCCACCGACGTCGCGCGGTCGGCGGCCTTCTACCGTGCTCTCGGTTTCACCCAAATCGTCAGCAGCTTACCGTCCTACGCTCGCTTCGAATGCCCCGTCGGTGTGGCCACCTTTTCTCTACACCAGGTGGCCTCCGTACCCGAGAACAGCGGGGTAGTCGTCTATTTCGAATGTGTGGACCTCGATGCAACCTGTCAGCAGCTGAAGGATCGGGGATTCGTCTTCGACGCCCCGCCCACTGATCAAAGTTGGCTCTGGCGGGAAGCCTACCTGCGTGACCCGGATGGGAACGTCATTTGTCTTTACCGTGCGGGCGACGCACGCCGCAACCCGCCGTGGCGTCTGCCCGCATCGGAGAAGTGACGCCGAGAATTGCCTACCCGGGCTCCTCAGGGCATCCTCGCGGGGCGCCTAAAAGACCCAGAGGGCGAGGATGGGGGAGCAGTCGCCTGAGCCGGCGAGTACACCGACGGGAGCGGTGTTCCTGAGCTACGCATCTCAGGATGCTGACGCGGCGAAACGCATCTGCGATGCACTCAGAGCTGCGGGCATCGAAGTCTGGTTTGACCAGAGTGAGCTGCGAGGCGGGGATGCCTGGGACCGCCGCATCAGGGAACAGATTTACGACTGTCGGCTCTTTATCGCCGTTGTCTCGGCCCAGACTGAAATGCGAGACGAGGGCTACTTCCGTCGGGAATGGAGGCTGGCGGTCGAACGTGTTGGCGACATGGCCGGAGACAAGGCGTTTGTCGTCCCGGTAGCCATCGACGGCACGAGCGAACGAACGGCACGGGTGCCGGATCCCTTCAAGCACGTACAGTGGACGCGCTTGCCGGGTGGAGAGACGTCGCCGGCCTTCGTGGGGCGTATACAGCATCTGCTGTCGCCGGCCGCAGCGACACCGATCCGCGGCCCAGCCATCGCCCAGTCCAGGCCCGCAGCGATCACTCGGGCGCCGGCGCAGGCAGCCTGGTCGCAAAAGCCCTGGATGCTGGTAGCCGTCGCCGTCGCAGTCGTGGGCGTAGCGGCGTACTTAGTCATCGAAAAGCCCTGGGTCACCAGGCCGGCGGTGTCCTCACAGACGGTTGCCGCCAGCGCCTCGTCGGCTGCCTTCAGCCCACCGCCGCACTCCATCGCCGTGCTCCCATTCGTGAACATGAGCGGGGACAAGGAGCAGGAGTACTTCTCCGACGGACTCTCGGAGGAGTTGCTCAACGATCTTTCACGCATCCACGAGCTGCGCGTCTGTGCGCGGACATCGGCCTTCTCGTTCAAGGGCAAGGACACCGACATCGGCACCATCGCACGCAAACTGAACGTGGGCGCGGTGCTCGAGGGAAGTGTACGCCGCTCGGCAAGCACCTTGCGCATTACGGCCCAGTTGATCGACTCGGTCAGCGGGTATCACCTGTGGTCTCAGACCTACGACCGAGCCCCAGGCGATGTATTGAAGCTGCAGACCGAAATTGCCGAGGCGGTGGCGAGTGCTCTCAAAGTCACCCTGCTGGGAGACGTTGCCAGCAAGATAGAGGTCGGCGGGACGCGTGACCCGGTTGCCTATGAGGCATACCTGCGTGCCATGCATGATTACAATGAAATCAAAAGTGACAGCGATCTGGACCGAGCGATTGCCGGCTATCGCGAAGCGGTGCGTCTCGATCCCAACTTCGCCCAGGCGTTCGCGGCTCTGTCAATCGCCCTTTCTAACCCAAATTTAAACAAGCTCGGCGAGGCCCATGACTCCGCGCTCAAAGCGATCCAATTGGCACCGGACCTTGCCGAGGGACACTTGGCGCTGGCGCTCTTTCATGACGTGTCGTTCGACTTTATGGGTGCGAGCAAAGAATTCGAACGCGCCGTGGTGCTCGGCCCCGGCAATGTAAGAGTATTAAAGGACTATGGCTGGTTTACTGCGCGAATGGGTCACCCGGACGCGGGAGTGGCCGCCATCCGCGCCGCGGTCGCCCTGGACCCCACCGAGGTCTGGTGGCTTGGCACCGCCCTGCGGTTTGCGAGGCGCTATGACGAGTCCATCAAGGCGTACCAGGCTGCCTCGTCGTTCGACCCGGGGGATGCCGGGCTGCGATTGTTTATCATGATGAATTACTACGGCCTCGGGGAGTTCCAGAAGGCGCTCTCGATTTGCGAAGGAGTCAAGGAGCAGGTCGACGAGGGCACCAGGCAATACTACCTCGCAATGGTCTATCACAAGTTGGGCCGCGCTGGCGATGCCGAAGCATCACGGAAGAGATTGATCGTGTTTCGAGGTAAGGACGTCGGTGAGACCGAGCTTGCCGACATCTATGCGCAGTGGGGCAATACCGCCAAGGCACTCGAGTCACTCGAAAAGGCTTTACCGGACCGTGAGGACGACCTGAGATACCTGAGAGTCGACCCGTTCCTCGATCCGATCCGCGACGAGCCACGCTTCCAGGCAGTCGAGCGTGCATTGAAGTTTCCGGACTGAGTACGTCTGCCGCCTTGGCAAAAGGCACTGCAGCAGTGCGGTCATTCGCGCGCCCGCTCTCGGGAAAATAACCGGCTGTCGCTGAGCGGTTGCTCGTGGCCGGTACCCGCCCTCACCGGAAATTAGAAGTCGGCCCAGCTGGAGTCGCTCAGATGCTCGTCCATGGCTTTGCCCGGAGCGCATTCGCTTGAATAGTACTGGGCCTGCATGTAGCCCCGCGTACTGCGTCGCCGGTAGATGATTTTGTAGTAAGCCAGGGCGTTTTCTTTGGCAATGCGGTCGGGAACCCCCAGTAATTTTGCCGCGCGGTAGTTTCGTTGCACCGCCTCACATTCGGTGAGGGCCTCGTTGAGCTCTCCCCGGACGTGCATGCTCTCGTGAGTGAACAGACCAAGGCTCCAGAGCTCCGACTCGGATGCCCGGCCAGGGTGGTGGAGATACGAACTCAACGTTGTGCACCCGGGCGGCTGGATGACGATCTTGCCCGTTCGCGGATCGGCGTGACCTCCGGCGAGCATCTCAGGGTCAAATATCGAATCGAAAACGGTGCTGCAGTGAACGCGGGCGGCGTGGTTGTCGGCGAGCACAGTAGCTTTAGCGGACAAGAAGTGTTCGAAGTGCCATCTGTGGAGCGGCGGCCAGGCAAGCAGTGCAGCCAGGATCAGCATGATAGCGACATAGGACTTGGACACCGGCCTCGGCGAATCAAACCCCGCGGGTGCGACGATAGAAGCGACGACCTCACGATAGGCACACCAGAAGAACAGCAACGAGAGAAGAATCCAGGGCATGGTGCTTGCAACCCTGTCACTGTGGACTCCCCAAATCTGTGAATTGCCTACCGTCTGTAGTGAGTGGCACCGTCCGTGAGCCGGGTGTCTGGCGAGATGGAGAACGCTTTCACCACCACCGGTATCATCCACTGGGGGACGTTAGACGGAAGTAGCGATTGAAGGTACTGGTGCTGGCGGTACAGGCTCGATCGGCGCATCGGTGGTGAGTGCGCTGAGGTCGCGGGGTCACGAGGTGCTGGGACTCGCGCGCTCAGTTTCGTCAGCAGACAGTCTAAGGTCGCTCGGCGCACAACCCGTGCATGGCGACATCCGCTCACCCGAGGAGTGGGCGCACGTCGCCGAATCGGCCGACGCTGTCATACAGGTCGTGGGCGATTTCTCCGCGGATGCAGACCCGATCGGCCGAAACCTGATCTCGACACTCCTCCGGCGACTAGACGGTCGAAAGGGCGGCCCTCCTCCGGCTTACATCTACACTGGAGGCTGTTGGCTCTATGGAACGACCGGTGCTCGTGTAGCCACCGAGGACTCCCCGCTGAATGCGCCCGTCGAATGGGCCTGGAGTATCGATCACCTGAGGATGGTCCTGGAGGCCCCTCAGGTACGCGGCATCGTGATCCATCCGGCCATGGTGTACGAGCGTGACGGCGGGGTGCTGGCGGGTTTTCGCGAGGATCTTTCAACCTTCGGCAGGGTTCGGATTTTCGGTGATGAGAACATTCGCTGGCCCATGGTTCATCGCGCCGATATCGGTGAGCTGTATGCGCTCGCGCTCGAGCGGGCTCCCCGTGGCGCGTCCTATAACGGAGCTGCAGTCGACTCAATTACCGTCGGAGCACTGGCTCGGGCGATGGCGCGCCGTGCTGGCGCGGAAACGACTCCGCTGGTGCGATCGATTGACGAAGGCGTGGCAGAGCTCGGCGAGTGGGTGCGCGGCTTTGCAATCGATCAGCGCATGAGTGGCGCCAAAGCTCGCCGCGAGCTTCAATGGTTACCCGTTCATACCGATCCAGTAGCCGATCTCTCTTGAAACTGCCCGCGACTTCTGAGCGTGAAGAAAGGGCCGGCTGAGACCACCGGCCCTCGACGCGGTGCAGAACGGCACCGGCACCGCGAAAACCAATCCCCGGAACGCGGCGCACGTTACGAAAGAGCGGGCACTCCGTCTGTAGGCTAACGCTGATTTTCGAAAGGCGTCGCGCATCACAACGCAAGCCCTGCGGCGCGCCGAATGTGCGCCGCGTCAAATTGGCGACGGTGGCACGCTCGGGATTATTTCGTGCGGCACTCAGCAGAAATATTCACCGCCCCGGGTGACGTGATGCGGGTCACGGCTGCACCGTTGCGCGGGGCGACACCGGTCACGGCAGCCTACCGGCCGCACAGGTCTGATACGCGCCCATGAAGAAGTGGCAACGGATCGCAAGGACTGTCCCGTTCCGCCCGGCAACGCTGCTCATCGCTGCAGCTATCCAGGCGCGCAGGAGCAGGCGCAAATTGGCTCAGTTCGATGTGGAAATACTGGCGGCGCCCGCCGCAGCCATCGGTACGGCCGGTTACGCCACGTTCGTCGCCGCGGTCACCCTCGCGGTCGGCGGAGGCATCCCCTGCGCCATCGTTTGGGGACTCTATTCGATGTGGCGCGCAAGCTGAGAGTCGCGTGCCTGCGGCGGTGCGCAGGGCCGCAGGCAGAACCCGCCCGCCTCGTTCACGCAAGCTCGTCGTGATGCAAAAACTTCAGAATCGGGCGCCGCGCCGCGTTGGTGCGGCCAACCGAAGTCACTTCATGAGGGCCATCAACCCTGTTTTTGTAATCCTCGTTCTGTTGTCCGGATGCGGGCATTTTCTCGAGGACAATGGGGTACACCTTGCATTTGTGCTCGAGGACGGAGCTGCGAAACTGCGCGGCTCGGACGCCTCCGAGCTGGTTGTGCGGTACGAGACCCTCGATGGCGGCAACGACCCCTACTACATCGAGATCACCCCGTCGTTTGTCGAAGGACAGGCCCAGAACATCCGGGGAAGTTACCTGGTCGTGTCCGGCAAGAGTCGAGGGGGCACGAGCTCACACAACTCCGCGGTATTTGTCCCGCTGCGGCTCTACATCCAGAAGAGTCAGGGCGGCGTCACCGAAATCGTACTTCAGAAACACGGTGATCGCGTGGACGTCGTTTGTCTGCGGTGAGGCAGTGACGCAGGCTCTTTCGTCGGGCTGTAGGACCTCCTTTCGGTAAGCACGTATTGCGGTCGAGTGATTCCAGGGCGATCCTGCCTCGTTACCGCGTGGTTAAACGAATCCCGCACTCAGCCAAAGATGGCCCGACGCATCCCACTACACCCGGCACACCCGGAGCGCATCTGCTGGGGCTGCGACCGGTACTGTGCAGCGAATGATCTGCGCTGCGGCAATGGAAAAGAACGCACGCCGCATCCCATCGAGACCTTTGGCTCTGACTGGATGGAGTTCCTGCTCACATCCGACGAGGATTCGCGCGGCGGCCGAGAGTGAGGGTCCTGCTGTTGCGCGCTGGGAGCGTAGAGGTCGTGCCGGCAAAGGCCCACGAGGACGCCACGAGGATCCGGCGTTTCCTCATCAGCGCCCGGCGCTGAGCGAGAGCACCTCACGCGCAAGCGGTATCGGGTCCGCCTGCGCGAGGTTCTCGAGCACCACGACGGTCACACCCCGCGCGGGGTCGCGCTCGATGGCCGAGCGGAAGCCCTGCCACGATCCATCGAACTCGAGCGCCTCGTGTCCCGCGATCGTCACGTGATCAAAGCAGAAGCCGTGCTCGGTAAGCTCACCACCGCTCAGCCGCGTGCGCGACCACAGAGAGTTCCACGACTCCCTGGATAGCAGCGCTCCACGATCCATTGCCGCGATCCAGGCGCTCCAGTCATCGAGCGACAGGTAAAGGCTCCCGTCCGCCGTGGCATTGAGTGCAGCGGAGACGAAGTCCTGGTTGCGCAGTCCGGCGGCCGTGCGCACGTAGCCTGCTGCGCGATGCGGCACGATGTCGCTGTCGCTGATGATGCGCGCGGTACGCATGCCAAGCGGCTGAAAGATCTGTTGCCGCAGGAACTCGCCGTAAAAGGCGCCAGTCCGGCGCGTCACCAGGATGCCGGCGAGCACGTAGCCCATGTTGTTGTACTTCCAGTGGCTGCCAGGGGTGAAGTTCAACGGGTACGAGTGCGCCACCGCGATGATCTCATCGTCGCTGTATTCGCGCCGCAGATCGAACACCTCGCCACTGTCTTCCTCGGAGTCATGGATCCCGGAGGTGTGATCGAGCAGCTCGCGCACCGTGATCGGAGCCCATCCGGCGGGCCCGGGCGGGAGGTACTTGCTGATCGGATCCTCGAGCGCAATCGAGCCGCGCTCGACCAGCATCAGCACGGCGGCGGCCGTGAACTGCTTCCCGAGGGAGCCTGACTGGAAGAGCGTTTCGCGTCGCACCGCGACCCCATGCTCGATGTTCGCGAGCCCATAGCCTGAGGCGCGCACCACCTTGCCCGAGCGCATTACGAGGAGCCCGACCCCGGGGACCTGCTCGCGCTGCATCGCCGCCGCAACCAGAGTGTCCACCTGATCGGCTACGGCCGGCCCCGGGCGCATGGTGAGCAGCATGAGCACCGCCGCCAAAACGAGCCCCGAGGCCACCCACCCGCGGCGGCCCCGCCCTTCCCCCGCGCGCCAGCGCTTTCCCGTCATGCAATGACTTCCCTAATGAGTAGGTTATTGTAATGATATAGGAACTACCCAGATCGAAACGCCGGCACCCTACCGGCACCTATATATAAGGAGCGACGCATGGGGGGCACTCGAGGCACCACATTACGGGGCGGCGCCCTCGCGCTCGCACTCGGCGCGGGGCTTGTCGGCACACCTACCCTGCCCTGGGCTGCGGAAGCGGCCGACCCGGTCGATCAGCCCGCGGCGCCCGCCAAGAGCGGGGGCGAGGAGCTCCCCGCCGTGATCGTGACGGGTTCGTACCTGCGCCGCACCGACACCGAGACACCCGCCCCGCTGCAGGTGATCTCGAGCGAGGAGATCGAGAAAAGCGGCAAGCAGACCATCTCGGATGTCATTCGCGGCATCTCGGCCGACAACAGCGGCACCCTGACGCAGAATTTCAGCGGCGCGCTGGCAGGTGGGGCGAGCGGTGTGTCGCTGCGCGGCTTGACGCTCGATGCCACCCTGGTGCTCATCGACGGCCACCGCATGGCGCCCTACCCGCTCGCCGATGACGGCCAGCGCCCCTTCGTCGATCTGTCGTCGCTCCCGCTCTCGATGGTCGACCGGGTGGAGGTACTGAAGGA
>Ga0310909_10001114_pt1 | contig 15379 bp, 9 predicted proteins | sample GREbulkMGT000H_FD_203449 | JGI IMG/M metagenome (GOLD analysis project Ga0310909, IMG submission 203449) | Lab enrichment of tropical soil microbial communities from Luquillo Experimental Forest, Puerto Rico - GRE.bulkMG.T000H | ecosystem: Environmental > Terrestrial > Soil > Tropical forest >... | reverse complement strand
CCGGCTGCGAGGCTTCAAGCCCTAAAATCTCATGCCGAAGCTTGTCAAAATCGGCCTCGGGGAGGTCGAGAGAGGCGAACTCCTCCGCGACCTCGACAATCAAGCCAGGGAAATGGAGGAGAATCCGGAACAGTATCTCGCGCTGCAGGCGCTGCGGCGGGCGAGGCCGCGGCGGTGGGCCGTCGTGTACCGCGGTCGAGCCTTGGCGTATTCGATCCCGCGATCTGGTAACCGTGGGGCGTGGATCGAACCGCTTATAGAAGAGATTGCGGTACTCAGCCTGCACCTTCCGGTCGGGGATCAACTCGACCCGGCTCACCAGCCGGCGCCACACATCGGCGAGGCGTTCCGGGGTATTGCGGGGCTTTGCAGCGAGCTCGATTTCCCACAGCATGTCGGACAAGGGCCGCGCGGCGTCGAGAATCGCTTCGAAAGCGATGCGACCTTCGGTGCGAATCAACGAATCGGGGTCCTCCCCGGCGGGGAGGCTCGCGAAACGCAGGCTCCGACCTGCACCCAGGAACGGGAGCGCCCGATAGAGTGCTCGAGCGGCGGCGCGCTGACCCGCCGCATCGCCGTCGAAACAGAGGACGGGCTCCGATCCGAGGCGCCAGAGGTCATGCAACTGAAAATCGGTCAATGCCGTTCCCAGCGGCGCCACGGCGGTCGGGAAACCCGCGCGATGCAACGCGATCACATCCATATAGCCTTCCGTGACGATCACTCCAGGTCCCGCAGACGGCGCTTCGCGCGCGAGGCCCGCCCGCGCCGCCGCCCAGCCGTACAGCACGCGTCCTTTCTCGAAGAGTGTGGATTCGGGTGAGTTCAGATATTTGGGTTGTCCATCACCGATCATGCGGCCGCCAAAGGCGATCACCCGGCTGGTTCGATCGCCAATCGGAAACATCACTCTGCTGCGGAAATAGTCGAGCGGCTCGTCCGCGGCGGCGCTCGATGGCCGACGCAGGAGCCCAGCCTCGATCAGCAGCGACTCGGAAAAATCGGCTGAAAGGCTGCGGCGCAGCGCCTGTCGCTCATCCGGAGCCCAACCCAGGCGAAAGTGCCGGATCGTCTCGGCATCGAGACCACGTTCATCGAGATAATTTCGCGCACGAGCGCCCGCGGGCGACGCCAGACGAGCCTCGTAAAAGGCCGCAGCAGCCTCCAACGCCCCGAGCAAAGTTTTCTGCTGCTGCGCGCGTTCGCGCTCTTGCGGGGTCGCGCGCGGGACGGCGAGCCCGGCCTCGCCCGCCAGTTTCTCGATCGCCTCGATGAAGTCGAGATTGTCGGCACGCATCACAAAGCCGATCACATCGCCATGCGCGCCGCACCCGAAGCAGTGGAAGAAAGACTTATCCTCGACGACATAGAAGGAGGGCGTCTTCTCGTGGTGAAACGGGCACAGCCCCGCGTACTCGCGCCCGCGCCGCACCAGCTTCACCCGGCGGCCAATCAGCCCGGCAAGGGAAACCCGGCTGCGCAACTCGTCGAGGAAGCCAGGTGGAAAGGCCATCCTACTGTCCCCTCTCTACCCCTCGAGAGAAGGGGCTACGGTATTCATACATCTGTCGCCGCCGGGGTGCGGATGTCGCTGCCGGAGAGCAGCCGGTGACTTCCCTGTCGACGGGAATAATACTGGCAAAAACTCGATTTCAGGCGGTTTGGGGGCGGTGTCTGCGCCGGCAAGCCATTGTTTTTACGACAAACCATAAGGCAAATTCCCTAAGTGATCGAACAGAGAATTAAATCGGCCGAGCAGGGAGCCGAAATCATGTAACAGGGAAGGACCAAGGAGCGCTCCGGTATCGTTACCAGCGTATGTCCGTTTGTCAGGACCAATCTCCGCGGCGCCTATGCGGTGCCGCCGTAATGTGTGAATACGGTAGGGGTAAGGGGGAACCGGGAAGGGGAGGCGGACTTTCGCCGCGCCTTGTGTCCGACACCTCGTTGATCCTTCCCTACCGCGAGCAACGGGAGAGGAAATACGATCCTTGACATTCGAGCTGCCACGGTGGGCTCAGCCCAGGAGTAGCCTCACGATCGCGCTTGCGCGACCGAAATCGATGATACCGGCATGGCGCTCGCGGAGCGCCGCCATGATCCGGCCCATGTCCTTCATGCCCGCCGCCCCGGTCTCAGCGATCAGGGTCTTTACCGCCGCCTCGATCTCGCTCTCTTCGAGCTGGCGGGGCAGGAAACTCTCTATCAGCGCGATCTCCTCGCGCTCCCGCTGCGCGAGATCGGCGCGGTTGCCTTGCTCATAAAGCGCGATCGATTCGCGGCGCTGTTTGATCATCGCTTGCAGCATCCGCTGGATCTCGGTCTCGGAGATGCCCTCGGCATTACCTTGTCCGCGCGCAGCGATGTCGCGATCCTTGAGCCCGGCCAAGATCAGGCGAGTGGTCGAGAGGGCGCGCGCATCCCCGGCCTTCAGCGCCTGTTTCATCCGGTCGGTGAAGGCTTGACGCAGCATCGACCCATTCCCCCCTCCGAGCGAACAGCAAAGCCTAGCGCGTTTCGCGGTCCGCAGCAATTCTGCACATCTTCGACTAAGTATTTGAAAGAATAGGAAGTTCAGACCAGCACCGGGTTGACGCCGCGAACCCAAGACGGTATTCGTTAAGCGCTTGTACTGTTCGTCTGCTGGCCGCCGGGGCATTGGTGGACTGCAGCTTGCCGCCAGGAATCCCGCATGCGTGACCAGACGCCGCGACCGCCCGACCGGAACGCCGCGCTCGTCCTCGCTGATGGTACTTTGTTCTGGGGCCGCGGCCTCGGCGCGGTGGGGACGGCGGTCGGCGAGGTCTGCTTCAATACCGCTGTCAGCGGATATCAGGAGATCATGACCGACCCCTCCTATGCCGGTCAAATCATCGCCTTCACATTTCCCCACATCGGCAATGTCGGCGCGAATCGGGAAGATGTCGAAGCCGCGTCCCCGGCGGCGCGTGGGATCGTCCTGCGAACCCCGATCACCGAGCCGGCGAGCTATCGCGCGACCCAGTCGCTCGACGCTTGGCTCAGATCCTATGGGCTCATCGGGATTTCGGGGGTCGACACGCGGCGGCTGACGCGGCGCATTCGCGATTTCGGGCCGCCGAACGGTGTCATCGCTCACGATCCCGAGCGGCGGCTCGACATCCCTTCCCTCCACGCCCGGGCCTGCGCCTGGCCGGGTCTCGAAGGGATGGATCTCGCTAAAGATGTAACCTGTCGCCAAACCTACGAGTGGGACGAAACGGTATGGAATCACGAGCGTGGCTATGGCCTCCAGCAGACCCCACGCTACAACGTCGTCGCGATCGATTACGGCGCCAAACGCAACATCTTGCGGATGCTCGCCGAGCATGCCTGCCGGGTGACTGTGGTGCCCGCCACTGCCCCGATAGAGGACATTATGCGCCATCGGCCTGACGGCATTTTTCTGTCGAACGGGCCAGGCGACCCAGCCGCCACTGGCGCTTATGCGGTGCCGGTGCTGCGCGACCTACTAGGTTCAGGTAAGCCGATCTTCGGCATCTGCCTCGGTCACCAGCTCTTGGCGCTGGCGCTCGGCGGCACGACCCACAAGATGGCGCACGGCCATCGCGGCGCCAACCATCCGGTCAAGGATCTGCTGACCGGCAAGGTCGAGATCTCCAGCCAGAACCATGGTTTCGTCGTTGACCCGGAAAGTTTGCCCGAAGGCGTCGAGCCGACTCATCTCTCGCTCTTCGACAAGACCAATGAAGGGCTGCGAGTGATCGGCAAGCCGGTCTTCTCGGTCCAATACCATCCGGAGGCGAGCCCCGGCCCGCACGACAGCCATCATCTGTTCGAGCGGTTTACCAGGCTGATGGACGAGAATGCCTAGGCGCACGGACATCGACAGCATTCTGATCATCGGCGCCGGCCCGATCGTCATCGGACAAGCCTGCGAGTTCGACTATTCCGGGACTCAGGCCTGCAAGGCGCTGAAGAGCGAAGGGTATCGGATCGTGCTGGTGAATTCGAACCCGGCCACAATCATGACCGACCCGGAACTCGCCGACGCCACCTATCTCGAGCCGATCACCCCAGAGATGGTCGCGAAGATCATCGTCCGCGAGCGGCCGCAGGCGCTGCTGCCGACGATGGGCGGGCAGACCGCGCTCAACATAGCGATGGCACTCGCCCGTTCGGGTATCCTCGAGCGCTATGGTGTCGAGCTGATCGGCGCAACCCAGGAGGCGATAGCCAAGGCCGAGGATCGCCAGCTCTTCCGCCTGGCGATGGACAAGATCGGCCTCGCCTCGCCGAAGAGCCGGCTGGTGCGCTCGGTCGACGAAGCGGTCGAGGCGCTCAAGGGGGTGGGGTTGCCGGCGATCATCAGACCCTCGTTCACCCTGGGAGGCACCGGCGGCGGCGTCGCCTACAACGCGCGGGAATTCAAGGACATCGTTCGTGGCGGGCTGCGGGTCTCGCCGACCCACGAGGTCCTGATCGAAGAATCGGTCCTCGGCTGGAAGGAATACGAGATGGAGGTGGTCCGCGACCGCGCGGACAACTGCATCATCGTCTGTTCGATCGAGAATATCGATCCGATGGGGATTCATACCGGGGACTCGGTTTGTGTCGCGCCGGCGCTGACCCTGACCGACAAGGAATACCAACTGATGCGCAACGCCGCGATCGCGGTGTTGCGCGAGATCGGCGTCGACACCGGCGGATCGAACGTGCAGTTCGCAGTCAACCCAGCCGATGGCCGCCTCGTCGTCATCGAGATGAACCCGCGGGTTTCACGCTCCTCGGCGCTGGCCTCCAAGGCAACCGGCTTCCCGATCGCCAAGGTCGCCGCCAAACTCGCCGTCGGCTACACCCTCGACGAGCTGGACAACGAGATTACCCAAACCACCCCGGCCTCATTCGAGCCGACGATCGATTACGTCGTCACCAAGATGCCGCGCTTTACATTTGAAAAGTTTCCGGGGACCGAGCCGTTGCTGACGACCTCGATGAAATCGGTCGGCGAGGTGATGGCGATCGGGCGCAGCTTTGCCGAATCGGTGCAGAAGGCCCTCCGCTCGCTGGAAACGGGTCTCAGCGGCTTCGACGAAGTCGCGATCGAAGGGGTCGAGAGCGCCGGCAAGGACGCGGTCAAAGCGGCGCTGGCCAGACCCTCACCCGATCGCCTGCTGTTGGTCGCCCAGGCCTACCGGCACGGGCTCAGCACCGCGGAGATCCACGCTGCCTGCCGCTTCGAGCGGTGGTTTCTCGACCGCATCCGCGAGATCGTCGAGATCGAGGAACGAGTTCGGCGCGACGGGCTGCCGCACGATCGCACCAAGTTTTTGCGGCTCAAGCAGATGGGTTTCTCGGATGCCCGCCTCGGCAAGCTGGCGGGGCTCGACGAGGACGCCGTATCCGCGCGCCGCCGAAGCTGCGATTTGCGGCCGGTGTATAAACGGATTGACACTTGCGCGGCGGAGTTTCCTTCGCTCACCCGGTACATGTACTCCTGCTACGAGGGCGACGGGTTCGATGCGCCGGAATGCGAGGCCGATCCGAGCGACCGGCGAAAGGTGATCATTCTCGGCGGCGGCCCGAACCGAATCGGACAGGGTATCGAGTTCGACTACTGCTGCGTGCATGCGGCCTACAGTCTGCGCGAGGTGGGGATCGAGACGATAATGATCAACTGCAACCCGGAGACCGTGTCGACGGATTACGACACTTCCGACCGGCTCTACTTCGAGCCGTTGACCGCCGAGGATGTGGTCGAGATCATCCGGGTCGAAGAGCGCCGCGGGATCCTGCTCGGCGTGATCGTGCAGTTCGGCGGGCAGACCCCGTTGAAGCTCGCAGCAGCGCTGGAGCGGGCGCAGATACCGATCCTCGGGACTCCGCCGAACTCGATCGATCTCGCCGAGGACCGCAGCCGTTTCCAGGACCTTCTTAGGAGCCTCGGGCTGCGCCAAGCGATAAACGGCACTACTTCTTCCGCGAACGAGGCCGCAGAGATCGCCTCCCGCATCGGCTATCCGGTGATGATCCGCCCGTCCTACGTCCTTGGCGGGCGGGCGATGGAGATCGTCCACGACGGCGTCGCGCTCGACCGTTACATGCGCTACGCAGTTGGTGTGGCGGGGGCGACCCCGGTGCTGATCGACCGCTATCTGCAGAACGCAATCGAGGTCGATGTCGACGCCGTCTCCGACGGATTGACCGTCGAGGTCGCCGGCATCATGGAACATATCGAGGAGGCCGGAATCCATTCGGGCGACAGCGCTTGCTCGCTGCCGCCATACAGCCTCGCGCGCGATAGGATCGTCGAGATCGAGCGGCAGACCGTCATACTTGCTCGGGCGCTCGACGTGGTTGGGCTGATGAATGTTCAATTCGCGGTTAAAGATGACGAAATCTACGTGTTGGAGGTCAACCCCCGCGCCTCGCGGACGGTTCCCTTTGTCGCCAAGGCGATCGGGGTCCCGATCGCCAAGATCGCAGCGCGGATCATGGCGGGTGAACGTCTCGAGCTAGGCCTCGCCCGCGCCTGCCACCAGCGTCTCGCAAACGGCGGCCGTGTTGCCGTCAAGGAGGCGGTCTTCCCGTTTTCGCGCTTCCCCGGGGTCGACCTGATCCTCGGTCCGGAGATGAAATCGACCGGCGAGGTCATGGGGCTCGACACGGATTTCGGGCGCGCCTTCGCGAAGTCGCAGCTCGGCAGCGGGACCAACTTGCCGTTCGAGGGCCGCGTCTTTGTCTCGGTCCGGGATCAAGACAAGAGGGTGCTCGTAGAGCCTTGCCGCCAGCTCCTCGAAATGGGTTTCGCGCTAATTGCTACCAACGGCACTGCGCAGGCCTTGATCGCCTGCGGCCTGCCGGTGGCGCGCATCAACAAAGTGAGTGAGGGACGCCCTCACATTGTCGATTTGATGTTGAGCGGCGGCATCCAGCTTGTCTTCAACACGACCGAGGGTGCGCAAGCGATCGCCGATAGCTTTAGCCTGAGACGTACCGCGCTGACCAACAGCATCCCGTATTATACGACCGTCGCCGGGGCGCGGGCGGCGGTGCAAGCGATCAAGGCGTTGCGCGCCGGCAATCTTGAAGTTGCGCCACTACAGTCATACTTTTGATTGCTCCGCGGCAGCCCGTGCCATGGTTTTCGTCAGCAGGATGTGAACCCTTTTCAATGAACAAGATCCCGATGACGGCCGATGGCTACAATCGGCTCCGGGAGGAGCTGAAGCGCCTAAAGACCGTCGACCGACCGGCGATAATCCGCGCTATCGCCGAGGCTCGAGATCATGGCGACTTGGCAGAGAATGCCGAATATCACTCCGCGCGCGATCGGCAGAGCTTTATCGAAGGCCGGCTCGCCGAAATCGAGGACAAGATCGCCCGTGCGGAAGTCATCGACGTCTCCAAGCTGTCGGGGTCGGTGATCAAGTTCGGGGCTAGGGTCACGCTTGCGGACGAGGAGACCGACGAGGAGCAGACCTTTCAAATCGTCGGCGAGGACGAAGCCGATATAAGTCAAGGGCGGCTGTCGGTGACATCACCGCTGGCGCGCGCGCTGATCGGCAAACGAACCGGGGAAAGCGTCGAGGTCGCCACCCCGCGCGGCGCGAAATCCTATGAGGTCGTCACCGTCGCCTTCGGCTGATGGTGATTCGCTTTTCTCTGGTGAAAGGCCAACCTGGGGTAAGACAGTCATCATATAGCCCGGTGGAATCCTTGCTGTGTACAACCGGCATGCGCAAACGGAAGCGATGGTCTCCGTCCTGCCGACAGACGCTTCGGGCTGCCCGAAGCCCCAAGCGGCCTGTCGCCAATCGCCTGGGCTTTGCGTGACGGCAAGGCGGGAATGGCGAGCCAGGCGCTCGGTCTTGCCGAGCCGAGCGGGTTCCTGTTCATCGAGAAGCGCCTCAGCATCCACTTCCCCTGGGTCTGTCTGCCCGCAGCGCTGGTTCGCGCCGTTCCGTACGGCCGGGGATACCGGTGCGAGCTTGCAACCGCCCTCGCCCGATCTGGTCATCGCCCGCGGCCCGAATGCAGCGATGCCGGCGCTCGCGATCTGCGCGCCGGCGGCGGGAATACCGTCGCCGCGCAGATCCAGAATCCCGGGATCGGGCGAGCGGAATTCGACCGGTTGGTCGTGTCCCAACACGATCGTCTCCGCCGACCGGGGGTGATCGCTTCGCGGGCGGCTGTCCATCGGGCTACGCAAGCAAGTCTCGCGGCCGAACAGTGCCGCTTTCCGCCGCTCGCGACGATGCCGCGGCCGATCCCGACGGTGCTGATCAACCGGAACCAACAGAGCCTATCAGCGATTCCGTCTCGATGGTCAGCGAAGCAGCTCCGACCGGCAAACCGGTCCATGTCCTTAACCTCGACGGTGGCAACGCCAAGTTCGTCTGCTTTCACGAGGCGATGAAGGCGGCCGGCATCACCCGGCCGTTCTCTGGCCGCATCGAGGGCTGGTCCGATCCGGTCCCGGATGACACGACGCGCACCGGACTCGCGCCGCAAGTACTCGTTCTCAGACGGCGAAAGCGGGTGTGAAGGCATTCCTAGTCTATCTCGGGATGGTTGCCTTCACGCTGGCAATCTTCTTGTTTGCACCCCGGGTCGACCTGGCGACCAGTGGGCTGTTCTACGATCCCGAGCGCAGCTTTGTGCTAGCGAGTTGGCCGCCGATCTTGTTGCTCTTTCATGCAATCCCTTGGATCGCCGGGGGTACAATAATCCTCGGCGCGGTCGGCGCATCCTGGCTGCTCCTTCTCGGCCGGCCGCTGTGGCGGCTGGACCGCAAGGCGCTCATCTTTCTCGTTGCATCGACTGCTGCCGGTCCCGGATTCCTCGCAAACACCCTTCTAAAAGATCATTGGGGACGCGCCCGGCCCACGCAGATCGAAGCGTTCGGCGGGACCCATCACTTCACCCCAGCACCGCTGCCCGCAGCCGAATGCGATCGAAACTGTGCTTTTGTTTCCGGCCACGCCGCACTTGCCTTCTCTCTCGTCTCCTTCGCCTTCTTGCTTCCACCGGGCAACTCTCGGCGGCGCGGTATAGCGGCCGCTCTCGGTTTCGGAGTGCTCGTCGGGATAGGTCGTATCGCGCAAGGCGCTCACTTTCTGTCGGATGTCGTCTATGCCGGCTTGCTCGCCTATGGCACGACGGCGTTGCTCTACTGGTGGATCGTCGATTGCGACGGTCTCGCGACGCCGCCGCTCCTCCGATTCTATCGATTGATCTTGCGCGATGCGGCCATTGCATGGGCCGTGGTACGCCGCGCTCACCGATCGCCCGCTGTTCGCCTCGTCTTTGTCGCGGCGGCAACGACGCTTCTCGTGGTGATCTCGATCCGTGCTGCCGACCGGCCGCTCGCATTGTTTTTCCACGCCCGAGACCACGACCTGCGCTCGCTCTTCGACTTCACTGGGCGTCTCGGTTTGACTTACGGCTATTTGACCATCTTCGGCCTTGCTTTCGTCGCGCTGCACTGGGGCGGCGTACCGCCGCGACTGCGGCAGTTCGCCCTGCCGCTGCGCGCCCTGTCGGGAATTCCGGCGTTCCTCTTTCTTTCGATTGCCGCCTCGGGCGTCATCGTCGATGTGCTGAAGATTGTCTTTGGACGAGCCAGGCCAAAACTGCTTTTCCAGTCTGATGTCTATGGTTTTGCTTGGCTCATGTGGCATCCCGACCACTGGTCGTTTCCTTCGGGACACAGCGCCACAATCGTCGCTCTGATGGCGGCTCTATGGTTTCTTTGGCCACAGCACCTTCTCTTTTATATCCTCGTGGCGGCGATTGTGTGTATGAGCCGTGTGGTGGTCGGTGCTCACTACCTCGCGGACTGCCTCGCCGGCGCATTGATCGCGGTTCTGACCACCCGCTATATCGCGCAGGTCTTCGCCAAGTGTGGCATCGATCTAGCGGCGGCGCGCCATGGCCTAGGCGGTTCGGGAGGAGTGGCGCCTTGGTTTTGCCGACGCCTCGGCAGAGCGTTCATCGGGCGGGATCGCGCCGGTTCACGTTAACTCCGGCGGCGGCTTGCGCCCGCCGCGAAGGGTGTAGTATCGGAGCGCGTGCTGCCCGCTGCCTCCGAAAACGGCTCGCCGCCATGGCCCTGCGCATCGAGACCTTCGACAACGCCCGCGGCGGCAACACACTCTACAAGGCGCTGACCCATCCGACCGCCGCCCGACAGGGGCAGGCTCTGGTTGGCATGCTGATGCGCAACACTCCGGTTGCTGTCTACGATCCGAGCGGTGCCGCCGAGGCCTTCAACGAGATCTTCTGCCTCGACAGGGTCGAAATCGCCGGCACTTATGTCCAACAAGTGGCTCGGATCGGCGACACCGTCTTGGGCCACGCAACAAAGCCGGTGACTGAGCTCGCCGATTCGTGCGCCCGGTCGGTGTTCGTGGCCGCGTTCGACGCCGGGCGCACAATCGCGCAGCTCCAGCCCTATTTGCCAGACGGCGCGCGTGCCTTCAGCCTCGACACCATGCGGATCCCCGCCGAGCGTTTGACCAACCGGAGCGCTTATCTCGACCCGCTCAATTTCGCCACCAATTTTGCTTTTTTCCGTGATGCAGGCGGATTGCATACGCGGCTCGTGACCGCGAACTACTGGTCAGGCTACGGCGCAGAAACTGTCACCTGCTGGATGACGTTGTTTGCCGGTGACGGTCAAATTCTTGCCGAGTGGTGCGAAAGCTGTGGCGGGGCGGGGAGCACGATCATTCTCGATAGTCGCGAAATCCGCGACCACTTCCGCCTGACCGAATTCTGCGGTCAACTATTTCTCCACGTTGTCGGAGCAGCCGGGCACGACGTCGTCAAATACGCCCTCGACACATTCGGTGACGCCAGCTCCAGCCCTGAGACCGCGCGCGGTGGTCGTGCCGATACTGAGTGCGCGCTCTCCTCCACGCACGACGCGAACGCTTGGCCCGCGGACCGGTATGCCGGCCTCCCTGCGCCCGGCCCCGGCGAGCGCGTCGTGCTCTGGCTTCAGAACAGCCATCCGATCCCGATACCGGCCGGCGACATTCGTCTAAACCCGATGGGCGAGGACCACCTGGTGCCGATCGTCCAGCCGATCGCGCCGTTTGCGACCCACGCGGTCGATATCGGCGAAGTCCTGCCGGGCCTGACCTGGCCCAGGCAGATCGAGCTGCGCGCGGGGAAGCACATGGTCCGGCCCCGCTACGAGATCCTCGATCGCAGCCGCCGACGGATTGCACATGTCAATGTCGAACGCGGCGACTTGGTGGCCGACCTCGGTCTCCCGAGGCTCGCGGGTACCCTCGGCAAGGGTTATCTGCTGCCCGCGCCGGTCATGCCGCTCGATGAATGGGAGAGCGTTGTACTGCCGACACCGATGGCCGTCGGTCAAACCGAGCTGCCGATTGCGGCGCTGGTCTATGACCCGGAGGGAAACGAAGTTCTGCGTCATCCTTTCGGTCGAGTGCCGCGGGCGCACCAAGCGGCACTCGACCTGGACGAGGTCCCCGGGATCGATGCTCTGCACGACGGCTATGGCCACGTCGAGCTGATCTACGACTTTTCCGCCGGGGGCACCGCGGATGGGTGGCTTCACGCGCTGTTCCGCTATCGCCACCGGCGCAGCGGTCATGCTGCTGAAACTAGTTTTGGGGCCCATGTCTTCAACACGATTTTGACTTATCGCGACGAGCCGCAATCGTACAGCGGGCGTCCTCCGGGATTGTCGACCCGCCTGTTCCTGAGGCTCGGCGAGAATGGCTTCGACACATTGTGCCAGCTGATCTATCCCGCATCGCGCCCGTGGCGGGCGATGAGCGCCACGGAGATCACTCTCCACAACTGCGGCGGGCGCGAGGTAGCCCGGACGAGTTTGGCGATCCCCTGTTCGGGTTCGCGGCTCTGGTACTATCGAGATGTATTTGACGCGGCGACGCGAGCCCACGCAGGAGCCGGCGCCTATGTGATGATTCGCGACGCGACCTGCCGGCTCTTTGGCTATCACGGGCTGGTCGGCTGCAACGGCTCGTTCAGCCTCGACCACATGTTCGGCTTTTAGCCCCGCTCCTTCCCACGGCACCGCCGAAGAATGATATAATTCGCCAGTCGATCACGGGGTGCCCGGAATGCCCGAGTGTCATCACAGCAAGGTCCTGATCATCGGTGCGGGACCGGCCGGCTATAGCGCAGCGATCTATGCGGCGCGCGGCAATTTGCAGCCTATCCTCGTCACCGGGCTGCAACCGGGCGGCCAGATGACTATCACAACCGACGTCGAGAACTACCCGGGCTTCGCTGATATTATTCAGGGGCCGTGGTTGATGGAACAGATGCGGCAGCAGGCCGAACACGTCGGTACGCGGATGATTCTCGACCTGATCGTCGCGATAGATCTCGCCCGCCGGCCCTTCGTCGCCACCGGCGATTCGGGGGATATCTATACGGGCGATACGGTGATCATAGCGACCGGCGCCCAGGCTCGTTGGCTCGGTTTGCCGAGCGAGGAAGTCTTCCGCGGCTTCGGAGTGTCGGCCTGTGCCACCTGCGACGGATTTTTCTTCCGCGGCAAGGACGTCGTCGTGGTTGGGGGCGGCAACACCGCGGTCGAGGAGGCGATCTATCTGACTAACCACGCGCGGCGGGTGACCCTCGTTCATCGCCGCGATGCGTTGCGGGCGGAGAAAATCCTGCAAGATCGACTGTTCCGTAACCCCAAGATCGACATTCTCTGGGACAGCGTTGTCGAGGAGATCCTCGGCGTGCCAGAGCCGCCTGTCGTCACCGGCATCCGCTTGCGCAACTTGCGCACCGGTGCCCTCACTAAGCAACCCTGCAACGGCGTTTTCATCGCGATCGGGCACACGCCGGTGACCGGGTTCGTGGCCGGGCAGCTCCCGCTCGACCCGGAGGGTTATGTTCGAGCCCGCCCGGACTCGACCGAAACCGCGATCCCAGGGGTCTTTGCCGCGGGCGACGTCAGAGACAAAATATTTCGCCAGGCGGTCACCGCGGCCGGGATGGGATGCATGGCCGCACTCGAGGCGGAGAAGTTTCTGGCTGCGCAGGAGGAATCAGTCAGCGTGCGCGCCGCAAAGTAGCAGGCGAGCGTCGAGTCCTGTCGCGGCGCTCCAGGGGAAGCAGGGATGGATTGGGACAAGTTGAGGGTTTTCCACGCCGTGGCCGAGGCAGGTAGCTTTACGCATGCCGGCGAGTCGCTGAATCTTAGCCAATCCGCAGTCAGCCGGCAGATCAGCGCGCTTGAGGAAAGCTTGAGTGTCCCGTTGTTTCACCGCCATGCCCGCGGCCTGATCCTGACCGAGCAGGGCGAGCTGTTGTTCCGAACGGCGCGCGACGTATTCGCCAAGCTATCGATGGCGGAAGGCTTGATCTCCGAATCGAAGGACCGACCCAAAGGACCCCTCAAGATCCAGACGACAGTGGCCTTCGGCTCGACTTGGTTGACACCGCGTATCCGGGAATTTCTTGACCTCTATCCCGAAATCCAAGTCAGCCTGGTGGTCGATGATGCCGAACTCGACCTGTCGATGCGCGAAGCCGATGTGGCCATACGCATGGCGCCGCCGCGGCAGCCGGATCTGATCCAGCGTCACCTCGTCAGCATCCCGGTCCATACCTACGCTGCGCCGGACTACATCAAGAAGCACGGCATGCCACAAAGGGTCGAGGACCTAGACAAGCACCGCCTGATCGTCTACGGCGACGATTCTCGCCCGCCGGTGCAGAACATCAACTGGCTGCTCGATACCGGGACGAAGCCCGGGCGGGAGCGCAAGCCGATTCTGACGGTGAACAATTTCTACGGCATGCTTCGTGCGGTAGTCAGCGGGCTCGGGATTTGTGCGCTACCCGATTTCATGGCCAACGAATATACCGAACTCGTGCGTGTACTTCCTGAACTGACCGGTCCGCCGGTCGAGGCCTATTTCGTCTACCCGGAGGAACTGCGTTCGTCCAAGCGCATCAGCGTCTTCCGTGATTTCCTATTGCGTAAGGTAGCCGAAACTCGACTTAGCTGACCTCGGTAACCGTTGAAATTCAACACCGAGAGGTCGCCTCCCTAGGAGCGTTGCAGTTTTTGCAGACGAGCCAGAAGAAATTCCGGGTGGTGGTCCGCTGCGAAATGCTCCATGTTAAGCATGCGTTTCGACGCAGCCAGTTTCTGTCGGCGCCGTTGCCGATGTAGGTTTCCGGGACTTGTGCCCGGAAAGAGGGTCTGCGGACCCTCACGTCTCCCAGACGTGAAGCCTCCCTGTTCAAACTTGGCCGGAATTTTGGTTCCGGCCAATTTCTTTTGTCTCGGACTGTATCGGCTGCTTGTTGAGAGTCGAGATCTTCGGACGAGTCCGGGGTCCGCGATGCGTGCAAACCCGAGGGGATCGAGGCTACACTCTAAATCTCGGTCCGAGCAGTCCGGCTGGGCGACCCCGCGTTGGGGCCGATCTGCTTACCAGCGCGAACAGGAGAACGATATGAAAGACGGCTACCGGTTCGTCGATTGCGACATGCACATCATGGAGCCGATCGATCTCTTCGATAAGTATCTCGACCCGGCTTTCAAGCAGCGGGTCACTTCGTCGCCCCGCCCGACCAATTCCGGAAGCACCGGAATGCGTCGCCGGCCGTTGTGGTTTTTCGACGGCGCGCCGATCAGCAACGACGGCAACATCTCGCAATACAACCGGATACGCGGTCCCCTCGTCTCCGCCCGCGCCAACACAAACGTCATGTTCGCTGCCGAGCGCGGGTACGACGCCGAGGCCCAAATCATGGGCATGGAGATGGAGAGAATCGACATTGCCGTGCTGTTCCCGACGGTGGGTCTGTCGTTCCTCGCTCGCGACAATATGGATCCACAGCTTTCTGCCGCGATCTGCCGGGCCTACAACGACTGGCTGCACGATTTCTGTCAGCACAGCCCCGACCAGCTGAAGATGGCGGCGATGCTGCCGATCCACGATGTCAATCTCGCCTGCCAGGAGCTCGATCGTTGCGTTCGCGACCACGGTGCCGTCGGAGCTTTTGTGCGGCCCAATTACGTCAACGGCCGTTACTGGCACTCCACCTACTGGGATCCGCTCTACAACCTGCTTCAGGATCTCGGTATCCCGCTGTGCTTTCACGAAGGGACCGGATCATACTATTCGACGATCGAGCCGCGCTTTGGCGAGAACCGGTTCATGCGCCACGTGGCCAGCCACTCGACCGAGATGCAGCTCGCTCTGATCGCGCTGATGCTGGGCGGGATCTTCGAGTTCTATCCGCGGCTGAAGGTGGCATTCCTCGAGGCGCAGAGCTGGTGGGTTCCTGGACTGTTGGGGCGTATAGAGTGGGATCTCCGGCAGCACCACGACGCCGACGCGCCCTATCTCAAGCTCTCTCCGTT